>Ga0325411_1001702_pt1 | contig 24608 bp, 19 predicted proteins | sample PopdelMetagenome_13_FD_206181 | JGI IMG/M metagenome (GOLD analysis project Ga0325411, IMG submission 206181) | Populus deltoides microbial communities from Bellville, Georgia, United States - Xylem-PdIQD-R4 | ecosystem: Host-associated > Plants > Phyllosphere > Stem > Wood/Secondary xylem... | reverse complement strand
TGACCCTCGACATGGCTCATTGTTTAGCCCCTTGTCTTATCCGAATTTCAAATTAAATTATATTAGAGTTGGTCTAATATGACATGTTCGACCTGACATATCCAAATATGACAAGGTCAACCTGGTGAAGACTTAATTTGACTAAAAAAATTGTCAATACGTTGTTGTTTTAACCTTTAGGTTTTGAGATGATAACATTTTTTGATTGACTCAGAGCAACTAGGGTTAATCCACTAAATCCGTCACATGGGTCATTGATCTAGTTAAGTTTAATAACATCGCTATCACTTTTTAGAATCAATAATTTATTTAATAATATAAAAATAAAAATAGACACACACTAGAAAGCAATCGAATAAAATTTAGAAAAAATCCAAAAAAAATATGATGAAAGGTTATACAAAAAGAATTCTTCCTAATATTAGAAAAAAAATTATTATAATATTATTCAAAAGTAAAGTAAAATTGAAAGATATTTTATAAAATAATATCTCAAATACATTTTAAATAAATTTATTTTAATGAATTTCAATTAAAAATTGAAAACAAGATAGACCAAGTCCTTGCATGGGTTGGGCTTCAAATTAAATCGAATTGGAGCACATCTAATACGACTTGGTCGACCTAGCGTGGGTCATTGATCTAGTTAAGTTTAATAACATCGCTATCACTTTTTAGAATCAATAATTTATTTAATAATATAAAAATAAAAATAGACACACACTAGAAAGCAATCGAATAAAATTTAGAAAAAATCCAAAAAAAATATGATGAAAGGTTATACAAAAAGAATTCTTCCTAATATTAGAAAAAAAATTATTATAATATTATTCAAAAGTAAAGTAAAATTGAAAGATATTTTATAAAATAATATCTCAAATACATTTTAAATAAATTTATTTTAATGAATTTCAATTAAAAATTGAAAACAAGATAGACCAAGTCCTTGCATGGGTTGGGCTTCAAATTAAATCGAATTGGAGCTCATCTAATACGACTTGGTCGACCTAGCGTGTTCCAACCCAACTCAATTCGCTTGTTCGAAACCAGGTTTGAATTTAAAAAGGAAATATTTGATGATGGTGTTGTTTTACCTTTTTTATATCTAGACAATGATGTTTTTGATCAATTTAGATCAACCCAGGTTAAGTATCAAAATTCGTGACCTGGATCGTAGGTTTTTTTAGGTTTAATGATTTTTTAATCTATTTTTCATTCAATATATGATACTAAAAATAGAATTCTATATGAAAGAGATTGAATAGAATCTAAGAAATTTTTTTTTATTAATGTTTGTATAGAAAAAGCGTTTGCTAATAATATTGTCATAACCTACTTTTTACCTCCTTTAGAAACAAAAAATAAATTGCACAAATATTTTTGTATATAAAATTTGGCATTTCTTTTTCTTTAAAAGAAAATTGTTAAAAATAACCAAAATCACAAAAAAAAAAGAAAAAAAAAACACAATTAGCAATAAAATCAATCGAATAATAATTTTTCAAAAATTAAAGACTAGCCAGAGCAGTTACACAAAAAAGGTTAAAGATAATTTTAAGGAACAATTAGGGGGTATTAATTGAAAAAAAAAAGTTGAAATTGATCACAATTAAAGTAGTTGAAAGATCAAGGATCAAAATGGAAAAGATGGTAATGTTTGGAAGTCCAATTCATTCAATTAGAGGCCTAATTGAAGTTAAGGTTTAGGAGAAAATTGGTTAAAATTGCACAAATTGTGTCATAACCCAATTCTAGGTTATTCCCCAAAAGTTCATTTTTTTTCAAAATAAAAATCAAAAAATAAAATAAAGGCTAGCAACGTGGAGAAAGCAGACCGGGAAATCAAGCTGCAATTGTTGGAGGAAATTAAAGACCTAATTGTACCCCATTATGCCCCAAAATAGAGAGAAAATACAAATTCAAGGTCAAATTAAATGTTTATTAGACGAATTTGCATAAAAATTAAGTCTGATGACATAATTAAATTTTTAATAGGCCAATTTGATTTCATCATGGGCCAAATTAAATTTTAATTATGTTTAAGAATTAATTTGGGTCCAATTAAAGGATTTAATTAAGTGTAAGGACTTAATTATATTTTAAATGGGTCAAATTAATTTTATTTGGGACTTAATTGGTGAAAAAATAAGTTTGGGAGCCTAATTTGGGCTTAATTGAGGAGATTGGAATTTTAAGAGATCAAATTTAATTTTTACCATGTTAATATATTGAAATCAGGGGGAAAATTGCAAGAAAATTGAAGTTTTAGGATCAATTAGGGGTTAAATTGAAGAAATTGACAGCCAAGGACCAATCTGCAAAAGGCATCAGACTTTAGGGGCTTAATTGACAAAACAACCAGGGTGAAATTGAAGAAATTGAAAGTTTAATGGTCAATTAGGGATTAAATTGACAAAATTCAAGACCAAGGATTATATTGTAAAAGGCGTGTAACTTCAGGGCTGCAATTGAAATTCATCAGGGGGTTTAATTGCAAAATTTTACGGTCAATTAGGGGTTCTATTGAAATAAATTGAAAGAGGAAGGACTGAAATGAACTTTGGTACTGTTCATCTTCTTCTTTATTTTTCCGGAAAAACTGGTCCAGTCACCTCCTTTTTAGGTGCATTTAATGCACCTAATGTCCACCAAATTTAACTAAACTTGCACGAAAATGATCCTCTGCAGTTCCTCTACAGTTCCTTATCAATAGTTCAGTTTGAATGACAATTAATCGGCGCCAGCGTCGGCCTAAACATGCCAACTCAAGCAGCTTTTTCTGCAGATTTGACAGTGCACCATGCCTACTTTGAGCCAACGGTTGGGATCCTTCCCAACCGAATCAAGGGCTGAAAATTTTTCCCCTGTGTAGACAAGATTGCCCTCTTCCACCGTCTATAAATAGAGGTGGATTTCATGGCCTGATGGAGGAGAACATCGGGTCCAAAAATCACAAAAAACAGCTTCCCCCGTGTTTCCATTTTCCTTCTTTCCCCATCAGCCTTCTGCAGGTCTCTCCACCTCTCCACAGCTGCCTTCTCCGGCGAGAATACCAACAAATCCAGTCTATACACCACCACGAACACTAGCTCCACAACAGGAAGCCAACACAACCACCGAGCAGCCACCATGACTCTCTCTCTCTTCTCCTTCCGGCCTTTCCCTCTCCTTTGCAAACTTCTTCTTCCTGCGCAGTAGCAACTTCGGCGGCCAAGCTCTCCATCAACGCCGCCACCAGCCTAGGTGACCATAATACTAGGTGGCGACTCCTGAACCTTAATCATAATTTAATGATTAAATCCAAAAAATCTTCCCAGCACACAACACCTCACACCAGGAGGCACGACAAGAGCCTCTGCCATTGCCAGACAACATCGCGCCCCCAACGACAGGATGGCGACTCCGCCGGGGACAACCTTGACTAGTCGGACTAAGCCTTGATTGTTTGATTGTTTTCTTTTTTGTTGGTCTTTAATTTTAGCTCGCAGTTTTGCTTTAGCATTGCATTTTAATAAAACCCAATTCTAGGTTAGGTGGGGAGTAGCGGTCTGCCTCATGACTTTCAGTCGGGGTTCAGATTCGTGAAACATCCAACTATGAGCTGAGTGTTTACTCGATAATGGCGGTCACACTGTGCCCCAACCATTCCTTGTAAACCTTTATACTACCTTCATGTGAGGTGGTCACTAGGCAGTTCATAGACCCTTTAAGACTAGGTAGAAAGCCTACCTATCATGTAATGACCTAGAACCTTCCTTTAGAGCATGAACTCCCTCCATAGTCTTTCTGCATGGGTTTTTGCCATTCATGTACATGCATCCATACACATACATCAATCCATTGTAAATAATATACGTACTTCTATTAGGTTGAAATATAGGTCCCCGAAGAGCCTACAACACCCGACTCCGAGCAAGAAACATGGAAGGTGAAGAGCGTGCTCACCGTGACGCCCATTTCCAAGAAGAGTTAGAGTCTCTGAAAGCAAGTGTGGCTCGCCTCACTAGCTTACTCGAGCAGACACTTAGAAATGCCTCTGGTGAAGGTCCTTCCAACCGGCCAGCTATTTTTGTTCAGCCTCCGGCAACAGCTCAACCCGAAGAAACAATAAGTGAACATGGTCAAGAACCTCCATACAATTCAGCATTTGTGCACTCAATGCCACCGGCACCAGCCCCTGCAATCATAGATCTAGTTGCCAATGAGTCCCACAAGACCAAGTCATCTAATGGCATTGATCAAGATAAGATGGCAGCGTTGGAAGCCCGAATTAGAGCCATTGAAGGGGCAGACTTGTACGATCCAATACATGTAGTAGAAATGTGTCTGGTCCCAAATGTAGTTGTCCCGAAAGAGTTCCGTGTTCCTGAATTCATCAAATATACTGGAACACAATACCCCATAACTCATCTCAAATCCTATTGCAATAAAATGGCAGAAGTGGTACACGATGAAAAACTACCGATACATTTTTTCCAAGATAGCTTAAGTGGAGCGGTATTGAGCTGGTATATGAGATTGGACCAAAAATGGAAAAACTTGGTGGATGCTTTTGTCAAGTAATACAAGGACAATATAGACATTGCTCCTGATAGAACCAGTTTGTCCAACCTAGAGAAAAGGGATAAAGAAAGCATAAGGGAATATGCTCAAAGGTGGAGAGACCTACTTGCTCAGGTACATCCCCCACTTTTGGACAAAGAGATGGTCACTCTATTTGCCAACACGCTCAAGGACCCATACTACGAGCATGTGATGGGTAGTTCGGCCCAGCAATTTACTGATGCTGTGGCAGTAGCTGAGCGCATAAAGCAAGGAGTAAAAAATGGTAGAATCTCTGCACATGCGGAAAAAAGGGGCTTCAAAGGTAAAAGGAAAGAGGTCGACTATGTTGAAAGTGGATATAGGGGTAGGAAGAACCTATTTCAGAACTATCACACTCCATCCTATTCACCCCAAATTTCTAACATCAATCTCAACCCTACATTCCCCACAAGAAAACCTGAGCCTCAAACCAAACACCAAAGAGTCCAAGAACAACTACCTCCACTACCGCTGCCTTTAAATGAGATTTACCAAAAGCTATTAAGCATCGGGCATATAGCTCCAGAACCCTTGACACCTCTACAACCACCTTACCCCAACTGGTACAAGCCCGACCTCACTTGTGAGTACCATGCTGGCGCCGCGGGACACAACATTCATACTTATAGTGCCTTCAAGAAGAGGCTCATGCATTTGATTAAAGCTGGATGGATAACCTTCAAAGGAACTCTAAACGTGAGTTCGAACCCTCTACCTAATGATGCCTCAGGTAGTGGATCGGTGAATGCACTGGAGGCAGAATGCTCCGAAAATCTCAAGGCACTAATGGCAAGAGTAAGGTGTGAAGAAGACAATGTGCACTCTCAAGGATAGAGGATAAAGTTCTGCTATAGAAGGGGAAGATGGAGCCTATCCAATTATTTCCTTTCGTTTGATCATGTCTGTTTCAACCTATTTTAGTTTTGGTGGCAATTTAGCTCATAATGTCACAAGACTTTCTCTGTCAAATGAGCTTTCCCTGTTAATAAAATCATGTATTTTTCTGTGTTCATGATATGCCTTCATGCAAATAACATACTGAACACACCTTTTACTCATAAAACCATTGCACCAAGAATTCTTTGGTGTTTTCCCTTTTTTTTCTCTCCCAAAAAAACAAGCATGACCCCATGTTTTCACAAGGATTTTTGGGAAATCAAAGTTTTAATACAAAAACAAAAATCAAATTGGTGTTTGTTCTAATGAACAAGTTCTGAAAATTCAAGTGATATCCTAACACTTAAGAAACCTGAAAGAGAACCCGAACACCATGAGATAACTTCAAAGCTGAGTTTTGACTACATGAATAATGAGAAACCATCTTGCATATTCGCATATGAGAAAGCAAAGCTTGTCGATTCTGAATGCATGCATTTGAAATGAAGAGAGACCATCTTTAATCATCCTTTCACAAATTCTAAAAAAAATCCCTTGCAGTCCCTTTTTGAGCCTAATGCATTTTTCTTGAAAAATAACCTTGGCTAGGATCCCACCCTATATTGGGGGGCAAGTGCAAAAAAATCATTAATGACTAAAAATGCCCAAACAACCCTGAAGGGTATGAAAGAAAATCCTCAATGATCAGAAGTGCTCAAACAAAGCTGGGGGGCCTGAAAGAGTTCCAAAAATATTTGAGCGTGCCACAAAAATCACTAATATAATGATGCTCAAAACCAAAAGAAGAAAAAGCCCAACATTAGGGGGCATCATGGACCATTTTGCAAATCAATTCCAAGGTCCATAAATTCATGGACCAAAAAAAAAGAGTTTGGGGTATAAGCACTAGTGATCCTTAGTCTTAAAGTCCCTTAAACACCTTTTGAGCCTATAAATATCCTTTTTCTTCATAGCCAAGAGCCAAAGCCTATGTTACGTGCCCAATCAAGCCCTTTCTGATCAAAGGCAAGTAATCGGGATCGGCAGGCTTTGCTTTCCCATGTGAAACAAGTCATTATTCATACAAGCAAAATGAATGCTTTGAAAATTGGTTCTTTGAAACCCTTAAATTGAAGCTTGAACCCTTTTGACCAATCAAACATCACTTCACTTCACCAAAAGCAAAATAAAATTTTTCAATACTCATGCAAACCTATCTATGAGAATCGCTTGAATTATTCAGAACAAGTTTGCTTTGAACAAACATCAAAATGATTTTTCAGAATAGCTTTGAAATTCTAAAAATTCTTCATGAAAACAACTCCTTGTAAATAACCAAATCTTCTTCCACATAGCCTCATCCCGAAGGAAAACCCAAATTGAACACTTGGAGACATGATCAAACTGGGGGGGGCAATCCACCAAAACACATAGGGCTGGCTCCATGATTCCTCTTCTAAGAAAACAGAAAATGTTGAGCGAAGCTCACAATCCTTCAGATAAAGGTTTGTGGACAAAGAAGTATGCTGATATTATACCCTTTTAGAGGTCAAAATCACAAGATATGATTCGAGTAAGCAAGAGCAGAAGAGCCATCAAAGCTTACTATCAGAGACTCAAACTTTTGAGAAAAGGAAAACTCCATGAAGAAAAGGGACCTATATTTCTCGGGTAAGTATACATGCATATTGATCATGATGCATTACTTTTAAATCGGTGTCTCGCCGTCATCTCTTTTTGAGCGGGATGTTGAGCCCTCAACCATATCAGCTAATGCGTTTTATAGCCCAACCTTTTTCCCTTTGAGTGCGCTTTAGAGCCCTCGACCACCTTGGGTAGTGTGTTTTCTAACCCTGCCTCCTTTTGAGTGTGCCTTAGAGCCCTTGAACATATTGGGTATTGTGTTTTCTAACCCTGCCTGCTTTCGAGTACGCCTTCGAGCCCTCACCTCTTGGGTAGAGCGTTTACTAACCCTGCCTCCTTTGTAGTGTGCCTTCGAGCCCTCACCTCTTGGGTAATGCATTTTCTAACCCTGCCTCCTTTCGAGTGCGCCTTCGAGTCCTCACCTTATAGGTAGTACGTTTTCTAACCCTACCTCCTTTCGAGTGCGCCTTTGAGCCCTCACCTCTTAGATAGTGCGTTTTCTAACCCTATCTCTTATCAAATGCGCTTTTCAGCCAACGCTCCCCTTCAAGTCCTATCTCTTTTCAAACGCTCATATGAGCTCCCGTCTCTTGAATAATATGTTTTTGAGTCATATCATGTCGTTCCTTCAAGACATTTCATTTTTTTCACATGGGTAGGTCACCCATCACAATCAGAGCTCTTTGAAAACTCTTTTCATCTTCCATTTGGGCCAGTTGCCCATTACAATGAAACCATTTTGAGAAATCTTTGCATTTCTCACCACTTTGAAAAATCTTCGTATTTTTCACCTCTTTGAAAAATCTTTGTGTTTTTCACCTGGGTAGGTCGCCCATTATAACAAGACCACTTTGAAAAATCTTTGTATTTTTCATCACTTTGAAAAACCTATGCAGGTCATCCATTACAACAAGACCACTTTGAAAGATCTTTGTATTTTTCACCATTTTGAAAAAATCTCCGAAAAATCGTTGCATTTTTCACCCGGGTAGGTCGCTCATTACAATAAGACCATCTCAAAAACAAAATTTTAATTTTCTCTAGGTTGGTCACCCATGACAATTCGACCACTTCAAAATCTCTGAATTTGCAAAAGAAAAATCTTCCAGTTTTTACTTTGAGTGCGCTTTCTAGCCCTCAAAAGGATTCATCATTTCTAAATATGATGAGTCCATCATCTTTCATTCTTCTTTTTCTTTACAACGCTGAGGGGGGAAACTGTCATAACCCAATTTTGGGTTTTCCCTAAAATTTCTTTTTTTTTTTCAAAATAAAAATCAAAAAATAAAATAAAGGCTGGCAATGTGGAGAAAACAGACCAGGAAATCAAGCTGCAATTTTTGGAGGAAATTGAAGACCTAATTGTACTCCATTATGCCCCAAAATAGAGAGAAAATGCAAATTCAATGTCAAATTAAATGATTATTAGACGAATTTGCATAAAAATTAAGTCTGATGACATAATTAAATTTTTAATAGGCCAATTTGATTTAATCATGGGCCAAATTAAATTTTAATTATGTTAAAGAATTAATTTGGGTCAAATTGAAGGATTTAATTAAGTGTAAGGACTTAATTATACTTTAAATGGGTCAAATTAATTTTATTTTGGGCTTAATTGGTGAAACATTAAGTTTGGGAGCCTAATTTGGGCTTAATTGAGGAGATTGGAATTTTAAGAGACCAAATTTAATTTTTACCATGTTAATATATTGAAATCAGGGGAAAATTGCAAGAAAATTGAAGTTTTGGGGTCAATTAGGGGTTAAATTGAAGAAATTGACAGCCAAGGACCAATCTGTAAAAAGTGTCAGACTTTAGGGCCTTAATTGACAAAAAAACCAGGGTGAAATTGAAGAAATTGAAAGTTTAATGGTCAATTAGGGGTTTAATTGACAAAATCCGAGACCAGCGATCGTATTGTAAAAGGCGCGTAACTTCGGGGCTGCAATTGAAATTCATCAGGGGGCTTAATTGCAAAAGTTTAGGGTCAATTAGGGATTATATTGAAAGAAATTGAAAGAGAAAGGACTGAAATGAACTTTGGCCGAAATCAGAACTTTGGTATTGTTCATCTTCTTTTTTATTTTTCTGGAAAAACTGGTCAAGTCACCTCCTTTGCAGGTGCATTTAATGCACCTAACGTCCATCAAATTTAACCAAACTTGCACGAAAATGATCCTCTGCAGTTTCTCTACAGTTCCATATCAATAGTTTAGTCTGAATGACAATTAATCAGCGCCGGCGTCGACCTAAACATGCCACCTCATGCAGCTTTTTCTGCAGATTTGATAGTGCACCATGCCTACTTTGAGCTAACGGTTGGGATCCTTTCCAACCGAATCAAGGGCTGAAAATTTTTCCCCTGTGTAGACAAGATTGCCCTCTTCCACCGCCTATAAATAAAAGTGGATTTCATGGCCTGAGGGAGGAGAACATCGAGTCCAAATATCGCAAAAAACCAGCCTCCCCCCTGTTTTTATTTTCCTTATTTCCCCGTCAACCTTCTACAGCTCTCTCCACCTCTCCACAGCTGCCTTCTCCGGCGAGAACACCAACAAACCCAGCCTATACATCACCACGAACACTAGCTCCACCACAGGAAGCCAGCACAACCACCAAGCAGCCACCATGACTCTCTCTCCCTTCTCCTTCCAGCCTTTCTCTCTCCTCTGCAAACTTCTTCTTCCTGCGCAGTAGAAACTCCGGCGGCCAAGCTCTCCATCAACGCTGCTACCAGCATGACCACAGGCCCTCACTGCCTTAGGTGGTTCTCCATCCTTGCCTTGTGTCAACCGCCCATGTTGCTCAATGTTGCTATCGCTGCATACAGAATTCATTCTGCATATAGCAACCAAAATAATTAACTTAGCTTTGGGCCGGGCCAGTTTTGGCTCAACCATTTATCCGGCCCGGCCCCCATTTAAAAAAAATTCAAAAAATTTCAAAAATCATTTTAAAAAAAATGTGATTTTCTCAAATATTTTTCTACCAATTTTGCATAATATCTGGTTGTATATTTACATTGTAAAATACAACTCCGGTATTAAAATACCTGGTTTTCTCCAAAATATTTCAAAAAAAATAAATTTTCAAAACATTTTCAGAAGGAAAAAAAATTTTATTGCATAAGGCCAAATCCTAAAATTTTTTCAAGCATATCTTCATAAAATCAAAAATTACATCTTTTTCATGTTTAAAAAAATAAAAAATGGATATCGTAACCAGTTTATGATATTTATCCATTAGTATTTGGCCAACATGTCAAAAAACTTTTTCCAATCTTTTTTTTAGGATCCAGATATAGACTTTAATATTTGTGAGGTGTAAAATTACATAATAAAGTACACCCTCAAGTATTAAAGATACAAGGTGTAAAAATGCGATGCTAAAAATTCAGATTTTAGAACGGTTAGGATTTAACCCGATAAGGTAGAGACTCTCTCATGAAGAGAGATCTGCTTGGAGCCTTAGAAAAGACCAATGAATAGAAACTCGACCTAGGAAAAAACAATCAAACAACAATGCAGTTTACCTTTAGGTAGGGTGCACTGGGGTGATGCATCTTTCCCTTGCACAACCAGTCCCTTACTTAGACTCTCACAAACCATAGATTCCTAGTGACCATAATACTAGGTGGCGACTCCTGAACCTTAATCATAATTTTATGATTAAATCCAAAAAATCTTCCCAGCGCACAACACCTCACACCAGGAGGCACAACAAGAGCCTCCGCTGTCGCCAGACGACGTCGCGCCCCCCGCGACAAATTGGATGGACAAGGACCAAAATAGAAGAAACGACCAAAGTTGAGGATGAAAATCATAGAGGATTAGGGACTAAATTGAAATAAATTTGAAGTTAAAAGAGCAATTGGATCCAAATTGAGAATTCTTGAAACCAAGGATTATAATTGAAAAGGCGCTGAAATTCAAGAACCCAAATGAAATTATCCCAAAACAACGTCATTCCATTTAAGAAAAAATAATTAAAAGGGATGAATGATGCATCGTATGGTTTGTTCTTCAAGATTGAACAATTGTTCGACTAGTTAGGGACTTAACTGCAAGAGTAAATTAACATTGTAAAGAAGATAAAGAGGAAACAAGAAAAGGAGAAAGAAAGGGGAGGTACCCGAAGCCTTTGGCAAACAACAACGAAAAAGGTGGGGAAAAAAGAAGGTCCAAAAATCCACATCAGGTATGATTCTCTATTGTTATCTTATGTTCAACACTTTCTGCACTTGTCATCTGCAATTTGTAGTGTGCAAATGACATCTTTTTCTCCTCTCCCCTTAGCACGAAACTGATTCATGAAAAAGCAATCGAAATTGTCAAATATGAAGCATAAACATTGGCAGAATTTTCTTATGGTTACTGTCTAAGATTTTGTTTTGCAGTCATGTCTTACTTGCTTACATACATTACTGACATAATACTTGAAGGAGTTGTTGCAAGACACTTGCTTGAGGAAGCAGTTTTGACAACATGTTCTCCTCCATCAAAATGCCAAGAATGGCAGAAAATATCTCCCTTATTTATCAAATAAAAACAGTTTTATTCTCCAAACCAAGAACATGCAGTTTGATGCTTTTCCTTTTACTGTCATACAAGCTTCAGTTTTTTTTTAATAAAACCTGTAACTTTAAAGGGGAAGATAAGTTCGTTTTGGGGCATGATTTTTTTTTTTTTTGAAAAAAGAAAAAAGATAGCCACATGTGTTGTAGCTTTTAGTTTCTGTGAGGAAAAAAAAACCTTTAAACCTAAAGAAGGCGAAATTGAATAAAAGATCTAGTTTTACAAGGGTGGACAGTGTTAAAGTAATTGAGATAAAACATAAAAGGAGACTAGAATTCTGAATAATATGTTTATTATGAATGCTTAAATTAACCTGAATACAAAGGAATTATATATAGGTTAAACTGAAAATACTATTCTACCCTTAATAAATAAAACTAGATAAATATTACTTAACATCTCCCCTCAAACTCACGATGCGATATCTACAAGCATCAAAAGTTTGCCAACTAGAAAATGAAAACGAGATATGAAATGCGTTTTGGTAAAGAAATCTGCAATGAAGAATGAACAAAAGGCAAAGTAATGGTGCCATACTTGAGATGATGACGAGTAAGATGACAATCGATCTCAATGTGCTTAGTTCGCTCATAAAAAAGCGAGTTGTGAGCAATCTGAATAGAACTCTGGTTGTCACAATTCATAGGAGTAGGATGAGAAAAGAAAACTTTCATATCAGCAGCAAGTAACCAACGTAACCAAACAATCTATTTGGTAGTAAATGCCATGACAGAAGCTGAAGGAAAGTCTAAATACCAGATTTTGTAGAAGCGGAAGACAAAATATCACTCCAAAATTTTTTTTTGCAGAAACTTAACTCAAATACCAAATTGTAGAAACTGAAGAGAAGACAAAATACCAAAACAATTGCAAAGACAGAACAGAAATACCAAATTACAGAAGCTGATACCAAATTGTAGAAACTGAAGAGAAGATGAAATACCAAAACAATTGCAGAGACAGACAGAAATACCAAATTATAGAAGCTAAAGGACCGTCAAAATACCAGATTTTGCAGAAGCGGAAGACAAAATATCACTCCATTTTTTATTTTTTTTTGCAGAAATTGAACGCAAATACCAAATTGTAGAAACTGAAGAGAAGAAGAAATACCAAAATAATTGCAGAGATAGAACAGAAATATCAAATTGCAGAAGTTGAAGGAAAGTCGAAATACCAAATTTTGCAGAAGCAGAAAACAAAATATCACTCCCTTTTTTTTTTGCAGAAACTTAACTCAAATACCAAATTGTAGAAACTGAAGAGAAGACAAAATACCAAAACAATTGCAAAGACAGAACAGAAATACCAAATTACAGAAGCTGATACCAAATTGTAGAAACTGAAGAGAAGATGAAATACCAAAACAATTGCAGAGACAGACAGAAATACCAAATTATAGAAGCTAAAGGACCGTCAAAATACCAGATTTTGCAGAAGCGGAAGACAAAATATCACTCCATTTTTTATTTTTTTTTGCAGAAATTGAACGCAAATACCAAATTGTAGAAACTGAAGAGAAGAAGAAATACCAAAATAATTGCAGAGATAGAACAGAAATATCAAATTGCAGAAGTTGAAGGAAAGTCGAAATACCAAATTTTGCAGAAGCAAAAAACAAAATATCACTCCCTTTTTTTTTTCCAGAAACTTAACTCAAATACCAAATTGCAAAAGCTGAAGAATTAAAATAAAGTTTCAGATATTAATTCTTCAGCCGCAAGCACAAAACCTGATCTTCATCCTCCATCTTTTAATAGGTCAAACAACCCATGTCTGATGTTTTGAAAAAATAAATCTAAAGTTAAGCTTCAAATGAATGCATTGAACGTGCTGGAACATCCTACAAGGAATGAAGTGGATGATGATAATGATTTTGATACGAGCAGTGGCTCTGACATTGATGAACATGATTTCTACAAGGGCAACGAGTTCCATAAAATTAACAAGCCAAGGGTTCGATCAACTAGCCTCTGATACCATGTTAAAGTAATTAAGATGAAACATAAAAGGAGGTTAGAATTCTGAATAATATGTTTATTATGAATGCTTAAGTTAACTTAAATACAAATGAATTATATATAGATTAAACTGAAAATATTATTCTACCCTTAATAAATAAAACTAGATAAATATTACTTAACAAACAGTCCATGTCCAACATTAAGGTTTTGAGTTTTTTTTTTTTTTTTAAAAAAGGGAGTTTCAGTTAGTGTTCTTCATCGTTCATGCCAAATCTGTCAATTCATCTTCTTTAAGAAACTAAAGGCTAGTTTGTACGTAAATGGCAGTTTCTTCATCGCTTTTCTGAAAGAATCAAAGTATTTTGTGGTAGCTTGGTTTGTCAACGAAATATTTAGCATAAGCATATGTAAGAAATAAAAGAAGATCGATGGCAGATCCGGCCTTCATGCTTTGTTGTTGCAAACTCGCTATTTCGGCAGACAAACCAATAGCTTCAAAAAAGGATTAAATCATGTGGACTGAAATGCTAAAGTTTCTTTTGGTTTGGTCTTCAACCACGAAAAGAAGAACAATTCATGTGGTTTTGTGAGGGAAAGCAGTTAATTATGACTTGAACAAAATAAACTAGCTAGGGTTTCTTTCTTTAAAACCTTGAATGTTAAGTTAGGGCTTAGTCGAATTTCTCTTCATGTTCGTGTGACCTTCTAGTCTCATAAAAAAATAGAAAACATAAATATTCTTTTGTTTTAGTCTCTCTTTTAGGACCGATATATATATATATATATATATATATATATATATATATATATATATATATATATATATATGTTGAATTTTCACGAATAAATAATTCAATATGTCTCCTTTTTAAAAAACCGATATTGAATTTTTCACTAACGATCTTGTTCTCGACAACTCTCCTTTTTTAGAGACTAACATTGTATTGCGAATCTTTAAGCTGATATATCTCCTTTTAATTATTAATGTTGAAATCTTATAAAATAATCTTTTTTTACAAGCCTTTTAGGGGACTTATTTTCACAAATATATAATTTGATATATTTTTATTTTTGGATCGATAATTGAATTTTTCACAAACAATATATTATTTTCAACAAGTCTTGTTTTTAGGGACCAACATTGTTTTGTGAATCATTTAAGTCAATGTCTCATTTTAGGGATCAATATCGAAACCTTTGAAAATAATATTTTTCAACAAGTCTTTTTCTTAGAGGACCCATTTTGATCATGAATATATAATTTGATGTCTTTTTTTTTATGGACTGACGTTAAATTTCTTCTAAATTGATAAAATCATTTATTTTTTACGGATTAAAATTATTTTTTTTCAAACTTGATGAAATCATCTATTTTTAAAATTAATATTTAAGTAACATTCAAGTTTTTCCTAAATCAATGAAATAGCATATTTTTAGGGATTAATTTCAAAGAGTCATGTTTTCGTAACTCTGACAATTATAAAAAGAATACTATAATATGATTCGAAAACAAAATAGAAATTGAATGGTAGTTATAAAATACTATCCTAAATATATTTTTAATTCATTCATTTTAATGAAATTTAATATAAATTTAAGGAAAAGAATATTTCATTTCAACTTTTTTATTAATATTAAAACAATGATATTTTGAATAAAGTTTTTAGTATATATGTTTTTTATTTAATTACACAATACTAAAATAAGCATCCACAAGAAAGAAATTGAATAAAATTAAAGGAAAAAAATAATAAAATGCATTATAAAAAGAACATTATAATTTTATTTAAAAAAATAAAAATTAAAAAAAATTTAATAAAATATTATCCCAAATATATTTTAAATGAACTTATTTTATTAAATTTCAATTTAAATTGACAAAAATAATAAAGGGCAAAAAAAAATCAGATGCCCGAGCCGGGTGGGCTAGCACTTTGCCTATTAAAAAAAAAAGGACTCGACGATGATTTTTTTTAAAAAAAAATAGATAATGCATGGTCTAATTACTCATATATTTCGAGCATCGAAAGTGAAAAATAAAATTAATAACCAAAATGATTAAAAAAAATCACTTTTGCAGTCCATAAGAATGCTTCATTTCCTTAGCTCTTCAACTATCATGCAATACAAAATATGGAAATCATATCTCCATCTCCGTCTATCCTCCCAGCCCCCTATGAATTATTTAGAGAGATTATAATAAATTACAGAAAACCAAAATAGAAATAAGCTGAAAAGGGAGAAGAAAGAAATTAAAGCAAGAATGATTTAGTCAAGCGGAGGAGAGTGTTGAGAGGATAAGGTGATGTGGCTTGGAGTTTAGATCTAATCAAGTAAAATATAAGCTCTGATTGATTGAAAGCTAAATATAAGCACGTTCACTCCCATTTGTTTGCCAATCTCCTATATTCCTCGTACCACCAAAAGATACTGCCATTTTCTTACTTGCAGCATTCTTCAATCTAGCGATTAATTTTCAACATGAAGTTCAAGTTCTAAATAAATATTACAACACCACCTGTTAGAGTTTAAGGATGTGAGAGAAAATACCTTTTGTTATTAACTAATAATAAATAATCAAATGATAAAGACAATCAAATCTTTGACCCTAAAACCCAATTAATTTCTATCGACATTTAATAGAGCACATGGTAATTTAATTGATTGTCACAACAAGAACTACAGCAAGTTGGTTGTAAAAAATAAAATAAAAAAACCCTTTTTTTCCCAATAATTTACCTCTTCAGACGAACTTTCATCACCTCTTCAGTTAAACTTCTGGAGATGGGAAGAGCCGTTTTACTAGCCACTGGATAGGTCTCAATAGCTGGGCTCTCTTCTTGCGCCAGAACCAAATTGCAGCGTTGTATTGTTCATTCCGTATTTTCTTAGTCGCTGCCTTCCAGTCATACTTCTCCATATCATGGCGTGCTGCCTTGCCCATTGTTTCTCTCAGTTCTTGGTTATCCAACAAAGGCTCTAACTTGCTCAAGCAGTCATCAAGATCTCCTGGATTAAAGAGAAACCCAGTTTTGCCATCCTGTTCTGGAGGAATTATATCTGGTATCCCCCCAGCACGAGCTGCCACAACAGGAATTCCTGATGACATGGCCTCCAAAACAACAAGACCAAGTGTCTCGGATTCTGAAGGCATCACAAAAACATCCCCACTGGCGTATGCCTGAGAGAGTTCTTCTCCTCCCAACATCCCAGTAAATACAGCAGGGATGCTAGTAAACATCTTTTCCAGCTCCTCCCTGAAAAGAAAAAATCCATGTTTCCTAAAGTAAGATACTGGGGATTTCTAAACAACCTTTTTTACAGGGGTAAATATGAATTTCATTGTCTAGTTGAAATGGGAAAGTTAAGTTTTGGCTTAAAAAAAATTAGTTTGAAAAATAACATTGGTGACATTTCAGATTGTAAAAATCAAACATTTGAAGCTTGTGAGGGTCATGAATCATAATAAAGTCTTTACTTCCTTTGAACTAATTGAAAAGGTTCAGAATGCAGTACCTATATGGTCCATCCCCAATAAAGGCAATCCTTGCTCCCGGAAGCCTATCCATGACCCTGTGAAATCAAATTCATTACTGGCAAATGATAGCACTACTTTTTTGTTCAGGATCAAAGGTGGTAAGAACTAAATGGGTAACATTAAAGCAATCAAGTCATACATTAGGAAGAATAGAGAGCAGAAATATGACTCCCTCAGTACAAAATGGGACAGGGAATTATGATAGTGTAGCAGAAGAATTCCATTTCAAAATACTGCTAATAACAATTAAAAAGTACTGAAGTATCGCAACGAAACCCTTATTGGATATGCACATCAATTTTCAAGTAAAATGTCCATGAGAGCATCTGCAGCAAAAGCTTTCAGACACTTCATTTAATAATTTAGCACAGTATATGAGAACAAAGCTTATTGAGTCAGCTCTACCAGTACTATCATATTTGAACTTTTAAGAAATGGTGGGCCTAACATAGAAATTGCATTGAGTTTGGCATCTACTGATTTAGGAAAACAAATTATTATTTTCATTCATCAAAATGAAAAGGAGAAAAACATGCGAATAAATAAAGAAGTGAAAGGGGATCATGTAATACCTTTTGAGAAAATCCAAACTCTTCTCAACTCCTAGTCGTCCAACATGGACTATCAATGGTTTTTCAGGCTCACCATTGCTGTTTAGACCAAAAATATATGACACCCAGATATATTCCAGATTCCTAGCATAATGAAATAGCTGTAAAGAATGAGAGGATGGCCTTACCTTAATCTCATTCGCATTTCATTAGAGCGGAAACGGGGGTGGAAACTTTCAGAATCAACACCTTTATTCCAAAGACGAATCTTATTAGCTGTAAACAAGCAATAACAATCAATTTAAAACACAGCTGCATGGATGCAGAAGCAACATTTTCATGGAATTAATTTTGGGAATAAAGCACATTATGCACTAAAATTGGCATAAGGAAATGTTAAAAGCTATGTGATCAGGAATGAGATGTTTATGTTCACCTGCTGTCACCCTAGCTGCTTCAAGATCCCTCCCAATAGCAGCTGATGGCACTAGAGTTAGATCAGCGGCTCTGTGAAGAAATTCTGATGGAAAGGAGAAAACAAAGGTCATTATTGACTCAGTAATTTTCAGCCTGCAGAATTTGTTGTAATATGAGTATAAAATGCATAATACATACTTAAGATCATCCACATGGGTTTCACAAGCCAACTAAAAGTGTACCTTGGGATGTATCTGCAAATGAAAACAAAGAATTAAACTCTGCAAAAAACCAATTGACATATCAAAGGAAATGTCGCATAAGAATTTGAAGCTGCAGCATAGACATGTGGAAGCACACTATTAGAAAGGTCATAGGAGAATAAAACTCACACAGGGACATGAGTGTGATAAGACATCACTATGGGGACACACAACAGTTTTGCAATGGCAAGTGCACCGAAAACCTGCAGTACAAGACTGTGACTGTCAGTCTTGCATAACCAATATATAATGAAGATTTTTTGCTTCAAATGCAAAACTCACCATTATCCCAGGTGATGATGCATGTATTATGTCAGGCTTAAAGCGTGCAACCTCTGAAATTATTCTTGGACTAAGTGCTAGAGAGAGGGGCACCTTCTGATACCAAGGGCAGGGGAAGCTGTAAAGAGGGAAAAAGTTTAAGAACCAAGAGAGGAATCTTATTTTTTAAAATCAAAGCTTTTGATCAAGTTGAAATAACACTCTGGTTCCTAGATTATGCAGTTGAACCAGGAAAACAATTAAAGCAAACCACAATAGTACACATGTAAGGATATGATAATCTATAAGCTACGGTGGTAATGTGCACGTAATCATAGGATATTGTAGCAACCTCCGTGATCCGATCAATTTTGCTCCATAAAACTCCTGAGGTACTCCTTCATGTGTCGTCACAACCATCACCTACATGTAGTAGCATTAAAAGGCCAACTTGTTAGTTTTTTGATGTGATAGCATTATTACCTAAAATAAGATGAGAAAAGAAAGGGAGCAAAATTGATGTTTTGCAGCTAGCAGCTTTAAACAAACTGAGCCAGTTAGGCTGAATTAACAAATAGAAAGATGATAAGAAGCTATATCAAAACCTTTGTTGATTTAACTCTGTTTGCTTTTGATTTGTGCTCAAAGTTTTCAAAATTTAAAGTACCATTGGTAACCCAAAACCGGAGAAATAGGTTTTCTGATATAAAATGGGTGAGCAAGCACTCTGGTCCTCGTTCATACACTCAAGCTAATAAGCCTCATCAGTATGCATGGAAAAGAAAAAACAAAATAAAACTATAGTCATGCACCAAAAAAGTCAAAGTATTGTAAATTACTTCATCCCCCATTTCGCGTAAATATTTGATGAAATTCTGGAACCTGTTTTTATAACCTGATACATATCTGCAAAATAAAAGGAAATAGATGGTATTCAATAAGTTCCCACTATTCACTCTCAACTAATAGTAAACATTGAAGAAAACAAAAACAATAACAGGATGCCCCTTAATGATGATATTTATGCTGATATACACGTCAGTATATGAGCATCAAGAAAATATAGACAAAAAAATCATGTATATATATGCTGATAAACACGTTAGTATATGAAACATTTCGATGATGATATCCGTTGTGCCAGCTGAAGCATGAAACTTAAAAAATGTGGAGAGACAAGGTGACAAACAAAAAACACGAAGAGATATCTGGTTTGACTTTCTCGAAAGCTAAATCCAGGTGCAGACAATCAATAGTTCACCATAAAATGGAGATTACAAAACAAAATACTTACAATCCAATTGGATAATGCACCAAAACCAAGTGTCACTAAATATATGAGCATCAAGAACCATAAGAATTATATCTGCTACCATGACCACCTGCCACTGGCCTTCTTCACACGGTGAAAAGTTTTAGCTTTTGAACTTCTATGACTAACTTCTACTAAGATTCAATCCCTAAATCTTTTTCATACAAAGAATAGTAAATATAAATTCCAGTGCAAACAAAAAATACCTTCCAAAGAGGAAACTTAAAACAAATTCCCTATTTAGTCTTTAGAGAGTAATGAATTTGGAATTTATGATGGAATAGCATCCAACCAAAAAAAAAATAGTGGAAGATTGGAATCATTGACAAAATGCACCATATGGTGAAATACACTAGTCAAGCACAACTTCCAAGAAATGATGAGCTTCATACACACTAAACAAATTAATATGCCGTCAAACAGAAGCCATAAAACACAGATGCATAATTTAATCAACCGAGACAATGGAACATTGGAAATAACACCTAGTTAGATCCAAACTTCACACCATTGCCAGTTAGCAGAGGCCATGACATAATCATCAAAAAGGCAATAGCAACTAAAGATAAAAAAAAATTCAGTCATCAAACAGCTATACAGTATTACTTAGAAGATATCAGCAGATGTAAACGGGAAAACAGCATGGAAATTATAACCTGAAACTGTCACAATCATTTCATCAAACACAAAGCAATCAAAGAGACTCAAAGTCAACGTTTAGTCACAGATCCAAGAACTCATCATACAATGCAAGAAACTAGCATTAAGCCCATAATTTTCCAAGAACTTGTAAAATTCAACAACGTAACAAAGACTCACGCAAATGGAGAAGGCTCAATAAAAAGAGCAATGCGTCTAGGCCTTGAAATGGTATCGTAGTCAAGGAAAGAAGGAGGGTTCTCTTCGTCTTCTTCCCTAACCTCACTAATAGTCATATCGTTATTCCTTTTAGCTCTAACAAGAAAACACCCTTTATTTCTTTCACCCTTTTTGAGCCTCTGAAACTCAGTAAAGCAGTTTTGTTTGCAAGAAAGATCAATGGGTTTTGGTTTACGAGAAGAAAAGTTTGAAACTTTAAAAGAAACCAGAAACGGGTACAGGAAAGAAGAAGAGGATGTTGAAGGAGAAGATGAACAAGTGATGGAATAGAAAGGAATAGGGGAGAGAGTAGGAATTATGGAGAGAGAAGTGGAAGTTATCATGATGAGCAGGGTGGAAGTAATATATGGGTGGAGTGAGCTGGGTTTTTGCAGGTTGAATTTTGGGTGTGTTTTCGCGATTGATTAATACTTGTTAATGGGAGGGACAATAATTTTTATCGTTGGAAGGAATCATGAAGGGTACGAAGGGAAATAGAAATGGATATTCCCGATCGATGGAAGGACACTCACTTTTCTCTGAGGTATCAATCGATGAACATGTGAAGCATATGCCTTTTGGCTAATTGAGCATTTAATTAAAATTAAAAAATAAATAAATTTAATTTAAAGAAAAAAAATAAAATCAGTAATGTACCATAGGCTGTGAGGGGCTTCTATGTTCATTCGCATAGTAAAACCTTTGTTTTCTTGTCCCAAAACATTTTTTCACTTTGATCTCTTAATTTATTTATTTTTCAATTTAATTCTTTATCATTATATTTTTTTAAAACTATAGTGGTAATTTGTTTTAATGCCTACATCTAGGGGCCTCATAGTATTGAGAGAATATTTTGATGCATTATTAATTGATAAGAATTAGAGCTTTATGAATTAAATTCAAAGTTGAAACAAATATTTAATTTTTTTTTTGTTAGCTTAGATTATGGACCGGAAAAGTTTTTTTTATATATATACTCAATTTTTTTTTAATTTGATCATTTCATATTGATTTTATTTGAGATTTGACTTAATAGTTTGTTTTGATTGTATAAGTATTGGGTTGTAGCAACATTGAGGAAGCATTTTGTTTGTCGGCTGATGCTTAGGTTTATAGGGAAGAAAATCAAAATTGAGCTAGATTAAGACAATTAAGTGTCAAGGGACCAAAATTAAAACTAAAACATGTATGGGGACTGGGGTAAACAGACATCGTAAATAGATTAATGTGTGTATCACATACGCCAAAGGATAAGTGGCTTTCACGGTTTTTAGGAAGAGTGTAAGGTATCATTAGACGATGAAATGACAGCTTTTACAATGGTGTTGGAAGCGCCACACCGCACTCTTCTAGGTGGTGCAGTGCATTTACAAAAGGTCGCAACTATTAGGCTCTTGTAGTTTTTTTTTCTTCTCTTCCCTTTTTTCTCTTAAGCTCCCGCAAAAAATCAGAGGTGTCTTGTTGTTTGTTATTTGTATTAAATTTGGTTATCATTCTTTCAATTGCATTTTATTTTGTCTTGAATCCTTTTTTTAATTGATTTATTTAAATTTTTTCCCTTATCATTAAGTTTTATTTATTTTTTATATTAAATTTGATTTTTATTCTTTCGATTAATATTTGTTTCTTTTTAATCCTTATCATCTAATTATTTTTTTTAATCATATAATTAGATGGAACCATTTATTACATCTAGTAGGATCTATGACCCGAGTAACAAATTTTTTATTTTATTTTTTAAAACATACTAGTAATGCCTTTACATTGGCTTTTAAAGGTTTTTTTTTTTTTTAATATAGCTCTGCCTGTGATGAAGTCCAGGCCACCTGTCTAAAAAATACTAGTATGTGATTGCTATGATTTATGCCTCACTTTCTTTGCCTGTATGGTGGGTCTTTCACTTCTTGCATATACTATAAGAATATTCACAAACCTGATTTGAGAAAATCACCTTTTGATGCTGAAAGAGATGATTGCAATTCCAGTATTTGGGACTAATCATCTGGTGAGGGATTGAATTCAAGTTCTCAAATTGAATATTGCCTTTTAGAATCTTGGCAGAGAAGGGGGAAATGTTGTTGTTCTGAAAACACCATAGATAATTAATTAAGGAAAGTTTAGGATACAAATCATGCTTTAAAATGAGAAAAAAAAAAAAAAAACATAAGCTGGATTGTTTTCTGTTAATGCTAATGTGTGTGCCTTTCATTACAACATTGTTCTTTTTTTCTGGGCTGTCTTTGTCCTTTTTATGTTCGAAGGTGAGGGAAGGGAAGGGAGGTATAACTATGATTAATGGTAAACATGGTATGAGTTATTTTGGAGGATAAGGGGGTTTCATTGTTAAGGTGGTTAAGGGGGTTTTGCTTTGGTTAATGAATAAGACTTAAATTTTGTTAAGGGTACTTTAGTTACTTGAGTGCAAATATTACATATATTTTTTTAAAAAATTAGCATTGTTTATCTAAATTATTGGTAAAATAATATCTTTAATTTTTTTATTTTTTTTTACAAAATAACATAATTTATACTTATTGTGATATTTAAAGTTGTCATGATTGAAAAATATAAAAACTAAATATGTCATGATTTCTAATATCAACGTATACTCAAACTCTAAAATCAAACTATAAACAATATCATAACCCTAAAACCTTTTCTTAACTAACCTCAAACCCCAAAATCAAACACTAAACAATACCCTAACCTCAATCCTTCACCCAAACTAAATTTTATAGGTGGAAACGTGAATGAAGACAATGTCAAAGAACCAATTTACCTAAAAGCTTAAATTATTAGATAAGATCCCAAGATATAAGTTTATATTACTTTCTAACACTTCCTCTCAAGTTAGAGCTTTTTGGGCTTGAAATTTACACGAGTGCACACTACCTTGTACCATTAATTAGATTTTAATTAAAAAAGAGAATGAGAGTGGTGAGATTCGAACTCGTAACCGTTTGGTCATCAAGGTTGTGATACCATGTCAAAGAACATCTCAACCCAATAACTTAAGTTTTTAGATGAAACTTCAAGATATGATTTTATATTATTATCTAATAGACAATAAGGTTGATTGTAGTTGGAATGTTAATATTGTTGTAGGTTTTTTCATGTTTGATAAATTACTAATTTCGATTATTTTTCCAATTTTTATTTTTAGATTATTCAGAATTTCAAATCAATCATTTATAGGTGAATGAAGCCAAGATTATTGTGTTGCGTTATTAGCAACTTCAATTACTATAATACAGGTTAAAAAAATAATTTACATGAATATGCTTGAAAATAAAATAAAATAAAAGAAATAGTAGTTAGAATTGGTTAAGAAATTATAGTTAAAAAAATTTAAGTTTTTACATAATATTTAATCTAGGTTACAATAGCCCACGTGTTATGTAGGTTTAGCTTTGAATTTCTATTATAAGCTACTTCAATTTTCAAAGCAATCTACGGTCAACTTTAATTTTATGTTCACAAAAGATTTCAAAATTTGAATTTAGTATTTAGTGTTTAAGATTAGTTAGAGTTAGAGTTTGGAGTTAGGATATTGTTTAGGGTTTCATTTTAGAAATTGAGTAAATGTCATGATGGAGAATTATAATATTTTTAATATTTTTTCAATCGTGATAATTTTAAATGTTATAATTTATAATCACAACATTTATAAATTGTACTGTTTTATTAAAAAATTTCAAATTAAAATTTTTTATAATTTATTTGACAAACATTACTTAAAAAAGGTGTTAACAAGTGAAAATAC
>Ga0325411_1001700_pt1 | contig 24623 bp, 6 predicted proteins | sample PopdelMetagenome_13_FD_206181 | JGI IMG/M metagenome (GOLD analysis project Ga0325411, IMG submission 206181) | Populus deltoides microbial communities from Bellville, Georgia, United States - Xylem-PdIQD-R4 | ecosystem: Host-associated > Plants > Phyllosphere > Stem > Wood/Secondary xylem... | reverse complement strand
GAACAAATCTTACAAATTAAAAAGTTGAATGAGAATGAAATTGAAAAAAAATATAATTTCATAAATTATCTCAAATAAAATAAATAATAATCAAAATAATAGAGATCAAATCTAACAAATAAAAAAATTAAAAGATGAAGAAATTAAAATAATAATAATTACCATTTCATAAATTATTTCAAATAAAATAAGTAATAATAAAAAAAATAAGGACCACATTTGATAAACAAAATATTTCAATTAAAAAATGATAAGGGAAAAACAAATAAAAATTATAAAAATAAGGATCAAATTTAATATAAAAATCAAATTCTAAGGGATGAAATTTAAAAAAATATTCAAAACAAAATATATATAACAATTAAAAGTTTGAGAACCAAATTTGATATAATCAGTAAATAATATAATATTTTTAATTTTTTCACACTTTCAAAAAGTGTTTTCTATACAAAATAAAAAGAAAATATTTTTCTAGAAACTAAGTGAACTTGAAAATATTTTTTTTTTGTTAACCAATTTTTTTTTAATAACTGGTAAATATAAAAAAAATTTAAAAAGTAATTTTCAGCTGCTGGAGACTCTCTATAATATAATTAACGGAGTGGGTCTAAAAACTATAGCTAAGCCGGCCCACTTCACGCTACCTAAGAAGACCCGAAGTCCATTAAACCCTAGACAAGACTTTCCTTTTCATTTACGCACACAAAAACCCTAGCAGCAGCCTCCTCCTCCTCCTCCTCGCCTCCGCTAAGCTCAAGCTTTGTCTGTCTGCAAAACCATGGTTGCAAGGAAAAAGCATTACAGACCTCCGGTTAGTACTTAACTCCCTAAACTTGACAGTTAGCAATCTACCTATATTAATTTAACCATTTTTCCATTGCAGGGTAAGAAGAAGGAAGGCAACGCTGCCAGATACGTTACCAGGTCTCAAGCTATTAAGCAGCTCCAAGTCACGCTAGGTTTTTTCCGGTAAATATGTTTTTTTTTTAAAATAAATATCAAATGTAATAAATCTTGGTTGTAAAATTAAAGTAAGGATTGATTTGGAAAAAAAAACTGCAGGAGGTTAAGCATTCTAAAAGGTATATTCCCTCGAGAGCCAAAGAAGAAGTTCAAGGGAAATAATCATACTTATTATCATGTCAAGGATGTTGCTTTCCTTCAACATGAACCGTTACTCGACAAGTTTAGAGACATAAGGGCTTACCAGAAGAAGATAAAGAAAGCTGAGGCCAAGAAGAACGCTGATCTTGCCACGCTTCTTCGAACTCGGGAACCCACTTACAAGCTAGACAGGCTTGTTAGAGAAAGGTTCGTGAATTCTGCATGCTTGCTTCCTGGCTGCTAAATGTTTTACTGTTTTTGACGTGTTTATGCTTTTGGTTGCAGGTTTCCTAAGTTTGTTGATGCGCTGAGAGACTTGGATGATTGTTTAACCATGGTGCATCTTTTTGCAGCATTACCTGCTGTAGAGAGGGCAAAAATTGATGTGGAACTCATACATAATTGTAGGAGGTAATATTTGCTCCCCCCCCCCCCCGCCCCCCCCCTTTTTTTTTGTTTTTTAAACGATCAGGTAGGAATTCAGAGGTCTGAGTTTATAATTGTTTTGGATACCCATTAAAAGAATACTCCATCATTGTATTCACAGTTCATTCATGTTTCAATCTGATTTTCAATCTTCTGTTTTCGCTAGATTGAGTCATGAATGGCAAGCTTATGTTTCCCGTACTTATAAATTGAGGAAGGTTTTCATTTCCGTAAAGGGCATATATTATCAGGTATACAAGATTCTTCTTGTCGTTTTGATGAGTCTGTGATTGTGCATCATGTCCTCCTTAATAGTTGTTCTTGTAAACTCTGTAGGCTGAGATTGAGGGTCAAAAGATCACTTGGTTAACTCCTCATGCAATGCAACAAGTTTTGCCAGATGATGTCAACTTCAGTGTTATGTTAACCTTTTTGGAGTTTTATGAGGTGAGACATTTATGAATGCAGGGTTTCACTAATTTCTATTTTAAATTTTGTCTCCTTGATTGTTTTGCATTTGGTATCCTTTGTTTGTTAACTTTAGACCATATCAATAGGAGGATTAATATGACATTAAATAAGCTTATTGAAACAAAAAGAACATCAACTGAAACCCTCTGTGGATAAGGATGCACTCGCTTTTTCACATAGTTTTTTCATACAGCAAGAAAGGTTAAAAGTTTTGGCTAGCTAAAGTCACATTTTCATGGTTCAGCTTGTGAAATTAATGAAAACATTGTACAAGTAACAACCTTGTACCCCCCTTCAGATGGCTGTCTCATAAACCAAAAGAAGCTGAAGGTGCCCGCTAAGCTGGGAATAAGAGACAAGCTAAATCCCATTGTTGATCAACCTTTGATGTCTCAACCTTTGGAAATTAGCTGATGATTTAACTTAGTACTTTTTTGTGGATAGCATTGCTTTTTCTTAGCTTGCCATCTTTTCCTGCGATTACTTATTATTTATTTGGGTGCAGACTCTCCTTGGATTTGTCAATTTTAGGCTCTATCATTCCATAAATGTGAAGTATCCACCCATTCTTGATCCCCAGCTGGAAGCTTTAGCATCAGGTATGCCTTGTCTTTTCATTTAGGGAGAAATTTTGATGTTCTGTTATGCGATGCCAATTTTATGTTATTTATCTGTTAATAATGTTTTTTGCATGCCATGCTCTATGGCTTCTGTTTCTTTTGTGTACTTAACATATCATGAACTGCTATTGATTCTGCAGATCTCTATGCGCTGTCAAGATACATTGTTTCTAACTCCAGAACCTCCACCTTGGAACCCACAGCTGCTAGTTCATCTACATCACAGCAATTAGAGGCTCAGGAGAAGGAGGTGCAGGCTGATGAGTCTGAACTAAGGCTTGCTCAACTTCAGCATCAACTTCCTTCCAACGAACCCGGTGCATTGATGCACCTGATGGAAAATGCTGAGTGTGAAAATGAAGATGATCAAGATACAAAGGAGTGCAGGAGGCTCTTTAAGAATATGAAATTCTTCTTGGGTCGCGAGGTGAGATGGATTGTTTATTGCTATTATCATACTATCTTTTATTGTTGGTGGGGCAGCATTATGTAATGTCCTATTTTCAGAACATACATGTTTCTTCGTGGGGTCTAGGATTCTTGTGTTTTCTTCCGTGCTTCATTTGACAGTTTTACTAATGCTAATTTCAATACTCTGATTGTCCTCACTCAAATCTAGGCTCTCCATCTGTTTATAGTGTATAATTTCTAAGCGCTCAAATCTTTGCTCATTTGCAGTTCTTAAGTTTCTGTTTTAAAATATCAACCAGTTGTTACATCATATACCTTTTATTTTGTTTCACTTTTGTTCAAGGTCATGTTAAATAAACAGTGGAGGATGGCTATTCCCGTAAAACACGGGTGTACATTTACATATTTTTAAAGTTGTGGAACCTAGGTGTCAAGGAACAGACATTGTTTTGTGGAAACATATTTACTTAATCATGATAGTTTGGCCATGTATGAGGTTGTTTATACAGATCTGAATGATAAGTCCTTATTCATTTTGTGATTGTTGGTTACTGTTTCTTCATTCAAATGGATTGGTATTGTGATAATCCCCGGGTCTTGTGCTCATGGCATATCAATTGTTTCTATTTTCAGGTTCCTAGAGAATCATTGCTCTTTGTAATTCCTGCTTTTGGTGGGGTTGTTTCTTGGGACGGGGAAGCTGCTCCATATAAGGAATCTGACCAGAGCATTACTCATCAGGTTTGTTATTTTTTCCTAAACCAAGGGTGCCACATACACTTACAACACTAGCACATGCACATGGACATGCCTACCCGTTGCTAATGCTTAGAAGCATCCACATTCATGCGTGCATACTTTCACTTCAATGTTTTATGGACATGAGTTTCAAGTTCCTAATTTCAGTGTTTTCCTTTTTAAAGATTGTTGATAGGCCAACCCAAGGTCATAAATACCTTTCGAGAGAATATGTTCAGCCACAGTGGATTTACGATTGCATTAATGCACGGATCATATTGCCAACTGAAGCTTATATGGTGGGAAGGTAATTTTTGGAAAAACAGTCTGAATGCTTTTCCTTTGTTTAAGTGTGTTCGCTTCCCTATTATTTGATCTTATGCACTATTATAGAGTGACAAGCAGCATTCAGTTCCTATGCTCTGCAATATTGATTGCGTGGATATCATATTTCACAAGGATCACTTCTTTTCCCTTGTTCAAGTGGAGACACTTAAACAAGGGAAAAACAGTCTCCACTTAAACAAGGGAAAAACAGTCTGAAATCCTTTTCCTTTGTTTAAGTGTGTGTCCACTTCCCTATTATAGAGTGACAAGCAGCATTCATTTGCTATGTTCTGTAATATTGATTGCATTTCTATCATGTCACAAATAAAACTTATTGCAGGGATCCACATCTGTTGCTACTGAAGACACAATTCTTCTATTATAGATTGCATTTATAAGGGATTGATGCTTAGTCTCTGCTTTTAATGTAAAAATTATGACTTTTTTTGATGTGATTGTTCTGCTAACAGGATTCCTCCCCCGCACCTGTCGCCTTTTGTTGATAATGATGCAGAAGGCTATATTCCTGATTATGCAGAGACTATCAAACGCTTGCAGGCTGCTGCCAAAAATGAAGTCCTTCCCATGCCTGGAGTAGGAAAGGAAGATTTAGATGATCCTCAAAATTTGTTGGTTGAAGGTTATATTAGTCGAGCAGAGGCTAATGAGGTTGTGAAGACAAAGAAAAAGGTATGTACATTGTTGAATAGTTGAAGTAGTAGCCCAGTGGACAACTTTGATAGTGTATCAAGGAGGAAAGATTTCCTGCTGCCTTAAATGTGCCAAAAATCTACATTCCAGGTTCAATTGGTGTTGGATCTGTTGTCAGCTGGTGTGTGGAAGCATCTTATGTTTCCTATTTTATTTATAACGTGAATGATATGGTGACACTGTAACTTATTCCTTTATGTCTTGAAGGAACCACCCCTTGCACCATTTCTATAAAACAATCTGTGCTAGACATAATTAAGAAAGTGATTGCCCATAATAGAGCAGGGCAACTTGCTTGTGCACTTAATTGTTTGTGAGGTTTTGGTATGAAATATCAGAGGTGACATACTTGTCAACCTTACTTTCAAGTGGGCTTTCAAAACAAGGGTTCTTGGTACAATACCATTTTCTTGATATAAGAGGTAGCAATGTTCTTTCTGATGAATTTATCAATTTGTTATTAGATAGACATAGGTTAATGGGTCTACTAATCATCATGCTTGGCATTTGTTTGTGGTGGAAAATTGAAACTTATTATTTGGTGCTTTTAATCGACAAAATCTGGAGAATTTGATTTCAATTGTGTTGTCTTGAGACATGAAACACTCTGCTATAGTTGGTCGAAGAGAAATTCAAGTTTTCCATTTTGTGGAGTATTGGAAGTTGGAGTTTTCTCCTCTTCTTTTGTTATGAGATGGTGAGAAGAGAGGAAAAGCCCTACCATTGTTTTTTAAGGCGTCTTACAATATTATTGCGGAGAATAGTTGTATTTAATTTATTAATGACATCTAACACCTGGCAGCATAAAAGTCTGCCACATATTAGGCTGGAGGAACATACACAGCAGGAAATTTTAGTTAGAAAGTGATGTGTTCACATTTGGTTCCTGTTTTTCATTTTTCTGAGTGAATGCTATTTGCAGATCCAGTTTTGTTTTCTCTTACCCCTTCCCCCTCCATTAGCACATGTCCTTTTGCACTGCATGGCATTTTGACATAACCCCATTTTGAATGGCAGATGGCGACTCTTGAGAAGCAGTACCATGAAGAGCTACAAAGGGAACTTCAGGGTGCAGTCATGAAGAAAAGCAAGCAGGGCTCTGAAGAGGATGCAAAGGCTAGTGAAGAGTCTGTCCCTGATCCGAAACAGATTGCTGAGGACATTGACACAATGTCAAAATTAGGGATGTCACGTAAAAAGAGGGGCCTTCTGGAAGCTATTGAGGTAACTTTGATGAATCACCTGTTCTACCATAGTTATTTCTTGACGTAGCCTTGTATGGTGCAGCCAAGAATTTTTTCTTGGTGTCATTCAATGATCAATCACATTAAAATAATTAAACTTGACAAAAGATTGGAAAACAAGGAAAAAAATTGCAAAACTTGGAACGTTGAAGCTACACATTCTCTAAACTAATGATGACCAATCTTGTGATAGGAGCACATCAAGTCTTGAGTCAAAATTTTGTAACTAAATATTGATGCATTTGACAGAAAAAATAAGGTCTAAATCTAAGATAATTTAAGAGCATGGGAAAGAGAAAGACACTGGAAGACATTAAAGTTTTGTAGGTGACAGTGCAAAATGACAAAATAAGATGGAAAATGTCAACGTTGATCGACGAAGTGTTCTTAGAATGTAAATGTAATTTGGGATTGGAAATTAGAAATGCCAATCTTTCAGCTCTGGAAATATTTTATTGTGGTCAATTAATAAAACACATGCAAAAAAGGTTTATATCTGATTAGTATATAACAACGTTTGTAAGATTCAGTTGGGTTACAAATTAGCACTTGTCTCCGCCCCTTGGCATGCATTATTTTTTTTTATTATCAATTGCAGTCTATCATGCTAGCTTTGATCTTGATTTTACTATTAGAGAATACATTTGTTTACTCTAGATCATGGTGGCCAGTGGCAAAACTTCTGGCACCATGGTGATCAGCAAGTTCCTATTAGCGTTCTTGTGATTGAATTCTCCTATAGTTGACATTTATAATAAGATTGCTATTTTGGATTTTCTGTATGTCAAGTTTTTTTTTTCTCCTGGTGGTGCTATTTTTTTTTGGTATGGTGGGCATTCTCTGGATTCATGTTCTCTGAATGGCTTTTTTTGTGATCCTCGTTTCCTTCACTTAAAAGGTCTGCTGTTTCAAACAAACTTACTATTGGATGAGTAGTGTTATAAGGTGGGAGAATGATTTAATAGTTAATAGGGATTTGAAAATGTCAGTTGGTCAAGGAAACTTTGTTTTGTAGGAGCAACTTCTGTTTTTCAAGTCTTCACATGCTATCTGCATTTATCTTACAAGATGACAACATGAGAAATATGAAGTCTCGTTCATTGATGTATTTCTTCCCATTATTTTTTCAGAAAAGAAAGGAACGGAACACTGCTCGCATTAGCAAGCTGAAGGAGCGGAAGAAGAAGCTGAAAAGCTCAGAAAACTGAAGGGTGCTGGCTTGTGAATGTGGGCACAATTGAAGGGTCGGTGGATTTTGTTACTTGAAGTTTTGTTAGCTAGTAAATTTGACTTGAGAAGTGTAAAACTTGAACTGCGCCAATATACATTACATCATTTGTTTTTATAAAAAAACCAAGGGTGCTTAAATCAGCTAAAAAATGTAAAATCTAAATATTTAGCGCCCTTTTCTTGTTCCCTTGCTCATCAGTAATCCTATGCTTGCCGATGCTTTGGTTTACTTCTAATTAATTGAAAATAAGGGATTAAACAATCCTTTGCGTCCCTGGGTTAACACAACCAATTAGTTAATCAGTTTCCTTTACCAATTTAAGAGTGAATTACTGAATCCGTTCCTCACAACCAAGTAGTGTTGTGGTTGAGCTGGATTGAGAGTGGCAAATGAATGGTGCGCGACAAGATTATGCTCTAGCAGATGGAAGGTAAAGCTGATCAGGAGTTCATTCGGCTAGAAGCCATGGGGCCTGTTCAATTCCAATAACACAAAAAAAAAAAAAAAAAAAAAAAAAAATTCATTTTGGGCTGTGAGGATTTGTTTTTTTGAATAAGTGTTCTGGACACTAGTTGATCTCTTGTATGATCCCAGCCAGCCGATGGCAAATGTGTGAAGTGAACTACGCTATCCTAGCTTTTTTAATGTCTTAATAATAAAAACTATCCCATCTTTTATCACTTGGTTATCACAGGAGTTTAACTTGCAACTCACGGAGAAAATAAAACAATAATACCATTTTAGAAGACGTCAAAATTACAAGAAATGTACCTCATGGAGAGAATAAATTAGCAATGCGTGCAATTTGGTAACAGGAAGAATTGAGAGCTGTTAATTGATTTTAATCTCAATCAGCCACAACTTTCCCATGATCCAAGAATGCATGTTATAGGAAAAAAAAAAAGAAAAAAAGAATGCATGTTATAGCGCAATATTCAATATCAATTTATTAAAAAAATAAAATAAATAGTTGGCCAGCAAAATGTCAGTTTATTATTGTTAATATCCTTTACTTGCAAGAACTAAATTTGCAGCCAAACTCGAGATACAAAAAACATTGAAACTATCCTCATGCATGATTATGCATTGATTCACTAGAACTAGAAGAGTCGTCACATAAAGAAATTGACATTTGACGAAGTTGTGAGAACTTCAATTCACTTTCCATGACTTGGTGGACTAAATCTTTGTTCTGTGGTTGTTTTTCGCTCTTGTACAAAATCAAATCTCCTGTATAGGCAGGGATCCTCTGAAAATGAGGAAGGAAAATAGTGCATGAAACAAGGAATGATTTAGTAGTGTCAGGTGGTGTCGTCCCGACAATTTGTAAAATTAAGAAGGATGTGGCAGTACACGAGCATATACATCATTCGGCGTTCCCTTTTTTCCTCCTCTCTTTTCCTTTCTTACCAAAAGTCCTGGGCTATTAGGCCTTGCCAAGTTGTTTCTTCAGGCTGCTGTTTTGGGTCTTGTAGCCCAATACTTGTGATCAAACTACTGTTGTCATGTCTGGTGGTTACTGGGGTCCCTTGTCGATACGTCAAGGATTCCGACCAGACAATGTCGAGGGTACTGTAACTAGGACCATTGTCTATAAATTAAATAATAGATTAATAGCAGGCTACTCAGCAAGACTCTCTCTCTCTCTCTCTCTCTCTCTCTCTCTCTCTCTCACGAGAGGATCAGCAAGGAACCTATGGGTACCGTGAAAGTGGCATAACTCACCAATCAAACATGAATTATATTTGCGTAGGAACTAACTAACGTGTGGCCCTCTTTATGATAACAATTAAAAAGACGAGTTGTATGGAGGTGATGCCTTATGAAACAAGGCATGCCGCACTAATAATTTAATAGCGTCGGGTGATGTCATACTGACACTTTGTATAGCCAAGAGGGATGTTGTAGCATGAGCATAAATATTATTTGGTATTGACCTAAAAATCTTGGTTTCTAGGGTAGGTGTTTAGGGTTTTATGGCCATAAAGGTGACCAAATAATAGTTGTCATGTCTTGTTCTAGGTTGTGGCTAAGTAAATGACCATTTTCACCTAGTGGTTTTAAAAAACTTTTAGTGTTATAAGTGGTTGCTCGTTGAGAGGTCAAGGATTCTAACTAGACAATACTGTAGATGGTGTAAGAGCTAGTAGGGTTCTTGTTGAAGGCAATAGATTAGACCAACCTCTAACCAATTAATATCAATCACTATCCTAATACTATAACTAGGGCTAATATCGATAGAGGATTAGCAAGGAACCAAAGTGTACCATGCATAAGAGATATAGATATCTGTTCCATTCTGTCTATTTAAGTATGGATATAAAGTCCACGTTAGAAGATTTGTCAAGGATGTATTCTTCACTTATAAAATGTGTTTTAGCCAACTACATATAAATGGTTGGCCAATCCTTTTTACATTCTAAAAATTCATGAAACATCTTTGAAAGACTCCATCCGTGGAGGTATTAAAAAATTTACTGGGGTTGTGTTGAGGGATCTTGGGGATGCCCTAGTTGTATTATACCTTTTACTGGTTTTCTAATGGTCCCTTGAAGGAGTTTTTCAAGGAAAATTAAATTCTATTAAAACAATGGAAGGGAAAATATATCTTTATTAATTACACAAGATCTATCTCCCTTTATAGTCTACAAGAAGTTTGATACGATCCAAAAGAGGATGAACATAAAAATTTATATTTTAGCGTAATTGTGCATACTTTCCAGTTTTGCGCTATCGAGCATAACTCTCAATCTGATCATTAGATCAAACTGAAATCTTACCTAGAGTTTCCATACATTTTTACATTGAGTTAAAATATCAAGTCAATTGAAGTTTGATAAGGTCTTGAGATACAGGTCCGTAGATGCAATACAAATTTTGTTATTTGTTGCCTTTTTAACTTGTGAATTTTTTTTATTAAGAGAGGATTCTTTACCTAATAATGCAAAGATATCCAACAACTAATTTTATCAGTTTTCTTAGTTTTCTAAGGATCTTTAATGGGCAACAACATAGTTTTCAAGTGTGGCAAGAATTTCTTTAATGTTCCAAAATCTTTTTTACAAGAATTCTTTATTTATCTTAGCTACACAAGGAAATGAGGGTTGATGCTATTTAATGAAAGAATGTTTTAGAAGTTTCCATCTTTTACAAGAAAACTAAGGGGTAATAGCTATTCCAAAGATTTCCATGATTATTTGAGAGAGTTGAAATTGGTTTTGAGTTGATTTTTTTCTATTATATAATTTTACGGTAACAAGCATGATTATTTATCCGACCATTGGACTGAGCTGAAATTTTATCAAAATTTTTAGAGGTCTTGTTTTATATTGGGTTAAAATTTCAGATCAATTGAACATAGATAAGGTCTAGAAGAAACTGGAATTGCATTATTTTCCTAATTGATTTAAAATTCTTTTTTCTACTTAGACTACTCTTTTATTATTTTTTAAACTTATTTAGGATGTTTTTACCTAGCATAAATAGACTTATTTAGCTTGAACTTAGATTTTCTTTTCATTCATAGATTATTGAAAAAAATTGGTGTTTTGTTTGGAGCAACACATTCTTCTTTTTGTTTAAACAAAGAGCAATCAAATTTATCAAAGTATAACTGATTTTGTGGTATTCTTCCTTAGACGTCTTGTTTAAGATTTGCTAATCATTGGTTGGGGATTCATTCAAATAGGTTCAAGTAATCATTATGTCACACTTTCTATCAAACTTGATTTTTGACTTTTCAGGATTGTGTCAATCTTGATTGTGAGTTAGATAAACTTTATATCAAAGCATAAGGAAGTCATGTGTTAGAGAGTCTCTAGATTAGAGTACAATGTTGTAACCTATTTAACTAAAGCTAAAAGGTTATCATGTCGTCAATTACAATGTATTCTTAATCAGTATAACATTATACACTTGGCTGAGGGATATTCATTGGAGGATAATGAGTAGGGTACGTGTTTTTTTTTACCTTAATCTCTAATACTTTCTAATTTATGATAATAGGTGGTATTGGTTCTCTGAAACAAGCAAGGAAACTTCACCATTATGCAAGAGACATTGATATAAATGGAGATTGAAAGACTATAGAGAAGATTATAAAGATAGCGAGGGGGGAGATAATGAGTCTTCTGAATAAATGGATACAAATATGAATGTTACTGATGCTAGATTGGCTATACATAAGAGGAGATGTGCATCTGAAGCCCTACGTTCTTTGATTCTAGTCTCTTATTAAACTAAGACTACTGTAATTGACCCTTCTTAAGAATCTCATATTCTACAGATAATTCATCTTCTCAGCTCAAGATCAATTATTAGGGTTTGACCTAACATGCATGGGAGAATATAAAGATGCCAAGAGGTTATTGTTGAGGGATGACTCTATAATGATTGGGGTAAATGATATAAGTATGGTGTGCGCATTCATACAAATATTACAATTCCTAGAATATAAAGATGGGATGCAAAACTAGCTTCTCCGAGTATTTGAACATTATTAGGAGGATAGTTTTCCATGTGAGTATTACTAGTAAGGGATTATATCATGTTATGCGTTCTATTTATTTTTTCATACCTATCCTTATGTTGTATGGCTTTTTTTTTTTGCAACCTTTTCAATTACAAGCATTATCCACTAGGTGATGAGAGATTGAGCGTCAGTAATTGGTTCATCCTTTGGTTATAGTGCATGCATATTATAAGGAACTTCAGATGTTAAAAGCATGTAGAGGTATTGAGATATCGTACAAAGATACCTCAATAAATAATAAGAGATAATAGTGTTATTTTATAGAGATAAAATGATGGAGACTTTTTCTTTCTAAAAAAATACAAAAAATGCCCACTGATAATACATTTTTAAGTGGTTTAAGCGCTAAACAAGTGAGAAATTATTTCCTTCCATATCTCGAAGATGATAAATGTTGGCTTTGATTATCCCTATGTCTTTGAACATGCCATCCTATTTTAAGGCTAGCTTTCCCCTTCCCTCATTCTAGCATGTTACTTCTGATTTTCTAAACACTAATCTTCTATTTTGAATTGTTTGTTTCTAACTTTGACATTGTGATATCTAATTGTTTTATGCTTGAACACCTCATTTCTTATAGATGCTTCCAATCAGGCTTCTTCCACTAGGTTTAGGTTTGTTTTGATATCTTACTCAGTTCTTTAATAAGAAAAGTGTAACAATAGCTAGTTAGGGCACCTTATTTTTATATATCTTATTGCCTTCATACCATAAGTTAGGAGAAAAGTTGTTTTTTCTCATGAAGGTTTTCTTAGTAGTCTTATAAGCTCATAAGATTTCATCTAGAAGTGGTTGAATTATTATGGGTGATGTATTTAGATTGTTAGGTCATAGTTTAGTTTAGTTTTAAAGGTGGTTTCATAGTATTCAAATGAGACAAGTTTTTTCACCTTTTTTTTTTCTTTTTTCTTATTTTCTTTCTTCTTCTTCTTCTTCTATCTCTTTCCCTGCCTCCTGACTCAAGTTTAGTCACTTCTCTAGGCTCAAACTCCTCTTTTTTCTCTCTCTTTTTTTTTGGATATTTTCTCCTTTTTCGAGTTTTTTTTCCTTGTTTTCCCCCTCTATTTATAGGCGAAATGAGATCTCTTAGAGTCATTCTTAGTGGTGTGATCATGGCCATCGGTTCGTTTAGGTTAATCTCAACCCTTTATCGTGGTTGTACTTTTGGCCAAAACTTTTTTTTTCCTACCTTTTTACACCACTTTTTTGTAGTAGTTTTATAGGGTCAAAACAACCTTTTTTGGTCTGAGTACGTGGTACACATGCATGAGAGAGGAGTGGTGCGTTGTTTGGTGTTTGTAGGAGGCATAAGAAAGAGAAAATTGGGGCCAAAGTCTTATGAAAAAAAAGAGAAAGAAAAAGACTTGCATAATCACCATGTGGGAAGGAGAATGTACTCTTTTAAACCCATGCATAAAACAACGTTGTTTTGTGTTTTTCTTATAGTGAAATGCAACGTTTCATTTAAAACTTTTTTTTAATATGAAATGATATCATTTTAACATAAATAAAAGTTGTGTTTTAAAGAGGTCCTTTAATTTCTCTATTTATTTTTAATTTGGTCCTTGGATCTTTATTTCTTTTCCAGCTAATTGCAACATTTTCTCTTTATTTCATTCAATCCCATCCCTGATCACATTAAAATGTTCCTTGCATATTACGAATTTTTCCAATTCAATCCCTAGCTTTTGAAATTTCAAAATTTTAACCAATTTGAATCGTTTTCTTAATATTTCTTCTCAATTTTATCCCAAACTGCATTTCTTATTTCTTGTTTCATCTTTTTTTTCTTTCTCTTTTTCCTTTGATCGATATATTTTTTTGTTGTTTTTCTCTCTCTTTTTTTTAGATATTTGAAAGTGTTAAAAAATCAAGGTTATGATATAGATTAATAACTACAATGCTAATTAACAAATCATCTCATTATGTCATACTTTTTAAATGAGATAAGACATTTTATGCTTATATTTGCAAATTTTTTTAACAATTATATATGAGCCTATTATTTTATTAAAAAAATATAATTTAATTTTTTTGAATTAAATAGTCTTATGATTATTATTTTTATATGGTTTACATGAATTAATTTTTCTTTAATTTTTTTCATAAAGCCACATAAGAATTATGAAGATAATATTTTTTATTTTTATTTGAAATTTGCTCTTTATATTATGATGGGTTTTCTCTAAAACAGATGCTACTGATAAAAAAAATTTGTTTTCATGAAAAACATTAATATGGAAATTGGAGTTTTTCCTCTAGAAATAAAAGTTTTCACTTTTATTTAAATTATTGAGATTATTATAAATATATTTTTTAATCATCTTATATTTTTATTAAAAAAATAACTTTGTGTTACACAATAAATTAGTTAGAGAAATAATTTGAGTTAAAAGGTAAGATTGATGAAATAACAGGCTGGACTTAATAAGTGTTTCCATATTAAACAAAGCGTATAATCACCAGATCCATGAAAAATTATCATTATTATAAAAATAACAACATTTGCCCTCGATAGTAAATTGCTTTCTTGCTTGAGAACAATTCTCACATTACGATACCAGTTCAAGAAGTTTGGTCTAGTTAATTTATTAGCATCAACTATGATGCGCAGGAATATGTTATTCTCATTTTGATATATCAACCTATTTATGTAAATATAACGAGTATTAGTTTCTTGCATACATTATTAAAATCAAATTCAGATAAGGTCTTTAATTTTAACTTGATCTCCCACTATTTTCTTGCAAATTAATAGTCCTTTTTATTAATTTGGGAAATATCACTTAGATATACTAGTGGACTAGGATCTCATTTAATTTATGACATTAAGTAACTCAATAGATCAAAATAAATTAAATTAGTTAAACAACATAGTTTATCAATCATATAAGTGAGTTAAGTAGAGTCTAATTTTATAGCATTAAACATATTCGATTAATGATAACCTTGAGTAGCTTAATAAGTTATCAATGAATATAAAATCGAAAAGCAACAAATCATATTCTTAGCAAGTCCTTAATATATTGATGAGGGATTTATTATCAAATTTAATTAGGTCTCATTTCATGATATAATTGATATATCATACATAACAATTATATATTAACATACACCCCTAGCATGCCATTATAATTGGATAATTATGGACATATCTTGATACGATCTAAAATTTTTCTTTCAATATGGATTAAGCTAAAATTTTACCAAGATTTTTCAAACATATTTTTCTATATTGAACTTAAATTTCAGGTCAATCAAAATTTGAAAAGCCATCACGATATAGTTCAAAAGATGTAATATATATTTTGTTATTTGTTGCCTTTTAACTTTTGGACTTCCAATTTGGAGAGGATTCTTTTCCTACTAATGCAAGGACATTTAACAACTGATTTTAGGACCTTTTCTAGTTCTAAAAGGATCTTTAATGAGTAGCAATATAGTTTTCAAGTGTGACAAGGATTCTTTTAATGTTGCTAAATTCTTTTTTTACAAAGATTCCTTATTTATCTTAGCCACAAATGAAAAGAGGGTTGAAGGTAATTAATGACAAAATATTTTGAGAGTTTCAATATTCTATAAGGAAACTAAGTAACAAGAGCAATTACAAAGATTTTCATGCTTATTTAGGAGAGTTAAAGTAAGTTTTGGACTAATTTTTTTTTTCTATTGCATAGTTTTACGCTAACAAACATAATTTTTAATGTGACTATTGGACTAGAAGTTTCTAGATGTATTGTTTATATTAGGTTAAAACTTCAGATCAATCGGACATCTGAAAGCCTTGAGATAAGATCCAGAAGCTATTACGCAAGAATTGCATTATTTTTCTAGTTGATTTAAGATTTTTTTTTATTTTTAAGACTCTTTTGTTATTATTTTAGACTTGTTTAGTATGTTTTTACCTAATATAAACAAAGTTATTTAGCTTGTACTTAGGTTTGTTTCTTTTCAGCCATAAATTATTGAATAAAATTTGTTATTTGTTAAGAGTAACATGTTTTTATCTTTGTTTAAATAAAGAACAATCAAACTTATCAAAGTATAATTAGCATTGTGATGTTCTTCCATATACTTCTCATTTGTGATTTTCTAATCATTGGGTGAGGGTTCATTCCAATAGTGTTAGTTTTTTTGTTCAGGTAATCATTGTGTCATACTTCTTATCACACTTGATTTTTAGTTTTCTCGGATTGTGTCAATATTAGTTATGGGTTTCTAGATCTTTACATCCACGAGGATGATCGAAGGTGTAACCATGATAAGAGACCCAAACGACATGTAAACCATGACTTGGATGATTTTAAGGATGATGTTGTTAGAGATGATTATTTTAAGCATGAGACCTAGGTTATGGGATGATTTTTGTTAGCCTAGAGGTTAAAGGGATGGTTAGTTTAGATAGGGGCCAATTCAGTTATAAAGGGGATTTTCAAAACTATTGAAACTTGTTTTTCTACTATTGAAATCAATTTGGGCAGTATACTAAAGTGTTATTTGGGATATCTAGGTGTTAATCAAGTCATTTTTATAATATTTGCTTTAAAATTTTTTTTTCATATCTTAAAAGACATTCATATCTCATATGAATTCGCTTACTACTCGTAAAATTATAATTATAGTTTTGTCTTGCTTCTTGAGTCAATTACACTTATTTAGATTGCGCTACTAAGTTGTTCTCTTTGGTTGTGTTGATTTTAGTTCTGCAGGAGCTGAAAAGAAGGTGAGATGAGAGGAAAAAGGTGCAGTGAACATATTAGAGTGAAAAACCTATTATTTATATGAAACATGAGAGGCATGATAATATTTTTTCTACTAACAACCTTTTTGCAAATTCAAAATGTCTTAAGAAAAGGGAGATATACCACCTCTTACAGAGAATAACAACCTAAAACTTAGATTTAAGGTTTAACACATATGTTAGAGAAGTTTAACAAAGTGGATTGTATTTTTTATTGCCATAGTTTTCTGGGTAGAAAAAAGGTGAAACTTGTGGTGATTGAATTTACTAATTCCATGATTATTCAGTGGATCAGATTGGGACTTCTAGGAGGAGGAATAAGGAGAGACCTATTGATACATGAGATGATATGAAGGCTTTGATAAGAATGCAATTTGTTTCTAATATTTATTGCATGGAGCTTTATCAAAAACTATAGGGTTTGAGTCAGGGTTTTAATTTTATGGAGGATTACTATAAAGAGATGGGGATATGGATAATTCAGGCTAATGTAGTGGAGGATAGAGAGACCATCGTGGCTAGGTTTCTTAACAGGCTGAATAAAGATATTGCTAATGTAGTAAAGTTACAATATTATATGGAGTTGAAGGATATAGTTCATATGGTAATGAATATGAAAAGACATATTAAAATGAGGGGTAGCTCACGACCACAGTTCAATTTAACTTCATCTTTCTTTGTTTGAAGGCTGAATATGAAGAGAGAGAGGGAGGGGGTTACCCGATCTAAGCCTTTTATGCATTCTAAGGATGAACAACCTAAAGCCAAAAAGGAGACTCCTAAATATGCTAAAGGTAAACCTGAAACTTAGCTTACTCCAAACTCAACCTACTTATAACCTAAAACTTTTTAGGTGCTTAAAGGTTGGAAATATTGCTTCTAAGTATCCAAATAAGGGAGTTATGATTTTAAAATACCATAAATAGATATAGTCTGAAAATGACAGATTTGATAATGATGAGCCACCTTTAAAGGATTGTAGTGATGTTGAGATTGCATGCCCGATTGAGGAGGAGACCTTAATTATACAATGAATGCTTAATGTGGAAGTTAAATAAATGATGTTTATTAATAAAGGGAGAATATCTTCCATACATGATGTCACATCTGAAACAAGGTATATAATATGATAATTGATGGAGACATTTGTATCAATGTAGTTAGTAGTATGACTCTTGTTAGGAAGTTAAATTTGAGTATTGTAAAACATCATAAACCTTACAAATTATAATGGCTGAATGAATGTGGTGAAGTGAAAGGTAACTAAGCAGGTATTGATTTCCTTTTTTATTAGGATATATACTAATGAGGTGTTATGTGGTGTTTAGTTCTTATGTATGCTAGACATCTAATTTTATGCCATCTTCGCATACTTCAAGTTCTTGTTTCCAGTCAGTTTTCTTTTCTTTTCTTTTCTTTTGTTATTGTTTAGTTTTGCACTAAGGTTCTTCTGATAAAAAAAAAAAAGTATTCAACATTTAATTCTAACTAGAATATCTATTTAGAGTAAAAAAAAAGAGAAATCAACAAGATTATAATTTCAGGTATTATAAGGGCTGATTCATTCAAATAACAAGGTAAATTGGAGTTTTTGAGTTTGATCTCATTAAAATCAGTTAATATCAGAGCCAGACTTCAAAAATTGGGTTATATCCTCTTTGTTTTTGTTGTTTGATGTTTTTTTCCACGTATATCTTCTTTGTATTTTTCTTTGTGTCTTGTTTCACATCATATCTAAAATAATTCTCTAGAGCCATTGAAGAGAATTAGATTGTCAAAACCTAATTAGCTGCTGCAAATCTTCATAAGTCTTTTGCAAGCAATATGATTGTATCATTCACTGCCATTCTTTCTTCATTTTTTGATTAAAAAATATTTTTCCTATCTAAATTCCTATACTTCTAAATTACATAATATTTGCATAATTATGTAAGAAACCTCGAGTTACGCTCGAGGAGAATTGAATGTGAAAAAGAATTTTACAACCCCAAAGAAAAAATAGAAAAAAGACAGGATACACATGCCTTATTTAATATTGTAATCATTCAACCATAAACACAATCAAATTGGTCTTTAATCTCTATAACCATCCATCATGCATAATAACACATTAATATGCATAAATAAATATATTGCATGCTTTAATTCTAATTATTAGCTTTATATACAATTTAAAATAATAACACTTAGAAATATTAAAAATTCAAATTCAAATTTATAATTTTCTATACTTAATAAATTTTATTTAATATAAATTTCGTATTGAAAAACCACTTTCCAATATTTAATAAGAAAATTGATCATATTAGAATTATTAATAATATATTAAATTATTTTAGGATCAATTAAAAAAACTTTCAGCTTAAAAACTCTCTTTATTTTAGAAAAACTATTTTCTAAATATTATTTAATTAAACATTTGAATTCAATCCTAATCCTATTGGTATATTACAAAACTAAAAAAAAAAATTGAATTGCACATTTTAATTCAACCCTAATCCTATTAGAAAAATTATTCTAATAGGTGGCACACATCGAGGCTCGCTTTGGGCTTCCTAAAACGTATACATGCAGTGAAAATATAAATATAAATTTTTTTTAGGAGTCCTAAAAATCTTGTTAGATACATATAGAATTGTTTACGGTCTATACAAAGATTACTTAAAGATCAGATGTTCTTTTTGGCTTTGAATAATTATTTTAAGGCTGGGTTATCGCAAACCATAAATCGTCTAAGTGTTTGACCTCTAACGGTAATCCACACGAACCATCAGTGAAAAATCTCTTAAACCCATAAGATAGAGGGATTGTTATACCTTTGAATACTAACTATTTTCTTTTGTGTTTAGGTGTTTCTATATTATTCTGTCTTGTATAGAAAATAAAAGGTATAATATTCTATTTATAGAAAAACTTGAAAACCCTGTAAATAATAAAATATCAACTTGTCTCTTAAATAATATCACACAATATTTTAAGATAATTTTAGAAATTTATTTTAGGTCTAAAATTATAACCCCTTATATTAATTACATTCTAATCATTAATTTCTAAAACTTATTTATAATCAAATTACACTTGATTAATCATCTCATTTTAATCTATGATCAATGGTTCTGATGTGTGTAACCCATTAAATTTTTTAATAAGTTGACTCAAATATAAATTACAATTCTAAATAAAATATGATTAAATAAATTAAATAATTTAATCTATTATCAATTTAATAATTGATTGATTTGTATTTAAAGATCAAGTAAAATATTTAGCAACCTATCATGGTCCCCCAATTATTAGGAAAGTTATAAGTGGTTTGAGTTAACCTTTTATTGACAAGTTTCTTAGTGTGATTATTATCCCTTCATCATGAATGTTTTGATTTATACATTATAGTATGTGTAAGATCACTTTGTTTTACATAAAAATTAAGGTGAATCCCCATTTTTCTTACATACAACCTTTTTTTTTTTTTGCCGAAGCCTTCAAATTTATCTTTAATGGCAAGATTTAAGAAATCAAGATTCAACTTCAAGACAATAAGAAAAATAAAGCAAGAAAGATTTATACTACCCAAATTTAAATGAAACAAGACAATATAATCCAAGAAAAACAGGAATTCAATTTAGCAATACCAAGATTTTGTATGTATCTATTCGACAAAATCAAGAAAATACTCAAGAAACATTCGACCAGCCCTAAAATTCAAGAGCTTGTATTCAGTTATGCTATAACTTGTCAATTCAAATCAATTCATGCATTTTTTTCCTTTTTTTTATCCACACAATTCAGCATGATCAAAATTTCTTTTTCTTTTTTACTCTAAATTGAAATCAAGAAAGATAGAAGATGAAGATTAAAAACATAATTTTTCTTTGATGTGTTCGGTAAAAATCAAGAAAGCAAGCAAGATGATTTTTTTATATAGGGTTTGACGCAAATTTTGAAATAATAAGAGAAGAATAAACATTTTTTTTTAAAAAAAAAAACAAGACCCTAGCTGAAACTAGGAAGAAAGAAAATCAAGAAACAACATAAACTAAAGATTAAAGGGATATAAAATGATAATAGCATGAGCTCTAATGCCAACTAATACGAACACCTCATAGGATACATTAAAATCAGATTTAAATGGTTTGCAACGCCCAATAAGAACCTATCTTGAAGAACCAAAGTTATAATCAATTATCACCCCACCTTATGCCTATAAAGAGACATGAACGAGTAGTATAAAATCATAATGAAGTTGATCAATCCTTTAAAGAGTTTGTGAGTTTAATAAAAAAAAAAAACTTAATATAGAAATCACTCAGCCACACAAAAGATAGTAGGAATGTTGATTTCTTTATTAAAATAGTCTCTCCTCAAAAAGTCTTTGCAAAAGAATTTATATATATTAGAAAGAATCTCAAGTCTAATAAGATATCCCTAATGGAAATAGATAACCTAATACATAATATTAATCCAATAAACTCAAATTTAAATAAAAGACCTAATATCTCTAAAAGGCCTAATAATAACTAAAAGATAAATAAAACAATATCCTAATTAATTTAAATAAGACTAAAGTCATTTTTGTAATCAATTGGTAGAATTGAAGTCCAACTTCAAATGTATGTTTTTCTGTCTCATCTTAATGAATTAGAAGGCATTTTATATATAACTAGAGAGATATGGATGTTTACTTTTTAATTTAATGAAAATCGTATTAAAATTCCTTCTACAGATCCAATTATGACCAAAATAGTATTAAAATGTAAAAACTGACATATTTAAATGTTTTTATTCCAATCTTTTTGAAATGTCTGAATGCCCACCAACAAGCCTTTTTTGAACACAAATTAAATTAATCAAGACTTATTTTTCATTATTTAATATCTTCTTGAAGTCCATCTTGTCTCATATGTCTTGTCACTGGACAAATTAGAACCTCTAACAAATCTCTTGGTGTTGACATCACTAATTCCTAATCAACCTGACATGACATTGAAGATGAGATTGAAAAATATTCATCTAAAGAAAAGATAAAAAGAACCTAAGTTAATCAGCCTAACCCGTGACCCGGGTCATAAAACCATGATAACCCTATAAAAAGAAAATAAAATAAAAAATAAAGCTCAATTTTCAATCAACCAAATATTGAAGGATTAAATTGAAAAAAATAAAATAAAAAATAAACAAAATGAGCCTAATCAACCCGAGTTAACCTGTCAAGCTGAGTCAGGAAACCGAGATAACTCCATAAAAATCAAATCAAATAAATTTATAAAAGTCTAATTTTCAATCAATCCAATGTTGAAGGATAAAAGTAAAAAAAAAAAACATTCAATTAACAAATGACAAAAAACATGATTTAACCTTGCTAACCTGCAAAACTCGTAACCCAGATTATGAGACCATGATAACCCCATTAAAAAAAATAAAAAAATAATTATAAAATCTAATTCTCAATCAACCCGATGTTAGAGAATGGAGTTGAGGAAAAAATAAATTAAAAAAATGACTCAAGTCAACACGGCTAACCTACAAAACTTGCGACTCAGGCCATGAGACCGAGTAATTCCATAAAAAAATAAAATCAAAAAACCTAAAATATTTTAGAGGATGAAATTGAAAAAAAAAAACACTAAATTTGAAATTAATTAAAAAGTTTTAAGGATTAAAGTGAAAAAAGCCTTGGCATAGTGAAATACCAAAACCTTTTAGTATATGTTAATCAATATAAATCATACAACTAGATAAATAAATACAAAATATAATAAAATAAATTATACAAACTTCTAGTCCACCCATGCATTTTCCCTTTCATGAGAGAGAGTTGCCGCTAGAGGGACAATTGCTTGATAACCATTTGGAGCTTTAGTGCTTGCAACCCTTGACTTCTGATTATCTTGTCCGCCAAACTACTTTGCAACCCATCCATTACCAAGGTTTTCTGAAGGCCAAATAATTGTCTGTTTTATTTTGAGTTAGAAAAAACAAACCCACTAATCTTTCTTCTTCTTTTTTATTGCCTGTTTTCTGCTTCTATGTTCACTTGCAGTCATCTCCTAGCATGAACAGCTATCAAAATGATTTTCTTAGGATAAGCAGAGCAGTTGACCTCTTCACCTCAAGAACACGGTATCTCTAGTGTGATTCAACAGTCCTTTTCCAGTTTTTGAATGAGGAAGGTCTGAATGCACTAGTCGATTCTAGTCAGATTTTACATAGCAGCAGGCAGCCTAAACTACAATGAACTGTTCGTAGTTTGAGGTTCAATTATCTGTTAAATGGCAGGTTTCATTATGATATAAATCCATTTTATTTTGTATTTCAAAAATAATTTTTCTTATGTTTTTAAATTATTTTGATATACTGATATAAAAATAAGTATTAAAAAATAATAATAAAATATTATTAACTTTATAATTGTCTCAGGTTTCTTTGGAGATGTTTCGTCGCCTCTTATTTGGAACCGTAGAGCAAGCCAATACCCTTTTGGGCCATTTTGCAACTTAGCTAATTACTGTCCGGAAAAAGCAATAACCTCTTACAATTCGTCGCCTCCTAGCCAAACTATGTATTTGACAACTCCCCGAGCAATTTCCTCAACACTAGGCATTTCTTCCAGCAAGAACAACGCAGCCAGTATCATATTACGCTAGGCATGATCCAATAACAAAAAATACAGTCACATTCATTGAAGCAGGAAACCCTCGTTTATTTTTTCTGACAAGATTATGAAATCAAACAAGCTAAGGAATATTTTTATTACTTCTATCAATCACACCGACCTGCAACCAACAACCCTTACAAGCGCAATTCAAAATAGATATATCCTTGTGGAACTGTTGAAGACTGGGTAGGAATGGACAGTTTTCCTGTATTTGTTACTCAGGTGGAAGCTCTATGTATACGAGACTCTCCTCTCCCGGTCAAGTTGTAGATAGGAACGAGTTGAGAATAAACCTGCAAAGCCCCTCAACAAGCATCCTTCAACTGCACATGGAGATTTCATGGACCCCAGCGAATTATTCTGCTTAGTGATATCCATGCCGTCACTGGCTGAATTACCTGGTGGATTATCCTCCCAGTTCAATGGTCTGTATTCAATCAGCCTACTTCTCTTTGAATTCAATATAAAATTTGGACCGACAGAATCAAGGAAGACAGCATTTGAGGACGCCATTTCCTCCATTTGAAAGCTAGACAACTTCCTCTTCAAACCAGGAGTATCTTTCAATCCTGCAACATAAAAACAAGTATTCAGGAAGCAGCTTACAGGTAACATAAAAGTGAAAACAAAAAGGCATGGTACAAAATGGAACTGAAAGGGAACTTTCAAGCAATTACCAGGAAGAGGGTCTTCGAATGTGCATGATTGAGACTCTGAATCACCACAATTACAGAAAAAGTTTGGCTCCCTGTTTGACCCCAATACCCTGCAAGAAAATATTGTAAATGCATGTGAGTTCATAGTTAGTGACAAAGGAGGGAAAGTTGGAACAGCAGTCTCAACATCAAAATTCACTTATCTTTGTTACTCGTGCTAGAACGAGTACTAAACTACCTAATATCATTCTTTCAAAGACCCATAAATTTATATCCACATGCAGGACTCTAGAAGCGTGTGGAAACAATGATGAGTAGTTTCTAAAGTCTTACTTGAGGAAAAAAACAATCAAGTCACTAAACAGTATTTGGTTCAAATTATTTCGTCTTGAATCTGTAAGTTACATTTCGATGGTAACATCTTTAAGCAACAAAAAAAAATTTCTATAGAGGTTCATAGAATCTAGAAAATGATGAAAAGAGAAACTGAGAACATTTTATCACCATTGTTACCAAATATATTTTAAACAAGTTATGGAGTTGATGTAAGTTTTCATTATTTTGACTCCACTACTTTCCTACCGTGACTCAAAGTCATGTTATGTTAAACAGATTCTAAATCTTTACTAAAAGTCAAATTATAGCAGGTACAAACTATAAAGAATTTGTTCAGTTGAATTTCAAATTTAAAGTATATATGTTTCATGGGCAGAGCAGGGAATTCAAATATCCAGACACGAACCACCATATCCAAGTT
>Ga0325411_1001698_pt1 | contig 24657 bp, 19 predicted proteins | sample PopdelMetagenome_13_FD_206181 | JGI IMG/M metagenome (GOLD analysis project Ga0325411, IMG submission 206181) | Populus deltoides microbial communities from Bellville, Georgia, United States - Xylem-PdIQD-R4 | ecosystem: Host-associated > Plants > Phyllosphere > Stem > Wood/Secondary xylem... | reverse complement strand
ATTAATTACTCACTATTTTCTTTGTTTTCGCTCTAATTGATAGAAAAGGAAGTGATAGCTAGCATTTTTATACAAAAATTTAGATACACGCACAGTTTATCAACATTTTGTTGGTGGGGTGCCCACCAATAGCGCACCCCCTCAACAAATTGAACCTTTTCCTTTTCTATTAGACTTCCTATTCCCAGAGGGTGGGATCTCAACGATGCTTTTAAGATGGATCTACTTGAATCTTAGTACCCGTTTGAAACAACTTTGTTCCAAAATTCTCTTGAAAAGAAGAGCCCAAGTTGATCTTTTCTTTTCTTATAAAAAAGTACCGATTCAAGAGGGCATGAATAGTTGTTCTCTGTGAATGAGCAGTGTGTAACCTTAGGAAAAAATGGCATCGTTCGTACATTATTAAGACCCACCAAGCTACCATGATACGTCCACTTCGATTTCAGATGCAGGACCCCCACCTCCTTCCTTTCTTTTTAGCCCCTCTCTTAACACCTGACCCAGTCCCATAGACAATTCTCCCTCTTTCTCTCTCGATTGCCCACTCAATTTGTGATTGTCTTATGGGGGGTCCCGGGGCCACAGATCTCGTAGAGAAACTCGTACTGATGATCATGCATTTTCTATATAAATCTCTTAAAAATATATATAGTTCTGTCCATAGATACTTGAAATGCAATACGTTATAAGACATACACGGATACGGATACATTATAATGCGAGATACAATACTTTTCCAGTCGCTTAGCCAGTGAACAAGAGCATCTAAAGAAAGCAATTTCAGATCATCAATGGGTTTTATGAGTAACCAGTGAAACTATAACTAGATCTGATTATATACCGATTAAAATGTAAATATGCAAATACAAAGGTACCATAGCTTAAGCAGACAAGGTACTAAGAAAAAGGTGAAGCAAATATTACCTTTTGCGTGGACTAGGGTCCTGGTTGCAGTGTGGACACCCGTATCCTGCGCCAAAGATTAGCTGATTCACATGACGACACCTTCTTTATTTTAATTATTTGAAATGGTACGGACCACATGCTGCTCCCTCTATAAATATGTTCCATGTTCAAAGCCTCCCTACCATGTCCAAAACAAGACTTTAATGCTACCATATGTGATAAGTTAGATCTAGTTAGCTCTACTATGGACTACCATTCCACTACAAACCCTAGCTCATCTGGGTCATCTTCTGCACCCAAGAATGGCAGAGAGAAAAGGACGGGTGGCAAGAAAAGCAATGGTGGGGTGAAGTTATCAACTGACCCTCAAAGTGTGGCTGCGAGGGAAAGGAGGCATCGTATTAGTGACAGGTTCAAGATTTTGCAAAGCTTGGTTCCTGGTGGGACAAAGATGGACACGGTTTCCATGTTAGAGGAGGCCATTAATTATGTTAAGTTCTTAAAGAATCAAATATTGCTTCACCAAACTATAATGAACTCTGTGGATGATGAACGATCTCTTGATTATCATCTTCCTGCTGGTTCTGCTTCTCTTCCTACTGAGCAACCTTCATACTTGGACAGCAACCTCGCATCCGTAGTGCATCCTTCGTCTTCACTACCATGCCCAGATTCTTACTTCCAAGCTGATGAAAATTACACGCATTATGATGCATTTGATAGTAAGAATTATTACTTTTAGTGCTTCTCTGTGTCTATATGGTTAAAAGCACGCTTGAGTTGTGGCGTAGATGGGCTGGCGTGCTGGTGGTATCAGTAACCTTCAAGTATTAGTGGCAGTAATTAGTCCAGGGTTACTCGCTGTACTGTTCTTCGTGAATTTAATTTATGTGTAGTTTCGATTTTATCTAAAATCTTTTATTCGTTTCAATTAGATCCCCTAACTTCAATATTTGTTCGACTTTTCATTTTCGTACGTTTTTATTAGAGTAGAAATGAAAAATGTGTGTAAATACAATTTAATCCCTAACATTAATGAAATGTATCAATATAATCTAAAAAGTAAAAATGAATAAATTGAAATTAAAGATGGTAGGATTAGGATGTTTCTTGAGAAACCAATCTTCTCAAGCTTCACAGTATTTATTTTACTAAAAAAATGCTTTTCCAATTAATTTTCTGTTTTTATTTTTGTCAATCTCAACTCTTCTCTTTTTTTCTTTACTTTTTAGCTGATATTGAGATATTTCATAAACTTCAGGGATGGAATTGAAACTTGAACATGTTTTCTGTTGCTATTGGAAATGGATGGAGAGAAAAAACTGGAGTAAAAATAAAATATGTAATATCTGATTGAAATAAAAAAAAAATGAGGGCTGGTTGAGAAAAATCAGAAGTTTTAGATAAAATTGAGAAAACATGTAAAACTTGAAACTTGAGAGAGACAGATTTAAAATTTACCCATTAATTAATAACTAAATACGTTTGTGATGCCCACTTTAATTAATTAGCTGATCAAAGAAGATAAATTAGTCTTAATATTTACTAGTAACTTTTATACAATAATATTGATTAGCACCAACAAACAATATAAAATAATATTCTACTAGCTTCAATAAGTTAACCTGATAGCTAAGAATATACTTCATTAAATACATGGGTTTAAATTTTAGGATTAGCACATGGAAAAATATTTAAATTTCTCCGAGTTTATATTTAAGATTGTCCAGAGAGAAATTTAATCTTAGTTGACATGCAAGCTAATTAAAAGAAAATACCTCTATTGTCGAACCAAATTAATAAATAAATATAATTACCTTGTATTGACAATTTATATGATATTAGCATATTGGTCCGCGTTTCATAACAGGTCAATAATAATTTATTTTTAAATGTAAAAAATATATCAAGAGTATAAATAATATATTAAATGTTTTGAATTTGACGGCAATTTTAAACTTAATACTATTGGATTTGGTGATCAAGTCAGACCCAAAATAATTTTGAGTTTAGTTGCAAAGAATTGGATTTAGTGACCAAGTCAGATCCAAAATAATCTTGGGTTTAGTTGCAAAGATGAACCCAATAGCATTAGATTTGGCGGCCAAGCCAGACTCAAGAGCCTGGGTTTGACGGAAAAGCCAGACTTATTAACATTAGATCTGGCAGCCAAGAAATCCTAAAGCTGCTGGGTTTGGCTGAGCAGCCGGACCCAGCGCTAATAGATCCTACTAGAGACAGGGTCCAACGCTATTGGATCATGTTGGATAGCAGAGTCCAACTCTATAGGGTCTTGCTTAGCAAAAGGGCCCAACATTATTGGGTCTTACTTGCCTGGAGGGCCCAACCAACGTTATTGGATCTTGCTGGCAGAAGGACCCGATATTATTCATCTCAACCCAACTTCAAATGAAAAAATATTATCATCACCTAATTTTTGTACAATATAAAAAAAGTTTCATCAATTTATTTTCTTTTTACTGTATGAAAAAAAATTGCATAAGAGAAAAGAAAAAAAATCAAAAGAGACAAAAAAATAAAATTAAAAATATCTGGGTTTGGCTAAAAGCTAGACCTAATAGCCTTAGGTCAGCCTGGCAAGCTAGACTCAGCACCTGTTAGAAGTGATGTGTATCTAGTTGCTAAGCCAGACCCAATATTTTTTGGACAAAAAACAAAAAAAAAACACCCCAGCAACATTCTTTTACTAAAAACAACATTTTTATTGCGCTATAGTGTTATCCACTGTGCGATAAACTTATGTTCATAATAAATGCATCGTGTTTTTCTCATGTATTTTAAAGCATATATAGTAAAGTACACTATAATGTGTTTGGTTAATTTGGTTAGAGATTTGGAACGAAAAGGAGACTTGCATTCCATGTTATGTGTAGTTATGTATCCATCTTATGTGTAGTTGAGTACGTAGTGCCATTCGATTTCTCATTAAATACAATTTCTAGAAAAATTAAATTGAATTATTGTATTTTAAACATAATAAATCACGTCATGTTTGAGATATATAATGTAAGGACTTTATTGCAAAAAAAATATTAAAAATAATCTAATTAAAATAAATATTTAAATTCCTCATGTTTTGCCAATAAAAAAACATATCACTATTAATTAATGTCACGGTTTGGAATTGCGACATCCAAAAGTTAACTTTTTTGCTAAGACTTTTTGCTTTTGTGTTGTTTTGCCATTTATTTTAATTTTGTGTGTTAATTTCCTATTTTATCCATAAATTTTAACATTATCATATAGAAAGCATACAAAATGGTGTCGTCAAGAAATTTGTTGAGACAAGTTATAAGTGATAACTTTTTTAATTTATTTTGACCAAAAAAACACCTTTAAAATATCTTAAAACCTAAATTAGTCCATTTCTAACCCTAAAAATACCTTAAAATCATCCTAAAAACTAGAAATCATATCAAATTTAAAAAAGCTTTACGAGTGTGGGTTTTTTTTTTTACATGGTTGGTGGGCAAAATTACCATCATTAAACTCTGCCTTAAATTGAACTCATTAATATCAAGTTTAAATTTTTTTTTTTTTGCTTGATGAATTATCTCTTTCCTACTGTTTTCAAGCTTCTTCCTCTCTCATCTTTCATAACACAAATATTAAAATATGATGAAAATGATTTTTGGAGATTGAAAAGTAAAAGTGTAAAACTTCAGATACCAAAGTGATTTTTTAAGTTATATTTATGATCCAATGAAAAATTTAGATTAGTTCATAGCAACGTAACTTGAAATTTAACCACTAATATCCACGGAGCGTGCCGGAATTAGGTTTTACTGATGTCACTTTCTTCGGCCCAGTAACGTGGATCAGATATTCATCCTGACAGGCCTAATTGTTGGGGGGGGGGGGGGGGAGGCGGCGGCGGCGTCGGCGGGGATTGCATTCCTCGGACGGGAGACACTCCTCGCCTCAGAATTGGGTGTTTGGACTTTAGTATTTCCGCAAAATTGTTGATTTTATCACAACATAGTGTTGGTACAGTGATAAAATCACTCGTTCACTCCGTCAAAGAATTTCGAGGGAATTTAAGATGTTCTGAAGCAACAGTACTCATTATTATGATATTGCTAATGAACATGGATGATTCTATGACATAGCGGATTGGGGGCATATGTTGCCTGATCGGGAAACCATTTCACTTGTAAAAATGATACAACTTTGACCAAGATTACTAACAAAATAGCAAAAAGAACTTGTCATCTCCGACTTCAATTTTGACAGGCCAAGTTCTGTCCAGGATACGTTGCATATCACGATGCTTTCAGAAGTCCCCTTTCAACCCAGGCCAGGAAAAAGAAAATCCCTTCTGAGTTACTCCATCTCTGCTGCAGTGAGACCGAAAACTGGTAACAATTAAGGGTTGTAAGTATGATCCTTTCAAGTTCTAAGTTCCATCATCACCTGCATTTTAGAGGGTGTTGGCATCAGCAGCGGGCAAGGTGTATGGTCCACGATCCACAATCTACAGTTTCTGAAAGGTGCAGGGCATGTTCATTTATGTTTATTTCATGCCTATTGCTTTCTCTCCCTCCCTCTCTCTCTCTAACTTGTCGAGGCAATCACATAGAGACAAGAAAGATGAAAAGGGGAGAACTTGTCAAAACGAAAACATTAAATAGAAATGAGGCTTTAGATGCTGTAATAGACAGTCAAATTGAAAGAAACTAAACACGGAAATCAACAGAGTAGATAAAGATCACAAACTCTAGTACTCAAGGAAACAATAAACACCATGCCATTGCTACACATATTTGGCTGCATTCCAAACCTGGTTGGCTGCATTCCCAAACAGGTTCTTTAAAGTCTACTGAGGGTTTGGTTGACGGCTATTGGCAGCAGAGACCCTAGAGCCCCATTCCAACAGTTCTTTACTGGTATCATCCTTGTGAACAATAACCTCAATGAAGCACAAGCTATCCTTCTCCAGTCCTGTTGCTGTCTCAATCGCTTCAACCAGCTCATCCTCGCGGAACACCTGAAATGTCAAGTTTAGAAAATGATGTCAGATACTTGATTTTACTGCATTGATATTCATGCATTAAAGCAAATGAACTACTTAGTTACAAGCTCACCTTGGCTGTCCAGCACTTGCCTTCACCATTGTGGATGGCATCAACCAAGCTAGTGTAGTTCCAGTTCTTAATCACATTATAAGGACCGTCGTGGATCTCGACTTCAATTGTGTATCCACCATTGTTGATGAGGAAGATGATGGTGTTCTGTCTACATCGTAGCATAGTAGACACATCTTGAGCAGTTACCTGTAAGAAATTCAAAGAGCATAAGTAATGGATTAAATATCAAATTTCAGAAGAAAAAAGCATATGTAATTCATAACCAAATTTTTTTTTTTTCCCACAAACTACAAATAATGATTTCATGGATAGATGAGGACTTGAATATGTCAAAATCTGAAATGTTAGCCGTGGAGTAGAACACAAAGTTCAGTGTAGTGTAACTGGTTTTCTACCTGAAAGCTACCATCACCAATGAAAGCAATCACACGCTTCTCTGGCATAGCCTGAGCATACCCAAGAGTAGCACCAACTGACCAACCAATTGATCCATACTGCATTTGGAACTCATACCTACAAATCCAATTTCACGTACACTATTATATCTTTCAACTCAAATTAAACAGTCATGACATCGTATATCAAACTCTCAATTGCTTACCCGCATCCCCTTGGCAATTTCAGCTTCTGGCAGTTAAACCATGAGTCTCCAGTCTCAGCAATCACAGCAGTTTCACTAGACAGCATCTTCTGTACATGTTGGAACAGAACATTAGCCCTCAAAGGTTCTTCGGGTGCATTTCTCAATGGTTCCCCCTCAGGAACAAATATTCTTTGGTAATTATCATAAGCAGTCGTGTTGGGCTTGATCTTCTTCGCAAGAGCCACGAAGAAATCTTTCATCAGAACACAGCCAAATGCAGGTCCATTTGCAATCATCACACGATCAGGCTGCACGATAATCGCCTTCTCCTTCTTGAGAAGAAGAGAATACCCAACGGAGCTATAATCATTGAAAATAGGTCCAGCAAACAAGTAAGCATCCGCGGACTCCACAATCTCAGCACAGAATGCAGAGCTCACTGCACCCCAATAAGTCCCAACGAAATGTGGATGATGCTCTGGCACAAGCCCCTTAGCCGATGGCATAACAGCGAGCGCATAACCACATGCATCAGCTAACTCTACAAATGCCTCACTTGCATGTGCAGGTCTTAGTTTAGGGCCACCCACCAAAACAGGTTTCACTGCCTTGTTCAAGAATTCGGCAGCCGCTTCCACTGCAGCCTCTAAGCCCGATTCATTACTCATTCTGTACAAGAAAAATGAATAGAACAAGTATCTAATCACCATGATCTTGGCTAATGACCAAAGAAATTTAAAAGCAAGGATCAATCAAGAATCCAAAAAAAAAAACGAGAAGAAAAAATGTACTTGGGGGAGAGCGAAAATGGAACTGGCTCGCGACTAAAAGCAGGATGAGGGATTGCTGACAAGTTACAGCTAACATTGATGTAAACAGGCTTGTTTTCTTTCAAAGCAGTTGAAATAGCAGTATCTATCTGCTCATGTGCGTCCTCCAAGTTATTCACCACAGCCTATCAACAAACCCCCACATACCATTAATCGATATAATTAACTTGTTAATAAAAAAAACCAATAGCAATTTCCAATCACCTGATAGCAAGTAACGGTCTGGAAACATCTTAGTTCCTGGCTAAAATCAGGCAAGCCAATGGTATGGTGTAAAATCCTGTTAGTCCCATAATCATTCGAGTTGGGCCCACCAACAATGCATATGACAGGCAAATTCTCACTATTAGCACCAGCGATAGCATTTAGCACACTGAGTCCACCAACAGTGAACGTGACAACACACGCGCCAACACCACGCGACCGTGCGTATCCATCAGCAGCATAGCCCGCGTTGAGCTCGTTACAGCAACCGATAAGGTTGAGCCCAGGCTCGGCGATCAAGTGATCAAGGAGAATGAGATTGAAGTCACCAGCGACAGAGAAAACGTCAGTGACACCGATTTGGACTAGTCGGCGAGCGAGGTGGCGACCCAGTGTTGACTGGGATGGGTTGATAATGGTGGATGAGACTGAGTTTTGGACGGTTGATACGGTGGCGTTAGTTGAGTTGATCATGTCGTTGCTTGTTGGTTTGCAAGTGTCAAGAGATCCTATCTTGGTGTCCATTCGTTTCTGTTTTTAATAGAATAGTGGGAGAGAAATAAATAGACAAGTGTCTGCAGGAAGAAGAAACAATATGAAGTTTTTTTTTTTTTTTGAAGAATTTAAAGTCAAAATTTGTTTTGAAAGAAGTTCGGTGTTTCTGTTGAAAGAATACCCAAGTACTGGGGCCTGGGCTTTTTTCTATTGAGGCCTAAACGTTGGGTCTTCCCCGGGAGGCCCAAGCACCTTACCTTTTCGTCTTTCTGGTTTTCAATGAATTTTCCCCTGGACTTAAAAAAACAATTCTCCTTTATTTTCTTTTTATTTAAATGACAACAAATTTAACCATGCTTTTATTATTTCAGTCCCATATACCTCACTTTTTTTTTATGAATTTTTAGTCCTTTAAACTTAAATAATAATAATAATTCATCATTATTTAAATGACTCCTTTTGTTATTCAATTTAAAAAATTAAGCTGAAGCTTGCTTCTTTTATTTTAGTCTCAAGTGCCTATCCTTTTTGGTTATTTGATGCAAAAAAAAAAAAAACGACGCACACATAATTGTCATGAAATAGGATCTCATTTATACAAACTGGTAAGTTTGTACAAGTTATTTTTAAAAAACTTTATTCTATTTTTAATTAAATTTTTCTTATCAATTTCATCCTTTAATATGACTTAATTAAAAATATAATTTATTTTTTATAAGATTATTAGTCTCATAACTCGAACCACAATTTTAATTAATTAATAAAGGTTAATTCAAGTGAATCTATTAGGTTATCATTTTAATATTTTTTTAAAAAAATCATCCAATATTTCAAAAAGAAATCCATCCAAAAAACATTAATCCAATATTTTTAAAAAGAAAATCCATCCAGATTATAATCATTGTTTTAATATTTCAAAAAACCAGCATCCAATATTAGTAAAGTTAGCAATGCCTATATATTCCTTTGGCATTAAGAAAAATAGTCTGAACCGCAAAATAGCAAGGTAAAATACAAGCATCACTTTATTTATATAGGTAGGACCTCTAAATTTAAACATCAGAAAGCATAGATGAAAACTCAAATTAGAGAAGTGAAACAAGAAAGGCCAAAGATGAAGCTCTCACTCAGTCTTTCAGACCATGTACCAGGGTTTTTTTCAAGAAAAAGGGTCCTAGGACTAAAAATCTATTGATTATGACCCCTAATTGAACAACAGGCAAACCAATGCCATCCACAGGTTCCAACACAGCCAATGAACTGTTACGTAAACCAACAATCGTCTAAACCTGTGGGCAAAAACTTCGACCAATAACTTGAAAAGACCCAAGTGCATGTAAACTTTATCGGGACAGACCAAACAACTGAGCTCAGCGCTATGTAGATGAAGCAGGCTCGTCCTCCTTTTCACCATCTTCCTTTGCTTTATCAGCTACAGTTTGGCTAAGCTCTTTGGCTTGCTTTTCTTTTTCTTCGGTTTTACTATCCCCAACACTCAACTTCTCAAGGAGTCCTGCAGCATCTTTACTCTCTTCTTTCTTTCCCTGACTTTCTGCCACCTCTTCAACAGTCTCCTTGAAAGTTTTGCAATCTAATAAAAATCAAAGCATCACGCCAGATATTACAAACCCACACTCAAGAATTCACTTGCTTCATGCATGGCAGATCACGAGAGAACATGTGACAATTGCATAATTAATCATGTTTCATATGCAACGTAAACAGAGAACAGCTTCACCACATTTGACTAGTATATATAGACACAAAAATGGAAGTCAGGCCAAAGATAATAATGTTCAGACTTCTAGCATTTCTCATGTAGGATTTAAATACTCGGCATCACATTTTCTTACTACAAGTCACCAAGAACTTTAAAAATACAATATTACTGCTGAAATCAGCCTATTTTAAATGAACAATTTTGCAACGTTTCCATGATTTTACTTTTAACAAGATACACTAGCCTATTTATCACCATATCAAAGTCATAAACATAGGGAGTACACAATTTATTTTTACATACTCGTTTTAAGAAGAAAACATATCTTCAAGCTGAAAAAAAATATGGAAAACAACGCAGTTTCAAAGGTAAAGAAAACAAAAACACACAAATTAAGCATTTTTGCAAGAAATTGTGCAATATCAAGGTTAAGCTTATATAATTTATGTACATCTTATACATTCTAAGACGAAATGAGTTCAATCACTAAGGTTAATTGCTCACAGTGCATTTTGAGTGATATTTAATTGAATTACGCTTTTTAAGATATCCGTTTTGTGCTTAGAATCCAAAAGGGCCAAATCCATGAGTCATACTGGATCCACTAGGTGGGCACTGGGCAAACTTGCTAAGCAACCACCAATAGCTGTGTCCATGTCTCACCTAAAATGCTCTCAATTACTGAAGTGAATTCACACATGCAAATCAGCAAATGCATCATCATGCAAAAAAAATCAACATAGAATTCTGTGCAGCCAACCCAAAAGGCAAAATACACATCCAAAATAATATCAGGTCCGCTCATCATTCCAGTTACACCATGATACGTGGCTGTTAGGAAACTCCAATGATACTTCCATTCAAATTTTGAAAGGAAGGTAACCGAAGAAATTACAGCAAAGCATGAAAGAAGACAATCTCAATCAAGAAACACCAGAAGATCATGAAAATAATAACAGATCAAGGAGAAAAATGAATACTTTCAACCGAAGGAAATCTGATACAGAAAAGCTCATCCTTCAATTCCCCATCAGCAAAATCAGCAGCATGCCACAAACATGATTTGTCATTCCCATGATGCTCTTGCACATTAATTGTAGGCAGAACTGATACACATCATACAACACAACAAGACAATTATTTGCCAGAAATAAGTTCACATTATAAAAGAGGGAAGAAAAAAAAAGACAACCCATGTCCCGTCTCTAATACGAATTCAAACCACAAGCATTGCTTTATCCCATGATTATATATTCATAGTAATATTAACAGACAAGATAAGAGAAGCCCATCAAGAAATTGAGAAGAAGAGTAAATTAGAGTCCCTTCGACAAAATAATAGAGTCAGAAAGACATGCGGACCTAGATGGTTAGCGCAGATCATGAGAGTCTTAGATTGGCGAAAAACAAGACGAACTTTGGCAGATTCTTTATGTTTTAAAAGCTTCACAGTTCCAACTCCTCTCTCTTTCCACTGACTCCCTTCTTTATCAAATCTATACAACTTGGCCTTCCTGAAAAAAACACTAACAAACACTCACATTTTATTCAAAAATAAATAAAGAAAGAAAAACCATTTTTTGTAAAAAAAAAAGTTCAGATCAAGGATGACATCTTCATCTTCCTCTCCGGTAGTAACAGGGACTTCTTCCAGCTTAACGATTGGTGCAACCTGAGCTCCGGTATCCTCATCGTCGGCAGCTCCTGTTTTAGTTGCGTTCTCTCTTCTTCTAATTCTCTTGATTTGGTGTTGTGCTCTGGCTCGCTTGCAACTGAAGAAATACTAGTACTTGTCATTTTTATTTTATTTTTTTGTCGATTAAAGAGTAGAACAAAAGAGCTAATTTTTATATATTTTAGGGCTCTGGGGTAAAGGGAGCTGGAAGCAGATGGGTCGGTGTGTGTCTCTGTCCGTACACTTTTTTTAGATTGCACTATATAGGCCGGCTTCATTTCCCTATGGGTCGAGCCGAATTTTTTGTAATGTAAAATATGATGCTTAAGTGATGTTAATGTATTTAAAATATATATATATATATAGATTTTATATTATAAAAAAATTGGAAAAAAAATTATGATCATAAATTTTTAAAATCCAAATATATATAGATGAAATTGGAAAAAAAATTTTAAAAAATAAAGAACCAACAAATCCAAATGAAATTGTTAAAACTAATAAGCGGGATCATGTGATTAGGATAATCTAATAGAAGAAAAATTGGTGAGTTGAGTTTCAAAAAGAAGAATTGATTCGATGTGAAATGATCAAAAATATTAGTTTACCCGTGACCTGGTCAACCCATGTAAAATCTAGTCGAAACTAGTTGATTATTTTTCTTTAATTTTTAAAATGATTTTATTTTATATATATATATATATATATATAAAATTAACTTAGGTTAATTTAGGTTAACTTAAGTCAACCCACCTAACATGTGACTCTATACTTGCCCATGATTGACTCTCAGAAAATAAAAAGACAACTTACCATTTTGAATTGAATGGAAAAATTAAAAAGAACAATAAATTTAACAAAATAATTCAAAAAAAAATAAAAATCAAGAGAATGCTAACCGGATTTTAAAAAAATAAAAAAAAAACCATGATTATGGATCCAATGATAAAATTAAAAACAAATTAAATTTTGATAAAAAGGTTAAGAATCAAAATTTAAAATCAAAATATTAAAGGTGTAACCTTAAATATCATCAAATTTTGAATTGAAAAGAATTATCAAATTAACAAAAGAATCAAAACAAAAAATAAAAATCAAGAGAATGAGGATCAAATTTAAAAAAATAAAAAACCAAAATTATGGATCCAAAGATGAAATGGAAAACAAATTAAAATTTAATAAAAGGGCTAAGAATTAAAACTTGAAATCAAAACATTGTCTAACCTTAAATATTATCAAACTTTAAAAAGGAGGGTATAATTAAAAAAAACAAAACAAAAAAATTAACAAAAAAATCAAAAAAAATAAAAATAAAAATCAAGATAATGAAGACCAAATTTAAAAAAAATAAAAAACCAAGATTATGAATCCAAGAATGAAATTAAAATTTGATAAAATGGATAAGAATCAAAATCTAAGAAAAAAAAACTAAGAGCCTAACCTTAAATATAATCAAACTTTAAATTGAAGGGTAAAAATTAAAAGAAAAAATAAAATTAAAAAAGAATCCAAATCAAAATAAAAATCAAGAAAACGAGGATCAAACTTGAAGAAAGTAAAAATTAAGATTATGGATCGAATGATAACATTAAAAACAAATTAAAATCTTATAAAAGGACAAATAATCAAACTTTAAAATCAAAATATTTAGGGCCAAATATGAAATATTATAAAATAATAGGACAAAATAGATTTTTTTAATGACCAACATGAAATTCAATTGGAAAGGAGGGTGAGAAGGGGAAAAGAAAAGGAAGTGGTGGTTGGCAACAAACCATCATTGCAAACACCACCCCGCGTGGAAAAAGGCGTTGTAGAGCTTCAAACGTCATAGTAAAAGCTAGTGTTCTTCCATTAGATGGCAGCCCATGCGCTCCTTAAAGAGCACAGAGCCGCCTTACATGTCTACATGTGCGTTAACAGTCTTTTTTTAAATAGTTTTTAAAAATGGAGACAGACTAAAGCACCCTTAACCCAACTTAATAGTAATAGAAAACCTGTAAGAAATGATAAAAACACGACGCAAAGCTTAGGAAATTTCATTTTAGGGGCAATTTAGTCATTCTGATTTTAAAAAAACCAAAAATCCCCCTTAAAGTAATTAAATGAAAATAACTCTTAAGGGAAGTCTATATTTTATTATGCTATAAAAATATGAGATGATTATAATGAACCTTTTGAATTTGGCAATTACATTTGAATTCTTATGAAAAGACTGAATTACCCTCCTAGCATGACAAGTTGTTTTTGTAGAGCAAGGGTAAAAATGATAAATTTACTGTGTTAAGCACAAAAAAATAAGTTTGTACACAGTGAAAGATTGAGCTCTTTTAGCTTTTGATATAATGTAATTTTATTGCCTTTTTTTTTCCTTTATGCATGACAATTGTAAAGATTATTTTGGTGAAGGTGATATCTTATTGCAAGATTTTTCTTACAAAAAAGAGAGAGAAGATGTTGTTACTTGTTACTTTCTTCAAGGGTGCAAACTGTCTCAAACCATTGTTATTAAACAAAAAAGATGTTTGTATTATTTAGGTAAGTTTATTTTCGCATATTAGCTCTAACTAAGGTATAAACCTTACTAACCATTAACCATAAATGTTATATGATGAATAAAAAATAACCAAATGTCAATCCAAACCATAAACATTAACTCTAATTCAAACCTCAAAACCCCAAACTTTAACCCTAAATAATCCTCCCTAACCCTAAATCTTGAATCATAAAAACTAACACTAATCCAAACCCCATATCATCTCTAACCCCAACCTTTAACCATAAAAACTAACCAACATAAAAATTCATAACCCCAAACCCCTTAATCAAAAAGACTAACCCTCCTTAAATACAGACTCTAAACTTCTAATCCTAAAAAATAAACTTGTCATAAATTTAATTTTCAAACCCCTAACCCTAAAATATAGACTCCAAACCCCTAACTCCGTTGCGGAAGGAAATTCAAGCACCTTATCATCAAAAAATCTTTTGGATTTAAGGTAAGATACATAATAATTATAATTTTTATCTATTTTGTTTTTCATCCTAATTTAGAGTGAATTGCATAAAAACTATATTTTATGCAATGTATCTTTATACACACACACTTATGTGGTTTTCAAGAAGTTTATAATTAAAATTCCTTTTTGATTTTTAGTGAATTTCATAGTAAGTACAATTTTTGTCATGTTTTAATCTCTTGTAATTAAATTTTTATAAAGCATATTGTAATCGAAATCTCTTTTGAATTTAGGATTAATTGCATAAAAAATATTAACCAAGAATATTTCTTTGATATATTGTAATAAAAAAAATTGCAAATGTATTAAAACACATATAAAGTAAATTGCAAACTTATAATTAACAAAATAACACAAATAAAACTCATAATTAACAAAAATAACATAACATAATTATCAATAGCATATAAGCAAGTCTCTCTACGCCTATGTCGTCTATTACTGATGAGCTAAGTTTATCAATAACATGGTTGCCTCTTGTCTAAGTGGCCTTATCCTTGACTATGACATCATTAAGACTCAACGTCTCTCTTTGGAAGTGCAGTGCAACGCAACAAATAATGAACTAATGAGACACGTGGTAATATCATTGGTGTGCTTCATCAAGATTACAAAGCATGGAGGCGACATTTCGATCTTGTCATAACAACAAGCCAACCTAGTATCAATTAAGTACATATATTAAATCCTCCATAAATAAAATGAGATATCTCAACATATATTAATTTTAAGAAGTTATGATTACTTGTAGTGTTTTAAATCTGTTGTGTATATTGCTTGTATTGCAAGTCTGCTCGTAAGGGAATTTGATCGAGGTCTAATGTAATGATATAATGCATTATACTCATATATCAAATCATGTGTTCTTCCTTTGTAATTACAAGATGCAACTTCATAAATATCTTGTTTATTCATGCATTCCACTGTGACACATTAGTGTCATTGTGGCTTAACCATTTATAATCATCATTTTTAACTTGATGATAATAAGTGAACCTCTACAATTCAAATGTCCATCCCGTTAGCACAAATTACAAGAGCAATTGTCAATTTATCATATTTGTACGGAGTCCACATAAACTATAATATAAATGTCAAAATTATAAACTTTAAAAATAATTAAATGTTAAGTTGAATTATGAAACAAATTGTTTAACACGTATAAAAAAGTTGTTATCTATCTAACTTGTATAATAAAACAGCAACACATGTGTGCGGTTATTTTCAAACATTTTAATCCCACACCACCTAACATTACAAATAACAAATTTTATCAATTTCATATATAGGATGTAGGTATTAGTTGAAGCGTTAATAGATTGGATCCTAAATTTGATATGACTCCAATATAATTAAATGGATTTGGTAGGCAATTTTTATAATTCAAGATTGATTCTAATATGAATACGTTACTCATTTATTAAATACATCAATGATAATAGAAAGATTAAATTATATTTCTATATCAATTATTATAGATATAACTAAAAAAGATGGGCATTTTACTATAACCCACCTCCCAAAATACAATGAATTGCATTGTTTATTTTGACTTTGCGATTCTCTTTGGCCATCTAACTTAGCATTTTCAAATTCATCATCCTTAGTTATATTATCATGGTTTTTTTGTTTAAATTTCTTTTAATTTGTTTTATCTCACATTGCCTAAAATTTGAAAGTAATCAAAGATTAATTAGGTTTTGATTTTGCAAAATCAAGATTTTATTGGGTTTGAAAATTAAAATTAAAAAATCAAAGACCACTTTTGACAAAGAGAGTATTTGGTTGTCATGATTCTAACAACCAAAATGTTAAGTTTGGTGTCAAAATATTACATTCGACGATAAAAGTTTAATGTTGGTGATTTTTTATCTTTCTATTGCCAAAAAATAAATAAATTATGGCTTGAAAAAAGTTGTGTCTCGGTTTGATTTTTTAGTTTTCAACCAATTTTTAGCTACTTTAAAAGCACAAGTAAGTTTATTGAGATTTGTTTGGTGTTTCTCGCGTGTTTTCAGATGAAAAATTGGTTGAAAATGAATTATTTAAAAATAAAAAATAAAAAAACTTGTTTTTTATCCAATTTTATTTATTTTGACTTCATAAAAAAAACAAGTATACAACATTCCATCTTTTACATTAAATAACTGATCTATTTTGATTTATTTAAAAACAAATAAGGGAATAAAAAAAATTAAAGCAAGGTACAGTGTGCAGGTTGCACCTGGCTTTTTTTTTTATTTTTATTTTCTTTGATTTATTAGAAACCAACAAAAAAAAATTAAAATGCAATTCATACACTTTTAGTTTAAACATGTTCTTAAATAATATTATAAATTTATATTTAATTTTTTAAAAAAAAACTAATTACAATGATGAGAAGGTAATAATACTAATAATAATTTTTTTATAAAAATTAGATTGAAATAGTTTTTTGTTTTTAAAACTTTTAAATAATTTTGAAAACAATAGTCACATTCATAATTTTGTAAACGTTATGCATCCACGTTAATTCAGACAAGACTATCATTTATTGACACAATTCTCCCAATTTATTATATTAAACACTTTTTTTTTAAATGAAAAATTATCTTGACAGAATTTTTAAGACAATCATATCTCCAAATGAAAATCTCTTTTACATTCGAACAAATTTTGGAAAGTTTAATACCAGGCATAGATAAAACCGTGTTCCTATAAAATTTTAACCGTCTTCCTATAAAATTCAAAAAAAAAATTTATTATAATTTAATATAATTTATATATTTTAGATTATTTTGATGTATTAATATCAAAAATAATTTTTAAAAAATAAAAAATCATTATTTACATACATTTTAACATAAAAAATTATTTAAAAAACAACCACCTCTCAAACACCACCCTGTCACACACGCTCATATAGTTTTAATGAAGAAAACCTTTTGCCATCTGAACTTCTAAAATGGGGGACGGTACAGGATGCGGATCGTCGTGAGAACGCGTATGCAAGGAAAATCCAATTAGGATCAATGTCTAGACACTATATTAAAAAATTTCTCAGATACAAGAAGGTGAATAGAGTTCCAAAACTTGACAAATGGGCAAAATCTATATAAAGATTCATTCTTGCGCAGCAGCCCCATTTGTTGTTGCTTCCATGGGTTCAGCTTCTGTTGACTCAGCTTTTTCACCAGACTTCTTAGCTGCAACATTCAAGAATGCAGAGATTACATATCAATAATAACCATGCTCTGCAGATTAAATGATAAGTTTTATGTGCCCAAAGGCTTTTTTTTTGTATGTTAATTCAGCCAGTTTACCTTTCTTCTTCTTCCCACCACCCTTCTTCTTTGTCTTTGTACCCAAAGCCAACCAGGCCTTGATTTCAGGATCATCTATCGTCTTGCTAGGCTGCAATTCTTGCAGTGAATGTGAAGTGATCCGATCTGATCCATTTGGCATTAGCAATACTGTAAACTTGATATGAGCAACATAATCACCTGCGATGTTACCAACCAAAGCCTCAAATAAATATTATAGCTATAAGAAATCACTAGAAAAAAAAACGCGATGCAACGAGACAAATGAGATACAAGGCACCTCTTACCAGGCTTCTCATGAAGAACAGGATAGGGCTGCAGAAGATCGTGATTCACACATTCTAATAATCCCAGCCGAGCCCTTTTCTCTTCGAGAGCTCTATCACAAAGAAAATTTAAACAAGAATCTAAATTAAAGGCAAAGAGAAAAAGGACTCTGAAACAGTGGAGTAACAACATAAGATATAAACCTTGCAGTGAATGGCATGATTGGAAATTTCTGATTGATTTCACTGAATATAAATCTCGAAGATTTCATTTTCAAGTGATAATTCTTGTCTACAGCTCTCTTGTATATAGTAGTACTCTTCTCATCCAACAGTTTTGGCTGCAAAATCAAAGCAACAGAAATGACCATATAAGAGCACAAAATTAATAACAATGGCATATAAATTGATTCACATGTCACTCAATTATTACCTTGCCTTCCCCTGTACTTGTGACAATATCAACGGCATACACTTCGTTTTCCTCAAATTCTGCATCATCAACTCTTGTGTCGGGATTGGAGACACTCAGAATTACCTTGTTTCCATCTATCACAAACTGCTTCAATTGGTGGCTGAGAACACCTTCAACAATTTTGCAGTCATAAGCAGCAGCAACCTTCTGGATAGCTTCTGTTACATCTTTATTCTGCAGAAAAAGGAAGTTCAATGAACAAAAATATTGAATAAAAGTGGCTGAAAAAATTAACACAGTAACAGTGACAACAGCAGCAAAATCAATAATAAGAAGCAGATGCACCAAATCAGATATTGACCACACACAACTCACACATCCAATTCAGTTTTATTATCTGTCTTTTTATATTTACATCAAAATTATATTAAAATTTTGAAAAAAAAAGAAAGTCCAGACAGATCACATTGAATATGTAACACTGTTTTCCAAACACATGAGGAGACAACGAAGCAAGAGCCTCAAAGTTGCAGTGGAGAAGAAGAAAAGAGAAAAAAGATCTCACTACAATTTATGAAGGAAAAATTAGAAAACAACATATTCCCTGGTCAAAAGAAAAGTAGACTAAAAAAATCAGCTGTACAAGTTGAACCTTGTGCATTTCCACAGTGGTAGATATCTTACACACGCGAAGATATAAGCTAAAGATGATAAATGTAAACTGACAATAAATAAACAGGTTCCCCGCAATCAATAGGAACCATATTCAATATGGGCAACAGGAAAGGCAGTATATTAATATTTAGCATCAATTAACTCGGCGAAGTTGCCTTTCTCTAAGCATGTGCATGTGCAAAGCTCATATTGATTTCGATCAACATAGCCACCAAGGCACAATTTCCCTTAATCATGAATCTAGATGACAGATAAATGAAGCAAAGTCCATGTATGTTTTTATCTACACAAATGAAATCTGTAGACGGCCCCAATCCCAGCCCTACCGCTCCACTATTTCACCATTTGAAGTAAAGCCTAAATGTAAAACAACTACAAATAACAAAAGGAAAATAAGGTTGCCCTATAAGAGCAACTATGACAACAAAAGCCTCACTTGGATGGTGGTCTATGGCTTTTGAAAAATATTCATCATTTAGGGACAATTGACATTTTTCAAGAAAACAGTAATAAAAGGGTAAAGAAAATTGAAAAAAAAAGCAATGAAAGAACATGTAATTTCTAATCAGACTGTTATGCAGGATACACCACAATTGTTCACTAGCAGTCGTGCATACACACTCTTTTTTTCAAGTAAGAAAGAACAAAATGATGCTCTATCAGTGTAACTATGACTATAAGACGCTTCATTGGACCTTAATCCTTTGCTGATTATAGTTTTCATCATGTAGAGATCATCAACAGAAGGATAGTACTAAGTGTTTACTTACCAAAAACTTGCATCAAAACAGAACTGCGGAACCAAGAAAAAACTGAGCAGAAAATGCTACTGAATGCAGTAGTTTCAAGAGGTTTAGGTACTTGACAAAAAAATCAGTATGAACCAGCACCATATTATTATTAAAAATGCTCCTTCTATAGTGCCAACCAAAAGTAAGATGCAGTCCATTACAAGTTATGGGTATAATTTACATGGATCATCCAAAAATCATCGAGTAGGACCATGAATCATATCAGCAACAGGGAAAAGAGGAAATCAACAGGCGATTGATCACCTCGGCAAAGTTGCCAGCTTTTTATAATTTTCAGGAGCAAGTTGCTAATTAATAATTTTCTACAAATACCATGTTCCATTTTATCTTAAGCTAAACTAACAGGGAAAAGAAGAAATCAACAGGCAATTGATCACCTCTGCAAAGTTGCCAGCTTTTATTATTTTCACGAGTAAGTTGCTAATTAATAATCTTATACAAATACCAAGTTCCATTTTAGCTTAAGCTAAACTAACAACACTACTCAAATAACGTGTTTGACAGTGCACAGATGTTGGTCCATACAAGAATCAGGTATAATCTAATTATATCAACCTTAAGTAATCAAGTACAGCCATGATGCTATAGGCAACAGGGAAAAGAGGAAATCAACAAGCAAACGATCACCTCGGCAAAGTTGCCAGTTTTTATTTCATTTTTCATGGATAAACTACTTGTATACAAGTTGTTCCATTTTAGCTTAAGCTAAACTAACAACACTACTCAAATAACGTGTTTGACAGTGTACAGATGTTGGTCTATACAAGAATCAGGTATAATATAATTATATCAACCTTACGTAGTCAAGTACAGCCATGATACTATAGGCAACAGGGAAAAGAGGAAATCAACAAGCAAACGATCACCTCGGCAAAGTTGCCAGTTTTTATTTCATTTTTCATGGATAAACTACTTATATACAAGTTCCATTTTTGCTCAAGCAAAGGCTAACAACGCTACTAAAATAATGTTTATACAAATACCAAGTTCCATTTTAGCTAAAGCTAAACTAACAACACCACTCAAATAACGTGTTTGAGAGTGTACAGATGTTGGTCCATACAAGAATCAGGTATAATCTAATTATATCAACCTTAAGTAATCAAGTACAGCCATGATGCTATAGGCAACAGGGAAAAGAGGAAATCAACAAGCAAATGATCACCTCGGCAAAGTTGCCAGTTTTTATTTCATTTTTCATGGATAAACTACTTATATACAAGTTCCATTTTTGCTCAAGCAAAGGCTAACAACGCTACTAAAATAATGTTTATACAAATACCAAGTTCCATTTTAGCTAAAGCTAAACTAACAACACCACTCAAATAACGTGTTTGAGAGTGTACAGATGTTGGTCCATACAAGAATCAGGTATAATCTAATTATATCAACCTTAAGTAATCAAGTACAGCCATGATGCTATAGGCAACAGGGAAAAGAGGAAATCAACAAGCAAATGATCACCTCGGCAAAGTTGCCAGTTTTTATTTCATTTTTCATGGATAAACTACTTATAATTTACAAGTTCCGTTTTTGCTCAAGCAAAGGCTAACAACGCTACTAAAATAATGTGTTAAGATAGCGTAAAGATTTAATCTGTACAAGTAAGAGGTAAAATGCAAAAGCATCAAACTAAAGCAGTCTAATTACAGTCATGATAATATCGCTAAAAGGGAAAAGAGGAAATCAACTTGCAAGAGAGTAAAATTTAGTCAGTGCAGGAATGAGGTATTATCGAAAAGCATGAAACTAAAACAGTCTACATATAATAAAGATAATATCAGCAACATGGAAAAGAGGAAATCGTCTTGCAAATGATCACCTCGGCAAAGTTGCCTATATTTCCGGTTCTTAATTTTACAGATGCTCTAGCCATTCTATTTTGAATTTGTCAACTCCCTTACTGAGGACTAATGAGTAGCAACTACAGAAGCAGCCAAACCATTTGCAACACTGTCTAGCACAACATACAAAGAACAAATAAAAGATGATCACAGCACTATAAAATCGCCTTCCCTAATACTTTCTAGGATGAAATGTCCATGCAACAAAAATGGCACATCCTGGGTTCACAAAAAGACATCCCTGTCAGAGTAACTATGACAAAAGCTTCATCTGGACGTGAGTCCATAGCTTATCGAAACAGTTCATCATTAGGGAATAGTCACCAAGAAAAGAAGGGCTATTAGACAGTGGCATGAAAGAAAAAACTGTTCAAGTGAACAATATAAGTCACCTCAATATGTGAGGAAGATATGATTGCAAAACAAAAAAAGTCATCACGTCAAGAACTGATGAGATTAAAAGTTGCTTCATGATTTAGAAAAAGCTAATGCATATTAAAAATTTGCAATTCAATTTCACTATATAAACAAACAACCACCTCAAGTAAACATCACAGAACAATCAGCATATGAATGGAATGCAAGAAATACAATAAAAAGCTAACACGATACAAACAAACAAATTACCTTCTTTCCAGGCCTTACAAGCCTCAAGGCAACTTCAGCAGCAGTATTTGCAGCTGCAATAACATCAGCTGCCCTACCTGTAACTGGCCCTGACTGAAGAGCATGGGTATGTCCAACAACAGCAATAAATCCATCTATATGACAGCCCAAATCACTACACACCAATAAAAGCCAAAACCCATTAACATAAAACATAAAAAAATCAAACCACATGATAACCCCACATAGATTGAAAGCTTACATCTTGACAATATCTCCTTCTTCCAAGACCGATTCATCACTAGCAAGTGGAGAAAAATGGCAAATAGTGTTGTTGACAGAAACACAAGTTGGAAAAGCAACTCCCCTTTCAATCTTCTTCTTCACATTTTTATACATGTTACCAGTTTGCCTACACATTCAAACATAAAAATCAAAACCTATTATTTTTTATCAATTTAATTCTTTAAAAATTTATGAATTTAAAGAAATAAGGATTAGCGAGTGCTTACTCTCTTATAAAAGAATCGCCTTTTTCACAAATATCAACAATCTTAGCCTTTGGCTTGCATTCTGATATCACTAACTGCAATGCCTCTGCAATAATTACCAAAACAAAACAAAAATAATTAATATTAAAGAATTACCAGATTGTCAAGGAGGGAGAGGTTGATTACTTACTGTTGACAATTTCTGCAGCGCTTTTGTATTTGGTGATGACTTCAGGGGATGTGAGATCCAACTCTCTCTCCTCTCTCTCGTCGTCTGACGACATCGTATTGGAGCTTTTTTATGTCAATCACCGACTTCTACAGCATAAAAAGAATACTAGTATTATTTATTTATTAATTATTATTGCTATAAGAGTAATTGATTGGATAAGATAAGAGAAGAGAGAACATACGGTGGTGAAGATAAATTGGCGGCGGAGAGGAGGGGATAAGGAAGCTAACTAGGGTTTTTGGTTTGAAAGCAGAGGGGGGGGGGAAGAGAGAGAAGAGCAGTGATGTATAAATGGATGAGGATAGCGTGAGGTGGTTCGTGAAGAGCTAGGGTTTTGGGTCTTTACCGCAGCGTTTGCATTATATAGGAATTTTCTACACCCACTCTTGCTTCTCAGTTGGGTTTTTTCTTTCTTCCTTTCTTTCTTTTATAATTATGCCTTGTATCAATTGACCAATGTGCCCTTAGATACTGTGCATCTTAACAGTTTTTATTTTTTAATAAAACGAGATTCATGCCTTGATTATTATAATTTTTAGATATAAAGAAAAAAAATAAAGCTCAAGGGAAGGAAATTTCACTGAACACGTTTTTTATTTACTACAATAGTGAAATGACTATTTTATTATTTTAAAAAATATTCATGTGCCTTTATTATAGGGTATTTTAGCATTTTTGTATGGTGTATTAGTCATTAAAAAATTATTTAGGGTTATAATTGTATTTTCCATCCTTTTTACACAATAAAAATGATATAATTACCCTCAAAATAAAAAAAAATATAAAACTGTTAAGATGCACAGTATCTAAGGGCAGATAGGTCAATTAATACAAGGCATAATTATAAAAGAAAAAAAGGAAGAAAGAAAAAACCCAACTGAGAAGCAAGAGTGTGTGTAGAAAATTCCTATATAATGCAAACGCTGCGGTAAAGACCCAAAACCCTAGCCTTTATGATAGGGTATTTTAGCATTTCTATATGGTGCATTAGTAATTAAAAAATTATTTAGGGATATAATTGTATTTTCAATCTTTTTTTACACAATAAAAATGATATAATTATCCTCAAAATCAAAAAAATTATAAACCTACCGAGGAGGGGTGAATAAGTCTTTTTATTTGTTATTGTGCAATGAACTCGCAAGTATACATGTGATGTCAAAAAAAATTAAACCATAATATCATAGGCTTTAGGTCTTTTTACGTTGATTTTCTTGTAATTATTAGAGTAATCAAGGGAACATATATCTTTTTGTACTAATTAAATATTAATTAACTTTAAAGTTTAAACTTTAAACAGTTACTGGTATGTGTAGTGCATGTATCAGCACTTAGAAGGCACAAATGCACTTTGAGCGTCTTGTGCTTCTCCTCCCAGTGATATAAAATGTCTTTTCTATCGTGCCACACTGCCACTGCATCATCTTTCTTCCAGTGTGACACATGGTGATGGTTATTGAGTGGTTTTTCATC
>Ga0325411_1001697_pt1 | contig 24659 bp, 15 predicted proteins | sample PopdelMetagenome_13_FD_206181 | JGI IMG/M metagenome (GOLD analysis project Ga0325411, IMG submission 206181) | Populus deltoides microbial communities from Bellville, Georgia, United States - Xylem-PdIQD-R4 | ecosystem: Host-associated > Plants > Phyllosphere > Stem > Wood/Secondary xylem... | reverse complement strand
TGGGAAGGGGAAGAGAGAAACCAGGGGAAGGGGAGATGAGAGAAACCGGGGAAGGGGAATTAGAGGAAGGGGCATGAGAGGTGATTGCAGGGGAATCCACCGAGACTGAGGAAGTTTAATAAGGGGAATTAACAGAATCAAATATAAAAATGTTGATAACACTAAAAAGCATGTTTTTTTTTGCCACAATTATTATTTTTTTTGCTATATTTATAGATGTGCTTGTTTTATTTTGCTTTGATTAATTTATGATTAGTGTTTAATTATATTTGTTACATATAGATAAATTTGTGGGACGATGGATTTCATTGCGCAATTTCTAATCGTTGTGAACTTTGAATTGTATAATTTTCAAAACAGTTTTATTGTCTTGATTGTGTAAGTATTTTATATGCTTTTTTTAATATTTATTTCCTCAAATTTATATACCAAGAGAACCATGTATAAATTATTTTCCAGTTTATTTTTCATAACATAACCAAACACTGGAAAGTGTTTTCCAGTTTATTTTCCATAACACTACCAAACATCGAAAAATATTTTTCCAGAATTTACTTTCCCCGGAATTCATTTTCTAAAAGAAAACAATTTTTCTGCAAATAAACGAATCCTTCATTCCTTTTTGTTCTCCTTTGTTTTTTATTTTATTTTGGACGGTGAGAAACATTGGGAGTCTGGGACTTGCAAACCGTTGGACACTTGAGCTGATGTACAGACCTCAGAAAAAGAGTACTAGATGGTCCGATACGCATTTACTTGGATAAACTTGCGTGGTTCTATCTTTGCGCTAAGGGCTATACCGCCACACAAGAATGGTACTGGATAATTACTTATTTACTTCAAGGAAGGAATCATCTTAAAAGCGTGCTATCATTGTGTCGTATATGGCCGTCCAGTACCTTTACTAAGTTTTTGTGAAGGTACATAGCAATAGCAATAATAATCCACAGTCCTCTTCTGCCCCGGTCTGTAGGTGCGTGTGGGCACATTGCTTACTCCCACACGACTGGCTCATCAATAATGATCTGCCTAGAAGCTAACTTGACATGCACCTTTGTTTTTCATTTTTTCTGTCTCTTTCCCTGCTTGGGCGATACTGGGGGTCATAGTTTCGTAGGACATGAGGCAATACATAGTATAAGATGTAACGTATTTGTCATGATAGATAGCTACGAGGTGAGTTGTTCAATTCAGCAATATTTTTACTCAATAATGGTTCTACTTTGATATGCCTTTTGCATCAGCTGATGCCATACCATCCAGATTGCTTAATTATTGTTATCACTTCTGTCTATGGAAAGCTACAAAGCGCATGATGATAAAGCTGTGATTAGTCAGCCAGTGATGCCTATACTTAGTTTTCAAATGGTGTGAATCAGATCTATATAATGCCTGATGATATTTGTTTTGACAATTAACTTGGACGGCATCCATTCTTTGTTTCTAATCTCTATATGCTTGCATCACATTCATACATATCAGTGCGAGTCTGTAGTTGCGTCTATCATGATCCTGCTGTATATCACAATGGTGCTATTGCTTCTACCTTTAAAATTGTTTTCCTGGATTGTCTACTGCCTAATTTTCAACATTTTCGGCATCAATAGGTTCCCGAGATTTCCAGAAATGTTTAGCTTCACTGGAGTGAAAATACCTTTTTCTCTAGTGCCTAAATTTCAACATTTTACGCTCTAATTCTTCAGCTGGAACTGTTACCAATAGCAATTACTGTGGAGCAAGGAATTTTTTTTTTCCTAGTCTATAACAAATAAACATAAATTGTTTTTCAAAATCCATTATTGAATAGATGCTCTGGTTTCAGGACTTTTGTTTTCCATCACTTTATTAATGATACATGGAAATTTTTGCATTATGAATCGAAGAATGAGCTAAGAAAACAATACTCCATACCGATGGGAGTTAAGCAGGTGGTAAAAAATGTGGTAAGTATGTGAAATATAATGAAGTTCGATTGAGTTTTTATTTATTTATTTTTATTAATATGAATTTTCGGGTCAGTTCATGTATATCTTGATTAATTCTACGAGTTCTGAAGTTAATGATACATCTTCAGTGACCTTGAGATTTGTGAGACTCGAACTAGTGATTTTTAGGGAATAAACCTAGAGCCTAACCAATTAGACTACACTTCTCATGGTTGATTGAGTATTTATTTGCTGCTATGAGATGGGGCTAAAGAGTAGAGAGCTAAAATTCAATTTTTTTTTCTAAAAATTAATTTTTTGGTATGTTTTGGCTCGTTTTGATACGTTGATTTTAAAAATAATTTTTAAAAATTAAAAAAAATATCATTTTGATATATTTCGGCACAAAAAACACTTTAAAAAACAACCGCAACCACACTTCCAAACTTATATTTTTCTAATTTTATTTTTTTTAAAATTAAAATTTTCAGTATTTTTCTATGAATCAAATACATATAAAATGGGATATATAAAATGGGTTCTTTCCTCTGGAATAGAAAATTCTAGAGATTTATTCAATGAGTAAGAAGAGAAATGGGATGTCGAAGGCTAAGAAGCCCAATGAAAAGATACGAGGGTAATAAGAAATAATACAGACGTGACTATTTACATATACAAATTTGGAAAAAGGTAAAAAAAAAATCTATACTTATAATATGGGATATTATGTTTTTTTTGAAAATCTATTTTTCTACCTGTGATACAGCCCACCTCAGTCTTCTATGCTCCTCCGCCCCTGCTAGCCATGCAAGGATCACATCCTAGAGGTAGTTTTACTGAGTTAGCTAAAATTCTGTTGAAAATATGAAATTTGCAGGCAAGTGCTTCATGCCAAAGTTATATCAGATGTCATAGTCCCAAATACTTGGGGGATAACATTCACTATTAACTTAATCATAAGAATTAGGAAATTCCTCTCCCAACAATACGCAACGATGCTTGGCAGTGAAAATAATGGCTCTGAACTCCGAAGAGCTAACATTTTAAGGTTCATTGCAGTTTGTACTAAGGACAATCTGTTTTTTGCACAGCAAGCAGAAAAGAAAATGCCAATTTGAGTGATGCTGCATGCCGTCCAATTGCTTAACCTAACTCCAAAATTAACAACTTGACCCTACAAGAGATAAGAGTTTCTCTGGCGGGGGACAAAAAATGATAAGGTAGGAGGCAAATGGCGAATTAAATAAGCTGTGCTGCCGACTACTTCTCGAATTAACCAAGACGAATACAAGAGGAACTTTTGGAAAGCCAAGTAAACAAAACTGGGAATAAGTTGCTCCTTGGGATGCCCTGTAAATTGCAATTTACATCACTGGGTTTATGTAAGAAACTGTTCTTGCTCATTTGCAGCAAAATTATTAAACTCGGCCGGCTTGATTTAAAACTTGAGTTATAAATTAAATGGTTATTCAGTATTGATAAAAATATTTTTTTTATGACCAGTATAAACTAGAAGTCAGGCCTAAAATTTGATCTACGCCAAGTTTAATAACTTTGATTTAGAATATATTTAGAAGTGTGTTAATAGTTATTTTTTAAAAATTATTTTTAACATCATACCATCAAAATAATCTAAAAACACAAAAAACTATTAATTTAAAGTAAAATCATATTTTTTATTTAAAATAAAATAATGTTTAGAAGTGTGTTAGCGGTTACTTTTTAAAGTGTTTTTCATTTGAAAATACATTAAAATAATATTTTTTTTATTTTTTAAAAATTATTTTAACATCATTTTATCAAAACAATATATATAAAAATATTAAAAACTATTAATTTAAAATAAAAAAATAAAAAAATAAAAAAATTCTTTTAAAATATAAAAACAAACAAGGTTTTAAGAGACTCAGGGCGGCAGTCCTGAAATGGCCAAGGGAGGAAAAAATGCACAAGAAATCTATATCCTTGTGAGTTATAGAGTATGAAACAAGGGGTAAGACACAAAATAGAAGAGTTTTCGTCATAAGAAACCAGGGAATTATTTCCTTCAGTTTGGTTTTTGTGTCAGAAAGCAAAATAAATTTGGAGTTTCTCAATTTGTTGTTTGCAGGACGTCACAGAGTGCGACTTCTCGTCGAGGATTAGTGGCAGCAACAGTCCTGTGACAATGATATATGGCATGTGTTAAAAATATTTTATAAGAATAAATTTTTAGAATACAGATAAGAAATTAAATTAACTACACCTTCTATTTAATATCATAAATTTATAATCTTTAAAATTATTCTCATTTTTTTTTTGTTAAAAATTCATCTATATTAAAAAATAAAAACAATTGAATACGATTCGTCAAGGGTATCATTACTCTAGATTTAGATTTAAAGTCAAGTGAGTGTCCAATATCATCCTCCCGTTGATTAATTTGTTTCACATTCTCCAAACATGAAGCGAATGCGATTGAAGAGCAGCCCTAGTTTTCTTCCCTCTCTTCTTTTAATGAGTAGATATTCTAAGCTGGTTCTTGCCAAACTTATCGAACAGCAACCCTTCAGAAAACAGGAGTGGACTGAACACATTGTTCTAGTTCACTGTTTAAGACTGTCCCAGAACATTTTTGTTAAAAAAAATGTTTCAGAGAGGGAATGTCCAAGAAAAAAAGAAAAGGAAAACGTGTCGGTTTGAAGGTTCTCTGGGCCGCCATTTAGGTTTACTATAGGTAAAGGTGATCCCATGGCGAAAAAGAAACAATCAATTACTCAATCAATTACATGTGTGCATAGAGTTAGCATGCCAAGATATCTAACTTGCAAGAGTTAACACAACCAGTCTAGTCTAAGCCGGTGGCTTAATTAATACAAAATTCTCAAAACTACTGCTATGTTTTTGTCATGTTGGATAGGGAAATCGAACTTTTATAACTTTATGTCTGAGATATTTCCTATATTCGATGGGCCTCGATTAGATATTTGGAAATCAATGGAAGCAGATATTTCTTGATGCCAAATATCTACCAGAGTAGTTGCTTTCGGGCAAGACTTATTAACTTCTGGGCACCACTTTCATCCTTGAGAAACCCTGATTGGCGCTAAAACTACCCAAGATATTATGAGATTCGGGATCTTGAATATTGTTGTAAGTTGAACCCAACTTTAACTGTCCCTCTTGCAACTCAGGGACATTCTAGCATCGATCGTCGAGCCAGTCAGTAGGTTTGGGTTGGTGCTAATTGGCAATGAATTGTCAACAGAGATGAAGAACTTGGATTACAAAGCTTGAACGTCGACTATTCCGAAGACAGACGTGTCATTGTTGAAAAGCTAACCGAAGATTACACTTCCATTGTCCATAATGCTAAGAGATTATAAAACACCCAAGAATGCCGCGTGCCGCATTCGACTCACTTCATTCCAATTTTACCATATTCCGAGTTTCCAAACTCCTATCACTTGTTTCCATAAATTTGTTTCTGAAACACTTCTCAAGTGGAATTCGTAATTTTAAAACAAAATGCATAGACAATTCTTGGAGTAAAGAACAAATCTAAGCATTTGGATGGCATACAAAACAGGAAAGAAAACACTTTCTTACAGATAAAAAAACATTGCTACAACTAATAACCATGCATGTCCATGGCTTTGTAGCGTGCAACATTCTATTGTAGGAGTCCGCTCACGTTTAAAGAGTGGTGTTGAGCTTACAGTAAGCTAGCTTTCTTACCCTTTTCTTTCCCCGTCACCTGGCTTCTCTTCCCTTCTTGTTTAAAGCTGGTTACTGGATTTAGAGAGAGGTGCAAACCCGTTCCATGCAAATTTATTTATTTTTTACTTTCAATTTAATTTTTTTATGAATTTAAATCGTTTTGATAAGTTAATGTTAAAAATAATTTTTTAAAAAAATATTATTTTAATATATTTTTAAATTAAAAAAACACTTAAAAAAATAATTATCCCACTTCTACTGTCACATATTCATTATGGCTGTTATCATAGGCAATAAATGAGAGATTTTATATTACTCTGTGAAAAAAAAATATAGGTGTTGGATGGGAAGATAAAGTGAGAAGAGAATAAAAAAATTAGTTTTAAAATTATTAGACGAAGATATTTTTAATAGGATTATATGTGATTTTTATTCCATGTTTTTATTTGTTTTATTAAAGTGAATTCATATAATAGCTAATGGTATTTAATGTGATAATTAATGATGTAAAATTTCTCAAAAGGAAATCTTAAAATAGCAAAGAAATTAACAGTTGATGAACTGTAGTCCCATCTTCTCATAATTATGACTTGTTGCTGGAGGAAAGAAAATAATATAATATAATATAATATAATCAATTTAATAAGGTTGGTGCTAACAGGGAAATATAGTGCTCGTAACAAATTTGATGGGATTTGGTAGGATCACTTTCATATTTGCAAGACAAAATTTTCCCTAGAGTGTAGTACATATCTTCTAGCGATTCTAGGGTAAAAAAAAGTGAAGTGCTATCAAGTATAAAATTGAAAGACGCCTCTCACCTAATAATTTATTTATTTATTTATTTTTTAGTTAAAATAATTATTTAATATAATATTAAAATTTTAATAATTAAATATTTACGAGTTTAATTTTAGTTTAAATCTTATTATCTTATTATATTTAATAAAATTAAACATATAATTATACTATAAAATTATTACAAAAACATCAAATAATAGCTTATACTTTTAAATTTTTAAGTTAAAAAAGTTATTTGACATTTATTTATATCCATCAGAATATTTAAAATGTCAACACACAGCAGCAAGACTTAATTAATTCTTTGTAGTTCAGATAGTGCTTCCATTCCACTATCTAAATAATTTATTGTATGATTTTCTTAATCAATTTAGCTTCCAAATCAAGATTTTAAATAATTTTTAATTACCATATCTAAAAAAATCCTTAATTAAGCAAATCAATTTTAATCACCTAAACAAACTATTAACTACTATATTTAATTACTCAAATGCCATTTTAAACGATGCGGCTCTTCGTCACCTTAAATTTTGTTGGCCCATCTCCTATCCTCAGCCCTTTAGGCCCCATCAAATACCGACTTTGTTTTTTTGATATCCTGTTCTCTGTGACTCTGTCTATAAATACCCTGTTCTGTCTTCCCATTACCTCATTTCCATACACGACACAAGAAGAAGAAGAGTTTGGTGTCATTGCTAATCACATTACTAAACACTTCTCTTCTTCTTGTTACCTCTCTACATTTCTCTTATCAATTCTTCTTCAATGTCTCAACGAACTTTACCTATCCCTTTATCATCCTTCTTCATTGCCCATTTACTCATTTCGGGTAATTATAATATTTTCAAGAGAGTTTTTGTAATTATAATTGCTTCGTTTCTTTGAGTTCTTGAAATTAATGTTCATTTTTTTCTCAGGTGTTGTTTCAACAACTTTTACAATAACAAATAAGTGTGGCTACACAGTATGGCCAGGCATTCTGTCCAACGCAGACGCACCAGCTCTTTCCACGACTGGTTTTTCCCTTCAAAAGGGGGAGTCAAAAACCATTACTGCACCAGCTTCATGGGGTGGACGTTTATGGGGCCGCACATATTGCTCTCAAGACTCCACAGGAAAATTCTCGTGCCTAACAGGGGATTGTGGCTCTGGAAAACTAGAATGTTCAGGCACTGGTGCAGCTCCTCCGGCTACGTTAGCAGAGTTCAAGATCGACGGCTATGGAGGGATGGATTATTTTGATGTCAGCCTTGTAGATGGGTACAACTTGCCATTGCTTGTTGTCCCCCAAGGCGGTTCTGGTCAGAATTGTACAAGCACTGGATGCGTGGTGGATTTGAATGGCGCGTGTCCTTCGGAGCTTAAGGTTACTAGCACGGGAGGCGAGAGCGTGGCATGTAAGAGCGCTTGTGAAGCGTTTAGGTCACCACAGTATTGTTGTAGCGGTGCATATGGTACACCCGATACTTGCAAGCCTTCTTCGTATTCCGAGATATTTAAGAACGCCTGTCCACGCGCTTACAGCTACGCTTACGATGATAAGACCAGTACCTTCACTTGTGCCTCCGCCGATTACCAAATTACCTTCTGCCCCGCGCCTAACACCAGGTAAATCTCCTCTCCACCTTTGTCACTTTTTTGCAATGTTAGAGGGTTTGCTTGTCCGAGAAAAAGTAAAAAAGAGCTTGCAAGAATGAACGTTGAGGTGACCGTTTTGTCCTCATTTACCACCTGGCTTTTACGTTACTGCCAGCTGAAGGAACGTTTGAGAAAACGTCGTGTCAGTTTTTGACATATATGAAGTGAGCCGTTGAAAAATCATATCACTTCAGCCCTACGCTAACATTTTTTTTTTTTTTTTTTTGCAATTCGCGGCATAGACTATGCCGTATTTGATAACATGGAGGAGGATGATGATATTTTTTAAAAATATTTTTTATTTAAAATATATTAAAATAATTTTTATAAATAATTTTTATTTGTAATATTAACGCATTAAAATTATTAAAAAAAACTTCATATTTTAAATATATTTTTAATAAATATCTGAAAGTAAGGATCTATCACGAGATAAATAATATTGTTTAACATCTTGCTTTGTTTCCTGTACCTGTAGAGTGTTTTACAGTGTCTTTCTCAATCTCGAGAATTCCTTAAAAAATATTAGAATTTACTTATAATGCTTTCGAACCTAGAAAATTCGGCAGTAATTCACTGTAGGAAGTAGAGTAAAGCATGATTATATAATGAGATGGGCAGTAGGATCCGGTTCCTTTTCATGAAAAAGAATGCATGTTGCCTAAATTAATGCACGTCTCTGGCATCATGCAATAAGTGGTCTCCAGAACAGGTGGCTGTATCCGAAACATTGACACAGAGGACCACACACCCTTCCAAATCCCCACAATAAATTCATTTTTTTACTCGGATTTGTGAAGTGAAAAGAATATCGAGGGTTCTAACGGTTATGTTTTTGGTAAATTGTGCAGCCAAAAAGCGTCACAGGAGCAGAACTCTGAGAATACGAACACAACTACCAATACACCACTCATCAACAGCACAATGGTGTACGAAGGCGCCTTGAGCCAAAATGGAGCATCACCATCCATGTATGGCAACGTGTTAGGATCACACGTTACTGCGGGCATTGTCAGCTTCACAGTTGCAATTTGGCAGTGGCGGCAGCTATTCTAATTTCTAAGTCCTATACACTAATATATATTTACACACCAGAGCCAGCCCCTTGAAATCTCTTTCTTTCAGTCTAGTTTACGCTCTTTGGAGGGCATGAACCTGCAAAAATCGGCCATCCAAATTTTTACGCAAGTGGGGCTGTCGGTTCTTATGGAGTGGACCCTGGTACTTTTTTGAGCTCTTTTTCATGCATGGCCCATGTGACCCTACGGGTTGGCCGAACTGACGTGGAATTGAGTCATGATTGAAAGCTCACACGTCCATTGAAGATGACTCCATCCACTCCTCCATAAAGGAAAATCCAATTCATTGTTGTCCTGTACGGGGGTCAAATACTACTCAAGAGGCCGAGGAGATGGTGTGGTTAGTGATGGGTAGTGATGCAAAATGCATGAAACTCTTTCCTTTTTCCTTTTAGCGTTTAGGTTATTGTTATTATTATTACTGTTATTTTATCAGAGGGGATGGGATTCATTTGTTGGTTTCGACAGTGTGTGAATTGTATTGCGTTACCACCGCATTTGGTGCCCAGATAATAAAACTCTCATCTAATTTCATGTTTGTCTGCACGTTTGATGTCATGTTGCCACTGGCATTCTTTAAACATTCATGAAATTGAGAGTTTGGCAATAATTGAAACTGTTCTGAAATTAGGTATTGAATAATCGTGTAAGGGTAGATTGGATAACATAAAGAAAGCAGTAGTGTTTTGAGCGTGGAAGGTGATGCTAGTACTTGCCAGCAATAGATAAGAGCCATTGTGGGGATGTAACCCATCAGACTGTCTCTGGCATATTCGAGAACCCCACAAAAAATTGATTCTTCAGCTGTAATAGGATCGACTTTGTTTATGCTACAAAGAACAATTAATTTAGGCCTTTAGCCAACAAAATCTCAACGCGCTATTTTACTGTTAGCACGAGGGTATTGATCGTGCTAGCTATATTCCAAGCTAAAAGAATCATATTCATATTTATAAAACTTGATTGGGTTGATTCGAAGATTTCAGGATCTAGGACTTGATCAAGGCTGATCCTCAATTTAATTCGACAAGATATTAATTTAATAAAATTTAATTAGTTCTATTAAATTTTTAATGATTCGATTAAAATCAGTTCAAACATGATAGTTAAACATCACTACCATAGAAAAAAGCAATATTAATTAAAGTGATTTAACAACTTAACCGAATAATTTTCAAATTCATCTAATAACTCAATAACCCAGTTTCTTTTCGGGAGGCCTTTCCAAATCAAATTTAACAGCTATGATCATGATTTTTCTCCCTGAAAAACGTAAATTTCTAAAATCCAAGCAATGGCGCTGACAAGGACTGAACCATTCCATAAACAAATGTTAGCTAATCTCGAAGGGCAATTTTTTCATGCCCGAGGGTGGGAAATTAATTGCCTGGTCAAATTAGGAGTGGGAGAAAATTCTGTCTAGTTTGGTGTCGATTGAGAAGGTAATTGGAATTGAAAATTTTGATCAAGACGGTACTGTCATATCTCATACCTGCTCGTCAGTTCGATATTGAGGGCACGAGCATCACGATCGGCCATGTTCTGTAGTTTGATATATATGTTTCTTCCGGGCCTCGAGCATCACATGTAGCTTAGCAATCATGCACATTAGAATTCAACGATAAGTGCCCGATGCCACCGGCAAACGCCAAGTTCACGCCGGGTACTGTCATCCACTGATTGATTAATTACATATTCACGAGTCACAAGACTGACGGCCTAATATTCATGTTTTTGGACATATCTTTGCTTTAAATTGATTGCATCCCTTTCTTTCTTTTTTAGCCTTGGCTTTCTATAACCTACGATTTAGCTTGAATCTGAACTTGTTAGACAAGACATTCGACCATCACGCTTCCTTGTATAATTTCCTGTTTCAGTGGATTACCACGTACGTGCCCCAATTGTAAGAAACAAGGCGGGTAATTGTTGAGTCTAGGGCACAATTGCGAAATATGGATTGACTCAGCCGGTCAACCCCAAACCTGAACCAGCCCTGTCAGCACCATGGAAAAAACAAATGTTGTTGAGTCACCATAGTCACGCAATTTAATTAATTTCCTCGGCTAAATCGTTGTGCACCATTATTGCGTCTCTCTCGTTGTTGAAGAAAGGAAAACAAGCATTGCGGCATCCTTAGCCGTCGCAGTAGGACAATGGGCAGATCAGGTGCAAAGAGGACTGAAAGTCAAAGATAACTCACATTCGTTTGACAAGTACCCACAAAAATTGACTTTGAACAATTCCCTTCCTCTTAACCTTTTTGTTTGATTAAATTCTTGTCAAATCTGTAAAAAATCATGAAAGTAAAATAATGGTATTGTTAAAATATGGCCGCCACAAGGATAAGGAATAAATTATGAATAAAAGGGCATTGTGAGACCGTGAACTTGAAGAGAATTTAGTGTTTCTGTGTGCAAACAAAAGAGATTTACAACTATCTTCGTGTTTGTTACTTGAAAAAGACATTTTTTTGTGTGCTTGCATGAACACTACCTGTTTGCTGCCTCAAGAAAGTTTTTTTTTTACTTTTATTTGTCAAACTTTCAAACATGAAAATCATTCATAATCACGCTTTGAACATTGAAAAAAGAGCGATGGCGTCTCATAAAAAAAAAAAAAAACTTAAGCAATCAATTGGTGATAAATAATTAAACCATATAGTCAAGGGTAGCTACCTGAGGCAGAACCTTAATTGCATATTTGTCAAATTACAAGGATGACATAATAGTTATTAACCTTGGTATGATTCACCCTTAGTCCAGACCGAGTAAAAACAAAATCAATATAAAATTGATTAAATCAACATGAAAAATTAACTCATATTTTGAACTTTTTTTAAAAAATATCATTTTAAAAAAATAAATATTAAAACAATGTTTTTTTATCTAACTTAAATTAACTCATTAAATTTCTAACCCGGCTCTTAGATTAAGTCGTATACGTACCAAGCCAAGTTTAGTAACTTTAGATAACTTCGGGGACCCTTTTGAACAATTTTGAAGTGGATGCCAAAAAGTTCTTTCACAAATTACGAATTATTAAGGGGAAATGATTGGGATCCATACAAATGATATCATTACTTGATCCGAAAAACATAAAACTTGGGTTGATCTGTTATATTCGCCCGTCCCATTTAGGTTCATGGATGATTGACACTTTTGTATGTTTTTTTTTATGGTTGGAAAACATTTTTATAAAACAATTTAGTTTTTATTTTTTTATTTTTTTAGATATTTTAATATCTTGATATTAAAAATAAAATTTAAAAAATAAAAAATTATTTTAATATATTTTTAAATAAAAAATACTTTAAAAATCAAAATTAATAACAACTGCATCGAACAGGTTTTTAACTTCAAGGAAGTGCAGAGTTAATCTTCATAAACTTGGCCCATTGCAAAACTTTGTTCCATTGAAATGAAGCCCACCCCTGTACGGGCTATGGTGTCCAAATAATTTTTAAAAATGTTGGGCACCTTCAACCTTCCTGCTCGAGTCCCCATTGATTCTCCGAAATGGTTGAATCTACTTTCCAATATTCTTAATTTTACATGGTATCTTCGAATTAAATCTAATGAGAGTTGAATAAAACCATAAACGAATCACATGTGTTGATCAGTTTCTTTTGTAAATGTAATAACATTCAAAGCCAAAATTTATGGAAGCTGCTGCTTGTGTCTAAATATAATAATATTGGTTTGCATTGAATAGTAAGTCAAGCAAAAATCTTTAATTATCGTAGAAGCAGCCACACTCCTCCCTTTGATTTTTCTACTTATAAAGGGGCAAAATCTTAACTTGGAAGATAGTGCTGAACATCTCAGTACTGTTCCCAGAGATAATGAAAAAGGATGGAATGACATGCTCGAATGACAAAATAACACATCCTTCAAGCACTTTATACACGTGCATTCCCTTTTTATCTTGCATTTATATCCACTTGAGTACTCAGACACGTCCCTTTTGTCCTTGTCTCGAATTACTTCATGTAAGCTAAGTGAATGTTCCAAAGAAGCTTCATCTGATTTAAAGATGGCAGATAAAAGCATGTCCACTGATCCTTTATTGTCGACATACCATTCAATCCAAAATGTATGAGATCATGTATGCACGTATGGTGCTCTAGTTAGTTGAATTGACCCCGAAAGTTGTATTTTCTTATTGGTTCTTTGGTCATCTTCAATTTACTTATCAGAGATTTCAGAATTTAGCCGAACCCAAATTAACAAGAGATGAAGTAAAGTAGCAAAGATTGCTAAAAACTGACATTACAAAATTTTAAAAGGCAAACACTCCTTTCTAGGTCTTCAAATCGCAGACATAGCTATTGTTAGCGTGACGCAATTCTTTTATAAAGATAGCAAAAGGAAATGGTTAAAGGAAGTTGGGAAGATTAGTTTGTGATGATGACATTTATCTAGACGTACTTTACACGACAGAAAACACGGCAAAGGACATTCTGATATGTCGAAAGAAGTATATGCATATGGCTAAAAGGAAATAGATGGAGATTATCAGTTTCCTTTTCTTATTGGATATGTTGCTGACACCCCCCCCTTCTCATTCTGCTTTTTTCAAGATTTCAGGCACGTTTGGACAAAAAATTATGTAATAAATTCGTTCTTAGGATCGCCAAGTAAGAAAACTATCAGCCTGGTTATGGTAATTAGTGGTCTACGCAACTTACATGTACGTAACAATCCATGCACATTGTTTAGAATTCAAAACTCATTGCAAGATACACTGTTCTGCTCACACTTGCTAATTAAGGCTTGTAAGTATATATGCATGCATGCATGGCATTCATTTGATCATCTACTCACGCGCGCGCACTTATCTTTAAATATAATTAAGAACCCTATGCTGTCAGATGTGCCATTTTCTCAATAGCTAGCTTTCACCTCATGTATACGCAGCAAGGAGTGTACCAAGCACTACTAATTAATCTGACTGGACATGTTTTCTTGTCTAGAAGATACAGGGCCTAGTATGGAAATGCCTCGGGAAATTTCTTGTAATTTAGCACATGGTAACGACTATGGCAGCAAACCCCAAACACTTTCAGAGTAGACATTCCACTTTTGCTTGTCAGCACGTATATTAATACCCATAAAATGCCTGTGAACAAGTCTTGCATGGTCAAAGCACTTACTTTGGCAGCTAAAGATTTTCAACAAACATCATCCGCAAAACAAAATAACCCTGTTGATCTCGTGGCCTATGATCTAATCCTTATCCTTATATATATTAACAAACAACTGCTCCACTTTTGTGAATACTGGCTAGCTTTTTTGACACCCTTGTGTCATAATCGATTACCACGTAATTGCAACTTAATTGCAATATATTGGTCACTTATAAGTTAGTTAATTAGTCTTTCCTTTTGCTTTGTTTGACTAATTATCAGCACGATCTTTTAAAGTAGAAGCAGCTTTTCATGCTTAGCAGAGAGAAGAAATCATCTTGATGACTTGTAGACAGAATATGATCAGTAAACTTCAGCAATTATATCTACAGGAAACGTATCCTGATCTTTTTGCTCGTACTAGTACAATGTAGAAAGATTAGCAAAAAATTATATGTTGCCATAAACACATTATTTTCCTTGTAGCTTAGTGTGCTCGTTGTGGATGCTCTCCGGGGTTCATTCGAAATTGAACTGGATGGGAAAGACACAAAACCCTTACAAATCATAGCCAGCATGGTTACATAAAGAATGTCTGAATCAAACTTTTGTGCCATGTAAGAACCTCCGAATGAAAAGCATTCAACTTTTTTATATTCAACATGGACTGTCACTTTTATTTCATCAATTAAATTAGCATGTGCTCTATGAATATTCCGGACGTGGATTGTCCAAAGCTTTTGTATCATTGGGTAACATCTTGGTTGCCACTGCACAAATTCTATTTTGTACCATGTTGTGTGGATGGCAACTTTTATTTGGTGCCCTCTTTCGAGGACCAGAACTTGAGTCTGGCACCTTAAACCACTCGGTCATCCTGACTTGATGGCTGCAGAACTGTTATGTTTCACATAAGTAAATTCAAGAAATGATCGGTAAGCATGGCCAAGAAAGATAAACCGGGGGTGCGGTGCCTGTAAGTAACGCGGAATTTGATCAAGATGATCGGTCAGCACAGCCGAGAAAGATGAGCGGACGGGTCCCACGAACAAGAGACTTCCAAGGCACCATGGACTCACTGACGTGGATGAGCATCAACATTTTCAAAACCGAGGCATCTTTTTTTGCTAATTTCAAAAGCAAAGGCGGTTCCTGAATCCTTCCTTTTGCTTTAAAGGTTCCACACTAGGCCCCATGTTTCGGTGATCGGGCTCAGCCCAATAGACTCTCAAGTTTTCTTTTCTAATCCAGTTTTTAATCAAGGCTTAATGCACACTAAACTCAAATTCGGTCTGGTAGAGTACCATTCAATGATGAAATGGATCTTGCATGAGTCACCTGAAGCATGATTCTTTGTACTCTATAAGGATATCGGAAGTATTTTAATTTCAATTCAACTTTTTCGCAGTGACATTATTAAGATCTTTGTTATCTATACCTTAAATTGATGTGTTTATAAATAATTTCTTTTTGTATTTTTCCTGACCCCAGATGTGAAATATTAATGCATGAAGTACAGTCTATACCAATTAAATGATATAAATATATAATAAATTATTATTTTGTCAATTGGGTGTGCTAGTTTATGAATAATATTACATATTAAAGAAATATAATAAGGAAAAAGATCGTTAGACTAGTGGAACTTATAAGTGAATTTAAAAAACAATTGAGTCTTTTTTTTTAGTATTATAATCCAACCATTCATATGCATTTTTAAAATTAATATATCGTTTTTTTCTAATAAATGAAAGTAAAGCTTAACCCTAGTTTAGGTGAGCTCAAGTTAAGCCGAGTCTGATTCTTCAGCAAAGCACGCGGATCGATCTTCACTGTCTGTGCCAGCTGTGGCGGGAGACCGTGTCTCATTGGCCAGCTTCGGTGTTCAGTGTATCCGTGGCAAACTATATAATAGAAATTAATACCGCTGCTTCGCCGTCCCACGGGCCAAATTCTTGATCCATGCAAATCATTCCATTTCCCACGCTCTCTCTAACTCTAATATATATATTGAATAATTAAAGACTAATGTAGTGAAACTTCAAATGTATATATTTGATAATTTCTCTAATTAATTTGAAAAAAAAAAAGAGTAATCATTTTTCATATTCTCAACCGCAAGTTGGCGACGGGTGTCGTGAGGAAATAAGCTTTGGGATGCTCTTTATTGATTAATTATCGCTGGACGGAATAAGCACTTTCTTGAAAAACTATCCCACATTAAGGTGAAACAAACCCTATTGCGTGAGACGCAGAAAATGGGTACATAAAATTCAATTAAGAATCTCATTTATCGAAGAATCTAATTCTATTTTAAAGGATGGCAAGATCAGGGAAAATGCGTGAGAGATACATCGCTGCATGCATTCATCAGTTATAATTGAAAACAAATTAAAGGGCTGAGATTCTTCAACATTTTCCTTCGAACACGTTAGGCAGCGCATATATATTTATATTTAGGGCAGAACAAGTTGATGAAGATCAAATTTAAAGATGCGTTAAGAAAGCAATGTGCAGATCTTCTTGAAGACATGAACTTCAATATCAAGAATTAGTTTCTGTGAATCTTAAGGAGTCATCTCCATGAAGAATAATATCTTGATTAACGTACCTTGAGTGTGTACGTACGTATTCCCCGCATTGAATTGCAAAATTCCATGGGAATGCAATGTGTAAAACGTTGCTCTGGAATATCGTAAAACTGTCGAAAGAGAAAACTCTCAAAGAATTAATGGGGATACAGTACTAGGGGTGAAAAACAAACAAACTGAGTGATAAATTGAAAGGGAATTAATTGAAAAACTAAACAGAGAAAAACTAATTAAAAAAATTAAAAAAAAATTGGTTTTGAGAAGGTTAAAACCAACTTAAATACATTAAACCAAACCGATTAAATTTGAATCTCAAATATTATCAAATATTATGAAGGCTCAAAAAATATCTCTGCTCATAACAAAAAAAAAACTAAAAAATATAAAAAAAAACACCTTAAATTCCTGTAAAATAAAACTTCATACAAGTCATGGTGTTATAAAAAGGTCTCAAAAAACTCAATTAAATAAGTATAGGTCTAACTAGATTAAAAAAAAAACTGGATCGAATTGATTAGTTTAAATAGATTGATTAATTTGTTTAAGAAATTATAAATTTTGCGATCCAAAAATACTCATCCTGGGATACATAGTTCATCATTATGGGAAAAACCTTTTGCTTTAGGTTATCGATCGGTTCCCGATCAAGGTAGATGGGCAGAAAGGAGGTTTATGAAAGAAAGTAAGAAATAATAAATGGAAAAATAATTTTTAGCCCACAGAATTTTTACATTTCATAAAGTGAATAATTAAAAGTAGGAGTCCATGCGCATATCAATTTGATCTCAGCCGAAAGATTAAAAAAAGTAACAAACGGTAAGGGATCAAATTGATTAGTTGGCAGAGTGATTGAATTAGATTATAATTTAAATTTAATTAATAAATAAATTGTATTCGGAAGAGATATAATTCAATTTATTTTGTTTTTTATATTACTTTCATCACTTTTATTTTATTTCCTTAAAGGTCTCTAAAAAAAGGATAGATGGGTATCTAGGAGAGCTAGTTTTAATATTATTATTATTTTATTTGGAATTATAAATCAAAGGGGTTGATTTCTAATTATTTATTTTTATATATTTTTTAGATATTGAATTATATTATAAATTTAATTATTGACAATTAAAATGATTAAGATGAAATTTATAAGCTACTACGTATTTCACTTTCTTTCTTTCTTTTTTAATTTTTTAAAAATAAAGAGTGCATTTCCAATTAAAGAAAACTATCTATTGAAATTTCTCCAAGGGAACTTACCCTTTGTCTTTACAGAAGATTATATTTTATTCAACTTCCAGTCGTCTTCCACCATTATAAATAGAGGCATGGACTGAGTGTCTTAAGTTTCTTATCTCCCACCATTCCCATTTCTGATCTCTCTCATACGCAAAACAGTGCTTTGTAACCTTATAGTTTTATGGGCAGAAAATCCCTATCATTTCTCTGTTCATCTTTTCTCAGAGTCGTCTATCAACCAAAGTCCTCTTTTCACTCTTCCTCCTCCTCCTCCTATCAGCAGAAAGCTTAGCATTTTAGTCACCAGAGGGAGGTTTTAATTTTTTCACACTTAGATCCTTTGTTACGCCTAAACTTCTCTAAATGGATCGCATCTTCACCAGTTCTGCTCTACACATCACTCTCATTTTGCTCACAATCTGCAAAGGTACTATTTGAAAACCACTGATCATGCTAATTCTGATTTTCTTCTTCTTTCCTTGGATTTTTGTAGCTTGAAAATGTGTTTTAAACAATATGGACATGCACATTTGTTACAGGGCTATCAGGGGCTACGTTTACATTCATAAACAGATGTGGCTACACAGTGTGGCCAGGCATTCTATCCAATGCAGGCAGCACTCCATTGGAAAGCACAGGATTTGAACTTCCACAAGGTGGATCACGATCCTTCCAGGCACCTCCAAATTGGTCAGGTCGGTTCTGGGGCAGAACGGGTTGCACATTTGACCCAAATACCGGTCAGGGTACCTGCCTAACAGGTGATTGCAGCTCAAACCAAATCGAATGCAATGGTAAAAATGCAAACCCACCAGCCACTCTAGCAGAATTCACAGTCGGATCAGGTGTGCTGGATTTTTACGATGTTAGTTTAGTTGATGGATACAATCTACCCATGATCGTCGAACCGAATGGCGGGTCAGGTAGTTGCTTGTCGACCGGGTGTGTAACAGATATGAACCAGCAATGCCCAACTGAATTACGGGCCGATTCAGGGCAGGCCTGTAAGAGTGCATGTGAAGCCTTTGGGAGTCCGGAGTACTGTTGCAGCGGCGCGTATGGATCACCGGACACATGTAAGCCGTCGGTTTACTCAGAGATGTTTAAGGCCGCGTGTCCGAGATCATATAGCTATGCTTATGATGATGCCACTAGCACATTTACATGTACAGGAGCAGATTATGTTATCACATTCTGCCCTTCATTAACAAGGTAAGGATTGTATGCTCCTGTTTTATTTTTCACTTTATTCTGTATCTATTTTATATTAGCTTGTGGCATACGGATATGAAATTGCCGTGGCAGGCAGGCATTAGATTAATTGGCACATGATCTGTAAATTGAAAAGGGAAAAGTCTCTATTTTTTGAGATTATGTGAGAGGAAAACACTATTTATATAATGTGTTTTCAAGCTTTAATCTTGGAGTTAAATTCTGATTATTTTTTTTATTTTCATTCCACAGTCAAAAATCTGCAAGAGGCAATTCTCCACCAGCAAGCACAACAAATGGGTCTGAGACAGTATCGGGCGATGGGCCAGTAGGAATGGACACTTCATGGCTGCCAAACTTTCTCAGTGGGGACTCGCCAAATGCCCTATCTTGTTCTGTTTGGCAATTTACCTTGATTCTTTCTACAATTTCCTGTCTTTTCCTGTCTTTGGTTCATTAATAGCCTCAATTTTGGACAAAAGCACATAGAACTTAAGTGGTCGCTCGAAACTCGTTTTGCATTGGATGAAAGGGCTGATTAAATCCAGATTGTAAAGTCAATTTTCCAGACTGCATGTATAGAAAGTTTAAATATTTCCTTTTTCTTTGCAAGGAAGAATAACACACACACACACATATATGTTGTATTATTTTCACCTTTTACTTTAGAGTAAGAACCATTTGTGATCTAAAGCAATGAATTAGAAAGGAAGACACTTTCGAGATCGGCAAAATCATTATTCTAATTGATTTTGATGGCATTCGAAAGAAAGTTGTTTGCTTTACTGTGAATCTTGAGAACATGTTTGGTGAGAACCACCTAAAGGAAGCCCACTTTGCTGGAATTGCAAGCTTGGTAGATTTTTCATGATTTTGGCTACGATATGAGAAGTGTAATGATGCTGTCTACAAAAGGGCTATGCACCTATCATTCCCTTAAATCCATGAGACTAACCTTTGTTTCTTTGTCGACAGTGACCACAAATCAAGTGATCAACAACAAAATTAGACGAACTTTCGAAATTTATGCATGTTAAGTTGTTAGCCTTGCAAATCTAGTTTCCATTCTAAAAAGCCCCCTCAGCTTTCTCCGAAGTGGGTAGAAGGAACATCAATACCTGTCCTAAGATTAAGATTTGGGCCATAAGATGTAGATGGCAGACACTTACATCTTGCTTTGAAGGAAATGACTAGTGCACTGTCAAATCAATTACCATATGCATGCATTACAGCCACAACCCAAACTGCTTAAAATGATTCCATTCTTGTAATTTGTTCGTGAAACTAGATGAGATAGATGATGTGAGACGTGATAGCTAGTAACATAAACAGTTTTTCTTGAATGACAAACTTCATGCAAATATAGTGATCTTCCCTGCGAAATTGGATTTTTGTGGTTCAGAGGCTCCGGAAAGCTTAAGAACTCAAATTCGTGCACTTGATAGGTTACTCTTACTTTAGCTTGAAGACCTCTATGCTATTCGATAGGCTTTGAATGGTGGGGACAGGAAAACCTGCATGAGTGCAACTTTGACCTCCCCAAGCACTAGGAAAAGAAGAAACCTGTTCTGCCTTAGAAGGTTTTTTCGCCAAATAGGATATGCTCTTTTTCAATGGAATGTACATTTTAATCCATCAGAAAGGACATGGGTCCCAAATCCAAGTCCAATGGCTAGAACATTTTATGATTTGGTCCCTCCATGATCAGGAATAATATGTTGCAAAGATGGTGCAGTTGGCCATATGGTCCAATTTGTCCACTGCCAGGTTTGTGGAGGCATTAGCGGCTTTAGTACTAATTAACCAATCTGCTTTAGAATTTCTTAGTTATCAAGAACACATTACGGATCAAGATTTTCTGTCGGTGGGAAATCATCGAAGGCATCATCTGGAATTCGGAGCCTCTTGTAATCATCGGCAAAGAAAGAAATGTGGAATTAAAGTTTGTATCTACTTTCTTCAGGGCCATGGCAGGAAACCTCACCAGAAAATTCGGAATTATTATTCTGACAACCATAACGAAGACTTGAGGCCTTTTGCAAAGTGATGAAGTGCGAGAATATTATCTAGACTTCATAATTAACGTTGAAGACAAATATAATTGAAGACTTGAGAGTTTTATAAAATGTAATTTCAGGAGAACAAATCTTCTTCTCTGATCACTCTCTTGAATCATCATCCCTTTTGGAAGTGGGTTCATGATCAATACCAGCCTTTTTTCCCACAATTTTGCAATGACTTGAAATATTACCACAAGAATCTTTACCCTCATGTGAAAAATTCTTTATATGAAAATCTTAACCATAGTTTAGGCGAGTTTGTGATCTACCTCAAAGGTTAGGAGAAAGCGAAAATTTAGGTTGGTGTCTGATTAGCATAAGATCAGATAATACCCTGCTGACCTACGTTCAATTATCTTCAGTGCTTCGAGCTAGACGCACGAGATTACTTGTTTTTGGAGAGACACCCATGTCTAATATCTCTCAAAGATTTGAAGCTTAAAAGATATCAAAATTAGAACTGAATCCGAAAGGATCCAACATCCTTGTTCAAGTCTAAACCTTTTCCCCATCTCTTGTGAGTCAATTTTACTTACGGCCAGTTCGGATTCAGATTTCCTGGTAAATTGAATTTGCAGGTAAAAGCTGAAGGTAACAAATTCTTGCGACGTTCATTTATGGGCCTTAATCGACCAAAAACTTCAGACCCGGTACCCGTGCACCGACTATGAAACAGGAGGGGACCAAAATTCCATTTTTGCAGCTCATCAATAACTATGTGCTGAAAAGGTAAAATCTGTGTGCATACATTAGCTCTACGACCTACAATAAAGTTCGACTGTGAAAAATACACGAAGCAGTTCAGCTTCTCTAATAAACAGCATTACAGGAAAAAGGAATGCCTGAAAAAGGATGGAAATGGCACATTCTTTGGGCAATCTACAACTCATCCTTGACAGCAGAAGGTTCTGTATCCTCATCATCTCTTGTGGGTTCAGCTTCAGTGTTGGAAGTGGCTTCTTTTGTTTTAAGTTTCAACTTCTTCTACATCATCTTCCTCCTCAATGATTGCATCCGGACTGATGCTTAGGCTAGATTTCACAGAGCTGTAGATACGAGAGGCAAAATCTTTGGGATCGTTGAGCATGAAACCACTCTCCATGAGTGCTGCTTGGTACATCAGTTGGGCAGTTCGCTTCACACTATCGTCCCGGGGAAAGAAATTACACATTAGTTATTAATGAAAGAAACAGAAATATTGCTCATAGACTGAAATTTTTTAACTGGGATGTGCAATAAAGACTTTCATAAATCATTCAGGACATGCTCCCATTAGCAAACTAGAGATGGAGGTGAGTGTGAAGATGATGACGGACCTAGTCGATTCCTTGAATACAGGGGAAAATACTGAAAACGTTACTGGTAATTGAAAATGCACGGTCCAGTTTTCCCAAATCAATCCATAAGGATTCAAACCAACCTCTTAAACATGAAGCTAAATAATCTAGTGAATTTGGTAATCAGTTCCTTGTTGCAATCAATAATCAGACAAGTTCCACGATTTATTTTCATGTCATTAACTACCACTACCATTACAGCTTTGAAATTGTGGAAGGTTTGCTTAGCCTCTAGACACCAGAAACAAACGCGGCAAATAGCACAAAATGGTTAACTAAAACATTATCCATCCAGCATATTAAAGACACTCACTTTCAAATTCTTGTCCTCCAAGTACTCTCCAGCTTCGTCTCTGATTTGCAATCTTATCTCAGTTCCACGTCCCAGAGGTTCATTCCAGGTATCCTCAGATATCGCTAACGCTTCATCAGCCTTCGATTCCCACACATACCTGAAATCCACAAACAACATGTATCCAATCTTTCCGGCCCCAACATTCAAGAACACTTACTGCTTGTCTTTATTATGCTTGCTAGGGACTTCAACATAGTCAGCAGCAAGATATACAGAGTAGAACCCAACCCCAAACTGTCCAATCAAATTAAGGTCCTCACTTGACTGCATTTTCTCCACAAACGCTGCATCAATAACACAACAATTTACATATTTAACCCCCAAACACCCAAAATTTACATTTCCACCTTCTGTTCAACGTATATACCTGAAGTTCCTGACTTGGCTACGGTACCCAAATTCTTGATCAAATCCTCGTTCATCATACCTATACCTCTGTCGCGAATTGAAAGAATTTTCTTTTCTTTATCCAACTTAATCTGCATTTTACCACACAAAAACACATAATCAAAACTTCAAATTAATCACAATTTCAACAATTCTACAAAATTAATTAATCACTAACCTGAATTTCAAGCTTGGCATTGTCTCCTTCACCCAAAACCTCTTCATCCGTTAGCGACAGAAACCTTAATTTATCAAGCGCCTGAAATTCACACAGTTTTTTAAATTTAAATCCAATTCTTCGCAAAAACAATATAATTAAGTAAAACAATTAATGAATGCTCACATCAGATGCATTGGAAATCAACTCTCTGAGGAAAATATCTTTGTTGCTGTAAAGAGAGATGATAATAATATCCATAAGCCGAGACACCGATTCCCTGACGGAACCAGTCCGGTGGCAAATACGTTATTTAAGAAAGAACGGAAGGCAAAAAAAAAGAGAAGGATAGGGAGCCGAGTTTCTCCTCTACATTGGGAGGGTCAACGAGGAAATCAGAAAATATCTGTATATACACGTGGCTTTTATTTATTGGTGATTGAGTCGTAAGTTGACGTGGGGGGAAGAAACTGCCAGGTCGGACCCACTTGATGGATTGGCTCAGGATTGCAATGGTGGGTGATTGGACGGGGTGTGACGTGTCAATCGGATGTTTGAACATTGGCAGAATGTTAGTGGGTATTATTCTTGACTCGACGTGGAGAGTGGAGCACGAGAGCCTGGTTTGCTCTGTAGACATGTTTGGTTGGCAGGATAATGACAGTTCAATCGCGGATAACTTTCTGGACGACCAAGGAAGGAAATAACAGGAGTGCTGTCAATTAAGGGTGATTCAATGATCTCCAGGAGAGGCCCACAGAGCTAATGAAGCCAGGGCATAAATGAGCCGGGCATCACGTGACAAGCTTTCAACGAGAATCTCGATGACCCAAAAGTTCAACACTGCAGAACCGAGACTGATCAGAGTCCAAGTTATCTAGGCCCGGACCGGCCCGGCCCTTTCCTTTACGCTATCTACATTTTGTTTTCAAAGAAACAATCATCTGCGCATCAATTTAAAATGGAGAAGAGGTCCAAAACCCCCAAAAGGAAAGCAGAGTAAAAAAAAAGGATCCGTTTCTTTCATGATAATTGTAATTATAACTCATTTTGA
>Ga0325411_1001696_pt1 | contig 24664 bp, 28 predicted proteins | sample PopdelMetagenome_13_FD_206181 | JGI IMG/M metagenome (GOLD analysis project Ga0325411, IMG submission 206181) | Populus deltoides microbial communities from Bellville, Georgia, United States - Xylem-PdIQD-R4 | ecosystem: Host-associated > Plants > Phyllosphere > Stem > Wood/Secondary xylem... | reverse complement strand
GAGCCATCTGAGTCATTGCACAGGTTCCAAATGTGTTTCAACAAAGCAATCTTGTTCCATTCTGTTATCCTTTTTATTCCTAGCCCCCCTTCTTTTTTTGGAAGACATACCTGATCCCAAGCCACTTGAAACTGACCATAAACAGAGTCATTGCACAGGTTCCAAATGTGTTTTACCTGATCCTTCATCCATTTTCATCAGATTCATTGTTGCCGGATTTCGAATCATTCACGGCACATCAATCTCCAACGTCATGTTTCCAAAATATAGCTTCATCAGTCCATTCAATTAATCAACGCATTAGAAGTTGCATGAAACTGACGTCCTAAAATAACAGGAAATGAATTACATGCTTCAACAGGTTGTGTATCCAAGACAATAAAATCCACAAGGTAAATGAATTTATCCACTTGTACTAACGTGTCTTCATTTATTCCTCGAAGCACTTTTACAGATCTATCGGCAAGTAAAAGAGTTACAGAAATTGGTTTTAACTCACCTAAATTGAACTTTGAAAAACTGAATATGGAAGTAAATTCACACTGGCTCCAAGATCAAGTAAAGCTCTTTCAATTTTATGTTCTCCAATAAAGCATGAAATGTAGGACAACCAGGGTCTTTATATTTCAAAGCATTATTGTTCTGAAGAATAGCACTTACTTGTTCGGCTAAACAGACTTTTTTTTTCACATTCAGTTTTCTCTTCATAGTGCACAAATCTTTCAAAAATTTAGCATAAAAAGGAACATGTTTAATAGCATCCAATAAAAGTATATTGATCCTTACCTATTTGAAAGTTTCAAAGATTTCAGAGTTGTGATTGACTTTCCTTTGTTTGGTCATGGCATGAAGAAATAGAAGTGCTGGCGAAGAATCAGTCTTATCTTTACAATGTTCAGATTCAACCTCTTCCTTACCCTCAGAGATTGACTCATGATCTTTCTCACAAGGTTCAAGAATAGGTTTTTCAATAACCTTACCACTACGAAGAGTGATGACTGATTTGGCTTGATCCATGTGTTGGCTTCCAGAACTACTTGCATTGACATTGTATTGCCCCTTGGGATTTTGTTGTGGTTGAGATGGAAACTTACCTTTCTATTGGAAACTGAGAGCAGATGTCAATTTTGCAAGAGTATCTTTAAAATCTATCATGCTTTGAGCAAGTTGAGTATTGATTGTCTCTTGCTTTTCAATGAATGCATGCAATGTTTCCTCAAGATTTCTTCTAGGAGGTGCATATCCATGAGAATTTTAGAAATTATAGTGTGCTTGAAACGGTGGCTGTGAAGTTTGTGCATTATTGTTATCATTCTTCCAATTGAAATTTGGGTGATTTCTGCAACCAGGGTTGTATGTTTGCGAGTATGGGTTATGATTGGGCCTTTGGAAACTGTTTAAAGCATGGGCTTGTTCATAGAGACATTCCTTAAAAGAAGGCAAAGTTGGACAGTTATTGGTTGAATGTTTATTGGTTTCACAGATTTGACACACAATGTCTTGAACCAATTTTAGTTGACCACTCTTTTTTAATTCTAGTGCCTCGACTTTTCTAGCTACAGATGGAAACTTGGCTTGGAGGTCATGATCTTCCCTAAGGTTGTGCATACCTCCACTAGATGTATGAGGTTGGGTTTTAGCCTCAACTTTTCTAGCTAAAGATGCAAACTTGGCTTGGAGGTCATGATCTTCCTTAAGGTTGTGCATACCTCTACTAGATGTATGAGGTTGGGTTTTACTTGGTGCCTCATAAGTTCCTGTAGTGTCCTAATTTTGCATATTTTCAGCTAGCAAGTTTAGGTACTCCATTGCTTCATTAGGGTCTTTATCCTCCAATGTTCCATTGCACATCAATTCAACCATTTGCCTATCTCTAGGAGTTAACCCTTCATAAAAATGTGACATCAATCTCCATGTTTCAAAACCATGATGAGGGCAAGTATTAAGCAAGTCTCGATACCTGTCCCAACATTGGTAAAATGTTTCTCCTGGTTTTTGAGTGAAAGTGATTATTTGTGTTTTGAAAGAGTTTGTTCTGTGAGATGGAAAAAACTTCTTTAAAAATTATTGTTGCATTTCATCCCAAGCACGAATAGATCCAGGTCTCAAATTTTGTAGCCATGTTTTAGCTTTATCTTTTAATGAAAAAGGAAAAAACTTTAACCTAATGGTGTTCATGCTACAATTTGAGTCATTATAGGTGTTACAGACCTCCTCAAATTCCCTTAAATGCAAGTATGGATTTTCTAAATCTAAGCCATGAAAAGATGGTAGAAGTTGAATAATGCATGGCTTAAAATTAAAATGAGATGCATCAGGTGGAAAAACTATGCATGAGGGCGCACTCATTCTTGTGGGATTCATGTGGTCTCTAAGTGTTCTAACCCGAATATTCTCATTATGAAGCGATTGGTTATCTTCTTTGGCCATATTTTTTGAAAATGATGAGGATACCCTACAAAGTCTACCACTTAATGTACGTGACCATTTAATGAAAGTAAAAGAAAACGAAACAAAACAAAAGAAACAAAGTTAGATACACGAACAATGAAAAGAGAAAATAAAATAAATACTATAATTTGTACAAGAATTTACATCCCCAGCAGCGGCGCCAAAAACTTGACACGACCAAAAGATTGATGTCTTCTCCCAAGTGCAGGAGTGTCGAAGTAATAAATAACCCAACAAGACCGGGGTCGAACTACAGGGAGGTTCATTGTATAAATTATAAACAACAATAATACAACAACAACAATAATAGTAATAATAAAGAGAGCTTTGAGATGTGATATTGATCTAAGGATTAAACAATGATAAAAAAACAATTGTCAAGGTTAGAGGATCCACTAATGGTATTTCAAACAAGTATAGTATAAACTCTTATTATTACTAAACTGGAAACCACACACAAAGGAGGTTCCAATGGATTATAAATTGTTAACATGATTACATTAGTTATCTTATTCGAATAATGCTAATACTTGTAAATGTTGTCAGGCATTCATGATTATAACTTATGTTAACAACAAATCAAGTTCCTTTCATAGCACAGGTGTCGGTTATACCATACAGTTGGTCTATGAAAGTGCCAAGTATTTGTTGTACCAAGTGTTACACAACATAAATCTAGATTAACCATTTAACAAGCAAAGTATTAAAAGTGAACAAGATAACAAATATAAAACATGTTAGTATCGAACATTAAGGACAATGTTGAGTTTATATTATACTTATTCTTACACCATTAGTGTAACATTTTCACCTTGACATGATTAACCTAGCTAGACATAATGAAAGAGAGAAACATAAATAAACAAGGAAAGAAAATGAAAAGCATAAGTAAGAGATTAATATAAGCACAACTTAAGCATTACAAAGAGAGAGCAAGAGCATGATCTTGATCTGCAAACCAAGATGCCTAAATACATGGCAAATGCATCCTTTTATAGGCCAAAATTCGAAACTATTGATTTGTTGACTAATTGATGAATGGGTGGCCACATCTTGACGTGATGACAATTCTTATCTTCTTATCTGCCAAAAACGTCATTGATAATGTCATAATTTGAACAGACTTCAAGCATGAAAGTTCTAGGAAATTGTCTCATATTTCTAGGGTAAAAATTGGAGATCATTTGGACTTCTAGAACTCAAGATATGGGCTAAACACTAAACGGTGTCTGGGCTGGAATACAGATTCGGACTTCTTTGTTGTTGCTATAGTTTGGACTTGAAAACGGCCTTGTTAAATCTTGGGCTCCTCATGAAAGTTATAGGCCTATGTCTTACCTTTCCATCCATATAAAGTAGACCTAAATCCGAGATCTACAGCTCCAGATATGACCCGATTACCGAACATTGTTCCAGTTTGGACTGCACCACCGTCTCTTTTCTAAGTTTGGCCATCTTTTTGTCCTTTCAATTTCAGTACTTCAACTCATCAATGAATTCTTTCATTTATGTGATAGGCCTGCATTTAAGATGAACACTTACCATAAATTAAAGGTATCTTATATTATTAGATATGTTATTATAAAACATGCTTTAGTTAAGGAGTTATTGATACTTCAAGTGCAAAATGATGATATAAAACCTTGATAAAAATGCACTTTTAAGTATTATTCAATATGAAACATAATTCTTGTGATTCATCAAAGAGCACTTCTATATTATTTTGGAGACCATTCTTGAAAACTGCCAATACAAAGATTGATTGTGGTAAGGATACTTTGTCTATGGAAGTAGGAGATGAAAAGATTGAATTTAACTTTCATAACGCAATGAAATATCCTTATAGTAATGTTTATTCTATCACATGCTATAACCAAGTTGATAAGTGTGTGCAGCAAGTTTTTGATTTTGATTGTGAGGATGGATTGAGCGTAGCTTTGAACTATGACTATGATTTTACCAAGATAAAAGAGATGGAGAGGCACATATGTGTTCCCCAAAATGTGCACGAATCAGCATTGGCTTTGCAAGCTTTGCAAATCGTCCCCAATGGTATTGTCTTTGTTGATTTAGTACTTTCACATAAAAACCTTTTGCCATCTATTTTACAAGCCCCCGAGTTAGAATTGAAACCTTTGCTTGATAATTTGAAGTGTGTATTCATTGGCGACAACACTTCCCGTTATCATAGCAATAGGTTTGACAAATACGCAAGAGGAAAAACTTGTGAAATTGTTATGTGATCACAAGATGACCATTGGATGGACTTTAGCTAACATCGAGGGCATTAGTCCCTCAATGTATATGTATCACATACTATTGGAGGACAATGCGAAACCAACAAGGAAAATGCAAAGGAGGTTGAACCCGCCTATGAAATTTTGAAACTGTTAGATGCAGGAGTCATTTATCCCATCACGGACAGTAAATGGGTGGCGCCAATCCATGTGGTGCCCAAAAAGACCGGAATCACATTGGTGAAAAACAAAAATGATGAGCTCATTCCTACTTGCATCTCGAGTGGATGGAGAATGTGTGTTGATTACAGAAAGCTAAATCTTGCTACACGCAAAGATCATTTTCCATTACCATTCATGGATCAAATGCTTGAACGCCTAGCAGGAAAGTCTTTTTATTGCTTTCTTGATGGATATAGTGGATACAATCAGATTGCTATTAATCCTGAGGATCAAGAAAAGACTACATTTACATGTCCATTAGGTACATATGCATATAGGAGAATGCCCTATTGGCATTTTGGAGCAAAAGAACGGCTCACAAAGTACTTGAAAGTTGATTATGTGTCCAAATGGATTGAAGCGAAAGCCACACGAACTAACGATGCTAAGGTTGTTTTAGATTTTGTCAAGGCTCACATATTTTACAGGTTTCAAATCCCTAAAGCTATCATTAGTGATCGTGACACTCATTTTTACAATCCTTCAATGGACGCATTGTTACGCAAATATCATGTGATTCATCGGACTTCCACAGCATACCATCCTCAAACGAATGGCCAAGCTGAAATTTCAAATCGAGAAATCAAGTCCATTTCGGAGAAGACAATGCAACCTAACCGGCGAGATTGAAGTCTACGACTTGGTGATGTGCTCTGGGCTTATCGGACTGCTTAGAAATCACCTACAGGAATCTCGCTTTATAGGATGATTTATGGAAAAGCATGTCATCTACCGATGGAGCTTGAACACAAAGCTTTTTGGGCCATTAAAAAATGTAACTTGCATGGATTATGATGCGGCTGGGATTGCAAGAAAGTTGCAATTGGAAGAGTTGGAAGAGATTTGAAATGATGCTTAGGAGAATGCAAGGATTTACAAAGAGAAGACTAAGAGTCTCCATGACTGAATGATTACAAGAAAAGAGTTTAATGTTGGAGATAAAGTCCTTCTTTATCATTCGCGTTTGAAACTTTTTCTTGGAAAGTTGCACTCTCGTTGGATTAGACCCTTTGTTGTTTCTAATATTTTTTCTTATGGTGCAGTTGAAATTACAAGTTTAGAAACCAACAGAATACTCAAGGTCAATGAGCATTGCTTGAAACCTTTCTATAAAGGTTGGACGACAGAACTCACCGCTTTTGCGGAGTTAGGTGAACCAATTTATAAAGAATGAGCTTGCAACATGTCGAGCCAATGACATAAAACAAAAGTGCTTACTAAGAGGCAACCCAGCACAAAAAGAAAAAAAAACAGATTTGTTTTCTTTTTCCCTTATCTTTTATTTTTTGTATTTTACTTTATTTTTGTCATTCTCCTATATTCCTTTTCTTTTATTTCAACATTGAGGACAATGTTGTGTTTTAAGTGTGGGGGTATTAGGAGAATGTTGATTTTTTTATTTTGATTCTCTTTATTGTTCCAAAAAAAACAAATTTCATGTTTGATCTTTTGAACTTCTATTGGTTTATGAAAATGTGAGTATTACATATGAGAATTAATTTACATAGATGAAGATATAAATCGAATGAAGGAGTCTGCATACATGTTTTAAGGTTTAATTGGTTTAGGGATTGACTTTGAGAATATGCAATGTTGACTTTATAGTATTATATCAATGCAAGCTTTTGAGCCTTTAACATTATATTATTTGATTGTGCATTCTTTCAATGATATGTGTCTCTAGAACTTGCTTCATATCTTGTTGAGATTACATTCGCATTACATATATACATGAAGATGATAAAGGCATTAGAAATTTTAACCACTTGAGCCAAAAAGCCAACCTAAAGCATATTATCCTAAGTGAGCCCCTTTTGAGCTTATTTATCTTTTCTTTGCTTTATCCATGTATAAGCCTTAACTTTATATGTGTTTTCCTTTTCCCCTAGCCAAGGATTATGATGTGGACCAGCCCAGAAACACAAGTGAGGACTCATTACATGTTCCAAATGGTCCAATGACTCGGTCCAAGACAAAGGCATTGAATGCATTGGTTTTAAATGTTTCAACCAAGTCAGAATTGAAAGGTCTATTAGAGTATCAAAAAGAGACCCTAGTACATCTTATCCATGTGCAAGAGGGTCTAGCACAATCTTATTTGGGCCATGAGGTGAGTACAGCAAAGGAACCAAAAGAATCCTTCTACAACTTCGAAACAACATGGGTGGCTACCTTTTCCTTTTGTTTCTAAGATTAAGGGGCTACATGGAAGGCTATATATAAGCCTTGAATCAGTTCTATAATATTTTACTTTCTTCTCTTCTTCTCATGACAGAACATGGATTTAATATTATGGGCTTTGTTTTATTTTGTTAGCTACAACCCAAGGCTTGTTTGGGCTTAATTAATACTTTGTTTTCATTTAGGATCCAAGGCTTGTTTGGATTAAGTTATGGGCTTTTCAGTTTAGAGTTTTGGGTCAGTTTTGAGTGGACCTCATTTAAGTCCACAAAGGGGTCCATTAAGGTTAACTTTTCAAGAACTATTTAAACTCATGTAAGCTAAAATTTCGACAGCTTTGATGATAATTACTTCTGAATTTTTCAGTTTTAACGTGTGAGAGTGATTCTTGCATTCTTCAGTTCTTGAATGAACTAAATCTGACTTATCAAAGATTAACTGGCATCGTGGCATCACTCTACTCAATCCAATAGTGTTGGTGCCTTGGAGCAGGTTTTCATTGTGTCACACTCATATCAGACCTATTTTGGCTTTCCGGAATCATATCTCAATCTTGATTGTGGGTTGCGTGACCATGTGATAACGAGGTTCGCATCAGTTACTATCAGAGCTAGGCTCCGAAACAAGGTCATATCCTTCTGTTATTTTTGTTTTTTTAGTGTTCCTTTAAGTTTTTTAGTGTTTGCGTCCATCTTCTTGTTCTTCGTGTTTGCGTCATCTAAGAAAAAAAGCGTTATATTTCATCTTGTTAGTGTCTCTAATCATATCAGTATATTAAAAAGAAAGAGAGATATGGATTATTGAAATTTGAAGTATCATTCAATTTTTTCCATAAGCAAACCACCTCAAAATCAATTGAAACTTCATATTCAATCTATTGGAGGTGATATCGCTTGATAAATCAAATTTGGACTTATTCTGATATTGTTTGCTTGACGTTTTAAATCGAGGCTCAATTCTGCCGTAGAAACACTACTCTTTATAAACCATAAGCAAAACACCTTAGAATAAATTGAAACTTCATATTATGTGTATTGGGGATGATATCACACCATATATTAAATTTGGGGTTATTTTGATATTGACTTCTAGAGGTTTTAATTGGGGGTTCAATTCTGCCGCAAACTGATCATACAAGGGGTTTGGGTACCTAGTCATAAAAGAACGACCTATAAATTTCTTTTTGTTGTTTTTTTAGTATTATAATACTAAATATTGAATTTGATTTCATTTCAAGATCGTTTGGTCTGGGTTTCAATTCTTTTATGTAAAAATTACGTAACAGGTTAGATTTGCGTCAAGTTTCAAAACGTGATCCTTACTGTTTAGTTTTGTCCAAATATTTTTTTTCTATTATATTTGGGTTATCTAGGAGCCAAGTAACTATTTATGCTAATATTCGCTTCTGTTTTATTTCATGTTTTCATTTCGTCCACATTTCGTACGAATTTGCATTGCTACTCGCAAAATCATAATCATAGTTTTGTTTTGCTTTGTTTTCAGTATATTTATTGATTCTTTAGTCTGAAAATTATAATTAGAGTGTGCTGTGAAGGCTATTGACTTTGATTTGTTGATTTCAGTTCCTAAAGAACCAAAAGAAAGCAAGTTATGAGGTAAAAGTTGTAGTGAGTTTATTAGAGTAAAAATCTTTAATTTTTTTTATGTGATACACGGGAGGTGTGAGGATAAATTTTACAGATTCAAAGAATGTCTGAAAACAACGAATCAGCTACACAAAACGCTAACGTAGCTTTCCAATTACGAGCCATAGGCCAGCAACTTGAGCTGTTGTCTAGAACGTACAAGGATTTGAAAGATGAGGTGAATTCAATAAAGCAACAGAATAGTGGGGCTGATCGCCGAGGAAATACGGTCCGTATGGCCGTACGGAATGTCAGATCTGATTTTGAGGAGTTTGTTGATGAAAACACAGATGCGGATGAAGATGACTATGATTTTGCATCTGCTGGCCAAGGAATCAGGTCTGGACTGAACAAGGCGAGGAGGAATGTGAATTTCCGTGGTGGGCACTTATGAAGATATGGATGGGGACTGAAATTGAAAATTTCTAACTTTCAAGGTAAAAACCATCCTGAGGCTTACTTAAAGTGGGAGAAAAAGGTAGATTGGATTTTTTGATTGCCATAGCTATTATGAACAAAAGAAGGTGAAATTGGTGATAATTGAGTTTACAGAGTATGCATTGATTTGGTGGGATCAAATTGTAATCAGTAGGAGGAGGAATGGGGAGCAACCCGTTCAGACTTGGGGAGAGATGAAAGTCTTAATGAGGAGACGATTTGTGCCAAACCACTATTACAGAGACTTATATTTAAAGCTCCAATGTCTGAATCAAGGTAAGATAGTAGATGAATATCACAAAGAGATGGAGATAGCAATGATTCGGGCCAATGTTGTTGAGGACAAAGAAGCCACCATGACTAGATTTTTTAACGGGTTGAATCGGGACATTGCCAATGTGGTTGAGCTACACCACTATGTGGAGCTAGAGGACATGGTTCACATGGCTATGAAGGTGGAGAGACAACTTCGGAAGGGACATGCCCGGCCAGCGTTTAATTCGGGCTCTTCATCATCTTAGAAGCCGAATCTAAAGAGAGAGGGTACTGTATGGCTAAGATCCTTTGTTCCTTCTAGAACTTAACCACCAAAGGCTAAAGTTGATGTTCCTACTGATGCCAAAGGTAAATCTGAAACTCAACCTAAACGTACTTGTGATGTTAAATGTTTTAGGTGTCAAGGTGATGCTGATCAGCCCAACACCAAGCGCAATCATGCCAACGACCCATTGGAGGTGCCAATTGGGCCAATCACAAGAGCTAGGGCAAAGAAGCTTAAAGAAGCATTGAATGGGCCTATTCAGAACATATGGAGCAAAATGGACCTAGACAGGCTTGGAACATTTAAGGAGCATGAAGGACAACCTTTAATTCATCTAGTTCAGGTACAAGAAGAGCCCAATTTGTGTGGAACAAGGTGTTGATGTGTCCGGCCTAATACCGGCTTTGTTAACCTTGTTATTTTTCCTAATGCTACAAGGATAAAAAGTCAGCAATTTATTCTCCTAATTAAGTAAGGAAGGTGGCCGTATAAATAACGGCATAACCAAACATGTAAGGTTACGCAATTTTTAGATCAATAAACTTCTTTGCTGCACTTATTGTGTGTTGGTGGGATAATCTCCCTTCCTTGGTTCTCTAAAGAACTGAGAACGACTTATCGAAGAACAACTATCTTTGTGGTGTAATCCTTATACTTCTCGTTCGCGAATCAATATTCGTTGGGTGGGGGTCTCCGTTTTCAATAGTGCTGGTGCCTAGATACAAGTTATCTTTGTGTCACACTCCTATCAAACCTGATTTACTTGGCTTTCTGGGAATTGGTGTCTTTGCGTGTGGGTTGCGTGATCACGAGGTTCGCATCACAAGGACATGGACATTATGCTTCAGAGTGTCCAAATAAGAGAATCATGATGATTAGAGATAATGGTGATATGGAATCTGAAAGTGACAGATCTGATTGTGAAGGCATGCCACCATTGGAGGATAGTGATGGGGATGAGTTAGGATTACCGGTTGGGGAGTCCTTGGTTATAAGACAAACACTTCAGGTTCAGGTAAAGGAAGATGAAAGTAATCAACAAAGGGAGAACATCTTCCATACGCGTTGTTATGTACAAAGCAAGGTGCGTGGTTTAATTATAGATAGTGAAAGCTGTGTTAATGTTTGTAATACCACCCTTGTTAGTAAACTGAATTTGTGTACTGTTAAGCATGCTAAACCATAGAGATTGCAATGGCTGAATGATAGTGGTGAAGTGAAAGTGACTAAACAGGTTGTGGTTCCATTTTTTATTGGGAAATTTGTTGATGAAGTTCTGTGCGATGTGGTACCAATGCAAACAGGTTGGGGAGACCATGGCAATATGATAGGAAGGCAATTCATGATGGGGTTAAAAATAGGTATATCATTATAAAAGATAGTAAAACCACCACTCTTGTACCTCTTACACCCAAATAGGTGTATGATGATCAAATAAAGCTAAAAAGTGAGCATGAGGTGATGGGGAGAGAAAATCAAGGTGAGGAACAAGGGGAGAGAAAACCATCAGATTCGGCTAGAACTCAAACCACTACAACCCATTCGGCCACCCATCCAAACACAAATAAATATTCAGCCAACACCAAACAAATCAAACCATTCGACCACAACTCAAGCACCCAAATCTGGCTGAGAGTGGAGGTAAGACAAGAAGAGTGAAGAAAGTCAGTAAGGGTGATGAGAATTGTGTGGAAAATTAAAGAAACAACCCAATTTTTATGTTAGAGAGGGTGAGGTCAGATCTGCATTTTTCACTAACAAGCCAATGATTTTACTTGTGTACAAAGAGGCTTATTTAATACTAATGATTTTGATCATATTATGCCTAGTGTTGTTCTTGCTTTGTTGTAGGAGTTTGATGATGTGTTCCTTGACGATACTTTTAGCGGATTACCACCATTGAGGGGGATAGAGCATCAAATTGATTTCATACCCGGAGCTTCAATTCCTAACTGACCAGCCTATAAAAGCAATCTCAAGGAGATGAAGGAGCTTCAAAGGCAAGTTGATGAGCTGATGGAAAAGGGCTATATTCTTGAGAGTATGAGCCCGTGTATTGTACCCGTGCTACTTGTGCCTAAGAAGGATGGAACATGCAGGATGTGTGTTGATTGCTGAGCCATCAACAACATAACGGTAAAGTATAGACACCCCATTCCTAGGCTTGATGACATGTTAGATGAGTTACATGGATCCTGTATTTTCTCTAAAATCAACTTGAAAAGTGGGTACCATCAAATTAGAATGAAAGAAGGTGATGAGTGGAAAACAACATTTAAGACTAAGCATGGTTTGTATGAATGGTTAGTAATGTCGTTTGGACTTACAAATACACCTAGTATGTTTATGCGTTTAATGAATCATGTGATGCGTGCATTCATAGGTAAGTTTGTGGTTATGTATTTTGATGATATTCGGATCTATAGCAAGAACTTAACTGAACATTTTGATCATTTGTGTAATGTACTTAATACATTGCGTAGTGAGAAATTGTATGCTAATCTTAAAAAGTGTGCCTTTTGCATGGAGAAAATTGTGTTTCTTGGCTATGTTGTAACTGCACAGGGTATCGAGATGGATGAGGAGAAAGTTAAGGCATCCGGGATTGGCCTACACCCAAATCGGTAAGTGAGGTAAGGAGTTTTCATGGGTTAGCTACTTTTTATAGGTGTTTTGTGAAAGATTTCGTACAATAGCTGCACCCTTGAATGAAGTTGTTAAAAAGTCAGTTGGGTTTAAATGGGGGGAGGAACAAGAATTGGCTTTTGTTCTTTTGAAAGATAAATTATGTCCTACACCTGTTTTGGCTTTACTTGACTTTACGAAAGCATTTGAAATAGAATGTGATGCATCTGGAATGGGAATAGGTGTTGTTTTGATGCAGGATCGGAGACCTATTGCATATTTTAGTGAGAAGTTAAGTGGAGTGACCTTGAACTATCCTACTTACGACAAAGAACTCTATGCATTGGTAAGAGCACTTGAGACATGACAACATTACTTGTGGCCAAAAGAGTTCGTAATCCATTCGGATCATGAGTCCTTGAAACATCTGAAAGGACAAGGTAAGTTGACTAGGAGGCATGCAAAATGGGTTGAATTCATTGAAACTTTTCCTTATGTAATCAAGTATAAGCAAGGCAAAGAGAACATCATAGCTGATGCACTTTCGTGCAGGTATGTTCTTTTACACAGAATGAATACTAGATTGCTAGGCTTTGAATATGTGAAGGAATTGTATGATAATGATTCTGACTTTGCCGAGATTTATAATGCATGTGGACATTCGGCTTTTGGTAAGTTTTATTTGATGGATGGCTATTTGTTCAAAGAGATTGTGTGTTCTTGCTGGTTCTTTGCATGAATTGCATGAGCATTTTTATTGGCCAAAGATGAAAAGAAATGTGCAACGAATTTGTGAACAGTGCATTGCTTGTAAAAAGGCAAAATCTAGAGTACATCCGTATGGACTCTATACACCATTACCTATGCCTACTGAATCTTGGGTAGATATCTCTATGGACTTTGTTTTAGGTTTACCTAGGTCAAAGAAAGGTAGAGACTCTATTTTTGTTGTGGTTGATCGGTTTTCTAAAATGGCTCATTTCATTGCATGCAATAAAACGGATGATGCATCTCATATCGCATACTTGTTTTTTAGGGAGACTGTACGTTTGCATGGCATTCCTAAGAGTATAGTGTCAGGTCATAATGTTAAGTTCCTTGGCTACTTTTGGAAGACTTTATGGGAAAAGTTGGGAACTAAACTCTTATTTTCGACAACATGTCATCCTCAAACAGATGAACAAACTGAGGTAGTGAATAGAACATTATCCCACCTTTTGCGTGCTATAATTCAAAAGATTTTAAAGAGTTGGGAAGAATGTTTGCCTTTTGTTGAGTTTGCTTATAACAGAACTGTGCATTCGACCACTGGTTTTTCTCCATTTGAAATTGTTTATGATTTTAATCCACTAACTCCTATGGACTTAATTCCTTTGCCTTTTGAAGAAAAGGTAAGTTTAGATGGTGAAAAGAAGGCAAAGATGGTGAGACAGCTCCATGAGGGAGTTCGACTGTAAATAGAGAAAAAAAATAGACTTTACGCTTCTAAAGCAAATAAGAGACGTAAACTGGTTGTTTTCCAACCCAGTGATTGGGTTTAGGTGCACATGTGATGTGCCGTGAATGATTCGAAAATTGGCTACAATGAATCTGACGAAAATGGATGAAAGATGGGTCTGGTTGTGTTGTCTTTCTTTTGGTGTTTAGGCTGGATTATAGTGATTTTAAGGTAAATAAGATGGGGGATAGACTAGAATGATACTTTGATAAGTCGATCTGGACGCCACAAAGATCAATCTAGGATTTTGACGCCACACTCTTTGTGATTGAAGAGTGATAAGTCAGGTAGGGTTCTTCACAAAATCAATTTGGAAGAACAACTCGTAATTCTGTGAATTAAGTTTCAAATATTGGCCAAAAGTGCTTTATTACATATTCTGATACTATATTTATAACTGGAACATCCCTCCAAAGTTGGGAAAAATTCAACATGGCAGAAGTCAAGCCCAAAAAATAGACTTTGACAAACTAACCTAGACAAATTAACTAGCACATGTTTTTTGACCTTTCTAACATAAACAGGCCAAATTTAAAACAACCATATCTTTTTACACAAAAGTCCAATGCAATCATGGTTGGAAAATCTAGAAAGAACATGTTCTGAACTTGAAATCCACCTAGATTAGTCTTGTTTTCACATGCAATAGATGACTTCAAATTCAGGTTCAAATTCATTTGCTGTTCTGACCATAAACAGCATCAATTCCTTCACTTATTTGCATATCAACCCAAATTCAAGTAGCCCAGCATCAAGAGAACCATTAAGGGCTTTTCCCCTCTCCAAGTTCCAATTGTAGGCAAATAAACATCCGTGAACCAATTTCAAATTGATTGCTAATTTTTAACTCCGATGCAGCTTCAATCATTCCAATTTGACTCGTCAAGGTCCTTTGTAGTTGTTTCGCTCTCGCTCATATCATTGGACCATCTGAATCCTCTTGCATATTAGTTTTAGCTTTACAAGATGGATTATAATTTCCATGATGAACATCAACATGCGTAAGGAACGATTTCCTAACCAAAGGAAATCAAAATTACAGCCTTGTGGTGATGGGCCATTTCAGGTTTTAGAGAGAATCAATGACAACACATACAAAATTGACCTTCCAGGTGAGTATGGTGTTAGTGCTCCCTTTAATGCTGCTGATCTTACGTTGTTTGACACAGATTTTGATTCGAGGTCGAATCCTTTTAAGGAGAGAGAGGATGATGTGGACCAGCCCAGAAACACCAGCAAGGACCCATTACATATATTCTTGGATATTGATGGAAGATTAGGAGATTAGTCATAGTGATTTGATTTGATTTAATTTCAATTTGATGTTACCTATCCTTTCTTGAGGATGAGCAAGAGCTAAGTGTGCGGGTATTTGATGCAACCATATTATTCGATAGTTTCACCCACATTTAACTAGTGTTTTGCCTATGATTTATATATAAAATACCTTGATATTCTTTGTTTTATGTTGTGAAGGCACTTTTGGATGAAATATACAAAAAGAAGTAAATTGGAGGTAATTGGCAGATTTGACCGTCAGTCAATGTTTTATGCAGAGCGTGAGCTCTAGAGATCGAAATGAAGTGATTCTAGTGACATTAAAAAGCTAACATTCATACCTTTCTGGACAATAAAGGCAAGAAAAAAAAAAGTAAGAGCATGGAAATCATAGCTTTCAAAATCAAATCTTGCAATCTGCTAGTGTTGACCTTCGGTCATTCCAACTTGAATATCTAGAGCTAAAAAAATCCAATTGAGGTTTTTTAGATTCCGGACCCAAATACCTATCAACTCTCCAAATTTCAGATAAAATCGATGTCATATGAGAGAGATATGATTTTTAAAAGATGACAACTGAATTCTGCTAGCAAATAGGATTCATGAAGAAACAAGTCCAAATTATGTTCTAAAGCATCTAAACCGACATCCAAGTTTTATTTCAGCAATTTAGCTTCTCTAAGTCAAAGCTTGAAGATTTCATGCAAGGTTATTTCTCCTTTTTTAGGAATATAGTTATTGAAGTACTTAAACATCAATTTAGCTTCTCTAAGTCAAAGCTTGAAGGACTATTTTGTAAAATAGAGAGGGTTTCCTAGGATATAAAAAGAATGAGAGAAGAGATAAATATTCAGAATATATATTGATGTTTCGTTTCCATGATTAGTTCTGATTTCCGTAGGTGTATGTTTACTTGCACCAATGTTTGTTCTCTTGATAATTTTTTGATTTTATTAAATTTCATTTCATAGTTTTCTATTTTCTTTTGTTTTAGCCTAGATAACGTCCAAACCCCCTCCCCCTCAAATTGCATATCATCTAGCACAAAAATCTACCTTGAACCTTATGGGATTGACCCCTTGCTTGCTATATACTATCTTGTGTGTTGTGTTTGAAGTTAGGATATTTAATTTATGCGATCGCGACATCGCAACACTAGGATAAGAAGTAAAATAGATACTAGAATCGAAACCCCGTTCTGTGTCGCAAATGTTAGGACAACATGTGTATATACCTAACAATGAAATGATTAAGCAGAAGGTTTGCAAGAATCACATGAATCCAAGTTTGCTATGCATCCTGGTAGTACCATGATGTACTAGAACCTAAAACAACACTACTAGTGGCTCAACATGAAAAGAGAGATAGCTAAATATGTGTCAAAGTGTGGAATCTATCAACAAGTTAAAGTGGAGCACCAAAGACCAGGGGGACCATTACAACCACTACAAATCCCTAAATGGAAGTGGGAAATGATCACCATGGATTTTGTGTCGAGTCTACCTACGAAAAAGGAAGAGAATGATCATCTTAGATCGCTTAACAAAGTGCGCTCTATTTCTACCGATAAAGATGATAGACCAAGTATGGCTTCATGGAATTCTGGTATCCATTGTCTTAGATCAGGGTCCTAGATTCACCTCTCACCTTTGGCCGATATGAGTACTACGTTTCACCTCCAGATCGTTAGCCAATTAGAAAAGAGTCATCCAAATCCTGGAAGATTTATTAAGAACATGTGCGTTAGAATTTGGAGGACGTTAACATTGGTAGAATTCACATACAACAATAGTTGTTAAGCGATAATAGGAATGACCCCCTATGAAGCTCTATACGGTACAAGGTGCAGAACTCCCTTATACTAGGAAGAAATCAAGGACAAGAAATTATATGGCGTGGAATTGGTTCAAGTCACAATTGAAAAAGTAAGTATCATCAAAGATCGGATAAAGGCCGTTCAGGAAAGACAAAAAGAAGCATGCATATATCAGAAGGAGACCCCTTGAATTTAATATAGGAGACAAGGTATTCATGAATGTAGCCCGTGAAAGAATATGTTGAGATTTGAATTGAAGGGGAAGCTAACTCATAGAATCATCAGACCCTTTGAAATCCTACGACGCATCGGACTTGTAGCCTAACATAGACTTGCCCCCGCAATTGGCCAAGGTTCATAATATGTTCCACGTCTCCTTGTTACAAAAGGCCGATGTAGATCCAACTCAAGTACTACCCCAGATTCCAGTGGAGGTCATACAAGACCTAAAATTCGAAGTGAAGCTCATAAAGATTCTAGATTGGGAAGAGGAGTTGCAGAATAAGAGGATCCCCATCTTATAGTGAAGCTTATAAATAGAAGAAGAAACTTGGGAGAGGGAATCTGAAATAAGGAAGAAGTATCTCAAACTATTTGAGAAATCAGGTATGAAATGGGAAGTTTTCTTAATTTCGAGGATGAAATTTATATTAGAATGGGAGAAAGTAAAACTCCATAAACAAAAAAAGAACACCCAAACACAACTTATCACATTTAAGAGCGGGTATAAATGCAAGAAAAGGAAAAAAAGATGACTTTTTCTCTCCCCCAAAACCAGTAGCACCCCTAGCTGCAACAACCTCCTCTTGCAAAGAAACCCATCCAAACCACCTTTACATGTCACCTCCTTGAATGCTTGAGTGAGAAGAGAGTTGGAGAAAGGAAAGAGGACCGAGCTTAAAGGGCCCAGCTGGAACAACAAAAGAATGAGAGAAACACTAAGAGGGAGAGAGAGGAGGAACACCACCAAAACCTTCCCTAAATCTTGCTTAAAAATCATGTGGTAAGAATAACATCACTTCCGTACTTGTTATTTTAAGATTTCGGACAAAGTAACATCAAACCTTGTCTCTTCAAGATTTTTAAGCAAGAATTTTGGTATTCCCTCTTTTTTCAAGATGATTCATCCTCAAATAACCAAGTTGAATGGACAATTTCTTAGCCTCTTTTTGAAGCCTTTGGAGTTCTTTCCTTGCCAACAATTGTCGCCAACAACTTTGGATGAAAGTAGCAGTCATTCTATTTCAGATATCATCATTGTAGCGTATTTTCTCCTCTCTTTCTGAAGCTTGCTGGATTGACTATTGCCTTTAACACATCAAGTTCTTGCTTCATCTTCCCTAGAATACAGGATAGACTCTTGGATTCTTTTTTTAGAACACTAATCTCTTTATTTCTCTCCATTTGATACCACCTCTCCTTTTAAATCCTCCTTTTCTTTTGCCATAACACCTCATCAAAATACATGAATTCCCTTTGATTTGTAGGCTGCCGAAAACCTTCCCGGTGGCTTGTGCTCTCATCCTGAAAACCACCATCAACAATATCATCAACGTCCACCTCAAAATCCTCATAATTAGCGCACCTTGGCCTTTCGGCCCCACTGTCATTGTTTGATTTCAGTTCAGCCCCAACCTTTCTCACGTCTTGGGTACATGTTCCGGCCACATTACCCTGTTTTCCCACGTTCTCAAGTCTGTCACACACGTTCCCCATCACAGAATTCATTCTTTCCATCATCTTCGTCATGGCTTGCATTTGGAATTTAAGTTCTACATCGGGGTGGTGTGTTGTTTTGATCTGACATGATAGTACCTGATTAATGGAGCCAAGCTCTGATACCAACTGATGTGAACCTTGTGATCACATAACCCACACGCAAAGACACCAATTCCCGAAAAACCAAGTAAATCAGGTTTGATAGGAGTGTGACACAAAGATAACTTGTACCTAGGCACTAGCACTATTGGAAACGGAAAAACCCCACTTAACAAATATTGATTCGCGAACGAAGGATGACGCCACAAAGACAGTTGTTCTTCGATAAGACGTTTTTCAGTTCTTTAAAGAACCATGGAAGGGAGATTATCTCACCAACACACACACACAAAGTGCGGCAAACAAGAAGTTTTATTAACCTCAATTGTCTAACCTTACATGTCTGGTTATACCGTTATTTATAGTGACTCCAAACTAAATTAAACCCTAATGGACCTCTTATATGGACTTATATGATGCCCACTTACAATTAAACCCAAATAATATAAATAAACCTTAAACTAAGAAGAAAATAATAATAACAATAATAAATCTGAATTTAATATCGTAATTATAATAGGATCAGATTTGTTGCCCTTTAGAAGTCCCATATAAGCTAGGAGAATCAAATCTGAAGGTAGAATTAATTCTAAAATCTTCTTTCCTTTTTTTGTACCTAGGATGAATAAGGAATCTTTGTAAGAAAAGGATTCTGAAACATTTATGAATCCTTGCCACAGTTGGAAACTATGTTGCAGCCCATTAAAGATCTTTGTAGAATTAGCAGATTTCCAAAATAAACTGCCACATCCTTTAAGGAAAAGAATCCTACCCAAATAGGAAGTCCACAAGTCAAAAGGAAGTAAATAACAAAATCATATAGCCTCTGTTGACCCGTGTTTCGATGCCTTCCCGAACTCTGATTGACCTAAAATTATAAAACAAGGTAGGAAAACATGTCAGAAGATTGCACATAAAATTTCAGCTTGTTCAAACAGTCGGATTGAGAATTATAACTGTTACTATAAAACTGGATAGTTGCACATTTTACGTCAAAATCTGAATTTGTCCTTTTCTAAATCGTATCACAAAGAAGAAAGAAACCTTAAAAGGAATGACCTAGAGTTCTTGCACTTACAAATTCAGATGATTAAATAGAAATATTGAAAAAAAAGGGGTGAAGGGAACATAATTTCAGAATTTATAACAAAAGAAATTGATGCATGTGGATGAACAAAACCTAGCTAAAGGTCGACCTATTGAAAGAATGAAAGAAGGATGAAATGAAGTGATGAAATGTGTAAATTGTAATCTTGTTATGCTCCTAGAAATATGCTTGAGTTGAAACAGGATTTTATACTTATGCTAATGTCTTGATTTTTGCATATGGGATTGTAGAATATGAACCAAGTGTATGAATGTGTGATTATAGCATGATAACATGAATATACTTGTGATAGAAATGATAAGTTGCATGAGTAAACTAGAAGCAAATGAACTACAATGTTCAGCTAAGAGGAACACAATGAAGGAAACTTTGCATGATGGACATCCTTAAGGAAACAAGATATAGGCTGGAAATGGAACTCTTATGTAATGTGAAATTGTTATTAACTTGTGTTTGATGAATTGGAATGATACAATTGAGAATAATGGAATGAATAATTTATGACAATATTATGTTCGATCATGGAATATTGGTTAGAAGAACCCTTGAAAACTGTATATGTTGGAACTTTTTTTGGGTAAGTATATTAACCAAAAAATAGCAAATACAAAAAAGGGATATAAACATAACAAATACAAAAAAGGGATATAAACTTTTTTTGGCATTTGCGGACAAACCCGCTTACTCTAAACTATACAGAAACAACATAAAAAACCGGATAGATTCCGGGAACAACTAGGCATAAATGTCCTCAAAACCTAAAGAGCCAAGAAACAAATCAAATAGGATTGAAAATATCATCTAAAATCATCGAACTAGTACGAGGATTATCACCTTGGAAGCGAGCATTCCTTTCCCTCCAAATATAATAAACGGCAACAGATAACATCAATCTCATAAGCGGCAAATTAAGAGTGCAATCTCCATTCAAATTTGAAACCCAAAATATGGTCTTAATCCATGAACAACGGTGAAATTGAATAAGACATTTGGAGCATAAATCAAACCAAATGTCATGAGGATCAGCTCAACACCAAACATATTCATGCCAACGACCCACTGGAGGTGTCAATTGGGTCAATTATAAGAGTTGGGGCAAACAAGCTTAAAAAAGCATTGAATGGGCTTGTTCAAAATATATGGAGCAACATGGATCTAGGGGGCTTGAGACATTTAAGGAGCATGAAGGACAGCCTTCAAATCATCTAATTCAGGTCCAAGAAGAGCCCAACTCGTATGGAACGAGGGGATGATGGAAAGTAATTAAATCAGCAACAAAGGAGGAAATTTATTTTCTTATTTGTCCAAGTTAAAGAAGAAAATTCAAGCTAATCAAGGACATCAAGGGGATGATGGAAAGTAATTAAATCAGCAATAAAGGAGAAAATTTGTTTTCTTATTTGTCCAAGTTAAAGAAGAAAATTCAAGCTACTCAAGGACATCAAAGGGGGCAACAACACAAATTTTCCAAATCAGATATCTCATAGTTTATTTAGGACTTCTTAAGGGTGAGAAATCTGATTCTAGCTTATTTAGGATGGTAATTTTTGGATTTTTATTATTTTCTTCTTAGTCTTTGGGTTATTATTACTTATTTGGGTCAATTGTAAGTGGGCTTCATATAAGTCCAACTAAGGAGGGTCCATTAGGATTTGTTTTAAGTCTAGAGTCAGAATAAATAAAGGCATAACCAAATACGTAAGGGTTAGACAGTTCAGATTAATAAAACTTCTTATTTTCTGCACTTTATGTGTGTGTTAGTGAAATAATTTCCATTCTATGGTTCTCTAAAGAACAGAAAACGACTTAACGAAGAACAACTGGCTTCGTGGTATCATCCTTATACCTCTCGTTCGCGAATCAATATTCATTGGGTGGAGGTTTTCCGTTTCCAATAGTGTTGATGCTTAGGTATAAGTTATCTTAGTTTCACACTCCTATCAAACCTTCTTGTTTGCCGCACTTGTTGTGTGTTGGCTGGATAATCTCCTTTCCTTGATTCTCTAAAGAACTTGGCTCTATTAATCAGGTTATATCCTTCTGAAATTTTCATTTCTTCTTGATTCTGAAAAAATTACTTAGTATCCAATTTCTTCTTCTCCTTGAATTTGCGGCATATAAAACAACATTGTTATCTCATTCTAATATTGTTCAAAATATATCAATAGCATCAACAACAAAAGAAAAAGAGAAGCAAAAAAAAATTCATTCAAAAAGACGTTTATTGGTTTCTGCCGTAGAAAACTAAACAAGGAAAAATTGGATCAAATCAACTTGTAATTAGAGTAAACGTTGACGCTCGAATTACTGGCTACCTAATCGCACCACATATTAATTTTGCGGTTAATTGGATATCATTTGCTTTAGTTTTCAATTTCGGCTATAATCAAGTCTCATTCGTAATGTTTTTGTGTCAGTATATCAAACCTTGTACTATATCTAAAATTGTAGCACAATTGGACATCATTTACTTTAGGTTCTAGATTCGGATTTAACTCATTGTAAATGTGTTTGTTTTGCGTCAACTTTTAAAATTCATTTTTTTTCTATTGTTTTCATTTCTTGCAGTATAATTTCAACATATCCACCATATTTGGGTGTTGTTCCATCATTTTTAATATTTCATTTCTGTTTTTATTGAGTCTTCAGTTTCCTTCAAATTTCGGATAGATTCACTTGCTACTCGCGAGACTATCATCGCAGTTTTGTTTTTGCTTGTTTTCTAGTTTTTATTGTTTCTTGAGTCATATATACATATTTGGATTGTTTTGCTTAGGTGGTTCTATTTAGTATTGGTTTTAGTTCTGCAAGAACCGCAAGGTGAGACAAGAGGTGTGAGCGTGTGAAGATATTATGAGTGTTTGAGCGAAACATGAGCTACGTGAGGATATGTTTTTTACCAATAACCAATTTTTGTAGGTACTATCATGCTAGATCAAAACAACACACCACCCCATCCCAAGGGAGAACTTAAGTTCCCAAATGCAAGTCATGACGCTGATGATGGAGAGGATGAATTTTGTGATGGGGAACATGTGTGACAGACTTGATAGAATGGAAAAACATGGTAACGAGGCTGGTACAAGCACCCAAGACGTGAGGAAGCTTGGGGTTGAACCGAAAGCAAATAATGGCAATAGGGCCGAAAGGCCAAGGTGGGCCATTGGCAATATGAGGATGTTGATGATATTTGTGAGGGTGGTTTTGAGAACGAGACCATAGGCCATCGGGAAGGTTTTCAGCAGCCTAGCAACCGAAGGGATTTTGGGAATGAAACTAGAGACCAATTCGGCCAAAAGGGAAATTTCATAGTGCTGGGGGACATGATGATTTAGATGGTGATTTGAATGCTATCAAACCGAAAATACCTTTCTTTCAAGGTAAAAACGATCCTGAGGTGTATTTGGAGTGGGTGAAAAAAATGGATTGGATTTTTGATTGCCAAAATTATTTGAAGGCGAAGAAAGTAAAATTGGTAGTTATCAAATTTACGGATTATACATTAATTTGGTGGGATCAGAATGTGATTAGTAGAACGAGAAGTGGAGAGAGGCTGGTAGTGTCATAGGAGGAGATGAAAGTGTTGATGAGAAGGCGATTTGTGCCTAACCACTATTATAGATATTTGTATCTGAAATTGCAAGATTTGAATCAGGGTTCTAGGTTCGTGGATGAGTATTTCAAGGACATGGAGATGGTAATGATTCGGGCCAATGTGATTGAGGATAGGGAAGCTACTATAGCTAGATTTCTAAATGGACTGAATAGGGACATTACAAATGTTGTAGAATTACAACATTGTGTGGAATTGGAGGACATGGTCTATATGGCAATGAAGGTGGAGAAGCAAATAAAGAGAATGGACAATACACGTTTTCATGAACTTGGTAGTTTTTATAGAAGGTTTGTGAAGGATTTTAGTACTATTGTTGCACCTTTAACTGAAATTGTGAAAAAGACTGTTTGATTCAATTGGAATGATGAACAGGATAAGGCTTTTAATTTGTTGAAAGATAAAATTTGTTCAACGCCTGTTTTAGCTTTGCAATACTTTATAAGAGCTTTTGAAGTTGAATGTGATGCATCAGGTATTGGTATGAGAGTTGTGTTAATGTAGGATAAGAGGCCCACTGTGTATTTCAGTGAAAAACTTCCAAACTAATTCTACTTTTAAATCAGATTTCCTAGTTTATTTGAGACTTTTTAAGGGTGACAAATCTGATTCTAGCATATTTAGGATGGTAATTTTTGGATTTTTATTATTTCCTTCTTAATCTTTGGGTTATTATTACATATTTGGGTCAATTGTAAGTGGTCATCATATAAGTTCACCTAAGGGGGGTTCATTAGAGTTTATTTAAGTCTGGAGTTAGTATAAATAAATGCATAACTAGTCATGTAAGTTGGACAATTCAGATGAATAAAACCTCTAGTTTGTCGCACTTTGTGTGTGTGTGTGTGTGTTGGTGAGATAATCTCCTTTCCATGGTTCTCTAAAGAATTAAAAACAACGTATCAAAGAACAACTGGTTTCGTGGCGTCATTCTTATACGTCTCATTCGCGAATCAATATTCATTGGGTGAGGGTTTTTCGTTTCCAATAGTGCTGGTGCCTGCGTACTTAGGAAAAGCATTAAATAGTTCTCCTCTCTTTAGGAATAAGATATGGTCAACTTCTTTACTTAATTAGGAGAATAAATTGCTGACTTTTTATTCTTGTAGCATTAGGAAAACAAGCCTAACAAGGCTGGTATTGGGCCGGACACATCAACCCCTTGTTCCACACGAATTGGGCTCTTCTTGGA
>Ga0325411_1001693_pt1 | contig 24679 bp, 13 predicted proteins | sample PopdelMetagenome_13_FD_206181 | JGI IMG/M metagenome (GOLD analysis project Ga0325411, IMG submission 206181) | Populus deltoides microbial communities from Bellville, Georgia, United States - Xylem-PdIQD-R4 | ecosystem: Host-associated > Plants > Phyllosphere > Stem > Wood/Secondary xylem... | reverse complement strand
AGCAAAGTTATCAGGTAAGCGTGATAAAACCGCATTTTTGAATTTTTAAAAAAGTTTTTCTTAATTTTTTTTATTTTGATATTATTTAAATATACAATAATAAAAATAAATTTTAAAAAATAAAAAATATAGTATTTTATATTTTAAAATTAATTTTTATCATATTTTTAAACAATTCCTAAACCTTATAATTTTAATTCTTTTAAAAATTAAAAAATATAAAACATTTTTATTTATTTTATAACTACGCAAGCAACAACGTCCAATAGCTAAATATTAGTTTTCATAGCGGCCCATCCATCATTAGGCGGCATTAAAAAAAAAAACTAAAAGGGCTCAAGAAAACAGTTCTTATCGCTTGAAGATCTGTGGTTTTCTCACGCGAAGTTGTTTTATGTGGTTTTCTCGCGTGAAAAATTGCCGGAGATCTACTTCCCTATTGGTTTGTTGGCACGAGATGAGAGTTTTTAACCTGTTAGATCTCGGTTGTGTGTGCATATGTGAGTTTGAGTGTGGCTTCAAGGCCAGGTTGGTCAATGGCTGTTCCCGGATATTCGGTGATTGTTGGAAGGCTTCTGATTTGTATAGTGTGAAAGAATTGGGCATTAAATACACACCTTACCTGGTTGTTTGGAATTGTTATTCTAATAAATTCATGAAATAATTAGCCCCATATTAATTTTTTGGTCACTTTGAACGACCACAAATTGGCAAAATTGATATGAAAATATTACATTTTATTTAAAAATAATAATGTCCTGCATCAATTTCTCTAATTTATATTTAATGAAATTAAAAATTAATGTGTTGGTTAATGAATGAGTATTATTGTAACATATACTAAAACGTCTTAGTGTTTTACTGTGAGCTGCACAGTGCAGTCCACAGTAAAAAAGGCTGAAATTTTTTTTTCGTTTTGCTTTTTTTAAAGCTGTTTTTTTCTTCTTTCTTTGTTTTTTTAAAGCTTTTTTTTTTGTTTTTCTTTTCTTTGTTTTTTTAAATGAATATTTTTTTTGTTAAATTTTTTTCTATTTAGTTATTAAACTTTCATGGCATGGATTCCGGGTTTGACGGATTAATTATAATATATATTAAAACTGCTCAGTCTTTTACTGTGAACTGCACAATGCAGTCCATAGTAAAAAGGTTGAGCTTTTTTTTTGCGTTTTTTTTTAAAGCTGTTTTTTTCTTTTTTTCTTTGTTTTTTTAAAGCTGTTTTTTTTAATGAATATTTTTTTTGTTTAATTTTTTTAATGTTAATTTTTTTATTTAGTTATTAAACTTTCATGGCACGGATTCCGGGTTTGACGGGTTAATCTGAATTTTTTTTCTGTTTTTTCTTTTTAATTAATATTTTTGTTTAATTTAGTTTGTTAATGTTAAATTTTTTTTTCTATTTAGTTATTGAACTTTCATGACACGGATTTCGGGTTTGACGGGTTAACCTGGCTAATTCTGGGTTAACCCGTAAATTTTTTTTTTCCTATTCAATTATCAAACTTTCATGACACGAATCTCAGGTTTGACGAGTTAATCTAGTTTGAAGGGTTAACCCAGTTAATTCCAATTTTTTTCTTTTTCTTCATTAGTGTTTTTCTTCATTTAGGCTTTTTTTTTCTTTTAAAATAATCTTTTTTTTTTAGTATTATTTTGCTTTTTCTTTTTAATTATTTTTTAAAAAATTTATTTTGTTAATATTAAATTTTTTTCTATTTAGTTATCAAACTTTTGTAACACGGATCTCAAGTTTGACGGATTAACCCAGTTAATTCAGATTTATTTTCTTTTTCTTCATTAGTTTTTTTCTTCCTGTAGGTTTTTTTCCTTTGTTTTTTTTTCCTTTTAATTAATTTTTTTTGTTTAATTTAGTTCATTAATATTGATTTTTTTATTTAGTTATCACACTCTCATGACACGAATCCAAAGTTTGACGGATTAACCTGATTAGGTGGGTTAACCTAGTTGATTTAGATTTTTTTTTCTTTTTCTTCTAATTTTATCTTTTAATATTATAATTAATCCACAGTGAAAAGGTTGGGTAATTTGTTTTTTGTTTTTTTCTTTGTTTCTTTTTATTAATTTTTTTTAGTTTGTAAATGTTGAATTTTTTCTATTTAGTTATCAAACTTTCATGACACAGATTCCGGGTTTGACAGGTTAACCCAGATTTTTTTTTTCTGGTTTTTTTAATTAATTTTTTTGTTTAATTTAGTTTGTTAATGTTAAATTTTTTTCTATTTAGTTATCAAACTTTCATGACACGAATCCTGAATTTGACAGGTTAACCTGGCTAATTCTGAGTTAACCCGTAAATGTTTTTTTCCTATTCAGTTATCAAACTTTTATGATACGAATCCCAGGTTGACTGGTTAACCTGGTTTGAAGGATTAATCCAGTTAATTCAGATTTTTTTTTTCTATTTCTTCATGTAGGCTTTTTTTTCTTTGTAACCTAATTTGGTGGGTCAATCCAGTTGATTCAGATTTTTTTTCTTTTTCTTCATTGGTTTTTTTCTTCCAATTTCATCTTTAAATATTGTAATTAACTATAACTAAAAGGCATCAACCTTTTTTCTTCCAATTTCATGACACAAATCCCAAATCTGACGGGTTAAACCAGTTGATTCAGATTTTTTTTCTTTTTCTTAAGTATTTTTTTCTTTGAATTTCATTTTTTAATATCGATTTGATTAAGAATTAAATTTTATGATTTGTTTTGTTTATTGTTCATTAGATTATTGTGATCTCATGAGAGGATTTTACTATACCCCTCCTTGCAAAGATCTATTTATCGGAATAATGCTTTGCTTTATTGTTTTTTTTCTTTTCAATTAATTTTTTTTTAATTTCATTCTATAATATTAATTTTTTTCCTTTTTAATTATCACACTTTTATAACACGACCTTGCAGCCAAACCCATATCTAAGGCTCCAGGTTTGATGTTGCAACTAAATTTACTTAAACTTGGGTCATGTAAGTTTAATATTATTATTAATATTATAAATATAACTTCTAGGTCAGGTGTAGCAGACAAATTTAATGCTCTTAGGTATAACTTTGCAGAAAGACCCAATACTCTTAGATCTTAACTTTTTTTTATATATTTTTTATGTAAAAAAAATTGATGTCGTAGCGTAGCGCGGGCCGCGTTTCTAGTGTATGACTAAATTCCCTCAAGTTTGTCGAGAATTACCTCCTTTTTTTTTCTCCTCTTGGATTTTTGTGTCTAGTGTGTAAAGTCTCAAAGTAGCCCTTTAATTTCCTTTTCTTTTCACATTTGGTCTATAATCTTTTTATTACTATTTATTTTATTTTAAATAATTCATGAAATTGAAATTTTCTTTCAATTTTATCCTTCTTTATTTTTTGTATATTTCACATATGGTCCTTGTTCTTTTTATTGCTATTTTTCTTATCATTTTCTTAATTGAACTTGGTTTCAATTGCATCCCTCAATATTTTATTTCATTTTATTTTAATTTTAGATTTAGTCCTTATTCTTTTAATTACTATTTATTTTGTTTTGGATCCTTTTTTTTATTGAAACTTTCTTTTTCAATTTCATTCCTTGATATTTTGTTGATCGGGATTTTGTTAATTGAGAATTTAACTTCATGATTTTTTCGAGTTTGCTTTTTATGCGATAATTTTAGTCTTAAAAGCCAGGCCATGAATTTGAAAAGTTAGCTCAAGTTGACATGGGCTCTCCAAGTTCATTTTTACAATTGATTTTTTTATATTTTCATTTTTCTATGGTTAGAAATTGAGCTTCTTTATTGTACCTGGATCTAGAATTTCCTAGGTTATATTTTGATCCTCTTTAAGTTTTTTTTTCATATCAAATTTGATATTCATTTTTTTTATTGTTTTTTTTACTTTGACAAATTTCTTAAATTAATTTTTTTTTCTATTTCATCATTCAAAATTAAATTGATGAAAAATTGAGCTTCTTGATTGAGCTCAAATCTAGGATTTCACGAGTGCAAGATTTTGAGATCAACTTAGGTTTAGGAGGTTTGCCCAAGTTTACTTGTTTTGTTTTTCTGTTATTTTAAGCTTTTTTTTCTTTAGTTTTATATTTCAACATTTATTCAATTGGAGTTAGGCTTCATTATTTTTATTTATTTTTGTTCTATAAATTTTTTCACCGGTTTTGAAAATGATCTGTGTTATCTCGGTTCCTTTTATTTGTCATTCTTTGTTGAATTTACTTTAGCAAATATTTAAATTAATATTTATTTTTATCCTTCAATATTAGATTGGTTGGTAATTAGTTTTCTATTTCAATTCCATCCTTTAAGGTTGGAGTTTTTCAATATTAGGCTTCGTGATTTTCTTTGACTTCTTTCTATTCATTTATCTTGATCTCATCATTTAGATTGTAAGTTTGACAGATTAACTTGGGTTGTTTTTGAATTAAGCTTCATAATTTTTATTTTATTTATTTTTCTTTTATTAGGTTATCTCATCACATGATCCGGGTCACAGTATTTTGTTAGCTTACCTTGTTCGTTGGCTGAATTTTTTTTTTTTAATTTGACTTTTTGTAATCCCATTCTTTTACGTTGGATTTTTTTGGAGTTGGACTTTAGGTTTTGTTTTTATTTTGTTAGCTTATCAAGGTCTCATTATATTTGACATGCTTACTTTGGTTGGTTCTTTACTTTTCCTGTTTTTTTTTTTTTTTTCCTTTTGGCTAGTTGGAATCTTAGTGTTTTAATTTTGGTTAATATTTTTTTTACTTTTCATGATCTTTTTATATTTAAACTGGCACATTTATTTTTGTTATTTGGTCTTTTATTATCTAAATAAATTATATTATTTGGATTTCACTAAACACTTTGTAAAATCATATTTTAATAAATTAGTGTAGTAAATCATATATATATATCATGTTTAAATTATTAATATGTAATATAATTTTAAAATATAGAATTATATCCTTTAACGTCATTTACGATCTGTACCAAGTGTAAATTATTAATTATTATGATTTAGAAATCTTCATCAAGAGTTTCATAATTTAATAATTATACAACCGCATAATTATTAATAATTTAGAACGTCATAAAAAATCAATCAGGTTGATAATTTCCATTAATGTAATTTAATAATTATATTATTTTATTCCAAATCCAACTGTAGTGTATATTAATTCAAACACTTAGTTATATTAAAAATCTTCATCAAGAGTTTCATCAAAAAAGGTTTTTTTTAACATTTATATAATTTTCATTAGCATAAAAGTCTTCTATATTCATCTATTCAAGTTGATATATAATGGTTAATTAGTTTATTTTCTGAAAAAATAAACATGGTTGTTATGGATATTGTAGTTAAAATTAATCAAATTTACAATTAAAAAAACTAAAAGAGAATGAGTTTTTACTACGTGTCTGTCTGTTTGGCATTGCAGATTGTGTGTGAGGTTGAGAGTTAGCCACGATGCCAAACGTTTGGTTAAGTTTTTTTTGAGTTTTGTTTTGGTGGGTCCCATTAAAAATTGTGACTAGAACGGGGTTCAACAAAAGCACAAAAATTATGCTTTGCACAAATAGCAACAGCTTTAAACCTCAGTTTCTTCCACCACCGACTACAAACAATAAGGTCCTGTTTGTTTGTTGGAAAGTAGTTTTCTTTTGGAAAGTGAATTCCGGGAAAGTGAATTCTGGAAAAGTGTATTATTTTCTGATGTTTGGTAGTGTGATGGAAAATAAGTTGGAAAACACTTTCCAGTGTTTAGTTATGTTATGGAAAATGAGTTGGAAAATAACTTATTAATGTTTTATTTTTTTTCAAGTTTATTAAAATAATGAGGAACAAATCTTACAAATTAAAAAGTTGAATGAGAATGAAATTGAAAAGAAATATAATTTCATAAATTATCTCAAATAAAATAAATAATAATCAAAATAACAGAGATCAAATCTAAAAAATAAAAAAAATTGAAAGAAGAAGAAATTAAAATAATAATAATTAACATTTCATAAATTATTTCAAATAAAATAAGTAACAATCAAAAGAATAAGGACCAAATTTGATAGATAAAAAATTTCAATTAAAAAATGATAAGGAAAAAGCAAATAAAAATTATAAAAATATGGACCAAAATTAATATAAAAATTAAATTTTAAGGGATGAAATTGAAAAACAAATATTCAAAACAAAATATATATATATATATAGCAATCAAAAGTTTGAGGACCAAATTTGATATAATCAGCAAATAATATGACATTTCTAAATTTTTCACAACTTCCGGAAAGTGTTTTTTGCCCAAAATAAAAGGAAAACACTTTTCTGAAAACCAAGCCAAATTTTTCATTGACCGGAAAGTGTTTTCTATTAATCGAAAATGTTTTCCATTGACCAACTTTTTTAATAGCAAACAAACACAGGAAAATTTGGAAAGTAATTTTCCAAAAACTATTTTCCAAAAAATAAACACAGTGTAAAATAAAATAAAAAAAAGGCCGGTGGAGGAAAATCAAACTTCCCAACCTCCACGATTCCTCTAAAAAAGCAGAGCACAAAGAGTCAGTTGCACAAGTGTCAATTACTGATATTCGTACAATTTTTATTGGTTTGGAGTGTTGGATTGAGTTTGATAAAAATATGGTGTGAGTTTGGTTTGGTTTCTATGCTCACTAAACTTGATTGGATGATCCATTTTCTTGATGGGTTTCTCTTTTTCTCAAATGCTTGCTATAAGATTCGCATTGAAAATGAAGCTGAGAGTATATAGTGAGAGCATCTCCAATGGAAAATGCTATATTAAAGAGTCAAATGGAGAAAATGGCTTTTTGAATAGTGTAAATATAGTTTTTTTGATTATGTGCATTCCAATGGTAAAAAGCTATTTAGAAAAGCCAATTATATTTTAATATATTTCATGTTAAATTAATTTTAATGTAATTATTTAACTAATTTAGATATTTTATATATAATATAATTATGATGTTTTAATTATATAATTAACATGAGTAATTTATAAAAGTAATATAAAATTAATAAAGTAATATGAAAGTTAAAAGATATAATTTAAAATTGAATTTAAAATTTATTTATATGAATATTTTTAATTTTAAGTTTTATATGTTATTGTTAAAAATTTAATTTTTTAAAAGTAAATTCAAATTCAAACTTTGAAAAAATGACCGCCAACATTTTAAATTTTAAATTTTGAAAAAATTACCGCCAACATTCTAAGATTTTACAATTTGAAAAAATAATCCATCTATAAATATTCTCATATATTTTAACATTTTTTCTCGTCATTTTCTTCTCTCCAATCTTTGTTATATTTCATTAAAATTCATCATGAATCATTCTAATTTTAATTTTTATGATGCTTTTAATTTTAATGATGACACTCCTGTGTTTGTTTTTCAAGTTGTTACTGCTGTGGTTGCTGAAGAAGAATCGAATAATCAAGAGCGGAGAACAAGGTATTGTGGCTCTATTCCTGGTCACAATATTGTCAATCGTAATAGAAAGGAATGTGAGTTAAGGTTATATAATGATTATTTTGCAGAAAATCCTAAATTCACTGAAAGTCAATTTCGAAGAAGATTTAGGATGAGTCATCGTCTTTTTCTTCGGATCGCAAATGCAGTGGAAGCTCATAATCCATATTTCAAACAAAGGACAGATGCTCTTGGTGTTCTTGGTTTATCTTGCCTTCAAAAGGTAACTGCAGCTCACAGAATACTTGCATATGGTATTCCTGCAAATCTTACTGATGAATATCTTCGAATTGGAGAAACTACTGCGATAGAAAGTCTTAGAGCTTTCGTCAAAGCAATCGTAGAAGTTTTTGGTGATTGGTATCTAAGGACACCAAACGAGGCCGATATTTTTCGATTATTATCAATTGGAGAGCAGTGTGGATTTCCAGGGATGTTAGGGAGCATTGACTGTATGCATTGGAAATGGGAGAAATGCCCAATTGCATGGCATGGGATGTATATTAGTCATTGTCGTGAACCAATTATAATTCTAGAGGTGGTGGCTTCACAAGATCTTTGGATATGGCATGCCTTTTTTGGAATGTCTGGATCATTAAATGATATTAATGTTCTTGATCGGTCACCTATCTTTGCTGCACTTGCTAAAGATTGTACTGCTCCTGTCAATTATACAATTAATAGGCATGAATATACAATGGGATACTATTTAGCAGATGAGATTTATCCTAATTGGTCAACCTTTGTTAAGACAATCCCAAGACCATTAGGAGCAAAGAGAAAATATTTTGCAAGCAAGAGTCTGCAAGAAAAGATGTGGAGCGAGCATTTGGGGTGCTCCAATCTCATTTTGCAATTGTACGTGGACCTGCTCGATACTGGGATGAAGAAACGCTTGCATATATTATGAAAGCTTGCATAATAATGCATAATATGATTATTGAGGTTGAAGGAGCAATGAACCTTGGATTTGACCATGAACATGAAGTCAATTCCTTTATATCAGTGTCATATGGTGAAATATCAGAACTACATGATTTTCTTCAAGCTCATAATCGAATTAGGGATAGAGCAACTAGCTCTCAACTACAAGAAGATTTGATTGAACATTTTTGAAAACAATATGGCAACGAGTAGAATCTTTAGATTTGAACTTCTTATGTTATCATAATTTTCAAGTTTTTTATGTTTTTTTTTCATTATGGTTGTTATCTTTTAAGTTAATTAATCCTACTTATTATTGTTAAGTGTTAGAGGAACTTCAAAAAAGTATTATGAATTGATATCAATTTCATAACAATATATTTAAAATAACCAATAATTTTCTAAATATTTAATAAAAAATACATTACATTACAATAAATTAATCAAAGTTAATTAAATATTAAAACCCCTTTTTTGCATAATTTCTAACTTTCTATTTTGAAAATACGCTGCAGAAATTGGATCCAAATTAGAAATATCCATTTTCATAATTTGTTCTTCTTTCTCAATCCTGTCCAATTCTTGTTTCTTTTGACTTTGTTGATCATCATGGCTTATTGCTCTAACATAATTTTCCTATCTTGTTTCTTCTGATCCTCAATTTCAACTAGAGTATCCTTGAATTGTTGTAAGAGATTCATTACAGTTACCTCCCCAACTTTATCTTTTCCTTGTCTACGTTTAAGTCATTCCTTTGCAGCCTTCTGACCGATTGGTCTATCTTGATAAATCAATTGTTCACTATCTTCTCCTAAACTAACAGAATCAGGGGTAGATGAAGTTGATGAAACTGGACTTGCATTGACCTGACTTTTTTGTTTTTTGTTTGATCTTTGATGTTGACTTGCACGCTCAAATTGCCATTTTAGTTTTTTTTTTAAGATAACCCAACAATGTTCTAGTTGAAATCGTTTGCCAACGCAAGAAGCATACACTTTGAATTAATAATAAGCATTGCATCCTACTTGTTCTAACATAACAATTTGACCCTTTTTTGGAACTAAAAGAGAATTAATATACTGGTTTAATTGCATTTTCAACAAGAAAAAATATAATTGATTTCAAATTAAAATAAACAATCAAAAATAAATTTTAAATATATCACTCTATCTTTTTATCAATATTAACTACCATTATTAATTCCTCTCAATTTTATCAAAGATAACAACATAAATAAAAATTATCTTCCTTAACCCATATTAAAAACATAAAATAATAAAGAAATAAAAATCATCATAAATATTAAATTAACAACAAAAGATCTAAAAAATCAAGAGATATAAAAGAGAAAATAGAAAAAGTTTTTAAACAAACATACCTTTTAATTTCAACTAATTAACACAACCGATGTTATTAATTAACCGGAGAAAATTGATTCTTGTTTTTCTAAATTTGAGAGAAGAGTGAGACACAATATAAAATTTTAAAATCTACAAATTCTTTCCTCCTGCATTTAAAAAAAATTCCTCCTGCATTTAAAGAAAAAAAAAGAGTTGTTGGCCAACGACTATAAAAATAGCTGTTGGCCAACAGTTATTTGTTTTTGCCATTTCTACATGAAAATATAGAAATGGCTGGCCAGTGAACAAATAGCCAAAATAGCTATTTGTTTGGGTGCTGTGTTGGAGTTAAGAAATGAAAAAGTAAAAGCTAAAAGTAACTTTTTAACATTTGGCTCATGCGTTGGCGATGCTCTGAAGGACGCGGGGGTGTTAAAATATTAGAAAGACTTAAAAGAAGAGAGAGAGATTCTTTTGAGACTGGACACGAGGAGAATAAAGAAAAAGAGGGGGTAGGAAGTGATGTAATAATAAAAAAATAATTTATATAAAATATTGTTTATTTTATAATATAATAGTAGTAGTTAAATCTATAATATTTCAATTAAGAACTATCAATATTAATATATGTTTTTTATAATTATTTTATGACCTCAATTTGAATAGCTTGCTTATTTGGGATTATAGTAGCGATGACGGTTCAAAGTGTTTTTCGCTTAGAATTGCAGCAAAATATTTTTTTTCTTTTGTAAAAATTATTTTTTATATTGACACATGAAAACGATATGAAAAATAAAATAAAAAAATTATTTTTAGAAAAAATTTTTTAAAAATTTTTGGGAACGCGGGCGTTCCCAAATGGTTACCAAACATATTAAATAATTTTTTTCAACCTTAATTTCAACCACAGTTTTAACCAAATATATATATATATATATATATATATATATATATATATATATATATTACCAAACCAGCCTCAAATAAAAATATTTTTTATAAAATAATTTTTTTTAAACTACAACCACATCCGCGAAGCTCCCTCTCACAAGTCAACGCGGATTACCTGTTCACCAAGCAAATCATAAAAAAAAAACAAGAAAAAAATAATTATTAGGTTGTGTCAAAACCCTTATCATCATATCTTTTAACAAAAAAACCACGCCACAAACCACCTCTTTCACTCAACACATGTAGTCGTGCTCATTGATGAATCAATGTCAAGCTGATTGTGGTTGAGGGCGTTGATGGCATCAGCAGCAGCGTGGCCTTGATCTCTCTAACACGTTGCTCTCTTCCATGATCCAGCAGGGGAGATCATGTTTAATTACACTGGCTTTAAGGCTGCAACTTTAGGGCCTTTGCTGGGCTACATGGTAAGATGAATAGTCTTCCTTCCACCTCCGATTAACTGCATGAACATTCCTCTTGAATGCATGGAATATGAGGTTGCCTTTTTTGAAACATTTTTCTCATCAATTAATTGTATATGTTTATTTTCTTCCTTGAACTGCTTGCTTTTTATGCAAAAATGGTTTTCACTCCATACTGTAGTTTGAGGTTAAGGTTTGGTGATGGTTTCTGTCATTGTTGTGTCCTGAGGGAGTGTTTGTAAACGCGAATCAATAAACATTTGAAAACACGGATCAATCTATGTTTTTAAAAAGTTTAAAGTTTTTTAATTTTTTATTAAAAATTAATTTTTTATATGTTTTGAATCGTTTTAATACATTGATCTTAAAAATAATTTTTAAAAATTAAAAAAATATATTATTTTGATATATTTTGAAATGAAAAGCAACATTCCCAAGCAAGCCGGAACCTGTTTTTATGCTGAAGATAGATAGTAAATATTAGGTTAGAACGCTGTCATTGTGCTTTTCTTTTTTACCTGCTTGTTGTTTTACCTTGCAGTTTTGCTTCAATTTTAAATTAACTGGGTGTTTGACCCTTTTTTTTTAATCGTTCATTTTCATCTTTCTTCATTTGTGATGTTGTCTTTTACCTTTGCCTCTAATTTAAGCTAAGATCGATCCTTTCATGGCTTCTTGTTCACATAACTTTCCTTGCTAGTTGCATATATATATATATATATATATACACACACACCTATTCTTTCTCTTTGTAGCTTTTAGTGTTGTTGACGTGAAAGTTTTTGGATCTCTCATTAAATTAAATGTGCTCTTTTTTTTTTTAATGAATTTCTTTCTCCTCCTTTCTCTTCCCATTTGCTGTTCCTCTTTTTTTTTTTTGGGTTTTTAACTTTCTTTTTTGCTTTTTATCATGCAAGTTTCAAGCACACTTTTATTCTTCTTTTGGATTAGCACTATATATGAATGATCATGTTGAGCTTTTTTCTTTGACACGTAGGCCTGTTTATATTTGTATTTTAAAAGTGTTTTTTTTTTAAATTAATTTTTTATATTTTTTATTTTAAATTAATTTTTTAATGTTTTCAGATTATTTTAATGTGTTGATGTTAAAAATAGTTTTTAAAAAATAAAAAAAAATATTATTTTAATATATTTTTGAGTGAAAAACATTTTAAAAAATAATTATTATAGCACTCTTAAAAAAAACATTCCAATTAATTTTTTTTGTTTTATTTTCTCAGGGGACGATGTTGGATACCTATCACTTTGTTATTTTCCATGCCATACTCTTTTTTTTTTTTAATGTTTTGTTTTTATATACTCTTTCGTTCTTTTACATTTATAAGGGATTTTAAACTTTTCCCTTGAAAATACACAAAACAATTATTTTGACTGAAATAAAAGCTGTTCATGCATAAGCATATGCATGTAATTGTCTAGTAGAAAACAAGTTAACAAGGAAGGAACTGAGAAAAAAAAAGTTGAGGAAATTACTTAGTTTTATACATTCTAAGCACATATTAAATAAGAGATCAGAGTATTGAAGTAATTTAATGGGAAAAGGAAAAGCCTAAAGTTGACATCAAAACATAAATTATAGAAATTTTAATTAAAATTAACATATATGTTTCAATTAATCTCCCTAAAAAATTCAATATGCCGGACACCTACCTACTAGTAACTCTCTATTAATGTTTGAAGCCTCCAACCTCTCCTGTTTCATTTAAAAGATCACATGATTTCAATACTTCATCATCTAATAATTTATTTAAAACTTCTCCACATAGTAAAATTTTTTATTAATACAATTTTAATGCATGAAATTATTCTCATTATTTTTCATGTTCTTTAATAATTTCACAAATAATTCTTACAATGTTGTATCCACCTAAACTTTTAATTCACCACAAATATAACTTTTAATTCACCATAATTATAAGGGATTATTATATTATTATAAAAAATTTCTAATAACTATAGGAAATTTAATTCCTTTACACCTAATTCAACACATCATTTCATTACTATTTTTATCGTTATTTAAATGCAATTCATTAGTTTCTTCAAGCTTGAAGTTTTATTTCTTATATTTTCTATGGCTAAATTCACCTTTCTAAGAGGAGGATTGAAAAATCTCCAATTACATCAATTCAATCCATCCCTCAAAATTCTTTACCCTTGCTGAAAATTCAAGTAAAAATAGTGAAATGATTATTTTTCAACTTTTCACTTAATTAACTTTAACCCATTTATTTATTTTATTTTATTCTTTCATGCCAACATACAATACTCTAGCACAACTTCACAAATTACATCCACCATTTCTATTTATCTAAGAGTTCCATAATCACATATAATAATAACTAAGTATCAATGTATAAAATTTCACTAATCAACATAATAAGGGATCAATAACAAATCCAAGGTGGAAACCACTCTTTATCCCCCTCCTTCTTCTTTTCTCTTCTTTTTTTTCTTCCCTTTTTTTAATACAAATTAACCTAATTAATGACAAGCCCAAGCATTTATTCCTCAACAAACATATAATCAACATGAATCCATGTATTCAAACCACCTTAACATCAAGAACTCACCTTCAAATAATACCAATTCTACTCAATTCAAGAACAAACATGAAAAACAACACAATGGATCATCACGGAGAGTTTTCTTACCCTTAAGGAATGAAGAATAAAAAGCCAAAAGAAGTTGAATCAAGATCTCCTTCACACTTCCCTCTAAGATCAATTTTTCCTTCTCTACAAGCGCACTTAAAATCTTTAAACTCCTTGTAGGCTCCTTAATGTATCAAACCCTCTCTCTAATTACTTAACACTCTTTCTATTTTACACTTTTTTTCAAGCAATTTCCATGAAAAATGATAAAAGCTCTCTTTTCACATTTTCTTCTCTTGACCGGTTGCACACTCTCTCTCTTTCCTTTTTTTTTTCATTGCTGGAAGCTTATAAAAAGGGTTATATTGGGCAAGTTTTCAATATGGTCCATAAAGAAATTTCTAGACACTTATTTGTGCTATTTGTTTTTTTATCTGAAAAAATATCTTATCATAGTCCATAAATTCTGAAACTTTAACCTAAGTTAAAATAATATTTTATAAGACTGCGTATTAATCTGATGACCAGATTGAAAGTTACGTGCTACAACGTAAAATTAGTCGGTTTGTAATTTTTCGTAAAAATTCAATTTTTATATTTCATACTTCTACAAATCATATCAATTAATTTACTCAATTATCGATACTATTTTTCTTTATCTCAAATATATATATATATATATATATATATATATATATATATATATATATATTACCAAGGTTTACATTCAACATATATCTTTTTTAACATAGTATTTTAGAGTGTGTTTGGTATTGCGAGTAGATATTGTAGTTATGGTTTGAAAAAAAGTTGTTTTATTAAAAGTACTTTTAGTTGAGGTTGGTTTGAAAAAATAGATGTTTGGTTAAAACTGTGATTGAAATTGAGGTTGAAGAAAAAAGTAGTTTAATGTATTTGGTTAAGAATGCTTTTAAAATTGAGGTTATAAAATAATTTTAAAAAATATATATTAATATTGATGATTTTTAATTTAAATATTGTGAATTTAACTATTGTTATTACATCATGAAATAAATCATACTTCATATGAAATATTTTTTATTATTTCATGAAACCATCTACAATTCCATTACGTATGAAATACATCCGACAAGAACTATAGTTTTCATAATTTTTTTAGCGTGTAATAAAATTAGATAAAATATTATCAGGTATAAAATTCACTCTAACTTATTTTAAAAAAATGTTAAAAAAATTAACACACTAAAAAAAAAGATTCACGCAGTGCAAGTGAACAGTGCAAGAGAATTGCATTGTTCACTATTTTTAAGTGAACAGTGCAATTCTCTTGCACTGTTCACATAAACAGTGTACCACTATACATTGTTTATGTTAATTGCACTGTTCATTGAACAATGCAATTAACATCAACAGTGCAAGAAAAGCAAGGAATCCTTGCTTTTCTTTAATTGCGTTTATAACGCAAAAACAAGTGGGACCCATGAACAGTATATTACTTTTTCCTTTAATCAAACGGCTGCAAACTGCGTTTTAATTAAAATGCAACCGCGTAGCCAAACGAGCTCTTAGTCAATTGGTTTGTTTTCTATTTACAATATATCTTACACTTTTTTTCCAAGCAATTTCCATGAAAAATGATAAAAACCTTCTTTTCACATTTTCTTCTCTTGGCCGGTTGCACACTCTTTCTTTTTCCTTTTTTTTAAATTGCAGGCAACTTATAAAGAGGGTTGTATTGGGCAAGTTTTCAATTTGGTCCCTAGAGAAATTTCTAGACACTCATTTGTGCTATTTATTTTTTTTATCTTAAAAAATATCTTCTCATACTCCATAAATTCTGAAACTTTAACCTAAGTTAAAATAATATTTTATAAGACTTAGCACATTAATCTGATGACCAGATTGAAAGTTACGTGCTACAACGTAAAATTAATTGGTTTGTAATTTTTCGTCAAAATTTAATTTTTTATATTTCATACTTGTACAAATCATATCAATTAATTTATTCAAATATCGAGACCATTTTTTTATCTCAAATATATATATATATATATATATATATATATATATATATATATATATATATATATATTACCAAGGTTTACATTCAGCGTATATCTTTTTTAACATAGTGTCTTTTTTTTTAGGTTTCAATGTTGTTGTTGAGGTAGTTTATAGGTTTTCCCATTCAATTATATGTGATCTTTACCTTTATTTTAGGTAGGGGGTTTGTTTGTTCTACTTTTGCTTCCTTTTATATTTTTTGTTTTTCATATTCTATGTCAGCTTTGTTGTGCTTTAGATTAACCATTTCCATTTCATTATTAAATTAATATTCGAGTTTATTTTTTTTACGTGCATATAGGATGTTTCATTTTCACCTTGTTATTTTGTTTTTGCTCCCCTTTATTTTCTCTTTCAATATATCTTTGTTCCTTTTCTTTCATACCTTATTGTATCCTTTTCTATCCATTTTCCTTTTGTTTGGATTTTTTAAAAGGGAGGTGTTGTAGAATAGGTATTAATTTTTAGTTTACCATGGTGCGTTAGTTGTTGTTGTTGTTGTTGTTGTTGTTGTTGTTATTATTATTATTATTATTATTATTATTATTTTATCATAGTTCTTCTTGCATACTTTTCTTTATTGTTATGTTCCCCCTAAATGTTGCTTTTCCCTCACCGTATCTTTTTTACCTAACAAATCCAATATATATGAGTTAATTTTTTTTTTCTTAAAATAAATATAAATATTTTTCTTATAGATATGCATTGTTGTTAAACTTAAATCGAATAATACTTTTGAAAAAAAACACGGGTGGGTAAATGGCTAATTATATAATACCAAAAGATACTAACATTATTTTTTTCACCAGATAACATACTAATTTTACATATTATTAATTAATAATTATTTTATTATTATGATAAGTTCACGATCATAAAGTAAAGTTATAGATTTTATTATTTTATAAGATTTATAGTATAATATTTTAATAATAATTATATACTAACTAAGAATCAAATTGTCTTTATACTATGTCAACGCTACTTAGTCCATCTTTATACTATTATTTTAGTTTGTTGTGTCCCTCAACTATGTTTATAGCTTAATATGTCATTTGACTAAGAGTGTGCTTGATATTGTGGTTGTGGCTTGATAAAAGTAATTTTAAAAAATCACTTTTACTTGTCTTACTTTAGGTGAAATATGTTTTTTGTTAAAATTGTGGTTGGAATTATTGTTTGACCAAACATGTCACAATATGTTTGGTTAAAATTGTGGTTGGAATTATTGTAGTACTTAAAATGACCAAAAACAACAAATGTATTTCTTATTTTTAAAATAGAAAAATTAACAAATAGAAAAACAATAATCGAGGAAAAAAAAACATTGGTTTTATTGTCCCATCAAACATGTTGCAATGCCATCACAAACATAATCCATACGCGACGCCCTTTGGTTTTCAAGTGTTTGTGAACGTGGAACTACATCGGTTAAAATATCATCTAGAACAAAATTGAGATGATGATCAAACTCATTAAATACAACATTTTGGATCGACTTCCTTCTTATGTAATTATGTATTGTCATTGATGCCACAACAATCTACACTTGTGTTTTGTAATGAAACACTGACATGTTCTGCAAAATTCTGCCTTTTTTTTTTCAAACTACAAAAGTATGTTTTATTACATATTGTATCAAAGAATGGACACGATTTAATAATTCTTCTCGACTTTTCGGTTGGCATTGTTGATAAAATTTTGAAAGATGATATAACTCACCTCTATATAGCCCTAAATATCCGTACTCATTTGGATATCCAGAATCGACAACATAATACTTCCCTGCAATAACATAATGTTTTATTATAACTTAATTCCTATTATAGACCAAAGGAAAAAACTTATTCAAATTTTATAACATTTAGATTGTTTTTTTCTGAATACCTTCTTGTGGCTTTGAAAATTCAATATTTGGATTGTATCGTGTGCGCTATCTTCCCACCCAGCCCAAACAAATATAATTTGCATGTCAAAGCTACATGTCACCATTACATTTTGAGTTCGTACCTCTTTTATGCAAATAAATGGTATTTGAATTTCTACAATAAATTCTATAAAATGAACAACAATAAAAAATAATTATTTCAAATGCTGAAGTTCGTAATTCAAAAGTGGTTAACGATATTCATGCATATAACTACATTAATATTACATTGAAATATGACAAATATGTTAGATTCATTGCAATTTCTTATGGTGTGCTTGAAAATTCTATGTCTTGTGGTATTATTTCCACTACTAGCAAACACATAAATCTTAGAACTTTATTAAAAAATATACTAACAATTTCATTGGAATGTTAAAATCTCTCATTAACTTTCCTATTTGAAGCACCTAATGCTAATGTATAATGAAACATGTTGTCCTTTTCAATTACATTCATCCTCTTTAATGGTTTTAATTCATATTGGGTTTCTAAATCAAAACAAATACTTTGAAATGTCGTTGAATCTATCCTAAACATGTTAACACAATGTATCCAAAGTCAATGCAAGATTTGGTTCAAACATCGCATTCATGTGTTGTAAGAAACCATACATGGTTTTTTTATAATATAATTATTATAAAACATAGCAAAAGCTCCAGTTATGTACAATACTAGTTTATGATGATCATAGTCTCTCAGCTAAAATGACTCACCTTCCTCATTAGCATCGTTTTCATTGTCTTCGTCGTCGTCGTCATCTATGTTGTTACCATCACATTACCACTATTGTTACCAATACCACTATCACTATTGTTACCCAGCACTAGAGGAAACATTCTACAACATGATTCATAATATTTTCATGATTCCCATCAAATAGATCATCAAACCAATGCACATCCATATCTACAACGAAAACAAATTAGTTTAGTGGAATTTCACTCTTATTTTATCAGTATTTAGCCTTAAAATTAATTTATTCATTTTAATAAAAATATATTGTAATAGATATAAAGTAATTGCTTAATCATTTCATTTGTGTTTATTAACATATTTAAAAAATGTAAGTACTTCTACTTCTATAACATTTATATAACAAAGATATGAGGATTGTTCCTAACCTCAAGGTTTAATGTTTGATGTTTTTCAAACCTTATTTTCAGCCATGTGAATTTCATGTCCTTACTTTCCATTGCTACCCACATTTCTCTTCTACTTCTAACTAAGAAAAATTCAGTAGAAAACAGATTTAACTCGCTGCCACATATAACATCTTGTATAAAGTGAACTTCATAACCTCTTCTATGTTGCACTCTTTCTTATCCCTAGAAATGGATGTGCAATCACTCTAACTAGACACGTTATCCACCAATTGATCTAGACATGAAAAAAGTTGGGCTCTTATTCATGAACCTCTATTTTTTACTCACTCTTATGCGTTGTTTGTTGAGTGGCTTTTTTGTTCCAACTACTACTACAGTTGTTACTACTATTCATAACATTAATATCATCTATCATGTTGATAACATCCTTGACAAAATTTGGAAAATTATGCTCCTCTAAATCTTTACTTCCTTTCTCGATATTCAAATCCTTGTTATCATTATTCCTCAATCCATCATCTCCCTCATCATCATCAGCCATAATTCCTTGATATAAAGCCCACGCAAATTGTCCGATTGCAACAATGTTTGTAAACATAATATCATATTTATTACACAATGTTGATTCAATACTAAAATGCCTAAGCTTTTTGGCTCCTCTTATTTCCTACAACAAATAAAATAATTGTTATTAATGAATCAAAATGAATAAAAGAAAAGCACAAACCATCTTAATGTAATTACAAAGTAGTAAGAAAAAACTAACTTGGATTTTGGATTTCCACCACTCATCAGTTGCTAAAATTGTTCTTAATTCAGAACTTCAACCAACTCCAGTTTCAAAGATTAATTTCTTCCATATCCTCCAATCTTTTTTTATTTCATCTCATTTATTCTTCAATTGTGCTTTTGTGAATGCATGTTTAGTCTGCTCTTCGAAGCTACTTATAATGAATTTACATCCATCTTTATTAAAATGTGTGTTTGGTCTCATGCCTTTCTCAATTACCTTGATACAAATATCGCATAAAATGTGTAACATGTTTTATCTTGACCTTGAGAATCTTCTATATTCTTAGTTACAATATGATATTTCAAAAGAACTGATTAAATGGTTAACATATTAGCTACAAAGTAATCATTAACAATAAGCATATTCAAATCGAGTGAAACAAATTTAAGGACAATAATGTTTAAATTGAGTTGTGTTTTGGAAAGATAAAAAGAAAAAAAAATGTAATATGCATGGCAAATTGTGAAACAAAGTAGTGTAAGACATCAATGTTGCTATAAAAAAAATTAAAAAATAGAAAAGTGGCACATCACATTCATAAAAATAGTGGAATATCATCTGAAATTGCCATCAAATAAAAATAATAATATAATACATTTGAAGAATGATGAAGATTACACAATAAACCTGTAGCAAATGAAACACAAAAAACAAGCATAACAAAATGTATAATAAAAGAAGCATGATAGAAACAACAACTTTTATTATACCAAATCCGATAATATTAAGAAACAACCTTGTAACATAATGAGTTGGCATTTTATAGACAATCAATGATAAATATAAAAGACATTATCCAGACATTATCAAATTGAGACATTGACACCGCACAACAATGGCATATGATATGAATTTTAACAACTTGTTGTTTGCATAAGTCATTGGAACTTGAATTAAAAAATAAATAGTAATGAAAATTGGAAATAATCAAATAAATTATCTTGAACTTCTATCAGATCTCATCTAGTCTAGTTGAACTAACAAATGCAAAATATACCCAAAATTGATGTCAAAGATTTATACATAATTAATATCTCACTGACACAAAAACAAAAATAAACACAAAAGAGTTGAATAGGCGAGGAGTTAGAGGAAAAGAACACTAAATTGCATCACATACTTCATTTCATAGTTCATCTTGTTATTAGCCAGTTTTCATGTTCAATTGTCCAAGTTGAACCATAAGCATACTATTACTTTAGATTTATTCAAATCAATTCCTCTAAACATTGTTGTCAATCTATGTATAATGTTTATGGTTGGAAAGAGAACCAAAAAATTAATATTTATTAGGTGACATGAACAAAATTAGTATTAAATTAAAAATAAAATAAAACGAGTCTGTATTTTGTAAACAATCAATGATAAACATCAAGTAATGTAATCATTAATCAACACAGCATAATTGATTTCAGTCTGCATTGAGTTTTGAATGAGGGATTTTGGAGGAAATTTTGGATTACCCATCTTGCAATCCCCGATGTATTGAAATTGATTTCACGATCTGGGCTTTCTTCTTCTTAATGAACCACGAGAGTTATAGGCAACAACTTTCATTCCCGCAAGACAACAAAAAGTAGTGACTCAACGAAATAATGAAGAAGATATTGATTTTGCATGATAAGCATTTGCATAAGATTTGACATGCATACGCTACCTAGCTTATCAAGATCTATTAAAGTAAATCATAGAGGTGCGTTAACACAGTAAAGAAGAAGATGAAAAGGCAAGCAGATCTGGTGGATGGATTTCAAAGATCTTACTGTTATTTTTGTTGATTGTTTTTTTTTCTTTATGTACAGATTTGTTTTTAGAGAAAAATAAATTGTCACCTAAGAATGTTCATATGAAAACATATGAGAACCAATGTCAAAAGGTGTGGAGGACCAAAGTTGATCGAAGGAAAGAAAGATGAAGGAGAGGATAATTGGGAATATGATGGGGTTATTTTAGTCACTAGCTACAGCGGTTTTTTTTTTATTTTCTTCAAAAGATATCGGTGGAGAGACAACTATGGTTTTAAATCAGCTCTAAAAACATGTATGACCTACTTCTTATGAACCTGTGGTTGGACTACAACAATCACAGAGTTCCACTTTCTAAAAGTGTGGTTTAAAGTTTAACCAAACAATATTTTTTTGAAATCACATAGTAATTTATTGTTTTTCCTAAATGCATCAGCTACCACAAAACAAACACCCTTTAAGTAAACAACAAACCATGGTTAGTTTAGGACACATGGTATGCTTGTAATGTGATACATGTTATGTCACACCATGATAAAAATGGAACTCGACGAAACAAAGGGAAAATATGGAAAACTAGAGTCTTCACCTAATAATTAAAGAAAATCATGAATTCTAAATTATTCATTAGTTTTAGAGATTTGAATAAAGAGTTAGTTATGCTTAAGGGAAGATAAATATCACACTTACTGTATCTTTTTAAACGAAAGGTTATCTAAGCTATGTGTTTTCTCCTATATTAATCCAACATATTCCATAAATTATCTAATATGCTTCTAAACATATTCATAACTTATTTTAGTTTATTTCTTATTATTTGTGAAAAATCCAACATCGATCCCTAAAAATAAAAGACTCGTCACTTTTGCCAACAATAAAAGGATTTATAATGCAATGAATTAGGTTTGAAGTTAAATAAATGAGAAAAAGCCTCTCGAACAACCTCATGTACGACCATGGAAATATGAAAAGTAGCTACATTCAAAAAGCCAAATTTTATTAAAAACTAGTTAAAGGGTGAAAGGAAGAAAAATTGAAATGACGCAATGCAAGCCAAAGATATTGAAGGACTAAAGCGTGGCCATGAGAAGAAAAAAACATTGAACCAAAGAAACGATGACCTTGCATAAAAAACAAAAAAGTAACTTTAATTTATTAGAACTTCAATGTTAATCCCTTAGGTGGTGTTTGATATGTTAGACATAGATGGATTGAACAAGATAATTTTTTTAAAAAAGGTGTTTGGTGCACCTTTAGACAATATAAAAATCATTTTTTGTTATGTCCAATACTATTTTAGTGGAGAATGTTTTGTCTCACTAGAAGGGGAAGGATAAGTTTGTCTAATTCTCTGCATAATAATTGTTATTTATAAAATTAACTATACTACCCTTGATATAAAACCATTGTTTTTTTTTAATAATCAAAACGAGAAAAGAAGTTAAAAAAAGCATCAACAAGTTTTTGACGGGTTTTACCTGGATCGTGGGTAAACTAAAGTTTTTTATAGGTCAAGTCAGGTCAATCTTTACTCTATTTTTTTTTTCTTAAACTCAAACCTCTGTTATTGACCTATCAACTTGATTGATGAGTGGAGGTTCGACTTAAAGGTTGACTAAGTACAAGACTCGAATCACTGGTTTGGAGGGTCAGCCTAGGTCACAGGTTGAAAGAGTCACCCCAAGTTTGCCCAGGTCAATATAAGGATTACAGTGATTATTATCATAGTTTTAAAATCTGACTTAGCCATTGACCCAAGACAAAGTTTGGGTAACGTGTCAGGTTGATCATTGACCTAGGTCAACTTAAGAACAAAAATGGTTATTATCGTAGTTTTAAAACCTAATCGAGAGTCAACCCAGGGCAAAACCCAAGTTACAGGTCGAGAGGGTCAACCCAAATTGAGTCGAGTCAACGTAAGAATAAAAATGTTATTATCATAGTTTAAAAATATGACTTGGGGATCAACCCTAGTTATTGGTCGAGAGGGTTAACCCAAGTTGTTTTGTGTCAATGTAAAGATAAAAGTGGTTATTATTGTAGTTTTAAAATCCGACTAGGGATTGATCTGAGGCAAAGCCTGGGTCACTAGTAGGGAGGGTCAACTTAGGTTGACTCAAGTCAAGATAAAGATAAAAATGGTTACTATCATAGTTTTAAAACAAGACTTAAAAGTTGGCTCGAGGGCAAGGCCCGAGTCACGGGTTAGTAGAGTTAACTCAGGTTTATTCGGGTCAAGATAAGGATAAAAATGGTTATTGTTATAGTTTTAAAACCTAACTTGAAAGTTGAACTGGGGAAAGGCCCGACTCACAAGTCGAGATGGTCAACTTGTGTTGACTCAAATTCTTTTAAGAAAAGAATCAAAACAACCTCATTTTGACCTAAAAATTAAAATAAAAATCAATGCACTTTTTACCCGTGTTTTATCCCTGGTCAAACAAGTTGTAGGTCAACCCGGGTTTTTGACCAGTTTTGGTCTGATCAATCCTCTTTTTTTTTCCCTTAAACCTGGACTAATCTAGGCCCTGAGTTTATTAGGTACTAGGTCGACGTGTCAAGCCAGTCTGAGTTTTATAACTACGATTACTATAATATTATTAATTTTAATATTCAATATAAATAAAAATAAAAATAAATAATATCTAATTATTTTTTAAAATATATAAGTTTGATAATAATAATAATAATAATATACATTAAGGGGACAATAGATTTTTATATATTTTACCTTGACCTTATATTTTTTAATATCATTTTTAAATTTTGATTTAGAAAACAATATTTATTATAATCTACACTTCAAACATTAGACAAGACATAAGTATTATTATTATTAATGTATGTTGTTCTATCTTGTCCATTGTATAATAAACACAAAATAAAACAAATTATTCAGTCTAGTCTAATACACACCAAACACAAGACATAACAAGTATTTATTTAGTCCAGTTCAATCTCATAATTCAATCAATACCGTCCAGCATATCAAATACTATCTTATTTTTATTTTTTACCCAACTACTATTTATCAATATATTTAATTAGAGAGAAAAAACAAATACATGCACACCTCTAAACCCCCAAATGAGCAAGAGTGATAGGGAGAAAAGAACGTTTGGAAATAAGAATAACCAAAGGCAACATCGCAACAACTTGATGAACAAAGAGGAAAAAAATAAAACCCCACAGTTAGACGAACATAAAGTTTTGAGATGGTCTACAGGCTAGCAGTCTGCTGGCTAGCCGGCTAGAGTTGCGAGATTCTCCATGCTCGTACGCAAAGAGACAGGCGTCATGAACACACCCAAGATCTTTTTAGCTTTTGCCTTACACAACACGGT
>Ga0325411_1001690_pt1 | contig 24693 bp, 13 predicted proteins | sample PopdelMetagenome_13_FD_206181 | JGI IMG/M metagenome (GOLD analysis project Ga0325411, IMG submission 206181) | Populus deltoides microbial communities from Bellville, Georgia, United States - Xylem-PdIQD-R4 | ecosystem: Host-associated > Plants > Phyllosphere > Stem > Wood/Secondary xylem... | reverse complement strand
TTTTTATTCTCATTATTGTAACATTGTTCCTGGTGTTGTTTTATTTAGCTGTGACAATTGGATGGGTATATTGGTTAGCTTATGTGGAGCGTGTATCATGTATATTTTGTGTTTTTGTTGTCTTTGAGATTTAGATGAGTGTGCAATTCTGTGTTTCAAAAGTTTCTGTTCTGTGGTTATAGTTTTATTTTTTCCTTAATGGTGTCAAGAATCCGTAAACTATTATATATGCCTTAGAATATTCTCATTGGTGAAAGTACATCAAGTTTGGTTGCTGATCTAGTAATGTGTCTATCTACCTTGGTCTATTGGGATGGACTAAGAGACTTTTGGCTACATAATTATAGGTGCACTATGATCCTTCTTATCAACAGTAGGATCAGGATTCAAACCCAGGTTATTAGGTACCATGCCAAGTGCTTTTGTCAGTTTAATACCGAACATTGATCAGTCATACATTGATGTGTACTGTCTGCTTCTTTTTACAATTGAGTTCAGGCTACGAGCTAGGTATTCAGCACTTGTATATTCGTATCATTTTGGCTTGTGAGGTTCATGTTTATAGGTTTTTGTGTAAAAATAACATCGACCATAGAGCAACAACTGCTATGCTTAATATGATATAACTGTGGCCTTGTGTATTCTACTTGGGCATTGTTTTCTTAAATGTATTTTTATTAGCATGCCTAGTATCAAGTATGAATGTTTAACTCTGCTTTCGTGTTTTATTTAATTTTGTGTACATGTTTCATTTGATTTTGTATTTTAATGTACCTTGCAGATTAGTGGATCACTTGCGAGGAAGGCAATTAGGGAACTGATGGCTAGAGGTTCTATTAGGATGGTCTCTTCTCATGCAAGCCAGCAGATTTACACCAGGGCAACCAACACCTAGGTGTCTTATTTGTATTTGGGGTTATTTAGTTTTCAGTAGCATGTTGCTGAGCTTCACTGCTATTACTTTTTATTCATGTGACTGTGATAACAATCTTTAGAAGGTTCTATCTTTTTGTGTTGAATGAATTTTTTCAGAGTTCTTGAGATGTTGGTTTTGCATCGTTAGATTATTTTCTCCCATGCGGTATACACTTCTTGTTCCACTGGTTTTGGTCTTCTGTGCATGGCATTGCATTCTGCTGCCCTTCGTTTTCAGTTTTTTTGGCTGTTTGTGGAAGTATGTTGCGCTGTTAGTTTAGAAGTTAATTGTTTTGATCAAGAGACACCTTTTCTGTGTTTGGTAAGCTGCTCAAGATATGTATGTTCATTTGCCAACCTGCAGCGTAGAGAGTTTCATGGTTTTGAATATTCAGTTATGGAGGGTAGCAGAAAGGGTTTCGCTAGTTGTGACTGGTAGAATAGTATTTGTTGCCTCTCCCTCCAAGGTTTTATTAGTTTAGCTATCATGAGACCAGAATTCGCTGCATTAACCAATCCTGATGTAGATTGACGATGTCAAGTAAAACAAGACTTGCAAAAGCTGCTTCCTAAAGCAGGTGGGATGGCAAAATTACCCAATGGATAGATGGGATGGTATGAGGGTTATTTTCCAATTACATAAATAGATAATAGGGATGGGGCTCGGCAGCATCTTTCCTGTCCCATGGAGAAACTCATCTCTCCCGTTTTTGGTATTTCATGAAGTATATTTGTTCAACAATGATCTCTTAACGTGTATTTGTTGCTATGTAACTTTATATTTTGATCATTTGTATTCAATCAATTAATTCTGATGTAGTAAAATTCAATAAATGGACTTGATTATATTATTGCATTGTGTTAACAATTGATTGTTATATTACAAAAAAAAAAAAAAACAATTGATTGTTTTATTGTAATTATAATAATGCATATAATTTTTTTAGTAGTTAGTAATCTTAGAATTTTTCCCCTGTACCGAACCAATAAATATGAGGTGGGGAAGAGGAGGTATAATCCGATTATGCAACATGGTCCCTATACCCAAATGCCAATATGACATTCTACAGTAAGGCTCGTGCCGCCTAGCATAAAAGTTGACTGCTTTCCTTCCTACAAAATGGTCCCTCTTTCATGCATTAATTTCCAATTTTTTTTAGCACATCCCTAATCTTGAGATTTGTGGCATAGGACAGCTTAGGGATGGTCTGTAAATGACAATTAAACTAAAAAAAGTTATCTTTCACAGGTTCAACTTTCAGAATTGGCAATACTTTGTTTTCTGGTTCTTCTATACAGGGCCCCGGTGAATTTTCAAGGCAGTTTGTGGACGAGAAAGGAGGGGTCAAGATTTGATAATCTCAAGTGAGGAGGACTTGTTCTCATAATTCACTAGCTGATAAACTTTAACCTAGTCTAGCTGGTTTTTCTTTTCCTTGTTCTTGGTCTTGATACAAATACAAAAAGAACAAGGGATCATTTAGCATATATCTCGTGTAACAAATTAATTATTATATACATTGAGAATTAGATGAAATGGATCCGTCTTTTTATTCTCCCTGTGCATAAAATTTGTCATAAACTACCATTTTGATTAATGAACATATAAACAGCTATTATATTATCATCAACAAAGAAAAGTCAAACATACCAAGCAAAGAAGATGAATAGAAAGAAAATGTGATGGATCAATGTATTACACACACACACGGATCTCATGAGTAAAAAATCAAATACAAGGTAATAACTCAATATTTAGTAGGAGATAACGTTTCAACCCCTCCATTCAAGCAAATGACAAAGTTCATAGGATATATACATATAACCTCTAAACCACCCATATAAAAGGATTCACACCTTTTCTATTCTCTAAAATATCCTTACTCTTATTTTCAAAGCATTTATCATACATAACTAAGAAAAAAAACACACAAAGCATTTATCATACACAACTAAGAAGAAACACTCTTGTTCTTAGAATTAAAATCTTATTCTCTCATTTATATTTAATCCTTTATTAAAACTTATTGACTTTATCATTGAAAGGGTCACTAAATCCCAGTTAAAAAGACTGTTTTGCAAGTGTCGGGTCTTCTATCACCAATAATCAATTTCGTGAACTATAAAAAAAGGAATATTAAAGTGAACGTGTGATTACTTACTATTCAAACACTTAAAGAAACCTTGTTACTGAGCATATTATATTATTGGAACATTATCAATTGACACCGTCTATGGAGAACTGATAAAAAAGTCATTGACTGTTCTTCCTGAATTGGTTTTTGACATCCCTAATCGCTATTAATGGCAAACAATCAACATACTCCAGGGAAGGAACGTGTCATGGACCATCTTGTAGTTGCTAGCATGTCTGCTCCATAAGAGTTTTAACAACTCATCAATCAGGTGCAAGCCCTTACCTAAGCCGTCTTGGCATCCCAGAGACAACCTCAGGCCTTACCACCCCAACAAATCGATCCTAGCACATGAGGCAGCCCCCTTAATTCCAACCTCCCAACCACAAGCCACAAGCATTCTTCTCTGCTAGGAGAAAATTGTATTATCTAGAAGAAGCTAAGCAAAATGACTTGGAAAGCGTTCCACCTCGATAATTTCCTTGTTTCTCTGGAGATCGTTCTCTTAGACTTGAAGCTCTATCAAAAAGCAGTTACTCTATATGTGATCCTTTTAGCCACCACATGATTGAAGTTAGCTATCAATCTCGTTATTCCACACAAGAATTCTTCAGCTTCCATAGCCTATTATACAATGAACGAGAAGAAGCATGACTGATAAATACTTCCAAGATGAGGTCTATAATCCTCATAAGATAAAGGGATCGCCTTTATCTAGGCGAGTTGCACACCCTCATCCTAAAAAGTACATCTCTATAAAGATGACTTTGGACAACTATGTTGGTCTCGTGGATCCACGAGAATATGTCCAAAATATGCGTAGCAACCTTGTGCTGGTCATCCAAGATAGTGATGCTACATGCAAGATCCTCCCTACGACCTTTAGAGGGTCAACACCAGCCTGATATAACAACCTAAAGCCAAGCTTTGTCATGGGTTTTTATGATCTTTATACTAAACTTGTGTCACAATTTAGCACCAGTAAACCCACTAAGAGAAGCTCCACATAACTCTTCGGCATTACTAAATTAGGAGGAGAATCCACTAGGTTCAACAAAAAAATGCTCAAGATAGAAGAATTGAGTAAACCAGCAACCTCAAAGACTTTGATAAGTAGAGTAAGAAAACGTTCTATGTGGAAGGATTTGTATGCTCTACTAGATAGAAACCTGTTGAAGGTAAAGTTAGTCATGGAGAATCATATAAAGGTAGAGGAAGCCAACTTATTGAGGTATGAACCTCGTTGTACAAGGAGGATGAGAATGAGAAACCTTTCAAATATAATCGTTCTCCTAGTAGAGATAATAATTTCAAGAAAGGTTAGCAGGTTATAGTAGCTTGAATTGCTAAGGATGTAACATGAATAATCCTTTTTTCAACTACTGATTTTATTAATAAGCAAAATTCAAAAGTAATTTTGATGTTCAAGTTGTTTTCTTAATTTTTTTCACATTTTCAATATTAAATTGATGCGAACAATATATCTTTTATTTTTGTATATATATAAGAAATTAACTTTAATTGACATGTAAGCTAGGCGAAGGATGTCGCATATTCTTAATTCAAGAGAATTTTGCTAATCATCTACTTATCATTATTACAGTCTAAAGAAAATCAATTAATTATGCATGTATGTCTTGGAGTGTGGTGGTGGTTGCTTTTCAAAGTGTTTTTTGCTTGGAAATGCATCAAAAAAATTTTTTTCAATTTTTTAAAAATTATTTTTGACATCAGCATAGCAAAACAATCCAAAATTATATATATATATAATAAATTTTAAACAAAAAAATAATATTTTTTTTAAAAAGATCGTTTAAGATGTAATTCCTAACATTGGGTGTGCACTTGCAGCTTGACAAAAAACTGAGCATATTTTGGTACTAAGGCATCAACTTTGATATGGACAGGTGTTCGGTATATGTGGTTTCTATTCATAGCAAGAGAGTGTTAGAGAATAATATAGATCATATCTTAGGACCTCACTTAACAACTTAAGCTTTTGAGTTGAAGTTTTTCTTTGACATGGTATTAGAGTCATGATGACCAAGCAGTCACGAGTTTGAATCTCACCATTCTTATTTATTTGATAAAAATAAAGCACAAAGTAGTGTGAGTCTGTGCAAGTTTCAAGCTCAAAGAGCTTTCACTTGAGGGGCTGTGTTAGAAAATAATATAGATCATATCTTGGAACCTCACTTAACATTTTAAACTATTAGGTTGAGAAAGTTCTTTAATAGAGATAAGGTGTTCAATTCTATTCTTTAGTGTTTCATTTTTTTAATTTAAATGATATATTTTGTTTTTTTAGTATTTTTGCGTGTTGTTTGAATATATATAAAACTTGAAATTATGTAATTCAAATTTCAAACACAATGTCAAGTATCTAAATATAATTTTAAAATTTAAACATTTCTATTTAATAACTACTAGATTGCGTTTGCGCTACGCTATGGGTATGATCAATTTTTTTTAATGTAAAAAGAAACATAAAGGAGTAGTTAATGTTTTTCTAGTAGAAAAAAAAATTTAAACCATATGAGAGTTGACTTGACAAATCCAAAGACAACCTCAATGACTAGTAATAACATAGTTTGACTAAAAAAATTCAAGACGATCTTTTTTTTTAATATCGAAACAATAATATATTAGATCGACCCTATCAATCTGGGTTAACCTTCCAAATTTACGACTCATGTCATGAGACCATAATAACCATATATAAAGTAAATCAAAAAAAATTATAAAACTCAATTCCCAATAAACCTATTGTTGAATGATGAAATTGAAAAAAAAATCAATCTAGAAAAAGGACTGTAATATTTTAATATAAAAGAGAAAGAATTGATAGTATAAGGTAACAATGCCCTTGGAGGGATAAATATTAAGTATAAAAGAATGAGAGGCATTTAGGTAATTGCATATGAGTTGAAAATATAAATAGGAAGAGAAGAGAAAGAGAGAGAGATTTAAAATTAGAGAGAGAGAACCAGTAGGAGAGAAAGAAAGGAAAAGAAGAGAGTTAGAGAAAATAAGTTTAAAATGTAAGATTTATGTTTTTATATGTATAATTACTGGTATAAATTAAGATTATGAATTTATTGAAGATTAGGGTTTTGGAGATTATGATTTGGGTTTGATTGAAATATTATGGATTACTTTTTATGGGTAATGGTTTAATTTACTGAAGTTTAGATGATTTTGTTAGGAATAATGATTTTGAGACTAATTGGTTTAATTGATATGTTAGGTGTAAGAATATTGAGAAAAACACTTGCTGGAAATCTGGATAGTATGGTCTCGAGGTTGAAGATGACGAGATTTCTATTTGGTCCTTTAATTTTAGTAATATACAGTTTAGTCTTTGAACTTTGAAAAAATTGCAAATTGGTCCTTGAAGCATAATTCAAGATTCTGGACATAATTGGGGATGAATTATGGGTAAAATTTTAGTATAGTTATGAATTTATGACATTTTCAATTTAGTTCTTCAATTTGGCAAAATTACAATGTAACTTTGAGAAAATTCCAGATTAGTCCCTAGCTATAATTTCAATTTTTCATATTGGTTTTGATGAATAATTGAGGTTTATTTGTGAATTATTATCAAGTTTTATGTTTTGTTTCCTTTTTAATTAGATTTCGAAAAACCGTTTGATTTTTTAGTTTTTTGAGAAAAAAGACCAGTTTGGTTCATAAACATATAAGATTATGAGTTAGACTCTAAGTTAAGTGTATTAAATAGATTATACATTCTTTTTGAGTTGCTTTTCAATATGTCTCTTTTTGTATTAAGATAATCCTGATATTCTACATGCAGGATATCTATATGATTGCCTTCAGTATCTGCTTCCGTGTTATTTCTACTTTTGAGTCAGGTGAGTAGATAATTTTTCATATGTTAGAAGATTAGTATAATTAAATAATTGAATTATTAATAAGAAATTGATCGTGCTTCTTGGTAATTTTTATATTGTTATTTATTTCTTGTTTATGATTAGATATGATATAAATCATTATGTACTTTTGAATTAATAGCTTCTTATTTTATTGATGTCATGAGTTGAGTCTTGAGATATAAATATGTATGTATGATTATGATATAACATATGGTATATTAGACATAATACCCATGCTAACAGGGTAGCGTTAGTTTTTGTGCCCATCGTATCTGAACTGTTAGTCAGGGGAGTTACCAATATGTGGCGACTAATCATTCCACAATACAGAGCGTCATGCTCATTGCATTTTGATTCTTTGACGAGCCTTGCCTTATGATATTTTTGTTATGGCTTATTCAAGAAACTTTCCTGTAAGAACTTAAAGTCGTGTGTGTGTGTGTATTCCTTATTGTTGTATTACCTCATGTACATATATTGAACGTTATCTACTCGCTGAGTTGTTAAACTCATCCTTTCGTTAATTATCTCTTTTAGGCTTATAGCTTGTTAGCAAGTTGTTTTTGTTGGACCTTCAAAACCTGCTCTTTTGGTTGTAATTAATATTTTTCCTTTATGTCTAGTTAATGCTCTACAATTACGATATTTATATTAACTCTTGTATTAAGATACTTAATTTATTTTATGAAATTAGTTATGTTATCATGTTATGTAGAACTCTGTTTTGTTTATATAAAGAAAAAGTTAGTGTGTAAGTTTGAGTTCGCATAGGTATGGTACCCTAGAGGGAGACATTGTCTATGTGCCAGTCATGGATCCGGGAATCGGGTGGTGACAATGACACAATAAAATGATCGAAATCTACTCAGGTTAACTCGTAAAACTCGTGATCCGAGTCATGAGACTGAAATAACTTTGTATAAAACAAACCAAAATAAATGAAAAGGTCTAATTCATAATCAACAAAATATTGAATGATAAAACAAAAAAAATATCAATTAAAAAAATAGAAAAAACACTTGATTCAACCGGGTTAACCTGCCAAACCTGTGACATAGGTCATGAAACTGAAATAACTACAAAGAAAATAAATCACAACAAATTATAAAGTGTAATTTCTAATAAATTAAGTGTTGAATGATAAAATTAGAAAAAAAAATATAAATTAAAAAAACAAAAAATAAAAAAAATATTATTCATAAAACAGAACAAATGAAATGAAAGTAGATAATTTGACCGAGAAATCAACAATCAACTGACATTTAGAGCGAGATGAAATTATTTCGAGTTTTTTTATTTTTTTAAAATTGTATAAGATATTTCAAACAAAACAGAACGAAATTGATTATTTTGCTTGAAAAATCTTGAATACAAAGAGGCAGAAATGATGGAGGCAACAGAGTAAGAGAAACAAAATCTTGAATATAATATTTTTATCGCACCTCTAAACAGCAGGAGATGACGAGCGAGAAGAGAGAGAGAGAGATCACATTCAATATTTTAAAGGTATAAAAGAACATGAAATGCAAGATTTCTCGTGAGGATTCACAAGCCAATGAAGCCATGTTAACCATCAGTGTCAGCATCACTTCACGTATCTCACTCCTATTTCCTCCTCCTGAAAGCCCACTTGGTGTGTTTTCTAATGTGATCTTTTATGTGTTATTTCAGTCAAAAGTTTGATTCTTTTGCATTTTGCTACTTTAGATTCTCGATTCTTGGTCGCTTCTGTTATCTGGGTTCTACTTAAAAGTTTGTTTTATATTGTTAAACTTGACTTTTTGGTTGCTTAGATTTGGTACTTTCTCGATTCCTCTAGTGTGTAAGAGCATGTGACACAACAGTCATTCCATTTTCACCTATTTAAAGTTGGTACCATATCTTACGTGATCTTTACTTTACTTGGTTACTTGGTTTTGGAACCCAGCTTTTATAGGGATTTGTACGCGGTGCTTTGGTGAGTGAATTAAGTACTTATTGATTGTGATCCATCACGGATTCACGATTATCACAAGTGGCCTGCCTGTGAGAGTGCAGTAATGGATTCTTGCTGTGTTGCTTTGAGGGCTAATACTCATGTGGCAAAAGCTAGCAAAGGTGGTTTTAACAATGGAGATAAAGAGTTTTGGGGTGAAAGGATCAGAGGGAGTTTCAATAACAGTGTTTGGGTCAATCAGTTTGCAAAAAGCTTGAAAGTTGACAAGAGTGTCAATAAGTTCAAGCCTAGTGTTGCTTTCGCTATTTTGACATCAAATAATGGCAGAGAGACTGTGGTAAGTTGATTTAATTATATAATCAATTTTTGCATTCCTTGGTCACTCTTTGATATCCTCCATGATCAAAATTTCTTATAATATGAATATAGCCATCTTAGTTTCTGAATATGAATGATTTTGATTTTTAAAAAATTTGTGACTTTGATCATAATTTGAAGTATACTCGTCCCTGAACGGTTCCTAATTGATGTTAGACCTTACAACCGCCGCGATTCGGGAGAAGAAAAGCAGACCCAAAAAATGTAGCATCAATCATATTAGGCGGAGGTGCGGGGACTCAGCTATTTCCCCTTACCAGAAGGGCAGCAACTCCAGCTGTAAGAAAATATGTTTGATTCATAGAAGATGATGAGTAAAGATTATAAGTTTTGAGGTTTAATAATGCAGTTCATTGTATTCTGCAGGTACCAGTTGGAGGGTGCTATAGGCTTATAGACATCCCGATGAGCAACTGCATCAATAGTGGAATAAACAAGATTTTTGTGTTGACGCAGTTCAACTCGGCTTCCCTGAACCGGCACCTTGCGCACACTTATTTCGGAAATGGTATTAACTTTGGAGATGGATTTGTGGAGGTATGATTCCAGTCTTGGTGTGTTTATTATGCCTGAATTTCTGATTTCGGAATCGGAAATTGAACTTCCTGCAATACAAAATCCGGGATGCCATATGATATTTTTTCCTATCGTGTAGGTTTTTTGTGCTGGTAAAACTTGATGTAATTGTGACAACATAAACAGCAAGCAATCAAAGTTTACTTGAACTTTGTTTTTTCTAGTAATATAACAATCAAATTCCAGGTTTCCTAATTCACTTGATACGAGAGCAGAAGTTGCTTTTGGTAAATTTTCATGTCAATGATCTGATCAGGAGATTGCAGATCATCCAATTTTGGCAGATGAGTTATAAGCAAATCTCAATGATAACATGGACAACACGTTATTCTAATTGGACTTCTTATATGTCAAGGGATTTAATCAATAAACATCGCATCAAATTTCTAACATGATTTCTTCATAATGAGGTGTTGAATTGTGAACACATTTGATTAACAGGTTTTAGCTGCAACTCAAACGCCTGGGGAAGCAGGAATGAAATGGTTCCAAGGAACAGCAGATGCTGTGAGGCAATTCACATGGGTTTTTGAGGTGAATATGAAAACTTGTGAGGAAATTTCATCTGTAAATAACTAATCATACTCCACATTGCTCCAGTCCTTGCTCAAATTGAATTGGAGTCTTATAAATTATGTTGGCTTTTGTAGGATGCCAAGAACAGGAGCATTGAGAATATACTTATCTTGTCTGGAGATCATCTTTACCGAATGGACTATATGGACTTTGTGCAAGTATGCCATTGTTTCTCTAATAAAATGGACTTTAAATATAGTTAACATATTCTTAACTCTGGCTTACCTGTTTGCTATGAATCAACAGCATCATGTTGATAGTAATGCTGATATTACAATTTCATGTGTTGCAGTGGGCGAAAGGTCTGTTGAGTCTTTATCTTTGCTTCAAGTGATATTTTTTCTTGGTTTGCTGGTTATGGAAACATTTGTTTTATAACATTTCATCTTGATTGCTTTGCAGCCGTGCATCAGATTATGGACTGGTTAAAATAGACAGCAAGGGCCAAATTTTCCAATTCACTGAAAAACCTAAGGGTTCAGAATTGAGGGAAATGGTGAGGATTTCAGAATTCTCATGTTTAGACTAACTTTTTTCATAGCATCCTTTGAATCTACACCCACATGTATGCCCTTCTTATCTTCTGGCAAGAATAAGTATCTAGGTGCCTGCCGTGTCTAAAATCTCTGGCATTTTCCTTAAGACTGTTAAATGACATCATAATTTCTATATAAAATCTGAAATTTTGATCATCTGGCTTCCTTACGCAATTACCTTATGTTATAGTGATAAAAGTACTATGAAATCCAGATCATACTGAATTACTCCAATTTGAGCATATATATTTTTGTTGATTCTCTGCAGCAAGTAGATACAACTCATCTAGGGTTGTCTCCGCAAGACGCCTTGAAATCTTCCTATATTGCATCAATGGGGGTCTATGTGTTTAAAACAGATATTTTATTGAAGCTTCTGAGGTGGAGGTATCCCACATCAAATGACTTTGGATCTGAGATCATTCCTGCAGCTGTAAAGGAGCACAATGTCCAAGTAAGAGAACTTTATAGGTTTGAATATTAGTTCTTTTAATATGTTTCTCAATCTGTTTTGACAGAAGGATGATTAGTCAGCCTAGAGCAAAACCTACCGTCCACCTTGCTCCCTCTTTCCTACCATGGTGTATAAGAAGAATAAACAAGCTTATAACGAAGAACTAAAAAACTGAGCTCTTTTCTTGTTCACATTCAATTTGTTTTAGTCTGTGCAACATGTACGCTTCCTGTAGAAAATATAGTTCTAATATAATATTGCTTTGCAGGCATATATTTTCAAAGACTACTGGGAGGATATAGGAACCATCAAGTCATTTTATGAAGCTAACTTGGCCCTCGCTGAAGAGGTTAGTTTTATAATTCTGACTCTTGACATTTTGGAATTAAATTCCATACCATTCTTTTACTTACCATGTGATCGAAACGGTATATAGATATGTAGATATGTAGCGGATAATGTCATCTGAAGAAAATATGAAATATTTTCTGCCACTTCTTTTGTCTCTCAATGAATTCGGGCACCTTTTCTCTTGCCTTTTCGTGGCACTTGCTCTTGCTACCATATATATAAGATGAGAAGATATGTGAAGCATTACTGCCTTGCAAAGATTTCTGTCTTCAGATGCAATATAGCCATCTGAGTTTCCATGCTTCAGCAATTTGTAATTAGCTTTCCATATTATTTCAAGCACGTATGTTTGAATTTCTTTTCACTGAGACCAGATTCATGTTTTTGATTAACTATATATTTTCTGCAGCCTCCTAAGTTTGAGTTTTATGACCCAAAGACACCCTTCTATACATCTCCTGGATTCCTACCACCAACCAAAATTGATAAATGCCGGGTATGCTGGTGTACATTGAGCTCCAACTTGTGGATTTGATGAATTACATTCCTTCTGATGTTTTAGGTTGATTTTTCAGATTGTAGATGCAATAATTTCCCATGGATGTTTCTTGAGAGAATGCACTGTCCAACACTCTGTGGTCGGCGAACGCTCCCGTTTAGATTGTGGCGTTGAGTTAAAGGTGACCCATCATCTTTTCTTCCATTCTTTACATTTTCTTTTTCCTTTCTGGTTACTTTAGTGAGTTATAACCATCTCTCTTTTTTCTGTCTTCAGGATACCGTGATGCTTGGGGCAGACCACTACCAAACTGAAGCTGAAATTGCCTCTCTTCTGGCAGAGGGTAAAGTCCCAATTGGCGTAGGAAGGAACACAAAAATCAGGTACTGGACTCAATATTGGAATATAGACTGAAAACTCAAACGAAATATATGGATGCCCCCCTCCTCCCACCACCTCCTTTTTTCACTTCATTTATAAGACTACAAGGGTATATAAATGATTATTTCTGACAAAAAGTTTGTGGTTTTTCTTTAAGGAACTGCATAATTGACAAGAATGTGAAGATAGGGAAAGACGTGATCATTACAAATAAAGATGTAAGTAACACCACTCATTCAAACTATGCTCATATACATAATCCTTCTCAATAGACTCCTATGAAAATTTTGCATGCATGTATCTCAATGCTTTGGTTTTGCAGGGTGTGCAAGAAGCAGACCGGGAAGAAAAGGGGTTTTACATTCGATCTGGAATCACGATTATATTAGAAAAGGCAACAATAGAGGATGGCACAGTTATATAAATAGATGCTGGATCTCAATTATTTATCAAGGACTTGGTTCCAAGAGGGTGTTGAGACAACATTTTCAAGCTCTTTATTAGTGCCTATTTAAGAATGGTAGTGGCAGCATTTTGGTCTCAAAAGATAGAAGCATGCAAGCTGCCCCTGCTTTATCCTACGTAAACCACAGGATCCCTCCTTGCTTGTAAAAATAGAGCCCGAGTTAAGATCTGATACAAGTCCCTAGTTATCAGCTGCTTCGGGTCTTTTTGAAGTCTGTACTTGTACAAGACTGAAAAAAGAAATATTTGTATTTTGTATGGAATAATGAAATAAGCCTGCTAATGCTTGCAATAGAAATTAAAGTTTGGAGGCCATTTAAGACTAAGACCAACATGTAAGTGGCATCCAATTTTAAGGGTAGAAATTAGTGAAATCAGGAGCTAAATTTAAAGGAATTAGAATTTTAGTGGTCAATTAAAGATGAAATTGAACAAATTAAAAACTAGTAACTTGTTTGTAAAAGGTGCTAAATTTTAGGACGGATATTTGAATTTGACAAGGGTGCAATTGCATGCATTTAAAAATTAAAAGACAATTATAAATGCAATTAAAAAGCATTGGAAGAGCAGGGACCAAATTGAAATTGGTCAGATCTCAAATTAAAAAACTCTAATTTCTAGGATTTAACCTAGATGACATGTTATTCACCCACTATTCATCTTTTTCCTTAGCAATTTTGATTGGTTGAGTAGACATTTTCAGGTGAATAAATGTGACATTTCCAATCACTTTAAAGGTTGTAACCTCTACCATTCAACTGAAAAAAACTCCATCTATAATCTCATGCCCATGAAATTGAATGTTTACACCCTAATTCTTCCATAGAAGTCTCCAACATCTTGTCTTTAATCAGCTCTTTTTGCATTTTCAAATTCTGAACTAATAAAGTTAGCACTTTTGAAAAAATAAATTTGAAGCTACAGACCTCTAAATTGAGTAAGATTGGATCTAAATGAAAGGTGGACACCTCCTCTACCAACTTCAAGTGGTCTCAAACAACGTTAATGTCGAAGTTTCTTTGACGAGGCTTTGAAATTGTCAACCCAATCAGTTATGACTGTGACATCCAATTGGCAAAACCACTTACTTTTTTCTTATGTTCACACTCAAAAATTTCTCAATAGGTTCTTATCAACAGTTGACCGCGTTTCTCTCGAAATCAAAAGGCTAAAAAACAGTTCTTTGGTCTTCAAGTTTGACAAAACCACTAAAATCCCTAAAACCAAAACCATTACTACAAAACCAGCCTAGTATAAAGCTTCTAACGGTTGTTTTTTGTCCAAACCCCTTCCATTTCAATTAAAGGGCCAAGATTGATCAATCATGATCAATTTTTTATTGAATCCAACAAAAAACCGTAGCAAAACCCTATAAATAACCTCTGAAAATCAAAGCTGAGAAAGAGAAAAATAGGAGATAAATATTGAGAAAATATCCTAGTTATGAGCCTAGCACAAGGGTTTATTCAGTTTTAAAAAGGCATTAAGTTTGTGGAAGCAAAACTTTACAAAGAAGAGCAAAAAAAGCAGTAGTTATTCTAGGGTTTCGAAGGTATATTTTCTAACCTAAAAATGGAGTCCATGTGGCCTACTTGAGGAGATTTTGGTTGTCATTAGGTCTGCATTTATGTTTGCGAATATAGTGATGCTTAAAGAGTAAGGGTTGTTCTTTTTTTTTTTGTGATTTTGGTTCTACAATTTAGTGTTTATTTTTGGGGTGTGTTTGATGTTTTTAATATAACAAAAGCTTTCTAGTTAGGTTAATTTTGATAAAACAATATTTGTTCATTTTGTTTTGTTTGATTAGTGCATCATGAAGCAATATTGTTGATCCTAGGTTTACAAGGCTTGTTCATAACCAAAATATATTTAGAAAACTAATTTTGAATCCAGATTGCATAGATATATAGGCTGGATAAGATTTGATGGTTTTAGAAATTGAAACTCCATGCATGTTATTGATGATTTAATGTTATTTGTTAGTTCTTTGGATTCAACTATGCTTGGTATTGGTAATGTAGTTTGTGGGGACCAAAAACAGTGTGTTTGGAGGCCTAAAATGCCAAATATAGGTTTTAGCAATGGTTCTTTAATTTCTGGAAATTTTCCAGATTCTGGGTTCATGTTCTTTGCATGAACTTTGTCTTAGCATCTTGTTTTGAAGTTGTTTTTGGTTAATTCTTGACACAGACATGTTACCTTATCATATTTAGCAAATAATCTAAGGTTAAAACGCATCAATAACATGGATTCATGTATTTAGATTCTAGGGTTTTTTCGATTGCCTAGATATATTTTGATCAAATCATGACTTTTGAGTGTTAATAAAAGAAAATGAATGCTTGATTATTGATTTATGCATGATTACAAACAAAACATTGCCCTTGCTTGCATGAAAACTTATTGGTTTCTGATTTGTGTTTGCTAGGTTTAGTTTGAATGTTCATCGTGTTCTTCATGTTCTTAGTGTTTGATATGTTTTTATATTAATGCCGGACCTACAAGTAGGCTAGAATAAATGAGAGTTGACCAGAATAAATAGGCTGAAATTTACATACTAGAAGTTAACTTGAAAATTATCAAAATTATTTTGGGTATTCAACAATTTTAATTGGGAGTATTTTTCATAACAACATACTAGTTGTGAAAAACTCTTTCGTCTTCCAGGATGGGTGAACCTTGTCAGAGCACCTACATGAATTCTTCCCACAAGAATTTATTTGGGTATACAAGCTCATAATGAATTCAAAACACCAGATTTATTCATGAGAATAAACATTTATTCTAAGCTATAGATGAACCATTGTTTAAGAACTCATCAATACTTTTAAGCTACATCTAAACCATATAATATAGTTTATCTCAGGTAAGATGTGTTAGGGGTGTTAATATCTTTCTCAGCCACAATCAGTCCCTTACTCTAGAATTTTATATAAGATCAGTCCACTCAGGTCTTATAGTGACCCTGAACTAAACAATTAGGTGGCGACTCCTTGATCTCGACGCCACAACATCATGCGTATACGTGCGATAGAATAACGACTCCATTAAGGATTTTATGTTTTTGACAGTTTTGGACTAGGATTTGTATGTTTTATGTGGTTTATATGACTTGATGTGTTTAAATTTTTGCATTTAGGTTTTTTCTTTTTTTAACTTATTTACTCTTTAGTGTGTTTTATCCTTCTTATGGATGTCTGTTGGATATTGATGAATGTCTCCGTGCATCGCTAGTTTATTTATGATATATCACTTCGAAATACATACACATGGAAACCTCAGGTTAGGTGGGGGAGTAGTGGCTTACCCTATGACTTTCAGTTAGGGTTTAATTTCGTGAAACCATCCAACTCTTTGTTGAGTGATTGGTATACGTACCATTTCATCGCCTATTGAGCCCCCGTATTATCTTCATGAGAGTAATCATTTGGACAATTAAAGATCCTTTTGAGACTAGATAGTGCATACCTTAATGTTTCACGTAAAAGGACATGGAACCTGCCTATTGGATATATGTTCCATAAATAAACATTGTTGTATTAATACATGCTTAACCCTAAAAAGCATTTTAAATTGCAGGACTTAGGGTTGATAACATGGTCACCATTAAATAGATGAACTCTGTTGAATATGGCTTGGATTTTGAATCCCTACAGTTGTTAGAAGGGGGGATTGTCTGAGACTGAATGATAGTAAATTGTTACCCATCAGGAATGTGAGTTGCTCTGGAAATGACTTGAAGAAGCTCTTCTCACATATGAAAAACATTCGAGAGGATGAGTTTTTGAAGAAATATGAGAGGAAATTACGAAAGGTGTCCATGCAAAATTCAACAATTAAAACCTTGATGTATTTTTTGGACCTCGAGTATTGATGTTTCACTTTTGAAAATATAGACATGTGTCTTACTTTGGAAGAATATAGTTTATTGACCGAATTCCCTCAAAATCTATACAAAGTCTACTTCCACCAAATACATGACAAAATGCTAACTGAATTGGTCGAATTGATCAAAGTTCCAAATCTCTATAAGATACTGGAGAAAAATACTACTAGTTTAAAGTGGAAATGATCAAAGAAGTATTTAAAAGGAGGAATAATCAATTTAAAGGCAGCTGCAACTTTCATTGCATATGAAAACACAGGTAAATCCTTGCTCTTATTCCATGTTATTCAAGGAATAATCAAGAATATATTATAGACCTGTATTGATACATTATAAAAAGAATTTTGAATTTTCTTGTAACTCTTTTTTTTTTCTCCTGGTCTCTCATTCCATGTGAGAGAGAACTAGAGAGAGCAACTCCAATCAACTAGGTATTAATCGTGCACAATATTTCTTTTATTATAATGTTCAAACAGTAACTTGGATTAGGAGACAGTAGAAAAGAATTACATCTTAAGAGAAAGGTTCACTCATGAATTGGAAGGCCTGCGTTTTATAGCTCCCAGCTCATGGCATAATAATATGCCTTCGTGAACGACGTGCTCTGCTGCCACCAAAAATGAAAAGCCTCACATTTAAAAAACCTGGAACAAAATGGTAAGCCAAGGGAAAATGGGATGATGCAGTGAGCTCAGAGGATCTAAATTGTGTCGCTACCTTTGTCAGACCAAACACATTTTCATTCTCCTTTTTGACAGAAGGGGATTGGTAGATCATGGCAGATGTTAACCACCGCTTGTTTACGACTGACAAGGTAAGAAAGACACCCGGGCAGCACAATAAAGAACAAACCTAAATGTCCGACACGACTGCCTCTTGGAAGATGAACTCTGAGAAACGCAATTGTATATCAAAGCTCAGAGGAATGAAAAACATTGTTCTGAGAGAATATGGAAGGAAAATTGAAACACCCAGGTTGTTCTTCTCTCTTCTAGTCATGCATTATTCTTCCATTTTCAGCCTAATGCAGGATATGACAGACCCACGCCATTCCCCTCATAACAAGCCATCAAGGAGACCAAATGCATGATTCTACTGTCTTTTTCAAGCATAATTTCAGGATATAGTTTGATTGCCATCATAAATGTCAAACCACTCAAATAGATCGCATTAAAATATCAAAAGCCAAAGACCAAACTTGTGTATACATGACAAGTAAAGCTGATGTGAGGTCTGATGATGTATTTCTGCATGTAACTATATGCGGGTAAATAATTATTAAGCATCTAAGTTTGAAGAAGTACAATCCCCTCCAGTTAAATCTTTTATTTTTAGCTTCTGATTCCAGATATTACAGCATTACTCCAGTTTGCATGCACTACATATGGAGGATCAATAGGGGTATGCTGGAGTGTGGTCAAGTCCTCTCAGATTTGCACTACGAAAAGCAGCAGAAGCTGGGTTGCTCCTTTCTCCACCTAAGCAAGGCCTCTGTCAAATCTTTCACACAAGTTCCATCCACAATACCTATTCGATCATAGGAGGAAAGCAGGCAATGTAAACAATTTCAGGCAGGGTAATTACCAACGCAACATTCAGGCTATACAAAATTCGTCTGCAGTCCATTCATCTGATGGAGGATTGATCGTTAAACATTTCAACTTGCTGCACTAATGTCAACCAGTAAGATAACCAGCACATCCTGCGCACTGCCCTATCTCACTTTCCATTCCTAGCATTTTCTCAAGAAAGCTTGTCCCTGAATCACTTGGTGTTCCAGACTACAGAAGACCCACTTTTTCTGAATTCACATGGACAAAAACCATTCATGGCCTTCCCCATCAGAGCCATGGCAGCAGTGCTAGGAAACTGCTTCTTCTGGAAGTCTAGTGCTGCCTGTGAACTCTCTGGCAGAGAAACTACCACAGCTCCAGGCTTCTTTTTCAGAGATGCAGATGGATTATGAAACCACCTCTGAACCCAAACATGAGACAGTGTTATTTCTTGACTTTTCCTTGCTGGGTCAGTTGAATAGGATTCAGCATTCCTCAGTAACTCTGCAGTCTGATCTGGCATAGACTCTTTACCATCAGACTCGCTTGTCTTTGGTTCTGAACTAGTCTTACTATGTCTTAGCATTTTGTTGAACAACTTACTAAATTTCTGGTGGGATGATGCTTCTTCAACTTTTGAAGCACTTGCTTTGAGACGCTTAAACCATATGCTGCAGGGGTCCAGTCTCACAGGAGCGTCGGGGCAATCACTAGATTTTGCATTTGTGGAGTGCTCGGCATTGGGAAGGAAGCATTCCGCATCCAAACTCTGGGTTCTTGAGGTGCTTGTCTCCATGTTATCTGGTGACCTTGCCGAACCTGGAAGTACAATAAGTTCTTGGTTTATATCAGGTAATTCGGTGTTCATCTGTCTGCCCTTGATTTCTTGTCTGACTGAAGGCATTCCAGCTTGAGAAGCTGGCAACTTCTGGCCCTCGTTGATGTCCTACAAAGTTTATAACTAATCATGTGAACAAATGAGGTGACGGCCTTGTAAGCCTTTGACTCTGGAAGTTTTTACAGAGTTATGAGCTCCTACATAAATTCCTTGGCCTAAACCAAGGAGAAAAACTAACAAAACAAGGCAAAACACTTGTAGAATATAACTATTATTTGTGTGGCATGATTTCAAAGCCCAAAGGTAAAAATCCACCAAATTCCTGGGTGGCAATGGCAACTAAAACAGCTGTGTGAAATGCTGACCTAACAAAAGTAAATGAGTAGATCAAATATGTTGTCTATAAACAATGTGCATAAGCCAATGTATTTACCTTCACTAGTTTTTGTAAATGCAAGTGACCTTAGAAAATCACTAGAGGGGACGCTATAGCTTAGAGATCAGAAAGTAGTAAAGTTACCTTATCTGATTGCAATGAAGCCACACCTGTAACACAAAAGAAAAAAAAAACTCAATAATTTGCAAACTAGGACTACGCTAAAAAGATACAAGACTCATGAACACTGTTCAGATTAGGTAATTATATTTAGCAACTTCATCCGAGGGCTGTGCTCCAAAGCATAGATTGTCAACACTACAGCAAGATTTAACTAAACCATCCATATAAGATATGGACCATACATACCAGATAGATGGTTCTCACAGTAAGCATCCATATCCATGGTGTCAGTTTCAGCAGATGAATCACTCTCTTCATTGACAGCAGAAGTATTGGCATTCTTAGTGTTTTCTTTTCCTTCAGCTAATGAATCATTCTCCTTAACAACTACAGAAGCCTTAACATTCCCAGTGCTCTCTTTTCCTTCACTCCCTGTGGAGCTGTCCAGAGGTAGCAGCTTCACTCCTTGCTTGACATGGAAACCAAAATCCGGAGATATTGCAAGGAGTTCAGTCACCATTTTCCCCTTAATTTCAGTGGACATTGCTGACTCTCTAAACATCTGAGCACCATCAGGTAAGTTCACGTCAGTCTTTTTTTTTATGAAAAAGCGATGAGTGGTCTGAGTGTACATCGGAGGACCTCTAGAAAATTCTTCCATGGAGTCTATTGTAGTACGTATTCTCATTGTCTCCCCATCATGAAAGGAGGGCAGTGTTGGTAGTGCATATGATCCATTATATAATTTTCCTAATTGGCTATCACCTCTGGTACTGATCTGCCTAGGAAGTAATTCAAAATCAGAACGATTTGGCATCATGTGAAATGACTTGCCAAAAAAGTCTCTTGGCTCATTATTGCTTGTTGAGGGATCACGACAGAGAAGACCTGCATTTTTATTCATTTTCTTCTCATGAACCAAAGATGTAGAGCCTGGTTCATTAATGTGATCTAACCTAGAGAAAAAGGGCTGAATTGGAGCCCTTCCAACTTCAAATTCATATGGCACATTATCTGGGGTTGACCTTACAAAATCATCCTGAACATCTGCAGAAACAACTCTGCTACTCCATTCTAGGAAACTATTAGACTTGACCCGCTGCTCTGGAACCAGGTTGAGATCTTCGGCCTGAAACTGAGATTTTCTTTCTTGAATTTCCACCTCGGGAAGAGCCTGTGCCGGTATTGAGGGTAGGTGATCCTCATTTCTCCCGTGGGAAACATCATATTCAGAATTGGTACCAATTCGTGACTTTAAGACTCCTTCACAATTGCCAGAGGACACAACATTCTCCAGATATAAAACACTCTCCCTATCTTGAGAAGGTTTGAACATCGCAAAAGAAGACTGCCCCTCAAACATTTCATTCCTCAACCTTTTCGGACTCATTGTAAGGTTATCGTTCATGACGTTGATCCTTTTCCCCTTGTTTACTTCTCCACGTCCCGTGACAAATTTAGAACTACCAGTTTCCATCTCTGGCCCACTAAGTAAGCTGTGATATTTGTTACCATTACCAACTTCCGGAGGATCATGACCTAATTGTTGTGGAGCTTCATTTGCTTTCCTGCAACTCGCGCGCGTCCAATGAGACATCCAAATAGACTGGCACTGCTTCGTGGACTTTACGGGAATATCATCCCTATCTTGATATGACTGTAGCTCGCGATCAGACATGATGAAGTGGGATTTACAGAAGAATGCTTCAAAATGTCACAGAATTCCTCCAAGGCTATTCACGTGAAGATGCAGTCAACTAAGCAGTGTTAAAGTTCCAGACTTTTTGATGGCCTGCTTCAACCGGGCTATGGACCTAGCCACCACACAAGCAATCATAACCACCTGACGGTAATTAAAATGAATATAAGAAAATAAACCCAATTTGTCAAAATTAACTCAAATTTGCAAACTTTAAAGGTAGCAGCGTCACAACATGTGAATCGTCTCATTTTCATTTTTTTTTCTAACTTTTTATTCAAAAAGCAAATAACAAAAACAAGATTTCACTGCAAGCATCTAACTTTAGTACATGTTAACCTGGAACAAAATAAATCCCACTAGAGGAAACAATAATAATAATAAGAATAATAATAATAATAATAATAATAATAAAAGATCTCCACTTAAAACAAACACTACGAAGTACAAACCTAAAAGTAGAAAAAAAAAATATTACTTTATCTATATTACTTACACGCTTATTCATGAACACATAAAAAGGGGTAGAATGTGTAAGCAAGCATACAGTTTTATCAACTTCCTCTCTGATTCCCTCTGTAATCACAGATCCATGGATGAAAACATCACTGGGGTGAAGATCAACTTCTTATTAACTTGAAGCCCTTTTCGGAGGGTCTGTAGAGGAGAGGAGAAATGTATGAAGCGGATGAAGAAGAAGAAAGAATCTAAGGAGGGGTTGGTTGGTGCTTGAGTTGCTTCCGAGTCTGTGCCTTCTTTTTGCTTTCTTTCTTCTTGCTTAGCCACAGACTCATAAGCCGACGACATAAAACTGACCCCACTTACCTGCACTTTTCAATTCCTCTTTCCTCTATTCTTTTTTATTTTAATATTTTGGCATCGGATTTGCTTTATTTAAAAATAAATAAATAAATAAGCAACAACCACAAATCACATGACAATTAGGTTTTTTTTTCATATCATTCCTAAATTATAAGCAAAGACCGCAGGATTTAGCGTAATAAAGCTTTTACCATAACTAAAGTTTTATTAAGTGGATATTAAGATTCTCGGAAAGCTGCAGCCATTTTATAATGTTCTAGGATTCAATCTTACGGGCCAAACACCATTTAGAGGTATCATCTCCATGTATTGTTTGAAAACAATAGATGTATGTATTGATATATACTTTAATGCATTGTAACTTACTGTGTAAAATAATTAATTGTTTCAAACATGGCTACCTTTATATATAATCTATTATATATTGAAGACAATAGAACAAAATTCAAGTTTTGTGCTTCTGGCTAGTCATCGTTTGATTTGCTGTCGTTAACAAGTTATTTGGGTTCAACAGCCGGACAACCGCATAATTTTTTCATTTTTTTTTGTTCTACGCATGAGCATGATTTTTGGGCTGACATGATCTAGATAAATATCAGCACAGATGGGTGGAGGCGGAGGGAGGGTCTTAATTGTTTGGAGATGGTAGAGGGTTTTCTACCTCATCGAAGATGTGTGACACAAATAGATCATATGCTCTTTCTGCTTGACTTAAGATATTCTTGTTTGATTGGTTTGATTTAGTTCCCGTAGCATTGTGTCAGGTACTAATGTACTATATATGTACTTGTCGAAACAGTTTTCAGCAAATACAGAGTGCTCGCATCAGCAATCAAAGACTCAAAGTATCTTCTAGCTACCGACCCGACCAAAAGCATCCTTGCCCGGGCTATCCCGTCTTCGATGCAAAGACATGCTGAACCTGCTGAAGGAATTAATCACGATATTTAGCATGATTGGGGGGAATGTTTTGCTGATATGTTTGTACGTATATGCATATGATGCCGTTATATTGGTTAATATACGAGTATTTAAAGGGATGAACCTGGGCTCAGGGTCTGGAGCGAAATCCTCTCATGCAGTGGACATGTATGTATGTATGTATGTATCCTTTGCCGGTCCGTCCGGCAACACTATAACACGTTGAACAAGCAAGGCACCGCCATCTTTTGAGAGTGTTTATGCTCTCAATTTATAATCCATGAATATAACAGTTGTCCATGATCACTATAAATTAAGAGCTTAAAAATCAGAGAAGTATCCATGCTTACTTTCTGAATGAGCTCAAAATTAGAACCCACCCATCCCTCCCATAGTCCCATTCATTTGCCAGATTAAAACCAGACCCATCAAGAACGGCTACAAAAACCAAAAGAGACGGAGACAACACATACAATCTGGTCAAGACGAGCTAAAACTTTTAAAACCCTTCACGTCCAGCACCCAAAGAGTTGGGTAAGAGGTCCCCGGAAAATTATGAGAGGAGGGCAAAAAACGCTGCAATTCCAAGAGAAAAGAGAAGCGAGTGGCTTTGACAGATCAGAGCATTTACTGCCGTTAAATGCGCAATGATATATAATAGGCTGTGTAATAACCCAAAAACTACCAAACAACCGGTGAACAAAGATGGGTGCAGAAAAGCAAAAGAAAAAACACAAAGTCCAAATTTAAGCTGCCCAGGTAGACCTCGCATAGGATAAAAATGTCCCAGGCAGATAACAAACAACTCTCGCATAAAGGCATGAGCATGTGAGGAAACTGTTCATCTACAGTGCTTCTGCCCCATGACAAACAACTCTCAGTATAGTTGCTTATCTACAGTGTTTCTGTGCCACAACAACAATAATGAATAGTAAAAATGGAAATTTTTTAGTTTTTATTTCTTTTTTATTTTTGTTTGATAATTGATAGGCAATAATTAGCTTCGTGCAGAAGCATATGCAATATCAAACCTGATTTGGAGTGAAGTTTAAGTTCCGGACAAGGGGATTAACTCGGGTTAATTGATTTTAAAAAAAAAAGCTATCATTTTTAAAAATTAAAAGGTATATTTCTAAGTTTGATTTTTTTAAAGGCACACAGCGGGTCAAAGAATAGGTCAGCCAAGTCTCAAATCCTTGGCGTCAAATTGGCTGGTCCTGGAATTTTGCAGGAACTTTCACACCTCCTCGCAGGTTAGAAAATACCCCCTTGCGTTGATGTCAAAAATATCTTCGTGGAGATTGTAGTTGCAGTGCTGTTGCTGACTCAGTGAGGTACATAATATCTGCAGCTTCCTGCTCCTTATCTCTTGGAAGG
>Ga0325411_1001688_pt1 | contig 24706 bp, 16 predicted proteins | sample PopdelMetagenome_13_FD_206181 | JGI IMG/M metagenome (GOLD analysis project Ga0325411, IMG submission 206181) | Populus deltoides microbial communities from Bellville, Georgia, United States - Xylem-PdIQD-R4 | ecosystem: Host-associated > Plants > Phyllosphere > Stem > Wood/Secondary xylem... | reverse complement strand
GTGTAGCGCAGGCTGTCTAAAAATATGACATAATTTATAACAAAAAGATAAAAGTGGGTGAGTATTTGATTTATATTAACTTTGAGGATTGAAAAGAAATAATCAAAATTAATCTTCTTAAAATTCCTGTTAAAAGTGTTACACCAAACCTACCATGAATAACAAGGATCACAAGTCCAGTGTTTAATTGGTGTTCTTAAAGTCAGGAATGGCCGACTAATATTATTTCCTCACCAAACAACAAAATCCAAATAAATTAATCCACTAATGTGCATAGTCAACAATTAGCCATTTCCTAATCATTTTCCTCTTTGATAATGGCACAACCCAAGATAATTAGAACCATAATCCTCCAATGAATTATTATATGCATGCATGAGAGACTCCTCTAAGTATTGAAATTCATGCATGTTTGTGCTTTCGCTTGCCTAGTTTTTCAATGCTACACACAAGAGATTACTAGTCTAGGATTTGATAAATGGCATTAATTATCCTATAATTACCCTATAAATATCACCAAGTCAATCAATCACTTAACTTGCTCGTGATAGACTTGATTTGATTCAGTCGATCTAATAGATTAATTTAGTTAAAACTTGATTTAATTTTTAAAAAAATAAAATAATATTGTTTTAAATGAATTTAATTTGAATAAACTAGATGAACATGGGTTAAGTTTAGAATTTCTTGAAGCGACATATAAAATAATCTTTATTGGCCAATTTTTGTATCATAAATTATCATTTTCTTTTGACAAACAGCACTTATTTGACTATCAGTTTGATATGATAAAAGATTTTTCTTATCATGGAAGATTTCCTGTTCTCATTCCATTACCTGAAGCATATTCAGGGATTTCTCGACACTTCATTGTGTTTGTTCATTGTACTATGATATGACTTCACCGCAGGAGAAAATCTTGTCTCTCCTTTGGAGAAAAAAACCCAGAAAATCTTGTATTCTTAATTAAAGAGATGATTTGCTTATAAACGGTTGACGTATAGTGAGTAAAGTTAGGGGATCTCTCAGGAGTACAAGGAGATGATCATCTTAAATTTTTAATTCTTGATATGGATAACTTACATTTAATAATTTGATTGAATGAAAAGCAAGTCTAATTATCTCAAATCATGCAATTGAGTAATATAATCATGGACTAAAAATAAAAAATAAAAATAAAAGGCTTCTAGAGATTGAATTACCGTGATAATTTCCATGGCAAAACCATGGGTATTTGTCCTTTCTGGAGTTGTCAAAATGGAGGGAGGTTCCTTGTAGTGTACAAGAAGGAAACAACAACGAAAGATAGGCAAGATACAATGAAGCCTAACAACAACGAAAGCATTAGCATTTTACCTCTTTCTATCTGCTACTCGGAGAAAAGAGGCTCCGCTCCGCTCTCTCTCTCTCTCCCTTGTTTTCTGCCTCCTGTTTCACAAGAGCCACTGGTTTCTGCCTTCTAAAACGGTGTCGTTGTCTTCTGTTTTTCACTTTTTTGCTTGCGTGTCACTTTTGGGTTTGGTTTTTTTTTTTTTTTCTTTTTGGTAATATTTTGGATAGGCTTGGTGAGTGTTACATTAGGCCGAAGAAATTATTGGTCTATATATATTTCTTTATTCTTTCTTGGATCATACAAAATCTACCTGGAATCTGTTATTAAAGTCGACCTGAAGCCAAATCAGTCCAAGTTCCATGAATCACATTGAATTAATTGGGGTTTATTTAAATTATTTATTTTAAAAAAAATCAAATCAATGACATTGTGTTTAAAAAAATTAAAAACAAACCATGTTTATAAAACTTTTTGCAAAACTAGATTAAAATTGAAAAGCTTTAAATTATAAGGGTTAAAAGTGAAAGGTTACGAAAGCCTGTTTGGTATTTTGATAGCTGTTGTTTTTTAAAATATTTTTTTATTGATTTTAATATATAAAAATAATTTAAAAATATTAAAAAGAAATTAATTTGAAGTAAATAAAAAATTAAAATTAATTTATTTTAAATACTTTTAAAATATAAAAACAAAGCTGCTGTAAATCTACATCATGAATAAACATATAGGCTTGATGAGCAACGTGGCTGCCCTATATGATATAGCAGGAGACAAATCACAATTAATTAGTTGTCCCTTGACTTTATGATCCTTTTTTAGCCTCTTGTTTTATTGAATATTATTCAAGATAAACACATTTTAGCGACAAATATCACTAAATATCTTCATCACAATCATGATTAACAGCCATAACTAGAGCTATACCAGAAGAAATCTGTAAAATGGCTATCAATTGAACCAATGATAATCGAAGAGGGCAAAAAGAAGAAGAAATTTCGCTCTAGAGAGTAACATGCTTAGCAAAATTAATGTAATCAAAACGTGTAATGTTTTTGCATATATACTTTGTAACATTACATTACAAAAAACTCAAAGAACTTGAGTTGTCGTGTCTGTCAAAATTAGGACTCGACTGGGTAGCAGCAAAATGTTCAGCAACAATTTACGCCCATGCTAGAGAGGCTGACTAGACAAGCCAGACCCGCCAGACCCACCACCCCAACCCCTTCTCTTGGGCTTAACCATTGGAGGTGACCACATGCTGCTGTACCCATTTTTAGCTTCCCTATTTTCTCTGTTGCTGTAACCAATGTTAGTGGCGCTTGCGACTTTGCAGGTCCTGGATAGCCATTTGGACTGCATGTAAGTGCTAGTCCTCCATGGAGGCAAATGGAGCCCTCTCTCTTTAAGGGACTGTTTCGCAGCTGAGCAAAGCAGAGAGATTATTTTGTGGAGTTTGTCTTCACTGCCCACAAAAAATAATGGGAGTGTGTCTGTTAGTTCTTTGTAGAATGGTGTTGGTCTTGCCAGTTCGAATTGGGACCTGAAGTCTAGGTCCACTATGAGCCTCATTGTGCCACCATTCTCATCTTCCAATGTGATGTCAATGTACTCGTAATCCCCTGTTAAACAGCATTAAAGAAGAGAGTTGATCACCGCACAAAAAAACAAGAACATGAGATTCGCAAGATTAAAATTATTTCCCTTGGACTCCACACCAGGTATCTATCTACCTAGGAGCCATTGCCTGGTTTCCAAGATCTCCAAAGATAAGGGGTCCTTGTCAACACCAAGCACCCTTTTCAGACTGTAATCACAAGGCATGGCTGGCTTTTTTTCTGATTAGGACGAGATCATATTTCTCTCCGGTGAAAATTCTTGGCAATACCAATGAAAACTGTTTGAATCTCCGAGATGAAAATTGGTTGATGAGAGAGAGTTATTTTCAAGAAACAGCATATTGATACGGTCACGTTCTTGCTCATAAATAAAACGGCCTTGTGAAAACTAAAATGATCGGGCAAAACTCAAAGTAGCTGGCTAGACTCTTCAATCCAAACAGATGTGTAGTGATGAAAATGAGAGAAGCTATAGCCTTGAATATGTGTGTGTAAGAGATCAGAGAGAGAGGGGGGGGGGGGAGAGACCCACCAGCAGGGCATCCTAAGGAAGTGACCCATGAAGTCTGACAAAGGGAAGCATTGAAACCATCCATTTTCAGCCTTTTCACGAGCCACAACTTCTTACTAGTTGTTTTCTCAGCATCATTTTTGCTTCTCATATGCTTCAGTAGAGTCTCCAAAACCTCAGCCTCAGCTTCTGTTACTATCCCAAGTTTCTCCTAATTAACCAACACAAGATCATACAAACCCCGTAATGTTAGGAGGCACACACATAGACGAATACAAAGCCAGACAGAGAACAACAAAGAATATTGCAAAACACAAAACAATATTTAAGAAAAAGGTACCTGTAAAGTGAAATACTTGACTTGGTTGATAGAAAGGCAGTTTGAGGAAGCAGTAAATGTGGGTGCTGCTGATGATTCTGATTCTATGAAGTCACGCACCATTTGTACCAGCCTTTCCTCTTCTAAGCTACCCATCCCTTCGAAGTTTGAACGAGAAAACTTGATGAAGAGATTATCTTCGTTTTTCTACCGCTAATGGGTTCTTGAAAGTCTTGCTTTATAAGCAGGCGGTGGAATTTTACAGCCTTGTAAGGATGACAGATGAGGTCATAACAGGAGGGAGCACAATACCTCTATATATGAACTTTATGAAGTATATACATGGTAATATATGGTAAATATTGCTAGCAAACTATAAACAGGGGAGAATAATACAAGAGGATGTCCTTAAATTTAAGAGGGGATGAAAGCTCCCGTTGTCCTTAAGTCTCTAATCATCTCTTTAACTAGTTATAGTAACAGGTTACTTCGCACACTATGCGATAGGTCAGACAAAGATTTTCTTGAACATGAAAAATTCTTAAGGTGATCTTTTTTAAAATCCAATGAGAAGTTAATATATTGGATTGATAAGGTTAATATGTTAAATTTGTGATTGAAGTTATAGATTTCAATGAATTTAATAATATATTTTTTAAAAAAATTAGTTATATGATAAATAAATATAAAAATTATTTTAAAATCAAAAAAATATTGAAAGATGATATTAAAAAAAAATCATTAAAAAAATAATATTAAAGAATAAAATTAAAAAAAAAACTAGGCAAAGCCACATTTGAAAATAGAATTAAATTAATTATTCATCAAGTATCAGAATATATTATATATGCAAATAACAATAAGGCAATGTTCCATTTTTTTTTAATTAATATGGATGTAAAAGTTATTTATAATTTAATTTTTATAATTATTTAGAACTATTTAATTAGTCAATGTAGTATAACAATTTAATATATTTTATATATTAGGTTATGTATTTTGTTATAGCTATTTTTTTTCTAGAAAAAAATAAATTTTGTTTAGTAATTCAAATATCTAATGACATAAAATTTTAAAAAAATTATTTTAAACTTCTTTGTTCTTATGTATTCATGTTTTTTTATATCAAAATATCCCTTAAATTAACAAAAAATAAATAAAATGAAAAAAAATATGAAACTTGAAAGCTTTATAAAAAAAATTAAAAAAAAAAAGACAAAGGTGGCTAGGCCTGGGTGCCCAACACACCAAGGCTCTTGAAACAAAGCCCATGCATATCAATTTTTTAGCCCGTATGCATGAGTAATTTTAAATTTTTTTTATGGCGAACAACCACTCTAATTTAAAATAATATATGCAAATGACTTAGTTTTCTATAATCTAACTATCATTGGAGGCTGAAAAATTGAGTTTGATTTTTTTAGCATAAAACCCATTTTCATATAAAAAAGACATAAGAAACATCTTTGGGACCTCTAAAAACCCATTTATTAACCCAAAATGATTCAAAAATATAAAATCAAACTAGGAAAGATTTTTCTCAGTTAGCCCTGATTTGTTTTTACACGTAAGATTAAAGTTCAAAACAACCATCATTAAATTTTTATTGTTGAATGAAACCTGTGGACATCAAGATCAATGATTTTTCATGGCTTAAATTAGTATCAAGTAATAATTCTCTCTCTCTTCAACCAAAATCTGATGACTTTCTATCTTCTCTCTCACTTATTAGCACTGTAGCAATCTACATTAGCGCTAATGAGTCATTTTAGTAAATTTATTAGATAGGTGATTTGTGCTACGCCGCTGACTGAGCCAATATTTTCCTAACATAAAAAAAAGATGTTACGGTGATGGCCGTGTTTTTAAAAAAGCAATAAAAATACGAGATTCATGTAACTGATTCAACTAGGTTCAATAAGCTTGGTTAATCTAATAATATGATTAGAAAAAAAGATATCGACAAAAAATAAAATGAAAAAAAATCAACAATGATTTAATGCGGAAAAAAACGCTTATCAATACCATAGAAATATATCTTTTCAATAATCTTAAAAGATCCCTGTGGTTTTATTTGTTAACAAAGCAAAAATTAAATGAGAATGAGATGATCACATAGAAAAAGAAATGAAAAACATATGTATCTCAATTCTTAGCAAATAAAATGTCAAATAATGAAATTGAAAAAAAAACAATTCGAGTTTACAAGCCAAATCTATGGCCTAGTTGTGAGACTAAGATAACTTCATGAAACGCAAATCAAATAGAATCACGAAGCTTAATTCTTAAATGAACCATGTTTTAAAGCTACAAAATAAAAAAAATAAAAAAACTTTTAAAAAAACCAACGTTAAAAAAAGACTCGAGTCAATCCTGGTAAACCAGCCGAATCCATGACTCAAGACATGAGATCATGATGAATCCATAGAAAGGAAAGTGAAAAAATAACGAATACAAATCCCTGACCAATACAATATTAAAGGATAAAATTGAAAAAAAAAATTAATATTAAAAAAGATTTAAAAAAAATTGAATGCAATCTAGTCTAATCTCTTAAACTTGTGACACGAGTCATGAAATCGAATTGAACCACAAAAGGTAGACCCAAAAAAATCATAAAGCTAAATTCTCAATCAACCAAATAATAAGGGGTAAAATTAAAAAACAAATCAACCAAAAAGAATAAAAAAATAGAATTGAAATGAATGAGGATCAAAATTGATATAAAAAAATAAATCAAAAGTTAAGACATGAAATTGAGAAAAATAATCATTCAAGAAAAGTATAAGAAAAAAAAACAAATAACAATTAAAAGAATGAGAACAAAATTTGATATAAAAATCAAATGTTAAATGATGAAATTGAAAAAAAAATCAAATTTGATACAATCAAAAGAATAGAGAGACAAGAAAAACTAAAAAAAAAAGCCAAGTCAACCTTGATAAACCGGCCGAATCCATGACTCGAGAGATGAGATCGGAACAAATCTATATAAAGAAAAGTGAAAACTAATGAATGCAAATCCCTAACCAATACAATTTTGAAGAATGAAATTGAAAAAAAAAATTAAAAAACATAAAATAAGATTAAATCCAACCCGATTTAATATTTTAATTCCATAACACAGGTCATAAGATAAGATTGAACCATAAAAGGCAAACTCAAAAAAAAAAACATGAAGCCAAACTCTCAATCAGCTAAATAATGAGGGGTAAAAATGAAAAAAATCAACAAAAAAAGATCGAAAACAAAAAAAATTAAAAAGAATAAGAACCAAAATTGATATAAAAAAATTAAATTTTGATGGATGAAATTGAAAAAAAATACAATTAAGAAAAGTATAAAAAAAAAAAATAATAATTAAAAGAATGAAAATTATATTTATTATCAAAATTAAATGTTAAAGGATGAAATTAAAAAAAAATTGATACAAAATATGAGAATTAATTATGATAAAATTAACAACTAACTACGTATTTTTTGAATTTCTACAAAGACAACGCATTTCTCAAGGCAGAGGAGAGAGAGAAAAAAATATTGTCAGAGTTTTATTATGTAAAGGGTAGCGATACACGTCGCATCATCATTAAGAAGGCCAGCAAGATGTTTTGATCGCCACCCTACAATGTGGTGTTTGGCGCCATCGAGAGACGATTGTGGCGGTTTCAGTTTTAGTTTTTTTTTTTTTTTTAATTTGACATGCAGTGAAGTGATTTAGGACCGTTATCTCTCCCTGGGATAGACACCTGTGGCCTTTACTAGAGCCTGATTACTGATCAGAAACTCGAGCTTGCCCTATGCGTAACAGGATCGAACTGTATGGCCAAGGTCACAAGTTCACAGCGCCTTCTTCACGTGCACCGTGGCTTTTACAATAATTGTTCCCAAAGATTTTGCTTGCTATAGTTTTGGTTTTGGATTTTTCATGTACTAGAAATTTGTCTGTATCATTAACTGGATTCGGTTTGGATTTTGTATGTATTATTTTAACTGCACTTGGTTTGGATTTTGTATGTATTATTTTAGAGGTGTGCCAGTAGTAATTATCTGGAAATTAAGAGACCTCATTATATGAAGTATCAGGTAGCTGAACAAGACTATAAGTCATGCAAGTCTTGCAGAAACGCCTTTGTTTTCAAAATCGTACAACGGTCCCTGACAGAATGAAACTGTGTTTTGAAGGTTAGGTCATGGGTTTTGGTGGGGTAGGCAAATCGCAGGACCTAGATTTTGTCCTGTGGGAATGCAAGTAATAATGGGGGGATACTTCAACAATTGATGATTATATATTGGATTTTGTGACTGTTAAATCAATGAGAAGGGCTAAATCCCCAACAAAAACAAGATATGATACCTGAAATTGATGTACTAGGATATCTTGTGTGGGACTGCGACTGCATGAATAGAAGTGACCACCTCGGTCTGTAATCATGAATTAGGCATTTCAAGGTTTAAGAAAAAACGTTCGGAGAAAATTATGCAGAAGACTTGATAATAAAATAAATCCTAGCAGAGAAGCAGTTTTAGTTGGTGAGCTTCTCATACCATGTCAAAATTAATAGATCATTGTGTCCGCTAGAATCCCACACGAACTGAAGGTTAGGTAAGGGAGTCCTCACCTATTCAGGAAAACGAACCCAGGTCCATAACGCAACACTTGGTAAACTTTTTGCAATTGATAATCTGTTTGAACCATGCAAAATTCAACTTGTAAGTTCCAACATAGAAAAACACTACGCAGGAGCAGTATTTAGTGTTTACTTTTGGTATTGCAGATACAGGAAGGCTTCTATGAAGGGGGGGGAAAACTAGGAGAACAAGGAATGACAATAAAGTAGATTACACACTTCAACTGCATGGCATAAATTTCATTAATAGAGGGCAAAGAACTGATCTTACAAGTCATTGAAGCATAAAGTTCATTAATTCAGTTGGGCGAACAAGAACTCTGTTATTGTCAGATACTAAGATCAGCAACCTGGAAATGATCTTTCTATTCGATGTTGCGCAGCAAATTGAATAATTGAAAGACAGCTTTAGATGGCACAACTTGAATCTGGCTCTCAAACATGTACAACCCTGAAAGGAAAGATGCCATGTACTTTAAAATTTAATGAAATGAGGACGACTCGTGTGGAAGAACGAAGCATCATAAGGGGGGGAAATGGTAGCATAGAAACATGGTCATGGATGCCAGAGCATCCTACAACCTAATTGCTTACCATATTGCATATTCCAGGCTGAAAAACACGGTGTAGATTTTCAAAATAAATTTCAGAATTTATATTATAACTTTGATGGGAGGTTTATTTATCTTTTCCTCTTCTTTTTTTTTCTAATTAACAAATACATTTTACATAAGAGATGAGGAGCACCTTGGTTTGAAAATATTGTTTTTTCATTAAGGAAATTTCTGGCTAACAAAAGTTTTTTACAACACTTAAACAAAGGGAAGCAACTAGAGTGGTGAGGCAGTCCATAAGGATTCTTACTGTCTGTTTAGATGAACTACCAACAATAGTAACTTTCAAGAAGCATACCATCTCATCAAACCTGAAAACAATGCATCAAACATGCATAGTCACGTGGAGATATAAAAATTAGTGAAACCAAAATGTCCATGAATCCATGGAAGTGAATTGGAATGAGATTGTGCAACCCTTTCAGTTATGCCAAATGAATTGGCTGCTCTCAAGACTTGAACCTAAGGCCTTAGATTCCAAGAAATGGCCTCTGTAATGCAAGCATTTAAGCAGCTATTGAGAGCATTCAAATCAAGATCTTGAGTAGCCTTGGTGAAGAGGCAGTAGATCCAGCACCTTCAGTAATCTTTGGAAGTACAACATTATAGATAGCTATGCATAGGAGCCAACACGAGACACACCCAGCAACAAGCATCCAAAGAAGTGCAGCACACCTCATGTCCCAGTTATCAGGAGCTTTGACGAATCCCTTCGAATTATCCATGGCTAAATGTAACATCTCAAGATTCACATCACAAATGAAAAGTAAGAATGTAAAAGACCGAAGTGCATGCAGAAAGATAATTCAATGAATTGCACTAGCGTTTACTAAGAAAACAAAGACAATAATTCAATGAAAACAAAAGGACAGATTATTAAATGCATGTTCTCAGTATGCAAAATGACACAGAATCCTCTATGAAACCACTGATATCAAGCTATATTTCCACGGATATGAGACTTACTTTAACATGAGACCCGGCTATTATACTTAGCTTGAAAAGTAAGAGAATGCAATCTTCTTTGCAAAGCCCAATTAAAGAACAGAATAGATGAAATACTACGATGCCAAGCAAGTTAGGGGTATAAATGATGGCCATAAAAGTTTTACATAATGTCCCAAGACAAAAATCAACAGTCAAGTTTTTGCATATTTTATGCATCCTGCGGTATAAATACAAAGAAATGGATTGTTATCACTTATGAATTGTAGACGTTGTGAGTTGAGCATGAGCTGATTTGATACACAGTAAAAGCCTCTGCAATAAAGCATTCAATCCAATGTTCTAATTCCAACATAATGGGTCAAACTGAATCACAATGGGGCTGACAGAAAATATAGCATCAATACATAAAGCAACTGATCGCAGTACTTGCTTTTCTACAGATTATGCGCCAGCAAATCATAAGAAAGGTGAAATGCATAATTTCCTTTAAAAAAATTTTGCTGGTAAGATTTCCAAAGGGATATTTTTAAAGTAAAATAAAAAAAGCACGCATGGATATTTTTAAATGAAAATACTTGTAAATGAAACAACTTCCATTGAAATCTGTATTACAAAAAATGTTCCTTAAAAATATCCCTAGGACATAAAAGTTTCTCCAAATGCTAAATTCCAAGGAAAGTTTCTCCCCTGCTCTATTTCTGTCGTGGCCTTAGAAAGGCCAGCTCTACATCATAAATTACTATAAATATCCCATGGATACATTAGAAGAAATGCTTTTGAATCTGCAGTAGCAATGAGTAAACTGTGAAATAAAACGCTAGATGAGAAAGGATCTAGCAGGATCCAAAATTGAATCCCAGTTCTGTAGGATTGTTAGATATCTATAAGTGTTCTCAAACAAAATGTTGAGTAGGGTATTCATGCTCATGTCCATTATAATCATAGTATAGCCTCTCCCCTTTAGCAACATCACGAGTAGCAACTAAAATGACCCGGCATTCCCCGTTAACATCGTATCTCACACATTTACAATTCTGCTTCTTCTTGCCATCCCTGCACAGAGTTAGATATATCTTAAGCTTAACAGAGGGTGGACTAGTAATTTCTAGTTCAGTTACATGCAATTTTGGCACAAATAAATGTAGAATTTTATATGTGACGTGACAAAGGAGATGCGAATGGGGCAACATGAGTTGTACAGAGTAGAATACATGGCAATAAAAAGGTCTAAAATAATTTGGTATCATCAGAACAGTATTTGCTTATATATACACCAACATGGAGAAGAAGATATGGGTTAAGCAGGCTTACGGAGTATGATTGTTAATGCCATTGATAAAGCGTGCAATATTTCCACGTTTATCAGGACAGATGACAAGGCTTTTAGATGGGTCTCTTGCCAAAAGAAGGGTCATCATACTATCACAATCATCATGTTCTCGGTTTTTAATGTAATCCACGTCACCTGAGTATTCTGCTATAATGGTCAAATCCTTTATCTGGTCATCTGCCTCAACTGTATATCTGCATCACAGAATATACATGAATCTACTCAATATGCAGTAGTTAAATATGGTTGTTAGCTGAATAAATGTATTCAAGATGCGAGTACCCTTCACATGAATCAAAAACTACTAAAAGAGGAGGGCATTCGCCTCTTTTGCACATAGCTCTGCACTGTTCCAATGTCTCAATGTCCTCCTTGGAAAGGACCTAATAAAGGCACCAGATCATGCAAATAACATGTAATACAAGACAGTAAAAGGTTTGGAGAAAATACAAGGTTGAAAAGAAAGTTTTAAATTCAGACCTGCATGCCACCCTGCTCAAACTTGGCCTGATTGGCTAATTGAGGAGCCATGCCAGGCAAGTAGGTCAAATCACCACTAAATTCCATGTGCAATGCTGTTAAAGCAGAAGCAAGGGTGCCCATTTGTTTGAGCCTTTGGGCAGGATCTTCTGATGGAATAAATGGCAACAGTCTCCTTCTTTTCTTTTGATACACCAATGAACGTCTCCGTCGTTTTCTAGAATCTTGAAAACAGCTCGAGAGGAGGGAATGAAAACATCAACTTAATATCGGCAAATCTAATTCAACTAGTTTATGCATTAGCACCAACATTTCTTGACTTCAAAGGAAATGTTCATAAGCAATAAAAAGCAACAAGATAAGCAATAAATGAAAATTAAGGCTTCAAAGGTGCAGCAAAAACCAGGCAATGTGGTGAAAAAATACGTGATAGCATTCATGGCAACTAATAAGCAAAAATAGATCAGACAAATAGGAAGTAAATGACAAGGCCCCAAACTATTTGTGCCATGAAAGTCCATGCATTAGGAGAAATAATTCAAAGGAAGCAACAAAATGATGTGACAAAACAGCAACTACCTGTATTACAATGCTTACCTTTTTATCTAGGGCTTTCACTTTTTCATTTTACAAAGATGTGCAGGAATTTTGGTAAGAATTTAGAAATTTTCATTCTTACATGGAAAACGTACAGTACATTCACCAAAGCGAATTTGATTTTCTAGAAAACTAAGTCTTAAAGAAAAGGTTTCGAGAATATATCATAATTCATAAGTTTGATGCTTTATTATGGGAGTCAATGGTACATAGATACATAATGTTTGGCAAAAAATACTGTAATGGAAAGAAATGATGATTGTTGTCTCTCTATTACGTTGCAGTACCACTACTAAACACATCAATGTTTATGGGTAGCTAAGCACTACAATCCTTTTTTACATGAACCATGGCATACAAGGTAATGCATATGCATCAAAATAAAATTCCTAAATAATAGCAAGTGCATACATAAATACAGACAATCAGTGTCGCATAACATAGCATCAATGATCACACTCAAGATATCGACCCCACTAATTTAGCACATGATGGGTAAATGGTTGATGCAAGTAAAATGTAATCATGTCAAATTTATGATTGATGAAGTATCCTAAGACACAAAACATAAGTTTGCTGATTAAGAGATGAATGTTCTTAGGATAGGCCAAGTATAAGGCATGATCTTCCTCGAACCATCTGATTCAACATGCAATGCAACAATTTGCCTGTTGTACAAAGTAATTGTCTAATGGACTTATCTGAGACATGATTAGATTGTGAGCTTTTCTCATTTAAGCAGCAGTTTATCATTTGCTTTGGTAAACTTTAATCATCAGTTAACCCTATTAGTATTATTTTTTTAGATTAAGATGGCTTGATTAACAATGTTAAAACTATTATCCCAATTCTAACCACCATCATTACCACTGTTGCTGCAGCTACAACATTTTCAAATCTTTTATAACTAAAAAATTTCACCCTTGACATCTATCCCCTCTATTATACCTAAACTAATACCCATCTTTTAGCTTGTTTAAAAATAGTAGATTAAAAATGCAATCCATTGTTCTATTCTACCAGTTTCGAATTCACTCTGTTTGATTAAATTTTTACCCTTAACATATAGTTCATTTCAATGATAAAGGAAAAATAGATCATTTGGACAATTATTATCAACTGATTTTTTTCCGCCATATTTGGGGCCATAAAAGGAACCATTATACCATTTTCATGAGAAAGAGAGAATACTTAACCAAAGTAATAATATGTAAAAAATTAACAAATTTACGAAAGTTCTAAGTCACTGGGGTTTAGTTGAAATATCTTACTATCTTTGTAGGCACTGTGTTGCTAATACTAATACAATACTCAAAACAGTTTATAATACAGTGAAACTCCGGTCCTTTGATACTGCATTTCCACTTTGTTAGCTCTAAGCATATCAGGACTAACCACTGAAATCTCATGTAGATTACCCATCATTTTGTATTCTTAGCATTTATTCTGCTGACGAGTACTCCTATGAAATTTCACTACATCCTTAATCCATGCCAAATGCTGCCCAAGAGTTTTAGTCATGTGAGCACAATATGTTCAGTGGATATGAGATCTTAAAATCGATACCATTTATGATTAGACTTAAATGTAAAATCGGTAAAAAGAAAAGTAATAACTATCCTACTCAAAATAACAAGGACAATCACAAATCATACTGGAGTTCAGTCCCATTAGTTGAAATCTTTATATAAGATGAGAAATACCTCAACGGTTTCTATATTTGATCTAACTTGAATATCTCTACATTTGGCAAGGATCATTTAGCACAAAATTGGAATCTCTCCATTAATTAAACAACTTTTCAGGCTAAATTGCAAGAAAATGAACCCCTTGTCATGCTTTAAGTTACTTAGTGAAATTCATAAAATGTTCTACCAGTAATATTTCCAAAACTTCCTATGAGTTTAATCCTAGCCAAACACAATGTCCTTTTTTTCTACTTTTTATCATTTTATCTCAAAACTCTTCTTTATTCCCTTTCTCTTTTTTTTTTTTATTGTTTGTGATTCTTCAACACCGTTTAACATTGCTCCAACCATGTTTTTCAAAAAAAATTATTTCTTTTAGCTTTAAATTAATTTTTTTTTTATCAATTTGATGTGTTAATGTCAAAAATAATAATAAAAAAAACATTATTTTAATGTATTTCTAAATAAAAAAAAATACTTTGAAAAATAACTTCTATCTTACTTTCAAAGAGGCTCTTCTTCTCCTCTCCTTCCTATTAGTTTCTTCATTAACCTTCCTATTAGTTTCTTCATTAATGCTTTTGTTATTATTTTTTATTATTTATTATATTCCTTTTTTGGTCCTTTAGGTGGGAAGGGCACAATTCGAACCTAGTCCTACCCTCCTCCACTGCTTTGCAGTAAAGAGTACATTGAGCTACACACTCCAATATCCCCAAAGGAATACTCATTCTTTATTATTATTAATATTATTATTAAAACATTTAAACCCAGATAATTTTTAACTTCCAGCAGAACTTTGTTCCATGCAAAGCCTGAAACAAGCTCAATCACAATCCATCAAAAACATCAATAAAAGAAAATCGAATAATCACAAAAACACACACGAAATAAAATAAGTAAAACAATACTAACAATCAAATAAATAAATAAGAAGAAATCACCTTGGAGAGACCTGCATTTCTCTTTAATGTCATCCTTCTCACACCTCTGAATCCTAAAAAAATCAATTATCTTCTTCTGCGATAACCCTAACAAACGAAAAACCAAACCAATCAAAACGCACATTTGTTACTCACAAAACGACACCAGGGTAAAAAAAAATAAAATAAATAAAATAAAACCCCCCTACTTCTTACACGTCCTTGGCCGTCTCCAGAGCACTTGTTACAAATCCACGAGCCAATCGGGACCCTAACAACAATCGGTCTCAAGCACTTCATGTGATATCCTTTATCACATTTATCACACAACAACAGCTCCTCCGCTCGTTCCCCGGAGCGGCATTGTTCGCAGCTGATATCGTCATAGTCCTCCCTCTCCACAACCGCATACGCCGCCTTTTCCATTACCTCCGTCAACAGCTTCATCCTCTTCGGCGACGGATACGGCGGAGGAGACGGCCTCCGAGGTGCCGAGGTGCGATGGCGCGAGCCGATTTGTCGCCTAACCGCCGCCGTGGTGGTGGAGGCTGGATGCATTGGTAATTTGGGAGATGAGCAAGGGTAGAATCGGAATTGGGAAGAAAAATTGGTGCGTGTTTGTTGCACTAGAGAGAGAGATGGACAGAGAACGAGCCTTCTTAGTTTTTTCTAAGTCGCGGGTAATGGAGATGGATGCTAACGTGCGCAGTGTGTGTGCACAGAATTTGATGTAATGCCCGTTACGGGGTTTTGGATTTTATAGCCGTTCGGCGTTTGAAAGACAAGACTGACCTTGTTATATCATGTACCTGGTAAGGGTAAGGTTAAGAGTAAGGGTGGGTGTGTATGTTGTGGAAATCGTATTCTTTAATTTTTTTTATTTAAAATAAAAAATTTATATTTTCAAATTATTTTAATATTTGATATCAAAACTAATTTAAAAAAAATTAAAAAAATTTTATTTTAATATATTTTTAAATAAAAAAATTTTGAACCACTATCGTTACCACAATCTCAAATATACACAAAATAACCTTAGATTTTATTTTTTAAAACTACATGTGGTCTGCAAGCCGATCTATTTTTTATTTGTTACAAAGAAAACATGTCAAAACAATGTAAATGTTTTTTTTTAAAATGTAATTCTATTTGCTGAGTCATTCATGAGTTCTCTATTACGTTTAATAAGTTCAACTAATTTAATAATATAATTAGATAAAACATTAATAAAAAAAAATTACAATAATTTTTAATATTATAAAAATATATCTTGACGATATTTTTAAAACTTTTTAATGATTTTATTTGTTAACAAAGTAAAATTTAAATAAGAATAAGATATTTGCATAGAAAAAAAATGAAAAATATTCAAATGTTAGTTCTCAACTAATAAAATGTTAAATGAAAAAATTAAAAAGAAAACAATTAAAACAAAAAATAAATTGACCAGAGACCATCTGAACCAACATGTTAAATCTAGAACCTAGTTGTGAGACTGGGAGAACCCTGTGAAAAGCAAATTGAATAAAATTATTGAACTTAATTCTCAAACTGACCTAATAAAAAAGGATAAAATTGAATAAATAAAAGGAAATAAAATTTAAAAAAAGCAATGAAAAAAAAGAGCACGAGTTAACCTTAGTAAATCTGACGAATCCATGATCTAAAACATGAGACTGGAATAACATCATAAAAAAAAGTTAAAAAAAATAAATGTTAATCTTTAATCAACTCAATGTTGAGATATGAGATTAAAAAAATTATTATTTTTTAAAAAAACAAAGTCAACCCATTATGATCTTCAAAATTCGAGACAAGGATCATAAAGTCGGATTACACTATAAAAGATAAACCCAAAAAAATAACAATGTCAAGTTTCCAACCATCTAAAACAATCAAGGATAAAAATTTTTAAAAAAAATCAACCAAAAAAAGGTTTAAAAAGAAAAAAAAATAGATTTGAAAAGAATGAGAACCAAATTTAGCACAAAAAAATAAGATTAAATTATAAGGGATAAAATTAAAAAATAATGTTTCAATTAAAAAAAGAATAAGAAAAAAATAACAATAAAAAAAATAAGAACCAAACTTGATATAAAAATCAAATGTCAAGGGATGAATTGAAAAAAAAATCAATAAACATATTGTCAAAATTAATTTAATGAACAAATAATCAAACTTCTTTAATTTTTTGTAATGCTCGGCGTGTTTTTAAGGAGGAAAGAAAAAAAAGAGCAGGAAGAAAAAACATGTTGTCGGAGTTTAACCATCGTTTATTTGAAGGCACGTATGGCACCACCATGAAGAGGGTGGCATGACACAATGAATAATGCATATGACAACAACGTTTGAAGTCTAGATGGTACTGCATAAGCCACCCAAAGAGCGCTAGTGGTGCCAGCCATATTTGATTTAAATTTTATATATATATATATATATATATATATTAAAAAACTCAATTACCCTTAACCCTATATTATAATTATAAAAAATCCAGAATTAAATGATGAAAGTGCCTCGTACACAAAGCCAAGAAAGTGTAATTTTAAGGGGCATTTAACTTACTGAATTATGCAAAAAAATTAAAAAGATGAAAAAACCCCTTGATCTAAGTTAATTTTTTTTGCTCTTAAGGGTAATTTAGTAATTTTATTGTGCAACAAAAATTAAAAAGATTGATTCACCATGTTTAATTTTGTAATGATTAATAGATCCCATGAAAATGATTGTATTGCCCCTAATATCTAGTTAAGTGGGTTTCTTCTCAATGGTAAAATGATAATTTTATTGTGCAAATCCACAATTAATTATGAGTGTGTGCATGATGAAATAGCGACCTCTTTTAACCTTTGTTTAATGTTATAAATTTGATTACTTGCATTTTTTTTATTGCAAAAATTATATATTATTAACCAAAGCTAAAACATGAAGGATTTTTATTATAAAACTTTCACAATTTAGCCTTTTACATAAAAAAAAATTTAATATTAGCTGCTGGGGGCATTAGAATCTTAAATAACCATTAGATAATATTAAATTGACCGGAAAAAAAAAATTTCTATTTCATTTGCAAAGTGAAACAACCAAAATACTTTTGGAATTAAAAGATTTAAAACAAGAGTTAAGAGACAATTTGTGTTTTTCCAATGGTTTTTTGTAATTACCATGTCAGGTGATGGGTAGTTTGGTATTTGACTAGACATAAAAAAACAAAACATGTAGTAAAACGACCAAAACATCTTTAGAAACCAAAAATTAAAATTGGCCCCAAGAGACTTTTTCATCTTTTAACAAAAGTTATTTTGTTATTATTAGGTCAATTAAGAGGAAATTAAGTCTTTTAATACAGAAATAAAATAAACAAAAAATAAAAAGTTATTGGTGTGTACGTAGCAAACGCTATCATGTAAGAGGTGTCTGTGTCCTTCATGTTACACACGTAAAGCCACTTGCCTTTTAAAAATTCCTTTTTATCATGTCGTTAGAAGCATTGTCGCATCTTTTTTTTTTTAGGGTGGTGTTTGCTCACATTGGGTGAACGGTTTGTTGACAATTAGGTTTTTTTTTTTCTCCATTCCCCCCAGATGACAACTTGGTTCTCTTTATTATTATTACTTCAAATTCAATCATTATTTTTTTGATTTCTAATTTTTGTTCTTAAACTTTCTGTAAATGTTTTTATTTTATTTTATCATTTAATACTAATTTTTCATATATTTTTTTTTCAATTTGATCTTTATTCTTTTGAGTTTTATTTATTTTCTTGGCCCTTTTGCAAAAGTTTTATTTTTTTTTTCAATTTCATCATTCATTCCAAATTTATGGTATATTATTTTTACTAATTTGATACTTATTCTTTGGATTTTTTTTTCTTTTGTTAAAGTTATTTTCCCTTTGACACAAAAATAGTTTTAATTTAGCATGTCAATTTTGATCATTTTCTTTTGATTTTTTTCTTTTGCTAAATTGATTTTTCATTTCAATTTCACCATTCAATAAAATATAAAATCTATTTTCTATTACAATTTTGCTCATCATTCTTTTAATTATTATTATTTTTATTTATTTTGTATAATTAAAATTATATTTTCAATTTCATCCTTTAATATTTGATTGATTGAAAATTAAACTTTATGGTTTTTCCAAATAGGATGTTTTGGGTCTATGATCCAGGTCACGGGTTTGAAAATTTAACGCATGTTGACTTTTTTTTATAAAAAAATTAGTTTTGTGATTTTTTTTAATTTTTTTATCAGGTTATTTCAATTTCATAATCTGAATCACGAGTTTGATAGGATAATCCTGGTTGGCTCGACCCTAATTACTAGAGTTACAAGTTTGTCATGCTAATTTGGATAAATAAAGACTGATTTTTTAATATCTTTTATTAATCTCATTTTATTTTTCAGTATTTAATAGGATGAAAATTGAGCTTTTTTAAAAATATGCCCCCAAATTATCCTAATTTTTTTTTAATATAAAAATTAGTTCATTTATTATCATTATCTATTTTTATATCATTTAATTAAAATAAAATTATTTTATTTAATTCAGTCGGGCCAATCATTCAAATCATAGATTTTTCTTTATTTTTTAAAACACATTTTTACGGTAGCTCAGCATTATTTTTATTGATGAAAAAAATAATTATTCTGGCCTCGCAGCGTTGGAGCGCAGGTCCACACCGATACTCACTATTCTCAGTCCCGAGAAATTATTCCCACATCAGTGCTTCGTTTCCACAAGTTGTGGCAGTTCCCGGTGCACCACCTTTTCTGATCAGGGACCGGCAGCAGCCGAGATGTCTCCATGTTATATAATCAAATGCGTGTCATGAAAAAAATTGGTTGTAAAATTTTTGGTAATGTAATGGAAGCACGATGAAAGAGTCACTGTGATTTTTGAAAAGATTATTTTAGTCCCCATATTTTATTTTTATTTACAAATTAATCCAAATATAAGATGGAACAAGCTATTATATCATTACATAGTTCATTACATCTAACCAAATATGTCATAAGAAAGTACTTAGAATTTAGAACGTGTAATGACCGCCTGATCATGGAAGGATAGCATTACCTCCCACAAACTTGTATTATTTCCAATAATTATTTTAATGCTCTACTCTATTTTTATAATAAGAGACAAGGAAGTAATTTTTATCTGGCTTTGCTCATGTATAAAAGGGAAAGCCTAACTTAGTCCCTGAACAATATATTAATTCCTAATTGAGTCCCAAAACAATATATTTTATCAATTAGGTCCCAAATGTCTCAAAGACTTCTCAATTGGGTCCTTTTCCAAGTTTGTCTTTTAAAATGATAAAATGGTGTTTTTTCAGAACAAAATCTAACATAAAAATCAGAAAAAATGGATAGATGGACTGATTGAGAATGTCTGAAAAATTTGAGACCTAATTGATAAAATTCATCTGTTTTGGCACCTAGTTTCTGCATATTGAAAAGAAGAAATCCTCGTATTCCATGCAGTAGAATTCTCCAGTCCATAGTCAAATATCTAAAAATCTAAGCCAGTCCAAACATCAGTTGGAAATAGAATCCACTTTTACTCCCTATAAAAAAAATGCAGGCAAGTTGTTGTATAGTTTCAGATAATTGTTTGATAAGAACTACAACAACATCAGTTGATGCAACAGATTCAACTCATAATCCAAACAACGAAGGATGGATAATATTCTCAAAATATCTGATGGTAATTTAGAAGCTACCCTTCTCTTTATATATGTATTGAACATAGGATCTGAAATGAATTCTAGACTGCTCAAAACAACCACCACTTCTTCGGCTTGTCGAAAATTCCAGGTCCATATGTGGAAAAGAAGATCTCAACAAGGAGAGGGAATTGTAGCAGAGCAAAAAGCGTGACAGGAAGACTAGCCAGCAAAATAATCGGAAAGGAAACCCAGTGAAAACGTTCACGAAGCATCATAACAAGTGTAATGCCAAAGGTTATCATCATGGTTGCTATCGAGAAGAAAAGACACGAAAGGCCTACTATCAACTTTGTAGGCAAGGACTTGAGGAAATCTTCTTCTCTATACCGCGATGTCAGGATTCCGAAGAACATCAATAATGATGATGAAGACGCGAACAATGACATAGCGTCGGACACTATGAAAACCATGAAAGAATTCCGATTCAAGTATATAGGAATGCCTGAATACTGGTCATATCCACCTGGAACAGTAAAGATAGCTGAAAACATTATGGTAGCAATAAGAGCAGCCACAACTGTGCAAGATTCAGCCGTGGCCTTCATCCATTTCTCCCCTTCCTCTAGTAATTTCTTGTGCTGGTCAGTGAATAAAGTTTGAGCTGTTTTATGGGACGAATTTAACATCTCTTTGTACTTTGGTTGGACAATGCTCTCCACCTCCTGCGAGGCAGCAAACTCTTCTGAGAAATATGTGAACTGCTTTTTGAAGAAAAACCATCAACTATAGGAAGTAGGAGATTTACCTTGTACCATTGTAGCTCTCTTTGCATTTGTAATGGTGCACCTGAAACACGATCAAGCTGAGAGGAAGGTGCCATGAATGCAGCTTGATGTAAAATGTTGTTTTGATACTTGTCCCAAGAAGTTGCCATAGAGTTCTTCTTTGCTCCCATTTTGTATATAAGGCTGAATATCTTTTCTTGGCGTTGTAGGGTTGCGTATAAGAATATGCCCCGGTTGAGTTCATCCTCGGACCATATGATGTCAGGATAATGTCTAATCATTTCAATGATGAACTCAACAATTCCATGCTTAACAGCACTGAATACAGCTCTGTACACACCAATTTCTTTGAATTCTGATTTATGCAAAGTTGATATTTGTTCACATAGGCAACAGAGAACTGCATGTGCTTGGCCATGTATCAACTTCAGGTTATACATATGCTTGATAGCTGGAACTGCAGGTATAATTTGGTTCAGGACTCTAAACAAAATACTACTATGATCGGCATTATTAAGATGCTACTTACCAAAAAATCTCAAGCCCTTCCAAACCATTACCAACAATTTGTCAGATGCTGCGAAGTCCATAAAACATATCAAAATGAAACTTCTGTTCATAGAAGGGAAAATAATGCGGTAACTCTATAACTGAAACTTCAAAATATCAGATTGAAATCTCATGTTTTATGAAATACCTCGTTTAACAATGTTCCTTCGATCAGTTGGTCCCCTATCTGGCCTTTCAATGTCTCCATGGTTGTTGCTAGAGGCAAGTGGCTGAGGCACCCGGATACCTACCACAAGATAATGCTGCATTTTTTAAGATGTGAAAAGAAAAGCAATTTGACTTAATAGTTACATCCAGTTGAGTGAAAATAGTTACATACACTTGTATATCCATTTTTGCCACAAAGCAAATTGAGTTCCACTGGGGAAAGCAGAGGGTTTTTGAGCCAACATATCAAGAGCTGTGTCTTTGTCACTATCTTGATAAAAAGCCAATTGTGGGTAATGTTGAAGCAGATCCAAGGCAATATCTATATGAACATTAAACAGCGAACCAAGAAAAGCAAACGAGAGTTGAACAAGATAGTGTTTTCAGTTGAAGAATAGGAGAAACGAAAAATATGATCCTGACTACTAGCTTATACCATAGAGTTCGTCATTGATACATGTTGTGAGAAGCATAACCCCATTCTTATTGTTTGTAGCTGGACTGAGCTCTTCTTTCGGACTCACACTGTAAAGATAACGAACCATGTCTTTATGACCATAAAGAGAAGCTACAACAACTGGGATCAGGCCATTCTGGTTTGGAACTTTAAGTAAACCTTCATTCTTTGCTACCAAAACCTCTGCAATCCTTGTGATCCCTCCGATGGCAGCATAATTAAGCGCGGTGGCATTATTTCTGTTTTTGATTTCCAAGTCACCTTCCTCCAACTGGTTGACCAACTCCACCACAATCTCTATGTGCCCTGCCAGAACCGCAGCATGGAGGGCAGTGTCCCCATCTGCTGAAATGCTAGCAGTCAGTCCATCAGGATGTTCTTTCAGGAACTTCATTGTGGCCTCTAGGTCACCAATGTCAACAGCCTTATACAGTGGCAGATACTGAATGTATGCCGTATCTTTCATCTCTGCCAAGTTAAAACTCATTCGTGTTAGTTGTAGCGTTAAGCACATTGACATTAGTACTAAACAACTAACAAGATTTAGCTTGGATGTTAATTAATTACCGTATTCCTTGCTTGAGCTCTCATGTGATACTGGAGGCCGTGATTTCATCTTGCGTGGTACCCTGCTTAAGGTAAAATCACTATACGAATCCATATTTTATGGGGAAGCAGCCTAAAAATATAATTGAAACTTCACATCACATATTGACACAATTTTTTTCACCAGGTATAAACTATTTGAGTTTTATGAGTATAACTTTCTACTTCCAAAGAATGTTTTTGAAATGTTTCTGTCACTGCAGTGAACAACAGCCATAAATGTGTGTGTAGGTAAACACACACGCACAAACTCCCAATTTCATGAAACAAATCAATAGATGGTGCATTTCTCTCTCTAATAAGTCAGGATGCTTGAACAATGATCACAGTTTTAGGAGGTACGTAATCGGTAGAAGCTGATTTGATACCATGTGTCTATGCATGTGTGGCATTAAAGGATGCACAAGATACATGCCTTTTCAGGTGATTGGGCTGCTAAATATAAACAACAGCAAACTGCATCATCGAATATACCAAATGTTTTTCCTAGGAATTTAATATGCAAGATCAATACTTACAGGAATACACTGTGCAACCACAGCTTGCACTCAACAGAGTTGGTTGCAGCAGATTAGGTGACCTCAAAATCTTAATGGATTCAAGGAAGCGAAACCAATTAATTTATAAGAAAGAGTGAGGGCATAAACCATGCACGGAATAAAGGAAATCTCCTAGTGAAGTAAATGAAACTACGAATATATGTGGAAGTTCTCTCTGCTTACTTTTCTGCTTTGGATTCTAACAATGTAGTGATTGCTTAGGGTCTTTTGAAAGAGCTGGTTGAAAACACGGGATCACTGTAATGTTTTCTTTCTCCTGTAACATTTCGTCCATGTCCTCTTTAATGATTCTTGCAAAGTTTAGGTTGAGAGAATATATTTAAAGCTAACTGACCAATACGAAACGATGACTCCTTTATGCCTGTTGAGAGAAGACCACTGTGCTTGTAGCCCAAGCAAACGAAAAAAATAGGGGCAGAAATCAGCTTCTAATACCTTTAGGAACAGAAAAAGAAAGGCGTGGGATTATTGCTATTGATATTTATATATAACGTATATTCTTTTGTGCATTTTGTCGGGTATAAACAACGAAGAAAACCAGGCACAAGCTGGAAATGAGAAGGATAATTGTTCCTGGTAAAGAAGAAAACTAAAAAAGAAGTCTGTTCTTGCCGACAACAGCAATCCTCGCAAATACCGTGAGCACAGTTTTTCTTTCTTTCCTTTCTTCTCTTTGATCCTTTCTCTTTTCCTTCTTTCTTGGGACACAGAAATCTGAATCAAAACTTCTTTGAATCTTTTCTCTCTTTTCTCTTTAGAGAACTGCTGACTCAAAATCTCAGAAAACTAGGTTAATGTAAGATCATTTCAGAGACTAGTTTTGATTATTGTGATTTAGAACTAAAGGGGAATGCTGTAAACCTATAACCCCACCAAAGTTTTTAGCAAAGTGTTTTTTACATTGGAAAATTATCCAC
>Ga0325411_1001686_pt1 | contig 24711 bp, 10 predicted proteins | sample PopdelMetagenome_13_FD_206181 | JGI IMG/M metagenome (GOLD analysis project Ga0325411, IMG submission 206181) | Populus deltoides microbial communities from Bellville, Georgia, United States - Xylem-PdIQD-R4 | ecosystem: Host-associated > Plants > Phyllosphere > Stem > Wood/Secondary xylem... | reverse complement strand
GTGTGAAAGTAACATGTGAGATTCCAAGACGGCCGTCCAGTTTCCTGCTGAATTTTCATTTTCTCTTATTTATTTTTTATTTTAATTGATTGGGGAATTTTCTCTCACAAATTAGATTTTTATTCTTAAACCTAAATATTAGCATGAGCAGCAAACTCATTTACTCATAAGCTAGAAGTTAACTGTAACAAAAAAAAAAATAAGCTAGAAGTTAAAGAATTGTAATAATAATTATTTTTTAAAGAGTTTTTTGTTTTAAAATACATCAAAATAATTTTTTATTTTTAAAATTAATACATTGAAACAATATAAAAATAAAAAATAGCCTTTACACAGGGAAAAAAATAAAAAATACCTTAATAACTCATGGGACAAAATATATGATAAATGTTAAAAATATTTAATAAATGGTCAGCATATTTATATTACTATATAATGATTTCAAATCACTCCAACCGTGTCAGCATTATTATAGTTAGTTTTAAGCATATTTAAAAAGTATATTTTTCTTAAAAAAAACATTGAATTAATGTTTTTTTAATTTTTTTTTATAATAGCAAATTAATTTTCAGGTTTTTTTTTTTTTTTTTGAAAGTTAATCGAACGATAAATTGTTTCCGTCTGTTCCTGGAGGGCCTGATTCTCGACATGGGAGCACGTTTCTTGCAAGGTTCTTTTTATTTCCAAATTCTCGATCAAAGTTTAGAAGATTGTTTGGACTCTAATTTTCAAAGTCAAGCCAGGTGGCTATCCATGGATTTGTCAAACCACTGCCTTAAAACGACACCTGCATACGGGTTTACTAGTTTGTGTGTCCCCGGTGCCTAACTTGTTTTTTCTATTATATCTTTTAATATTTAAATTTTAAAAATTTATATTAGGTTAGAAAATAATATAAATAATATATTAAAATTTTATTTAATAATTTAAGTTATTGGATTAAATTGATTCTTTAATATGATATTAGAATTTTAATGATCAAACGATCACAAGTTTGAATTTCATTATCATCATTTATTTGATAAAAATTAACTATAAAGTAATATAAATTTATGCAAATTTCACACTCAAAGAACTTTCATTTAAGAGAATATGCTGAAAAATAATATAAATTATATCTTGAAATCTCATCTAATAACTTAAACTTTTGGGTTAAATTGATTCTTTAATAATTAATATTCTGTTATATTAAAATAAATTAATTTTAATACATGAGATTTATATCAACATACCCTATTATATCTTATTGATATTAATCATTTAAAAGGACAGCATTACTTTATTTTTAAAATAATATCAAATTGATATGAATTGATATATTCTTAAAATTAAAAAGAGAAAAAAGATTTCTTGTACATGATCATTTTTATTTTTATTTTTATTTTACTCGTGAGACGTGCGATGCAATATCCATTTCTGAAACCAAGAATTTGATTTTTCAGGAATTTTAGAACGAATGGATCAATTTTTATGTATAGAATGGACAGGAAAAGTTTGGTGGAAGAGTCAACAACACGTTTGCATGTCAAGTCTTGCTTCCCAATAATGCCATATTATAAACATGGGGAATTGTGATAATTGTATCCCGCACACAGGAGACACGCCCATGGCCAGGCCACTGCTCAGCCCGAGTTCCCAAGAGAGAGCACAGAAGTCCATGATTAGGGAGGGACTCAGCTCCACCGGGGTCTTTTACCGTTCTGCCATAGTTTGGCTATGATTGTGTTTTGAAATTTATTTTTTGGAAAAAAAATTTTTAAATTTTTTTTATATTTGTTTTTTATTAAAAAAATTAATCAAAGAAAAATTTGACTTGTTTTTCAGAAAAGTGTTTTTCTAAAAAATTTAGACGGAAAACACTTTCCGGAAATTGAGAAAAATTTAAAAATGTTATACTATTTGTTTATTAAATCAAATTTGGTCCTCAAACTTTTGATTGTTATATAAATTTTGTTTTAAATATTTATTTTTCAATTTCATCTCTTAAAATTTAATTTTTATATTAACTTTGGTCTTCATTTTTATAATTGTTATTTACTTTTTCCTTATCATTTTTTTATTGAAATTTTTTACGTATCAAATTTGGTCCTCATTTTCTTGATTGTTACTTATTTTATTTGAAATAATTTATGAAATATTAATTATTATTATTTTAATTTCTTTATTTTTTTTAGATTTGATCTCTATTATTTTGATTATTATTTATTTTATTTGAGATAATTTGTGAAATTATATTTTTTTTCAATTTCATTCTCATTCAACATTTTAATCTGTAAGATTTGTTCCTCATTATTTTAATAAACTTGAAAAAAATAAAATATTAATAAATTATTTTCCAGCTTATTTTTCATGACATAACTAAACACTGGAAAATATTTTTCAATTTATTTTTCATTATACTACCAAACATCAGAAAATAATTTACTTTTCAAAAAAAAATTACTTTCCAATAAACAAACAGGAGATTCAAGTTATAAATACAAAAATATCAGGAATATAGCCCATTTTAATTCAGCTTCTAATGGAAATTGCGGTTTTATTCATAAATTGCTAGTTGAAATACCAGTTATATTAAATAATCATTATTGTTGATAGCATATGTATTAAACAATTACTAATCACAGTAATGATTCTTCAATACATAGATGTTAATGTGAAAAGCAACTACGCTGTCCGACCACAATTTTAGCTTAATATCAACCCCAAATTTAATGAAAAAAAAAAACTTTAAGTCACCACAACCAAATCCTAAAAAAAAAAATTATCAAATCTTAATCCCATAATTGATATGTTTGTTAATTATAATCTCAAATTAAATGTATGTTATTTTTAAATATTATTTTTATTTATTTATTTTAAAGATAATTGATAATGGTAATAATAAAATATAACAATGTGTATTTTTTAACTTGTAAAAGGATGATTTGGAATTTTAAACATTTTCACCTATTGATTAATGATTTTAAATCATATTTATCTAAAATAAGTACGAGAATGCAAGGATGCTTGAACTCCAACTATATAATGAAATGAATTCGAAGTCCTCCAATAGTGGTAGGTAGAACAAGGACGTATGTATCTTATTGAAATTAATAAAAAGTATATTGTCAAATATATGAAGCATGTACACTCTAGCATAGTTGCTCAACAGAATATGAAATTCAAATTAAATATAGACAAATTAATATGTTATTTGAACTATTAGCATGCATTAGTATACCATCTTATGATCTCATCATCATTATCATTAGGTATTTTAGAAAAGTTTTTTCAAAGTCATCTCATGCATAAAACATTCCTCTTGAACATTTTAATAGGGGGCACTCGTCCAAATACGCGCTTGCATAAAATGATCTTATTCTGGATATTTACGGTAGTAAGTGCTCGCCCATCTGTGTGTAAGCCAAGAAAAATAGAAACGTCTTGTAATGTCAGCGTCCTTACACAAAGATGGAATGTGCAAGTCTCTCATCTACATCTCTCAATAAGTGTTGTGAGCAATTTTTATATCCTGAAGACATGTAATGTAATAAAACCTACCTGTATGATGTATGGTATTATAGGATCTAGAAGTGATATCAACTTATAGAATATGCAGTATGTCTTAACCAAATCCTGTATAATAAAAGGAGAAGTTCGATGTGTTAGCATGAATTATAGGATAATTAGCAATAATTAATAATTTTTATTATGTGACATCCTAACCAAGTGTACCTATAAAATACAAAATATAATTCAAAACTAGAAAATATAGATTAGAAATAATTACCTTAAAAACAATAATAAATAGACATATAATTTGAGTATCTTATTACATACGTTATCTATGTTCATAAATTTTATTATTATTCCCAGTCCGTCCATATATGTCACATCTATATTGAAAATGCTCCTTTCTTGCATCCATCTCATATGCATTAACATATCAGATTAATATACATATAGTGAATATTATGTTTTCCAATTGTGACATGTATAAACTGTGTTATTTCATCAATTATTTCTTTCAAATTGTATTATTTTATTACTTTTATTTAATAAAAACGCCAATTAAAAAAATCATGTAAAAAAGGAATCCTAATGTAATTAATGATAGATCCCACTTATATAACCTAATGGATGAGCAATGCGTAGACAAGTTCTTAATAATGTATAGTTCAATTCTATTTGTTTTACATATTATTTTTTAAATATATTTTAGTAAAAGATATCTTTTCAAAAAATATAAAAAAATTATTTGTTTGAATATTTTCAAAAAATATAAAAAATAAAATAATATCTTTTCAATTCTTTCTTGCCTAAAGATATGAGAAATAACATCTAAGTGGGTTGGCATTTTAGAACTTGTTTTCTAGATTTGGCATCCTCTTCTTGTTTATTTTTTTTCTAATTAAAGAAATAAGGTGATGTTTGTTGTTGCTAAATTTGTGGTTATGGAATTCAATATGTTTAATTTTGTTAGAATCATTTCTCATTCTTTAATTTATGTTTTTACAAAGAATAATTGGTTAGTGATGATCTCACTATCCCATATGAACTAGGAGACGAAGACTTTAGTCGCTTATATATCATGAGGGTCTCCTCTCTTCTAAAGAGGTGTCTTTTAAAGATAAAACCCACTATATAATTGAACCCACATAAACTAGGACAAAACCTTTTAGGGGGGCTACCATGTGCGAATATGGGCACGCATCACCATTGGCACTATTTGTGAGGATGCCATAAATGCTCACTACCCAAGCCCTTCTCCTATAGGGTTATAATGATGTTATTATTCCATATCGACTAGGAGATAAGGACCTTAATCCCTTATATAGCACACGAGTCTCCTCTCTTTTGAAGAGAAACCTTTTTCAAAAAAAAACATGTCAAAGTATTTTATATTTTTTAAAAAATAAAAACTTAAATAGCTTTGGGATTTTTAGCTATATGTAAGAAAAACAATTATTATTATTTAGGTTTTATTTAGAAAAAAACTCATTTTGTTTGTAATAAAACTACAAAAAATGAGCATAAAGGGTGTTTGTCAAACACACCCTAAACCCAAAACCCTTTAACAAAAAATATGGCAAACCAAATAGGGTATTAAACTGTTTGACCTAATCTTTTTTTGCCTGGCCGAGTTGACATGATATTTTTTATTCGATCATATATCGAATAAAATATCTTGTTTTAACTCGAAAACAACTCAAAAACAAAACTAAATTCAAAAAATTGATTAAACACTAAAAAAAACACAAACTCTAAAATTCTTAAACAAAAAGGATCAAACACAAAAAAACACCAAGAACACCAAAATAAACCCAGCAATATATAACCCAAAATAGACCAGATTTGGTCAAAATAAAAGCACATACATATTGAAAATCATGAAAGTGTCAATAATATAACATCCATTCACTTCGATTATCATTCAAACATCACAATTTTATCAAAATGAGTTTTGGTTGTAAACCAAAATCCTATGATTAAAAATTGTTACAATCATGTTATTAATTTACATTAATAAACACTACATTATTGGTTAATCATGCATAAGGAAGAGTTATGTGTAAAGAAATGACCTAAAATCGGTTCAAACCTAGGGGCCAATACAATGTTCTTTCTATGAAAATAAAAAACAATGCCTAAAATAACCCAGGAATTTACCAGCCAAAGGCAACCTCTTCCAAACCCAGAAATGAGCATTTTTTTGCTTCTAAAACATGTTCTTTTATCCCAAGAAATCACAATATCATACACAAACATATTTGAACCAAAAAAGGAATAAAAAAAACATAATAGCATCAAAATCAAGCATGAGGTACCCATCAAAAAACTACTAACCTAAAACAGCCTACATGTTCATGCAACATGGATTCAAAATTGATTTTTTTAAAACTATTTTATGCATGAACAAGCCTAGCAAACTCAGGATAAATATCTTTGCTATATATATATAAACAAACTTAAATAGCAATTTTAATATATCAAAAACATAAAAAGACTTTAAAAGAACATCATTAAATAAAACAACACAACAACAAGTTAGTGAATGCAACATTATTTGTTAAACATTCCAAATATTTTTTCTATGTTTGTAAACATAAATATAATCCAAAGCAAAACATAAAAACAAAAGCAAGCAATAAAGGACCTACTTTTGGTTCAACAATTTATACTTGGAACAACTACTCTCCCTTGGCTTTTCTTTAGAAAATATTGTCTCTCACAAACTTGCAAAGCTTAAAAAAAAACTTTTATTTAGGCTTTTACACCTCTACAATTATGTTTCTTATTGATGTTTCTCTTCTTTTTCTTATCTTTTCCTATCTTTTTATTTTTCTTTTCCTTTTTTAGTCCCCTTTCTTAATCTTGATGGGGGTTTTTATAGGGTTTTGCTAGGCTTTTGAGAGGTCTTGAATCCATTTTTAACCGCTTGATCCAAAGAGAAGTGTTTTAAACCCTTGATCCATTGAGAAGCTTTTATATGTGAACATATGAAAACCAAATCGATTTTTGCATTATGGTTGCACTGTCAGGGATGACTGAGTTGCCAATTTCAAGGCCACGTCAGAGCAATTCTAATGCCATCATCGTCTAAGACCACCTGAAGTTGGTACAAGAGGTGCACACCTTTCATTTGAATCCAACCTTACTCAATTTAGAGGTTTGTAACTCCACATTCATGCGTTTGAAATTGTCAACTAGATTAGCCAAAATTGTCAAAACAAATGTGCAAGTTGACGAACAATGTGTCATTCACCTTCTTTTCATCAAGTATGAATGACACATCATTTAGGGTTCTTAATTTAGGATTTGACAAAAATCAATTGAGTACTTGTTATTCCACTTGCGTTTAATTGTAACCGTAATTGCCTCTAGACTTTTAATTTCATGCAACTTCACCCTTGCTACACTCAATTGTCAGCCCTAAAGTTCACCGCTTTTTAATTTTAGTTCTTAGTTCTAAATTTATGCATTTAGACCCTCAATTGACCAACAAACTTCCAATTTATTCAATTTGCCCTTGATTTGGTCAATTTCAGATTCGCGGGTCTTTTTTAGTTTTGTTGTTGGTTTTAGATTTCCTTAATCAAGTCTCTAATTGTTCATCAAACTTTAATATTTATGTTATTAAGCTCCTGATTTGATCAAATTAACTTTTAAAAATTGCAATTCAACCCCTAGACTTTAATTTCTTTCAATTAAAGCCTAAATTGACTTCAACAATCATTTTTTTCTTGTAATTAAGCTCTCAATTTCAATTAAACCTTGATAAATTCCAAGTGAGTCCTTAAACATCTAATTTTAATTTTCTTTGCTAAGAAGGTCTTTCTCAGTAAAAAATGCACAGTTAAATTTTCCAGTCTTGTATATTTTGATCTTTCTCAACTAGTCTTCGAAAATTTCCTTGACATTCTGGTATATTCTTCTTATTGATATATTTTTATGATTTTTTTCTAGTATTTTTTTAATTAATTTTGTATTTTCTCTTTTCTTTCTTTCTTTTATTTTTTTTGTTTATTTAAGGCCCCTAAATAGGTAATAACAATCGATGTGAGATAGTGATATCATCATAGTCCCTAGGCAAGGGGCTTGGTTAACATGACTGGTGTCCCCATAGACGGCACCAATGGTGATGTGTGTCAATATCCACACATAGTATATGTCATAACCTAATTTTTGACCCTTTTATTTTAATTATTATTATTATTATTTTATTTACTCAAAATGATGAAAAAAATAATGATGATGAAAAACAAGTAAAAATGAAATAAATAAAGAATGAATTAAAATTTGGGTTAAGGGCAACATGATTGGAAGTTTAAAGATTTAATTAAATTTTTGACTAGTTTAATTAATCAAGTCAAGGGTTTAATTAGAGAATTGATAAGTTTTGAGACTTCATTATGCTTGAAATTGATTTAATTAATCTAATCAAGGGTTTGATTGGAGAATTGATAAGTTTTGAGACTTAATTAAGCTTGAAATTAATTTAAATTTATCCAATCAAGGGTTTTATTGGAGAATTGACAAGTTTTAGACTTAATTGAGCATGGAATTAACTTATTCAAGGACTTTAATTGAAGAAATATTAAAGTTTGGGGTCAAAATTATAAAATTAAAATCCAAGGACTACATTGAAAATGGCGCGCAAATGCATGGGGCCAATTACAGTCTAAACCAGAGACTCAATTACAAGGCTTTCGAAACTGCACGGGTCAAAACATAAAATGGACACCTGTTATCTCCAAACGGCGTCGTTTTGAAAGGACGTTGTTCATCTTCTTTTTCTTTAAGCCACTGACCGTTTTCTGCAGTAAAGGCTGAGAAACGTTGCAACAGTAATCGTCCGTTGGCTTCAATTATAGGCGCCTTAATGGTGGTCGACCCTCAGCATACCGCCCGTTACCAACCTGCCGGGCTTTATATAAACAGAGGAGCACCAAAAAATCAAAGGTTGGTTGCAGAGACGGGGAAAAAGCCTAGAAGACAGAAAAGACTGGGGGAGAAACACGAAAAAAAAAGAGCCAAAGGCTAAATAGAGAGGATAGAGGAACGAAAAAGAACAAAAAAAATGAAAGAAGGAATAAAACGCAGGGAGGAACTGGGGGAGAAGGTCACGAGAAGAACAAAAAAAGGAAAACAGAAAGGACCCCGGGGATAAACAGAGAAAAACCAGAAGACAAACAAAAACGAGGACGGGGGACGACAAGCTGAAGATGAGTAACTCAGGGGCACCACCTTCGCCCCTTCCCATTGAACTCACAGATGAAGAACAAAGGCAGAAGACACAGGAGACGGAGAGAGAACTAAGAAACCAGGAAAGAAAAGCATAACCGGGAGGAGACTAGAACACGAAAAAAAGCCAAGAGGGGACGTAGATGAAGGAGCAGGAGCGAAGAACACTGGGAAACAAAAAAAAGCAGAGAAAAAGAAAGAAAAACAAAAGCAGAGGAAAGCCACCGAGACCAAAACCATTGTTGCTACTGTCTTCGGTATTTCCAGAGCCGGTAAGTAATCTTTTATTTCCCTGCTTTTCATTTTAATTCACTTCCTACTGTACATTCTAATTTTAATTCCTTTATCTGCTTATGCATGCGTGATTTAGTTCACGCGTGCTTCATGTTGCCCAGCCAGGTCATTGGCTTGGGCCAGTGACCGGGCCGAGCTGGCGGGGTCCAGCCCAGCCCATGTGGGTTACGTAATACTTACCAACGCCAAAGTTGGAAGTATCCGTAGTAGAATATTCACTGACGCCAGAGTCCAGAATTTTATAAGCAAATCATCATAGCATAAACTAATAAACGTTTAGCAATTTAAGATAAAAACAGCAATGTAGTCTGCCTCAGGCAGAACATTTAAAGGGTGATAATATCTTCCCTTTTACGTAACTAATCTCGTACCATAGAATCTCTGTTGACCGGTTAGGGTTCGTAGTGACCATAATACTAGGTGGCGACTCCTTAAACAAGACATTTTCCCCTAAAAGAATAAGATGCTAGAAATCTGTTCTTTTTCCATAATCAAGAAAAATTTTAAGGCCGCCGTAATGTCGGGTGTGACAGAATAGCGACTCCGTTGGGGACCTTAGGATTAAGCTTTGTCTTTTGTCTTATTATTGCTATTTTGTTTGTTTGTTTGTTTGTTTGTTGTATTTATTTGTTTATTTTTCCTATATTTGCTGCTTTAGTATCCATCCTTGTTTATGTTGTCGTGCATCACTTTGAGAGCACACACTTTACAACCTAGGATAAGTGGGGGAGTACGATACCCCAATGGCTTTAGCCTGGGTAAGACTCGTGCAACCATCCAACTCTCGCTTGATTGTTTACTTGAAAGTGATTGATATGCCAAACTGATATTACTTAGGGCCTCTATCTTCACACTACTTGTAAGCCTCATATCGAAATTTCGAGGACGATCACTGAGCATGCAAGAGACCCTTTGAAACTAGATAATGACCAACCCCTTGATGCACTCAACAATTAGGATCTTCCTACTAGGTTGTCACCTTGTGAAAGGCAAGTTTGCATTTCATACGTAATTTTTTTTTAATTTTTGCATAAATTACATGATTTACATTTAGTAGGTTAAAATATAGGTTCCTCATTGAAACCCATCTATAACACTCGTTCGAGAAAAAGACAAATTGAAAACGAAGAAAGAGCCCAATCGGAAGCCCAACACCAAAACGAGGTGGATAATCTTAAAGAAGAAGTCGCAAGGCTTACTAGTCTACTCGAACAGGCCTTGAGAGACAAATTCAGAAAAGCAACACATATAGTTCAGCCTAAACCTATGCTCGTAAATCCCTTTAATCCACAGAATCTGGGGGCAAATATGTTGCCATCTGATTTTTAACAAGTCATGCATTTTTAACCAGCAAACCCCATGAAAATGTTGTTTACTATTGATTCTATAGAGAAGGAATCTCAAAAGAGCAAGATAGTAAAAGAAGATAGTCTGAACAAATTAGTTGCCCTAGAGCAAAGGTTGAGGGCATTTGAGGGAATTCACTTATATGATCCTATAAAAGCTGTTGAGATGTGTTTGGTGCTCAATGTTGTCATTCCCAAAAATTTTAGAGTGCCAAAGTTTGTCAAATATACGGGAACTTAATGCCCTATAACTCATCTCAAAGCATACTACAACAAAATGGCTGAGGTGGTTGATGATGAGAAATTACTGATTCATTTCTTTCAAGACAGCTTGAGTGACGCTGCCCTCACTTGGTATATACGGTTGGACAATACCAAGGTTAAAAAATGGAAGGATTTAGTTGATGCCTTCATGAAGCAATATAAGTTCAATATAGACATGAGCCCTGATCGGTCAAGCTTGCAAGCTATGGAAAAGGATAACAAGGAGTCCATAAGAGAATACACTCAAAGGTGGCGTGAGGCTGCCACACAGGTTAACCCTTTTTTGTTGGAAAAGGAGATGATCAACTTGTTTGTCAACACTTTCAAGGCCCCGTACTTTGAATACCTGGTTGGAAGCTCTGCGCAACATTTCACTGACCTGGTTGTTATAGCTGAGAGGATTGAACAAGCTACTGGGTTAGGTAAAATTTCTGACCCGACTAAGAAGAACGATTTTGGCTGGAAAAAATAAGGACACTGAAGTTGGTTGTCAAGGCACCTACCCTTCATATGAAAAAAATTATGTTGATACTAGGCTGAGAATGGTCTGCATGTGACTTCAACTAAACTGTTAAAAGATGCCTTTGTCTAAGAGAATGGATGATTGAAAGATTTCAGAAATTCCAATCAATGATTGCTAAATGTTTAGCCCCTTTATATGTTACCATGTCAGTATTCATAGCCCAAGATATTGGCATAAGTTCTTTGTTGTTGAACTTCTTTTTCAAAGCTTTAATGAAATAATGAGTTTTTCATTCAATCGTGTTTACAACCAAACATTATTCATTTTCTTATGAGAGTTTTTCTTATAAGAACTCACGAATACACTTTGGAAGCTTTGCGTAATCTCATAGATGCAATTCATCTCTTTTACCAAAATCAGTTTTTCTATTGGAGTTTTGAAAGTTTGATCTTGCATTTTGATTTCAAAAATAATTTGATGTTTATTCAAAAACGATATTTTTGACATTCTACTTATAGAATAAAAAGTGAATCCAGCAACTCCATCATTAAGGTGACTAAATTATAAAACCAAAGAATACTAGATAAAAAAGAAAAAAGAAAAAAAGAAATGAATAAACACCCTTACCCCATGACCTTTAAATCATATGTTTTTAAATGTATAAATAATGATATGTAGTGAACTCGTTGCTCATGACTCATAAAATGCATCTTTGCAAAGACCAAACCATCACACTGGATGAGGTCAAAGTTTATTGATCATAGCTGTTTGCGCTTGAAATGAGGAAATGTCATCTTTGTTATCCCTTTCACGTTCTACAATAAGTACATACCTTGCGATCCCTTTTTGAGCCTAAATAATTTTTCTTTCATGAAAACAAATCCCGACTAGGATCACACCCCACACTGGAGGCAAGAGAAAATTTCAATTAGAAAAGAGAAAAAGCCGTGAGAAAGCCAAAAAAGCATAAGAGGTCAAGAAACTCAAATGCTAGGGGGCATGCCCAAATCACTAGAAAAAGTGACATCCAAGATAAAGTGAGTATGCCATAGCAAAGCAATAAAAAAGAAGCAGCAAATCAAAGAAGAGCGCCAAAATAAAATATGAAGGACGTTAAGAGTTAAACTGTTGATAGTGATCCTCAATCTTTGAAACCCTGAAACACTCTTTGAGCCTTATAAATCATTTTCTTTCATAGCCAAAAACCACAGCCTACGTTACGTGCCAGTAGAAGTCTTTTCTAATAAAGCAAGCAAGCAACCTAGAACAATAAACAATGCTCTCACAATGCAAAAAATACCTTTTTCATAAGATTCATGATATCAAGAATAAACTACTCATTATTATTCATGCTAATAAAAATGAATGTTAAAAAAATAGACAAGTTTTTTTCAAACAAAACCTCGAGCTTTTTCTCGAGTCCTTCACTTTGAAAACCTATAAAGGTCAACTCATGATGTATTTTCACCGAAGACCTCATTACCAAACACAAGAGCAAATAATCTCTTTTCCAAGAAAGAAAATAACCAACGAGTTGCAAATTGTTTTAGGCTCATATCGAAATAATTTTTATTTTCAAAATGCAAGATCAAGATTTCAAACTTTATTCTTGACCCATATCCTTCACCAAACTGAAAAGAAGAGAAATGAGAGAAGAGCCTCTTCAAACCATTATTTGTCGAAGTAGCTGACAGAACACACTTGGGGGCAATGACCAATACAAGGGGGCAACATTATGTTTAGAAGAAAAAAATTCTAGAAAAAAAAGATGGTAATTTCCTTCAACCAGATAAGGGGGCATTTTGGTTTACAAAAAATAGCTTGATCCTTTCAGCAAGTGACACCGAATGTTTCTAGCAGTGAAATGAGGAGTACTGAGTAGTCCTCTCAAATTATTTGACGAGTCAGAAAATCTTTAACAAGCAAGTGGGTCACGATGGGCACCAAAAAGGTTGAGTTGTGCAAACAAATCTAGAAATAGACTTACATGGGCCAACTCGAGTGGGCTAGAAGCCAAACGACAAAGATGACCCAAATCAGAGGTAGTAGGTCCTTATCAATCAAGCAACTAGAAGACTAAGAAGAAATAAGGGGCTATATTTCACATCAGGTAAGAATGCTTGCATATCATCTAAACTTTGAGACATTGGACAATGAGTTTTGCAAATTTTATAAGAGAAAATTCTGGCGGAATCCATCAAGTGGAAGGCCAACTTGAAATGGCCAAAGATTGAAATTGCTTTTGAAAATTTTTTAGTTTTGAGAATTTTTTAACCTGGGCAGGTCGCCCATGAGAATTAGGCCACCTAAAAAATCTCTGTCTTTTTCTACCTTTTTTGAATGCGCTTTCGAGCCTTTGATCATCATTTTTAGGGCGTCTTCGAGCCCTCATCTCCTTTCAAGTGCACCTTTGAGCCCTTGACCATCCAACGTAATGCGTTTCCTGACCATCCAAAGTAGTGCATTTCCTAACCCTACCTCTCTTTTGAGTGTGCATTCGAGCTCTCACCTCTTTCGAACACGCCTTCCAGCCCTCGCTTCATTTTGAGCGCACTTTTGAGCCCTCACTTCTTCTGAAGCGTGCCTTTGAGCCCTTGCTTCCTTTCGAGCGCGTCTTCGAGCCCTCATTTTCCTTTCTCTTTTTACTTAGGTAGGTCACCCATCACAATGAGACCCTTTTCTTTGTATTTGTAAAAAAAAATTCCTCGTCTTATTCTTCATCGGGTAGGTCGCCTGGAACAATTAGATCACTTACGAACCCACTTGCGAACCCCTTTTCGTGTTTTACTCTTTATATCGGGTAGGTCGCCTGGAACAATTAGACCACTCGCGAAACCTTTTCGCGTTTTATTCTTCCTATCAGGCAGGTCATCTGGAACAATTAGACCACTCGCGAAACATTTTTCGTGTTTTATTCTTCATCTGGCAGGTCACCTAGAATAATTAGACCATTCGCAAAATCCTTCGTGTTTCTTCTTCCTATCGGGCAGGTCACCTGGAACAATTAGACCACTCGTGAAACCCTTTTCGCGTTTTATTCTTCATCGGGCAGGTCACCTGGAACAATTAGACCACTCGCGAAACCCTTTTCGCGTTTCTTCTTCCTATCGAGCAGGTCGCCTGGAACAATTAGACCACTCGCAACCCTTTTCGCATTTTATTTTTCAACGGGCAGGTCTCCTGGAACAATTAGACCACTCGCAAAATTCTTCGCGTTCTTTTATCATCGGGCAGGTTGCCCAAAACAATTTAATCCATTTAAAAAACCAAAAAATAAAAAAACAAAAAGTGGGTCATCGTCTAAATGACTTGTTTCTTGATTTCTACATCTCTCTGTAAAAGTCATATGTCAATCTCCTGTTTTCAAAGTTTTCAAGACTCTGGAAAAAAAAGGCGCAAAAGTTCTTTTTATATCTACTTTTCTTTATAAATTTACTACACAAAGCTAAAAGAAAACACTTTCTAATATCTTTACGTAGTAAATATTATAAAAAGGGGGCAACTGTCATAACTCAATTTTTGACCCTTTTATTTTAATTATTATTATTATTTTATTTACTGAAAATGATAAAAAAAATGATGAAAAAAATAATAATGATGAAAAACAAGTAAAAATGAAATAAATAAAGAATGAATTAAAATTTGGGTTAAGGGCAACATGATTGGAAGTTTAAAGATTTAATTAAATTTTTGACTAGTTTAATTAATCAAGTCAAGGGTTTAATTAGAGAATTGATAAGTTTTGAGACTTCATTATGCTTGAAATTGATTTAATTAATCTAATCAAGGGTTTGATTGGAGAATTGATAAGTTTTGAGACTTAATTAAGCTTGAAATTAATTTAAATTTATCCAATCAAGGGTTTTATTGGAGAATTGACAAGTTTTAGACTTAATTGAGCATGGAATTAACTTATTCAAGGACTTTAATTGAAGAAATATTAAAGTTTGGGGTCAAAATTATAAAATTAAAATCCAAGGACTACATTGAAAATGGCGCGCAAATGCATGGGGCCAATTACAGTCTAAACCAGAGACTCAATTACAAGGCTTTCGAAACTGCACGGGTCAAAACATAAAATGGACACCTGTTATCTCCAAACGACGTCGTTTTGAAAGGACGTTGTTCATCTTCTTTTTCTTTAAGCCACTGACCGTTTTCTGCAGTAAAGGCTGAGAAACGTTGCAACAGTAATCGTCCGTTGGCTTCAATTATGGGTGCCTTAATGGTGGTCGACCCTCAGCATACCGCCCGTTACCAACCCACCGGGCTCTATATATACAGAGGAGCACCGAAAAATCAAAGGTTGGTTGGAGAGACGGGGAAAAAACCCACGAGACAGAGGAGGAAGACAGAAAAGACTGGGGGAGAAACACGAAAAAAAAAAAGCTGAAGGCTAAACAGAGAGGATAGAGGAACGAAAAAGAACAAAAAAAATGAAAGAAGGAATAAAACGCAGGGAGGAACTGGGGGAGAAGGTCACGAGAAGAACAAAAAAAGGAAAACAGAAAGGACCCCGGGGATAAACAGAGAAAAACTAGAAGACAAACAAAAACGAGGACAGGGGACGACGAGCGGAAGACGAGTAACTTAGGGGGCACCACCTTCGCCCCTTCCCATTGAACTCACAGAGGAAGAACAAAGGCAGAAAACACAGGAGACAGAGAGAGAACTAAGAAACCAGGAAAGAAAAACAGAACCGGGAGGAGACTGGAACACGAAAAAAAGCCAAGAGGGGACGTAGATGAAGGAGCAGGAGCGAAGAACACTGGGAAACAAAAAAAGCAGAGAAAAAGAAAGAAAAACAAAAGCAGAGGAAAGCCACCGAGACCAAAACCATTGTTGCTACTGTCTTCGGTATTTCCAGAGCCAAGTAAGTAAGCTTTTATTTCCCTGCTTTTCATTTTAATTCACTTCCTACTGTACATTCTAATTTTAATTCCTTTATATGCTTATGCACGCGTGATTTAGTTCACACGTGCTTCATGTTGCCCAGCTGGGTCACTGGCTTGGGCCAGTGACCGGGCCGGGCTGGCTGGGTCCAGCCCAGCCCATATGGGTTACGTAATACTTACCAACGCCAGAGTTGGAAGTATCCGTAGTAGAATATTCACTAACGCCAGAGTCGGGAATATTATAAGCAAATCATCATAGCATAAACTAATAAACGTTTAGCAATTTAAGACAAAACTAGCAATGTAGTCTGCCTCAAGCAGAACGTTTAAGGGGTGATAATATCTTTCCTTTTACGTAACCAATCCCGTACCATAGAATCTCTGTTGACCGGTTAGGTTTCCTAGTGACCATAATACTAAGTGGCGACTCCTTAAACAAAACGATTTCCCCTAAAAGAACAAGATGTCATAAATCTGTTCTTTTTCCATAATCAAGAAAAATTTTAAGGCCGCCGCGATATCAGATGCGACTATACCCCCCCACAACAAGTATGTTCCTAGCTAATGTGGGTTCAGCCAGGAAAGGGGCTTTGTGCTTTAAAAGACATCTTTTCATAAGAGAAAAGACCCTCGTGTAAATTTGAGCCTATTCATCTTACATTCTTTTGTGTAATTAATAAAGTTTAGGAAAACTTCAAAGAATCATGAGCTTGGGCTTTCATGTCTAGTTGATAGGATTTAAAGATTAATCCTTTTATAAAAAGATCTTAAATAGCTTTGTATTCATTTTAGTCATGTTAGTTTCATGTTGCCATATTTTAAATTTTTTTTTAAAAAAAGCTACCTTGAGTTCTTTATTTCTAGATATCATCACTTTAGATCTAGAGTGTTGCACCTTACATAAATTTAGGATGTTAGAAATTAAAAGGAATATGAAAAATAAAGTTGTCACCTAGTTCTTTAAGCAGACTAAGAATCCTAAAATATACACTGGTTTTAAAAATTTGAGTAAGCGTTTGGTTTTGTTTAAAAAAAGATAAAAATCACCTTTACCCATTATTTTTTTTTAAAAAAAGTTACATTTGCTATATGTTTTTGTTCTTTTTTAAACAAATAAATATTTACATACACATACATAAATGAAAAGGTGAAAGCATAGTTTTATTAAATGCAAAACACAAGGTAAATATAAATAAAATAAAATATTTAAAAATAAAGTTTTACACACATATGAATACATAAAAAGAAAATAACATAGTTTTACAAAACAAAGCTAACATTTTATCGATGTGAGTAAAAATAAATAAAATAAAAATTTGTGGATGTATTAATGGTAAGCATGCATGAATATTGTAAGGTGCATTGTTTTTCATTTGTGAATAGTCAAAACAATGCAAAAACCCTACTAAAAAAGAAGAAAATAAGGATTTAGTTTATCTTAGAGTTGGTTCCGGATAGGTAGGAACTGTTATGGTAGAAGAGATGGTAGTGTGCTGGAGGTGGTTTGGTTTTCACTTTACTTCAAGTTTCTCTCTCTTTAGTTTTTGCATAATTTCTCTTTTTCCTCTTCTTCTTTTTTTCCCTTCAACTACTTTCTATCATAGAATATTTTCATTTTCAACCCAAAACTCTTCTTTTTCCCTAACTTTTTTTTTTATTTCGAGTTTTTTCTTCTCTTTTTCATATTCCTCTTTTTCTTTCACCTCTCTTGCCTTCGGGTTCAATGTATCCTTACTTCTCCTAAGTTAAACCCCTGTTTATTTTTTCTCTCACTCTATCTTGGCATTTTCTCTCTCTAGCTTGGCTCTTCTTACTTCTTGATTTATACCTTTATTTGTAGGCAACAAAGAAGCTTTTAGAACCTTTCCTGGTAAAATGATCGTAGCCATTGGTTCCCTTGGGTTAATCTTAGCCCCCTGCTTTGGTTATACACTTTGTCCAAGTATGCTTGGATTGACCTTTTCACACCAGTTTCAAAGAGTTCAAACATGTGGTTTTTGCTGAAATGAAGTACATATGAAAGGAAAAGAAATTTTATGTTGTTAGTCATTTTTTGAAGGCACAAGACAGATAAAAAAAAAAGGTCAAAGTCCATCTAAAGCAATGAAAAAAATTAAAAAAAAATTTGCAACAATCATGCGGGGGGAAAGATGATATTATTCAAAAGCATATAACAAAACGATATTTTTTTGGGTGAATTTTATTTATTTATTTATTAAAATGGTGTCAAACAACGTTGTTTTGTACATGACACGTTGTTTCCTTTAAATATAAATTTCAGGTTTTCAAACAAGCCCCTCAATTTTGTTATTTTTTTTCAATTTGGCCTTTGAATTTTTAAATTTTAGCAAATTTCAACTCTTTTTTATTTCATTCAATTTCATCCATGATAGCATAAAGTGGTCTCTGCATTTAGGCATCTTTTCCAATTTGATCCTTGACTTTTTAATTTTTAATTATTTAGTCAATTATAGCCCTTTTCTCATTTTTTTTTCAATTTCATCCCTAATTGTATTTTTTTATTCTTTTCTTTTTTAATTATTCTTTTATATTTTTTAAAAAATTATGTGGTTGAAATTTGTTTAGAGAGATTTTTAACATTAGATGAAGAGATATGGTCACTCATAAAATAGAGCGATGAATATGTAAATGATTTGAATGAGTACTCTAAACATGATCAATTTAGCTCTAAATTTTAGAAACACACACGAATTTCAATCAATTAAGTTCTATATTTTTCTCAAAACAATCAATTTAATTATATATGTATAGAAGTATTTTAGCTGAAAAACAGGGTCAATGGTGATTTTGTACTGTGCTACTTAATCAATATAATTTTGTTCGTTAATGTCATATTTTAATTTTATTGTAATGAAAACAAATCATGAAGGTAATAGAATACTGATACATGAACATGCAATGAACTTAACAAAGGTTAAGAGAAAATTGAAGAATTTCGTCTTGAACAATCTAAAGGACTCAATTACTACAAATTTGAATTGAGTTGGAAGGAAGTAAAAGTTTCTATAAGATTTTGTGGTTGGTATTTTTCATTCTGTAATGTATTAAAATAATATTTTTTTATTTTTAAAAAATTATTTTTAAAATTAACACATCAAAACAATTCAAAATATATAAAAAAATTAACTTTTAATAAAAAAAATTAATTTTTTTTTAAATACAGTCGAGTTTCCAAACGCTTACTAATATGCTTTCGTTCGAGTTTTGTCATTTAATGTGTCGCGAATGGATCCACGTAGATTTTTATATTCCAAACCCCATCTCCACCGTTCACTGCCCTGGGCAAATTCCATCTTCTTTGATCTTCCAAAGCCAAATTCTTCCTCGGTCCACTTACAGTATAGGCATTTAATGAGATAATAGCATAATAAATGTGTGTACTTTAAAAAAAATTATAATAAATTTGTCAAAATTTAATTTTTGACAAAATATCTTCGTATCGTAAATTTTATTTTAAAAATATAAAAATTCTCGTATCCATTTAAAAAATAATAATTTTTGAGACACATAAAATTGAGTAATTGAAACCACTAATAAATTGAGTAATTGACACCACTAAAAAGTAATAGACAATACAAGTAATGGAGGGACGATCTTTTGTGCTGCGACGCAGGGCCGACTGTCACAGATGCCCTCGCATACTCTGCTCTGCTATTATACCTTGATGCAATGGGCGATGAAGGTCTCTCCACGTGGCAAAAAAGAAAGAGGCAAAATATCTATTGGATCTGAAAGAACTGACATCGAGAAATGAAAAAGGTGCAGGTTAAGAAATATTTCATAGATATGAAAATTATATACATAATTATCTCACGTATAAAAATTAAAAAATATTTCATAAAAATATACGCTATAAAAATAAATATTTGAAGTCAATCATTTATAAATTAATTTTATATTTTTAAAATTTATTTAAAACAACAATCGAGTTTTACCCGGATTACACCGGGTTATTCGAATTTTCATCGTTTCAAACACTACCTCAATTAGGGATGATTATTTTCGGTTCGGTTTGGTTTTTACCTATAAAAACCAACCAAACCGATTTTATTTAAAAAAACCGAAACCGAATCGAAACCAAGTTAAACCGACCGGTTTCGGTTCGGTTCGGTTTTCAATGTAAAAAAGCTGAGAAAACCTTTATATTTTGGGCTGTTTTTAATGGGTTTCTAATGGGCTTTCTGATGGGCTTTTAATTCAATTCTTTTTTTAGGCGCCACTGAATATTCATTTGTTGCCTTCCTAGTAATTTTTTATTTTTCATTTGTTTTGTCTGTAGATAAGTTTAAAAAAAAAACACAAATTAAAATACAAATTACAAAACATTGCCTTCAAAGGACTTAACAAAAACAACAAATAACATTATCATAAAACACTCCAAGCCAAAAAAATAAATCTTCATTTGTATATCGTGTCAATCAAAGCACATCAAGAACATTGCGCTTTGATTTCTTCATAGTTAATACTATTGTCATCAAAACCTGAAATTAAAAATATAGAATTATAACATGGTAATTAAATTAAAAGATATAAAAATAAAAGTATTATTTAAAAACAACAACCAAACATGTATTAAAACAAAAAACAAAAATGAAAGGAATTATATAAAATGCTTCTCAATACAATAGAATACAAACAACAAGTTCATTAATTCATTGGAAAAGCACAGAAACTTTACTCCAACAAAACCCATCAGTCTAAATCTTACAGAAACAAACTATATAAAACATAACTTAGATCATAATTGAATTAAGAAGCTTACAGTCCCTTCCAAACATGGTAAACACGCCTAGCCATTTAGGAGGTAGGTAGATAATCTTACTAAGGAGCAAAGCAGAGAGAGATAAAGAGATAGAGAGAGCAGGAGAAGAATATTTGAAACTTATGGTTGGAGGTGAGTGTATTGCTTTTGCAATGTGTGCACAACATCTAACATGCAAATCTGCATGGATTATAAATCTGTCAACTTTATTCATGTAATACAGCATGTCAATCCTTTGTCATATACAGGTTGGTGTAAACTGGTGGCAGGACATGTCAGCACAATTTTTCCACAAACATGATTAGATGAACCCAAAATCAGCTTGTTTCATATACATGTTGATATTGTCGCTCTTATTTCTAAACTTACATTTACTTGTAGCAATGTTTTTAGTTAAATAAATAAACATCAACAACCATCCCTGAAACTTTTTGTCAAATGGTCTGTTTTTTTTAACAGGACTGAGTGTAAATTTATCTTAAAGTGTTTTATCAATCCATTTTTATCCAAAATATATTCTCAGGCTTGAAATAAAAATACAAGATGCTGATGTTTTCATAACTTCAAAAGGCATTCTTTTTATGTAAGCTCATTTTTAAGTATTGTCTTTAGTATCTTATTTATTTTTATATGTCTCATAATGCCATTTTCTGCTTTATTTGTTCCTTTTAACATGTTAGATGGACTCAAATTATTTTAGATTAGAAGTGCTATTGTATTATCAAGAAAGCCATTTACTGCAATGATATTTTTCATTTGTTTTTCACATAAAAGTTGATTGGCTATAAAACATAATATCCTACTTAAAACCTTTTGCCTTCATTTATATACAAATACAAAGTGCATGGAGTTTTTACTGAATGTGATGTGTCAAATGCAGGCATTCTCTTCCTATATGTTCATAGCAGCCAATATCATCAAAATATAGATAATGAATCTCTCATTTCCTTAATTATCAACAAAAAAAAAAAGCAATTTAATCAAAAAACATTCAAAACAGCTAAAGTGAAAATTACAAATAGTTAATTATCAACGAAAAAAAAAGCATTATGAGACAGCTAAAGTGAAAACTACAAATGGTTACCTTAGAAATGGATTTTTAAGCATTCAAAATAGCAACTGTGTCTCTGATCTCTGCATTGAAAAGCAAATAAAATAAATATAATAGAGGATAAACTAATTAATTAATTAAAAAGGGTAAAACATAATTAAAACTCATGAGTGAAGACTAGAGATGAGAAACTCACAAGTTGACAAATCTGAGATAGAGATCCCTAACATGAGAAAGCGACTGGAAAGGAAGCAGATAGGCTGATGATCTGCTAGAGTAGTTTTAATCTCATCTGTTAATCGAACACTGTGTATAGTGACAGATTAAAATTAAAACAGGGATGAATTATTATAAGAGTAATTATCAAGAATTATTATAAAACAGAGATGAACATAGGATCTTTGGAGACTGACCTTGTCAGGAGAGGGGCAAAGCAGCTCGACCATAGGGGGATGGGTCACTCTTACAAGTCACAGCCCTCCTTTGGGTCGCCTTCTAAGATCAAAAGCTGGAGAATCCTATGTAGTTCGTTCCCTTACGGCTTCCCTACCGTAAATAGTTGCCCAAGCCCTCTTTTTGCCACGAAAAAAGGCATTTTTTTCTCGAATCACCAACACGATTAGTCGTTGATCTATTGTTGAGACTTGAGAGGCTTGATTGGTTTCAAATTTCAGCTGATGCTTGGAGTTGGCATGTCTCTAGTTGTCTCGTGTTTGTGTTTGAGAGAAGGAAAGGGGGCGGCTGCGGGTGCTAGGGTTAGGTTACTACTGGCGGAAAAATTTGTTTCTATTTATACAATGTTTTTTAGAACCGGTTTGGTTTGGTCCGGTTTAACCGGTTTGTGCATTACAAAACTGAAAAACGAACCAAATTGGGATTTTTTCTAAATATTCTAATCGGTTTAATCGGTTTTTTTTTTAGTTTTTTCGGTTATTTTTTTCTTGATTTTCTCGGTTTACTCGGTTTTTCAGTTTTTTTGCTCACCCCTAACCTTAATGTCTAACCAGTGCTAAGAGACATCAAAGCCAGCTCGAAAAGAGGAGTAGAAAATCGAGTTGCGACGAATAGCAGGCAACAAAAAACACATCATTACAAAATAACAAGAAGGCATGCAGCAGACGAAGAATGTAAAATGCCATAGACATTAATGTCCTCGAGTATATAGCTCCTGGTTTCCAACAGAGAAGAAGAAGAAGAAGAAGATATACATGCGTACGTGGATAAGGTATTTCAAGTCCTAAAGGTTCTATTCCTAAGAGGAATTTAGGGGCTGGCTAAGGGTGGCACTGGGCCCCGTTGTGAGGGTGAATCGGGCCAATTTTCCTTAGGCTTTTATTTTCACTTCTCTTCTGCCCGTTTGCTTTTGTTTCTTCACCCATTTATTCTTGTAGATGGAGGCTTCTGTCTTGGGTTTTTCGCTTGCAAGTTTTATTTGTCTTTGACATTGCCACTTAAATGAAGTATTATACCATGCTGTGTGTAAGATTTTTTGTTCTTAACATAAAAAAAAAATTGAGGTGTTGTTATTGTTTATTAGTATAATTGTTTCTCTTACCAATATACGGATTGACCAGATATGATATAATTAACTTGATTAATTTAAAAACAATCTGGATGACCAATAAAATTATAGTTTGACTAAAAAAATTAAGACGATATCTTTTTTAAAATATTAAAACAATAATATATTACATCAAACTTGAGTTAACCTATCAAACGTGTTATCCAGGTCATGATACCTTGATAACTATATATAAAACAAATAATAATAAAAAATTATTAAACTCAATTCATTTCATATTTTTATTGTGGTTTCTTAGTTTTATCAAGTTGGCAAAGAGTAATTTAATATTTTAATAAATATAAAATATAATTTAAAAATCAAAGTTGATTGGTGTTTGTGATGCACGCGCTAGTCGATAGAAGGTGTCCATAATCTTCTGCAACGCATGCAGTGTCTCTTAGCGTCTAAATGACAACTTCCACGACAACGTTGGAAGCATCAAGGCATATCCTTCCATGTGAAGAGACACGTGTTGTCGTTGATATGACAGTGTGTCGGCAACAACCCCTACTTTATTTTTGTTTTTTTTCTCCAATCGAAATTCGTGCGGGCCGTTCAAAATTTTAAAGTTATTCTCTCATTTACTAATTTTTTTTACTTTACTCCTCATTTTTCTTATTTTTAATTTGTTTTTGGCCCTTTTATCAAATTCCAGTTTCGTCCTTAAGTCCATAATTGTGATTTGTTATTTTTTTTCAAATTTGGTCCTTTTTTATTTTGTCCTTTTGTTTCGGATCATTCTATGAATTTGATTTTTCTTTTCAATTTTCCCCTTCAATTCAAAATTTTAGGTTGTCCTCTTATAATTTTTATTTTAAAATTTAGTTTTTATTCTCTTAATTACTATTTTTTAATCATTTTATATAATTGATTTTTTTTAAAATCTCATCCTTTCAACATTTGATCCATTGAGAATTATGTTTTATGGTTTTTTTAAATGGGGTGGTTCTGGTTTAGTAACTCAGGTTACAGGTTTGAAAAATTAAATCAGTTTGATATTTTTTTTTTGCACTTATTCTTTTTCCGACTTCATCCTTCAAAGTTATTTATTTAAAAAAATGGGTTTCACGATGTTTTTTTCAATCAGGTTATCTTGATCTGGACAACATGTTTGGTTGTTTAATTTGGGTGTTTTGTGGGGTCGATATATATATATATATATATATATATATATATATATATATATATATATATATATATATATATATATATTTCCAGCTTGTTCTTTAAAATTAAGTTCTTTTTAAAATCAAGTCTCATCATTTTTCTTGTTTTGCTTTCTATTAGATTATTTTCTTTGCATGATTCGGCTTGCGATATTCGACGG
>Ga0325411_1001685_pt1 | contig 24713 bp, 9 predicted proteins | sample PopdelMetagenome_13_FD_206181 | JGI IMG/M metagenome (GOLD analysis project Ga0325411, IMG submission 206181) | Populus deltoides microbial communities from Bellville, Georgia, United States - Xylem-PdIQD-R4 | ecosystem: Host-associated > Plants > Phyllosphere > Stem > Wood/Secondary xylem... | reverse complement strand
CATTTATGATGATCCAGCCCCCTCTCCAGCTTTCAATATCCTTCTTCAATTCAATCCCTCATTTTAACAATTTTCGATTCAGTCCTTGGTCCAAAAAAAATCCTTCGAATCAGCCCCGCGAACTTGGACTATATCCTTCCCGCAGCAGAATTTTCTGCCCTCACGTTGGATATTCAAATGGGAATATCTTGAGCTTCTGATATCGAAATCAAGTGATTCAAAAGCCCAAATTCATCTACGCATCTAGGACTACAACTTTGATGAAGGAGTCGAAGTGAGATAAAATCTTTTTACATAACAGAAACTGGCAGTAATCTAGTTGGTCAAAAGGTATCTCCGGGTCTAACTCAAAAACTGACGAATGCCGAGAATCCTGATATGACTGAGAGTATGAACTAAGAACGAAAATCACAAAAACTAGGCCAAAAATAGAGTTTCTTTAGCGCAGACTCGGGTCAATATCCTTCTCGCGGCAGAATTCTCTGCCTTCACGTTAGATATTCAAACGGGAACATCTTAGGCCTCTGATATCGAAATCAAGTGATTCAAAAGCCCAAATTCATCTACGCGTCTAGGACTACAACTTTGATGAAGGAGTTGAAGTGAGATAAAATCTTTTTACAGAACAGAAACTGGCAGTAATCTAGTTGGTCAAAAAGGTTCTTGATCTGACAATACTGAGCATCCAAATCTAACTGAGAATCTGCTCTAAGAACAACGATCCCTAATCTGCTCTAAGAACAACGATCCCTAGGACCTAATAAAGGTGTATGTCAATTTTTCAATGTGTAATGAGTGACAGGATATACCTAGGATGGTCAGATATCGTACGAAGCTGACTTAGAATCAGAGCCTAAGTTGGAACCAAAAAAATTTGCGACAGCGGCAGAACTATTTTTTTAGTGCAAATTCTAAGGGATTTATTCAACCTTAAAGACCAGATAAAAAAGAACGAATTTAGCATTATGAAGACTCCTGATCAACCTAGGAAAACCTGATGATTTTGGTAGTAAAGGGGAAGGATAAAAAGAGCAAAAAAACAGCTCAAACAAGGTTTCAAAATATTTCTTTCTGTGCCTTTGTCAATCTTTTGGCGAATATGAGCTAAACTCCTACACTCTGTTTAAAAGAGGTATACACCATCTCCAGCATATGGGGTCCAAAATTGAGTAACAACATTGATGTTGACGCGGAGGAGTTGAATGTTGTTTTGAGCTCTAGCGGACAAGCAAATGTGGATGAAGAAGATGATATCCATATTGAAGATTGCGATGAGGGTGATGACAATTCAATTTTACCGATGCCATTACTGACGGACCGCGCGAATTCCAAAAGGTTGTGCATTAAATGCATCTCTGACCGCATTAGCTCGCCGACGAAATTACTGACGGACCACGAAAAATATGGAGGGTCATTAAAAATTTTGGTGCGAAATTCAAAAATGTACCGACGGAATAAATTAAAATAATAATTAATTTTATATCCGTCGGTGAATCCGTCGGTAAAACTGCCATTTAAGTCCCCCCATCCACCATTTCAGTTCATTTTTTTTTCTCCTCAGTTTTTTCACCGATTTTCTCCTTAGTTTTTCACCGATTCTTTTCCTCTCCGTTCTTCAAAGGTTTCACCAGCAATCTCTAGCAATTTTTCTCGTGAATCTCTATCAGTTTAAAAGGTATGTATGTTTTTTGCTTTAAGGGTTTTTTTTTTTTTGCTATTTGTTTTTGGTATGTTTTTTGTTTTGGTGTATTTTTTGTAATGTAGATAAAGTCTATAGTTTTTTTTTGCATTATTCATTGCTAAAGTCTATATTTTTTTTGAATTTATTGAATATTTTTTATTGTTGTCTTGGCATAATTATTATTAGTTAATTTGTTGAATATTTATTGTTAATGTTGAATTTACCATAGAATTAGTAATTGAATATGTTTGAATAATTATTAATTTTACTCTATTATTGCATGATTTGTGTTTAATGTTTTGCATTTATTTTGATTGTTATTCTAGAGTTTTTTTTTAATTTATTGTTTTGTTGTATTGGTATAATTATTGAATAATTTTTTGAATTGTAATTGTTAATGTTGAATTTACCTTAGTATTAGTAATTGAATATTTTGGAATAATTGTTAATTTTACTCTATTATTGCATGATTTATGTTTAATTTTTTTTAATTAATTTTAATTGTTAGTCTACAGTTTATTTATTTATTTATTGAATATATTTTATTGTTGTATTGGCATAATTATTGAATAATTTGTTGAATTGTAATTCTTAATGTTGAATTTACCTTAGGATTAGTAATTGAATATGTTGGAATAATTAGTATAGATTGGGTAAATTGGTTGTGGCTATTGTTAATATGTGCAGGTTTGTGGATTTGGGTAGTATCCGGTATAGGGGAGGTGCTGTCGAATTTTTTTTTTACATTTGAATTTAATTATATAATTATTTGTATCAAATTGTGTAGATGCGTAGAACGAAAACCAGAGCTGGTCGCTCAGGTGCGGTCGCAGCTAGTTCGTCTAGCAGCGAGGATGATATTTCCTTAGGTGCCTTTCAAGAAGAGGCACCTACACCACCTGCGCCGTCAACCGATGCTGCCTCTTCCAGCGGTACTTCACAGCGTAGAGGCGGCGTGCCTTCGCTGTGGAATCAATTTACCCGCAAGTACGAGGCACAGTGGAAGGACGACCTTTCAATGTAAGTTTGTTAAGGTTTTAGTTTTTTTTAAAAAAAATTACAACATAATTTATCAAGTAATCACTATTGAATTTATTTCATTTATTTTCAGGTTCACAAACATTGAAGCCGCCCGAGTAATATCATCGGCGTTTAAATCGTCGATGGAGATTCCATTGTTTCAATGGAGTCAGATATCCAAGCATCCTGAATGGATGCCTCAAATCAATGCATGGTTTGGCAGATTTCAGGTTGGTGTTAATTTATAATTTTCAGCTTATTTCTAATAAATTATTAATATAATTGTAAATAAATTATTGTTTTTATTTAAACTTGTTTATTTATACACAACACAAATTCTGCTGGGACAGTGAGCATAACACTGTTGTGAGGAGGGTGTGGGAAAATCACGCGGTAACTAGGTAAGATCGAGAAAAATACAAGATTTTTTTAGACTAAAATTTATGTTTCAAAATGTAATTTTTGGTTGCATGAAGTAGGTTGTGTGATTTTTGATATGAAGCACAGAAAAGGGCAAAAAAAACCGCGAGGGATAGGGGTTTCCAAGGCTGGAACGATGTTGCGGTTTGGAGGGATTTCAAACCGATATACATCTCGGAAGATATATGGCCGCTCTATCTTCAGCACGTGACGTCTAAGCGGTTCACACGACGCTCATAGTCTGGTGCTGGCAACCAGAATCGGCCAATTTATGGCTTGATGACAACGCACACTGGCGGCTCTGTTCCGTTTGCTGCACACGTGAAACGGATGGTAAGATTAATTTAAATGAAATATATCGTTAAATTAAGTTGTTTTTAATATATCTTTTTTCATTATAGGCTGCGTCTCTTGGACGTGAGCCGAGCTGGATAGAGCTGTTTGTGGAGATGCACGTATGGAGTCAAAACTGCCAAAAAGGGGCGTAACAGTTCGTTGATAACCGTACTCAACATTTCATGGTATGTTTGTTCGACCATTTTATTTTGTAAGTTATTATGTAAGTTATTATGTTTATTGAATTGAATATGATGATTACTTTTTTTTATTTTCAGGAGACCTATAATAATCGGTTGAGGGAGAGATACGGGGACGATATTTTGACCCATCTTGAATTCGATCCGGATTTGTGGATGGAGGTTGGCTCGTCAAGTGGACCCGATAAAAATTAGGTTTACGGGCTCTCCAACACTACGGCCGACAACTTGCGATCGACCCGTAGTGTTTCAACCGTTGGGAGCTCCCAATCAATATTGAGCTCCCAATCTAAGGAGTTCGTGGCCTTGCTGCAACACACGGCTCAGCTCACCAACAAATACGACCACCTATCAGCGGAGTACGCACAACTCAAAGCGTCTCATGCACAACAAAGAGCGGAGTCTGAGCAAATCAAAGCGTCTCAAGCACAACAAAAAACAGAGTATGAACAACAAAAAACGGCTTATGAGCAACAAAAGCGGCTTATGAACAGCTTCGCGAAATGGTTATGAACATGGTAAATAGTGGAACATGTGCGCCTAATCCTTTTTGGCCGAATAACCACCAACCTCCTCCTCCAGGATCTCCTCATCCTCCTCCAGCTCCACCTTTATATTAATTTGTAATAAACATTATTTACCTTTAAAACTTCATTTCATATTTTTTTAAAACATATTCTGTTTGTAATGAATATTATTTAACTTTGTATTTTTTTATGTTTAATATAAATTTTATTTGCATAATTGGTTTGTATTACAATTAATTTATATAGTTTTATATTATATATCCTAAATAATGTTTTAAAAACAAATTTAGAAAAAAACTATTACCAAGGATTTTACCGACGGATTCATTCGGTCGGTATTTTAAACACTCATCGATAGACTTACCGACGGAATTAATCCATCGACATTTAATAGTAGCTGCCACACTTACCGACGAATTTACAGACGGATATATTCGGTCGGTATTTCATACACTCACCGACAGATTTATCGACGGTTAGCAGCCATCGGTAAATCACAATATCACCGACGGACTAAAAATCCGTCGGTATATTTCAAGCAGGAATCTTTTTTTTTTATGCGCAAATTCCGTCTGTAAAACCATTGGCAAATGGTTTTTTTGTTTTGCCGATTGATATAGCGATGAAATGGGGAATCACCGATGAAAGGAAAGCCGACGAACGTAATCCGTTGGTGATGACGTCGGTAAAAAAATTACCGATGAACTTCTAATCATACACCAACAGAATTTTTCTGTTAGTAAAACTATGAAATTTTATAGGGTGTCCAAAGCCTAGGCGCCTTAGGCATTAGACAAAAATAGGGCACAATAAAGGGATGGCCTGAGCTTAGGGCACTCATGGATCAGGCTAGGCAAAGCCAAGCTTTACACATCCAAGAATGGAGTCATTTTCTAGGCTACTCTCAACTTATCGTTGCTCAATTTTCAAGAACTTGATTTTTTATTTTTGTTTTGGTCATCTTATTTCTTTTTAATTTTATCCTCTTAAATTATATTGACTTTATTTTATGTGTTGAACTTGTATTAATTGCTTTGCATGCTTTTGCATATGGAAAGTGAGTGAAAAAATTATGACATTTTATTAGAGATAAATTTTGTGAAATAGAATTTAAAATTATAGATATAAATTAAAATAAAAATGACCAAAAAAAAATATATCCCTTTCCATTTTCACATAAGAAACTTTAGTTTGATCCTAAAGTTTTAATTTTTACATGCTTGGACCATAAAGCGTTAAAATTTTATATTTTGATTTTAAACTTTATTTACTTCATATTTAAGTTCTTGGTAGCATAGAAAAGATAAAGAAAGTTATTGAAAAATGAGGATAATAGAAAAGGGTTCAGAATTGTGATATTTTAGCAAAAATAAAATAAACATGATATGCTTGGATTTAATGGGTTCATATAGTAAAGGGAGTTCATGAAGATGATCTAGAAATTTAATCTTAATAGAAAAAGTAGATCGAGCCTCAATAAGTTTTTATATATATTTAATTTAATTTTGAATTTTTTAAACCAATTAGAGGCTATTCTAGGGTTGAAAATGAGTTTATGTAGATACATAAGATTTTTTAGTATTAAAAAAAAACAAATTAAAGTGAGATTCTAGGATACAAAATTTTTAAAAAAAATGTGTTATTGTTATATTAAAAAACCTTAGAAGAATGACAAATTATCCATCCATTTAAATAAAACAAAGAAAACCAAATGGAGTCAGCCTACATGTGTAGGCTTTTTTATTATTATTTATTTAGGCTAGGTATGCAGGAATATCTTCTCATGGTCAAGTGTCTAATCTCTTTTTAAATGGTCATTTAATTTTTTTAAAATAAAATGCACTATAAAATATATATTTTTTAAAAAATAATATTAAAAAAACTATCCAATTGCTCTATTTTCTTATTATATCTTTTTATGATAATATTAACAATTAGTTTGTGAATTATTATATTTTTCATTAAAATTCAATGAGAATACAATATCTATATTTTTATTCTTCATTAAATTTATTTTTTATGATTTTCTCATAGTATCTATTCTTTTTCAATGGCATTCGAATTATAAAATCATGAATTTTTTTTTTCAGATCTTGCTTTTATTATGATAATTTTTTATATATAAAAAATATATTTTCATCGAAACAAAGAGAATATACATGAATAAAGTAAGAGAGCTTTCATCAAAAAGATACATTTTTTTTCCTTTTCAACTCAAATCATTGAAATTTTTATGAACATTTATTTTAATTGAATTTAATTTTTATTCAGAAATATGCTATTAATAAAAAAGATATGTTTTTGTCCAAAACAAAATGAAAAAGAAAAGGAAATTTTCCTGGTAAAATATATTTTTCTTATAAATATTTATTTTAATTTTCATAAAATGAATGTTCCAGTCAATTTCATTACATTATATTCTTAATTACATCATCCAATTCATTGCATTACATTACCTTGCACTACCATATCATCCAATTTATTACATTACATTACATTCCACTACCATATCATTCCAAATATATATTTGCTATCAAATTCCATTACTTCATTGAAATTCTGCTAGAAGAGTAGGGATCAATTGCTGCGAGATTATTTGATTTGTTCTCTCTGTGGGATGGAAGGCATCCCAGAATACATATTTATTGGCGTCTGGACATGTAATTGAATGTTCATTGCAAAGGTAACTCATTTCAAATGTTCCTGTGGCACAGCATGCCTTCCCTGTCTCCTGGAATCCTGCCAATCCAAAAACAAAACCACATCCAGACATCATATGGTTTTTGTGCAGGAGAACAAAATAAGGTAGAAAAGGAACCCTGGATTCGCCGGTAATTCCATTTCCGGCCTTACCTCAGCGGAGGCAGTATGAATCATTCTTGTACATCACTTAAGGAATTAGATTTTTAGATTCGATTGTTTCTTTTGCCTTCATGTGGATGTTTTCATATATAACTCCTCACTTCCTATTTGTAATACTTTAACACTATGATGGCGGCTTTACATGTACGTGCCATAATAGAAATAGTAGCAGACTAACGGATGATAGACTACATGGTTTTATTTTTTTTTTTCTCCAATAAGTAATATACTAATTATGTTTGGAGTGGATAAATTATCTTAGTCCCTCTTGTGATTCATCAATTTATTAGTGATGATGTATTGAGAAATACCTTATCGGATCAAGGCTTGAAAATCACAAACATCTGCAATTAGTCACCCTCTGATATTTAGGTTAGTTAAGTTGTACGAGGAATCTAGCTTTCAAAGCTACATGTTTTGTGTTTATGAGAATTGAAGAAGAAGAAAGAAAAGGATGATAAATTTAGGTGTTGTGAAATAAAGAATGTTTGTGTGTATTGAATCACCTGATTTCTCTTTACTTAGTGTTTCACATGGGCTTTTATACCAATAATACACATCAACTTGCAGAGAAGCAGAGATGGCAAGGTAAAAAATTTTCTAATGTAAAAAAAATAATCCAAACGATAGATAACCCGAGATAACTTGATTTAACATGTGAGCTTAAATGGAAGATTAAGATAATTCTTTTCCAGAAAAGAAAGCTGAAAAAAACACAAAGTCTAGGATTCAATAATATAATATCAAAAGATAAAATAAAAAAATCAGTTTTTTTTTTTTTTTTAAAATGGAATCTTCTAGGGTTAATTTAACTAACCTACCACAAGTAATATGAGATTGAGATAAAAAAAATTTAAAAAAAATAGCAAAAATAATAATACAGAAGCTATATCAATAAAAAAAACGTTGAAAAAAACTCAAGTCAACTTTGGTTAACTTGACTAACCAGCACCCGAGAAAACCTCACTTAAAGGAAAGTAAAGCTCAAGTGCTAATAATTTAATGACAAAGAATGAAAGTAAAAAAAAAAATCAATTTCATAAAAAAACTGCAGAGAAAAACAACCCAAGTTAACCTAGGCTAACTTGATTAACCCACTATACAAATCACGAAACTCAAGGGTCAATAACCTAATATTGAATGATGAAATTGAAAAAAAAAATCAATTTATATAAAAGGTACTAAAAAATTGTAATTAAAATAATGAGGTGAAAATCAAAATAAAAAATAAATTAAAGGAAAAACCAAAATTTTCAATTGGAGGGTTAAAATGAAACAAAAAATAACTTTAACAAAAGAAAAAACAAATAAAAAAATGAGGTCAAATTGAAAAAAAAATTAAACAACATAAAACTTAATTGAATAATAAAATTAAAAACCAATAAAACTTTAACAAAGAGGTCAAGAAAAAAATAAAAATCTAAAGAAAAAATACTGAAATAAAAAAAAAACATTTGAGAAATTGTAATTAAAAGATTATATTGAAAGGAAATAATTTTTTTAAAAAAAGGGATAGAAATAAAAATCAAAAATAGAAAAAATAATAACTTATAAGATTAAAATATCTAAAACAAAACTAACAATTATGCATTTTTTCTTTGTAATTTTGAATAATCTTGCTTTCCAAATTTTGATTGCATCCACAGTACTAATCCTATATTAAAAATATAATGAATAAAATAAAATCACACTTAAAGGATGAATGAATGATTCATGCTACAATAAATATTTTGTGCATTCAAATTTATGAAGCAGTGCTGTCATTTTATCACAAACCAAACTTCAGAAGTGAAAGCAGAGTGAAGCTTCTTACCATATGCAGCAGGACTTCTAATGATTTGATAGACATTATCATAAACACTCCTTGTAAACAACATCCTGAGCTCAGGAAGCTCTCTCTTCAGTTCTGATACCAAACCCTCTAATTTCCCATTAAATTCCACGGCCACCTTGTTATATTCCTGTATACAGTCATGCTGACCCATGATATTTGTGGTCCTCTCCAATGGCAGACACCCCATTGGAGGAACACCAGTTAAAGATATTTTCCTACCACCGAGATGGTAAAGTTTTGTTATGAAATTTCTTGCAAGTCCAACAAGAAAATCCTCGTATTGTCTGACAGTAAACTGGGATCGCCTGGTTGGAAATGTGTAATAATTTTCAAGGAAATCATTTGTACCTAAGCTCATCAGGTATAGAGCCTCACTGAATATCTCATTCGCCTTCCGCTTGCCAACATAAGCTCTCAGTTTATTTTGGTAATCCTTGTAGTACTCTAGTTCCTTCCATAAGTGTATCACATTCTGCAAGTATATATGAGACAGGGATAAATTTTAATTGACATTTGAATGGCACCATATATAATATAAGAACAATCCTGAAAGAACAGAATTTGACAGAATTCAAATGCTCGTTTATTCTTCCTCATAAACTGGAATGTGGCAAAAAGGAAAGAGAGAGAGTGTATGACTAACTAGCACATTAGAAGTTGCATTGTCATAGCCAGTCCCAGCAGAAGCAAAGCAAACGCCAGTGGCAAAATCTGATATACTATACTGTGAGTCCAAGTAAGCTGGTATTGCTGGCTTGAGACCAAATGCCTCAGAAATGAAATCAGGAGGTATGCGCCCATTGCAGAATCGTCCAGTGGGGCGATCACCTTCGAAATCGCGGCCATATGGCTTGAAATTGCTCTTGAGAACAGTGGAAATCACGTTGTTGTTTCCAGCATCAACAGATGAATCTCCAAAAACTATAATTGCTGGGACATTAGCAATCGTTTCAGTAACTAGCACCAGGATATATATTATTTGTGTAAAGAAGAGACAAAGAACATGCATGTATCCCATTTCTCCGTGGTTTTTAAATGTTTTTGGTGACCTTATAAAAGAATCCTGGAAGAGGATGGGCATGTGGAAATTGAGATCATGAAGGGCAGTATAAGGGGAGGTTCGAAGGGAAATAAATGAGAAAAGGTTTGGTAGGTGGCTTAATTGCTGCAGGCATTGCATCAGCATTGAACAGTTTACTTGTGTTCCTTACTGTTCAGCATTTATAGTAGTTAGGTTCACAACATTTTTAATACAACTATAAGCTATTCACGAATAGAGTTTTACGGTGAGAGAAGAACTCAAAATCCCCATTAACCTGCCCTCAAACTTCAATAAACTGGGAAGCGACGTTCTTTTTATTTTCAAACCATTGTCAAGGTGTTTTGGAAGGAAGCACCCTACTTCGGTGTGGGTACTGAGGATTGCAGTTCATAGCAACGGTGGTTCTCTCTTGTCTGACGAGAATCCAGCGAAACAAACTCTAGGAATGTTAACATTTCTTATTTTACAACAAACTTTAAACATGGTAGATTTAAGTAGGATGAGTAATGGAAGTGGGACTTCCCTTAGGATGCCCGATAAGATCATGAAGATAGAGTTCAAGCTAGAGCTTGAAATGGAAGTTAGAGGACCCCTTGTTTACATTAGTAGATCTCATGGGAGTTAGACGGCCCCATGAATTTATAGTTGGATGATGAGTACCCAACATAATGTCTATAACACAAGTGGCACATATTTTTAGTCTAGCTGTAAATGGGGTATCTGGCTTGGATATCATTTAGGATGGAGAGGATAAGCAGGCAACTACCAAAAGCAAATATAGGGGGAAATAAATTACAGCTCTCCTTTGTATGTTCAAATATGGGTTCACATTCCTTTTCTTAAGGTTTACATAAATGCGAGCCAGCTACACCTGAACAGGTGAGCATTCTAGCTTTCTTTGAGCTTTACATGAGGCAGCACGGAGAAAAACCATCTCAAACAGTATTTAGGCACTATTGTAAGCTATTGAAGTGTGCAAGTGGAACACAAGTTTATGGAAGTTATGAGTGGTATTCACTTCCACAACTTGTCTAATAGAGTGATTGTGAACTTCTCTTGGGTTTTCCATCTCACTCCACCCCTTGACTTTACTATGATCTTTTTAGGGCATGTTAAGGCTACCACTAAGGGTTAATACCTAGCTAGCTAGTAAGCTTCATGAGAAATATGATGAATACCTAATGGTATTTGGAATCAAAGAGGAGCATAATAGGGGGAGCACACCTCAAGTTGATAGTTTGAGAAGATGCAGTAACATATAAGAATAGGAGCAACCATAGTGAAGGAACCAACCTAGGGTGATAGAAACTCAAACATGGAGGTCGACGTAAAAAGTTCTAGTAATGAGACCCTATCAAAATTTATTTTTTTAATTGTTATTTATGACCCAAAAACACTATGTACTGAATATTTACCTCTAGGTATGCTTTCATTAATTGTTATTTTTCATTTTTACCTACTGTGTAAATTGCAATCTTTATATTCAGGATCTAATGCCCTTTCCTTGCATTGTGAACTTTGAAATCTCTATGTTTAAGGTCCAATATCCTAAAATATGCCTTCTAAAAGACCTAAGGTGATATGATTCAGGCAATGAAAAAACAATCAAATTTAGATTATAACGTAAAATGCGTAACTGTCCAGTTTTACGGTAATAGTCATAATTCTCAATCCGACTATTGGATTGGACAAAAATATTATGTGGAGTCTCCTGACATGTTGTCTTACCTTGGACTAAATTTTCAGGTCAACCTGAGTTCGGAAAAGTATGTAAATACTGGTCAACAGAGGTTGTACAAATTTTTTTATTTACTTCCTTTTGATTTGTGGACTTTCTATTTGGCTAGGAATCTTTTCCTATAAGAATGTGGCAGCTGGTTTTGAGAATTTTCTAGTCTTGCAAGAATATTTAATGGGCAATAACATAGTTTTCATGTGTGGTATGGACTCTATATTAATGTGGAATCCTTATGGTGTATGGAAACAATTATTCTATCCTCATTAAATAAGTTTCCAAGTCAACTAAGAATACTCTGCAAACAAAAAAAACTAAAGACGAAGTAACTTCAGATTTGATTCTCCTAGCTTATATGAGACTTTTAAATGGCAACAAATCTGATCCTATCATATTTAGGATATTAAATTCAGAATTATTATTATTATTATTATTATTATTATTATTATTTTCTTCTTAGTTTAGGGTTTATTTATATTATTTGAGTTTAATTGTAAGTGGGCATCATATAAGTCCACATAAGGAGTCCATTAGGGTTTGTTTCAGTATAGAGTCAATATGAATAAAGACATAACCAAATATGTAAGTTAGACAATTCAGATTAATAAAACTTCTTATTTGCTGCACTTGTTGTGTGTTGGTGGGATAATGTCCTTTCCTTGGTTCTTTAAAGAACTGAAAAATGACTTATCGAAGAACAATTGACTTCATGATGTCATCCTTATACTTCCCATTTGCAAATTAATATTCATTGAGTGGGAGTTTCCGTTTCAAATAGTGTTGGTGCCTAGGTACAAGTTATCTTTATGTCACACTCCTATCAAACCTGATTTACATGGTTTTTCAGGAATTGGTGCCTTTGCGTGTGAGTTGTGTGACCACATGATCATGAGGTTTGCATCATTTGGTATTAGAGGTTGGCTCCATTAATCAGGTTGTATCCTTTTATTTCTTGTATTTTTGTTTTTACCTTCCGCGTCAATTTTTCTTTGTGTTGTCTTTGTTTCGGGTTTGATTTTGTTTCAAATCAGTTTGGTCAGATTGTATTCTTCCTAGGTTATTCTTGATTAGTTGCATTGAATTGAGTTTTTTGGGATAAAAAAGGGTGTCATATTATTCTTTCTTTCAAAAATTTCTTTTTTGAGAAAAAAAATCAGAAAACGTTATTTAGGGGTTTGTTTCGCCTCTTTTTGCATCCACTTATCAAACCATATTGTAATTGTGTCAAAATTGATATTCTGGTTATTTAGGGTTAAATCGCACAACATATCAATTTTCAAATCATTTGGACATCGTTAGGTTTAGGTTCCAAATTCAAGTTTTAAAGGGGCTGATTTACGTCAATTTCGCTTCCATATATCAAATCAATTTGGTATTCAATAAAACTTGATAATATAGTTTATTGGCATGAATTCACTCTAAATATCAAATTTCAGACCATTTGGAGGTCCTTTGGTTTAGGGTCCTTTTTTTTTGGGTCTAAAGGGGTTTGTTACGTTCGTCAATTGAAAATCCATGTAATTTTGGGACAGTTTTTAGTCCTCGGTGTGTTCTTACTTTCTTTACTACTATTAGCTTTCGTTTTAGGTTCTGATATAAAAAAAAATGCAAAGGGAGTATTACAATCAACATTTCATGTATTCTGACGAGGTTTTATGGCAAAAGAAGAGAAGAAATCAAATGGAGAGGTGGTATCAAAGGGAGAGAAATAAAGTGATTAGTGTTCTAAAAAAAGAAACGAAGAGTCTGTCCCGTATTCTAAGGGAGATGCAGCAAGAACTTGATGTGTTAACAACATTAGTCGATGCCCAGTAAGTTTCAAAAAGAGAGGAGCAAAAATGTCGTAATGATAATAAACAGAAGAAAAGGGCTGCTACCTTCATCCAAAGCTCTTGGCAACGATTGTTGGCAAGAAAAGAACTCAAAAGGCTTCAAGAAGAGGCTAAAAATTTATCCCTTTTCCCTGTTAATGATTCGAGGATGAATCATGTTAAAGAGAAAGGGAATGATACGATCTGGGCAATGAAATAACAATCAAATTCAGATTCTGACGTAAAATGCGTAATTGTCCAATTTTATATGAACAATCATAATTCTCAATCTGACTATTGGATTGAGCTAACATTTTACATGGAGTCCCTTGAAATGTTGTCCTAGCTTGGGTTACAATTGCAAGTCAATCGGAGTTCGGGAAGGTATGGAAATACTGGTCAACAAAAGCTATACAAATTTTGTTATTTACTTTCTTTTGATTGCGAACTTCCTACTTGGATATGATTATTTTTCTACAAGGATGTGACAGCTAGTTTTAGAAATTTCCTAGTCTTGCAAGGATATTAAATGGGCAACAATATAGTTTTCATGTGTGATATGAACTCCATATTAATGTGAAATCCTTATGATGTATGGAAACAATTATTCTTTCCTCATTAAATAAGTTCCAAGTCAGCTAAGAATACTTTGCAACCAAGGAAATTAAAGAGAAGGCAACTTCAGATTTGATTCTCATAGCTTATATGAGGCTTCTAAAGGGCATCAAATCTGATCATATCATATTTAAGATATTAAATTCAGAATTATTATTATTATTATTATTATTATTATTATTATTATTATTATTTTCTTCTTAGTTTAGGGTTTATTTATATTATTTGAGTTTAATTGTAAGTGAACATCATATAAGTCCACATAAAGGATCCATTGGGGTTTGTTTCAGTCTAGAGTTAGTATAAATAAAGACATAACTAGATATGTAAGTTAGACAATTCATATTAATAAAACTTCTTGTTTGCCGCACTTGTTGTGTGTTGATGGGATAATGTCCCTTTCATGGTTCTCTAAAGAACTGAAAAATGACTTATTGAAGAACAACTGACTTCGTGATGTCATCTTTATACTTCTCATTCCCGAATCAATATTCATCGGGTAGTAGTTTTCATTTCAAATAGTGTTGGTGCTTAGGTAAAAGTTATCTTTATGTCACACTCCTTTCAAACCTGATTTACTTGGCTTTTCGGGAAATTGATGTCTTTACGTGTGGGTTGCGTAACCATGTAATCACGAGGTTCACATCACAAGGTCCCCAAACTTAGAAAAACTCTCTAAGTCTAATTTGGAACTTCTATACTCACAATGTTTGAAATAAAGGAACCAAAATTCCAAGCTCATGTATTTCTCTTTTGAAAAAAAAACTAAAAAAGAGTGGTCTTTACTAGTATTAGATCATCAAAACATATCCATATGTTGTTGATACTTATTAAAAGTGTTAAGGTTTTTATAGAATTGTAACTTTAAAAAATTTCAAGTTTACAGATGGGCTTCGAGTACCCAGATTGGAAAAGAGGGATTTTCAAGTTTATCATTGTGTCACACTCCTATAAAACCTGATTTACTTGGCTTTCCAGGAAATTGGTACCTTTACGTGTGAGTTGTGTGACCACGTGATCACAGGGTTCGCATCATTTGGTATTAGAGTTTGACTACATTAATTAGGTTATATCCTTTTATTTCTTGTATTTTTGTTTTTACCTTCTACGATAATTTTTCTTTGTGTTGTCTTTGTTTCGAGTCTGATCTTGTTTCAAATAAGTTTGGTCAGATTGTTTTCTTCCTACGTTATTCTTGATTAGTTGCATTGAATTGAGTCTTTTGGGATAAAAAAAAGGGTGTCATACTATTCTTTCTTTCCAAAATTTCTTTTTAGAGAAACAAAATTAGAAAACGTTATTTAGGAGAAAAGGGTTTGTTTCGCTTCTTTTTGTGTCCACTTATCAAACCATATTGTAATTGTGTCAAAATTGATATTCTGGTTATTTAGGGTGAAATCGCACAACATATCAATTTTCAAATCATTTGGACATCGTTTGGTTTAGGTTCCAAATTCAAGTTTTAAAGAGGCTGATTTGCGCCAGTTTCGTGTCCATATATCAAATCCATTCAGAATTAAATAAAACTTGATATTCTAGTTTATTGGTGTGAATTCACTCTAAATATCAAATTTCAGACCATTTGGAGGTTGTTTGGTTTAAGGTCCTTTTTTTGGGTCTAAAAGGGTTTGTTACATTCGTTAATTGAAAGTTCATGTAATTTTAGGTCAGTTTTTAATCCTCGGTGTCTTCTTACTTCTATTACTATCATTAGCTTTTGTTTTAAGTTCTGATATAAAAAAAAATGCAAAAGGAGTACTACAATCAGCATTTCATGTATTCTGATGAGGTTTTATGGCAAAAGAAGAGGAGGATTCAAAAGGAGAGGTAGTATCAAAGGCAGAGAAATAAAGAGATTAGTGTTTTCAAAAAAGAAACAAAGAGTCTATCCTGTATTCTAAGGGAGATGCAGCAAGAACTTGATGTTTTAACAACATTAGTCGATGCTCAGCAAACTTCAAAAAGAGAGGAGCAAAAAACATTGTAATGATGAAAGATGAAAGAAAAAGGCTACTAACTTCATCCAAAGTTCTTGGCGATGATTGTTGGCAAGAAAAGAACTCCAAAGGCTTCAAGAAGAGGCTAAAAATTTGTCCTTTATCCCTGTTAATGATTCAAGAATGAATCATCTTAAAGAGAGAGGGAATGAGATTATCCAATCACTAAAAAAACAATCAGATTCGGATTCTGACATAAAATGCACAACTGTCCAGTTTTACGAAAATAGTCATAATTCTCAATCCAACTGTTGGATTAGGCTGAAATATTACATGGAATCGCCTGACATGTTGTCCTAACTTGGGTTAAAATTGCAAGTGAATCGGATTTTAGGAAGGCGTGGAAATACTAGTCAACATAGGTTGTACAAATGTTTTTTATTTACTTTCTTTTGACTTGTGAACTTCCTATTTTGATATGATTCTTTTCCTATAGGGATATGACAGCTGGTTCTGGGAATTTTCTAGTCTTGCACGGATATTTAATAGGCAACAACATAGTTTTCATCTGTGGTATGGACTCCATATTAATGTGTAATCCTTATAGTGTATGGAAATAATTATTCTATCTTCATTAAATAAGTTTCCAAGTCAGCTAAGAATACTTTGCAACCAAGAAAACTAAAGTGGAGACAACTTCAGATTTGATTCTCCTAGCTTATATAGGACTTCTAAAGGGCAGCAAATTCGATCCTATCATATTTAGGATATTAAATTCAGAATTATTATTATTATTTTCTTAGTTTAGGGTTTATTTATATTATTTGAGTTTAATTGTAAGTGGGTATAATATAAGTCCACATAAGGGGTCTATTACGATTTGTTTCAATCTAGAATCAGTATAAACAAAGGCATAACCAGATATGTAAGTTAGACAATTCATATTAATAAAACTTATTGTTGGCCATACTTGTTGTGTGTTGGTGGGATAATGTCCCTGCCTTGGTTCTCTAAAGAACTGAAAAATAACTTATCAAAGAACTGACTTCATGATATCATCCTTATACTTCTCGTTCGTGAATCAATATTCATTGGGTGAGGGTTTCCGTTTCCAATAATGATGGTGCATATGTACAAGTCATCTTTGTGTCACACTCCTATGAAACCTAATTTACTTGGCTTTCCAGGAAATTGATGTCTTTACATGTGCGTTGTGTTACCACGTGATCACGAGGTTAGCATCACAAGGTCCCTAAACTTAGAAAAACTCTCTAAGTCTAATATGGAACTTCTATACTCACAATGTTTGAAGTAAAGGACCCAAAATTCCAAGCTGGTGTGTTTCTCTTATTAAAAAAAACTAAAAGAGTGTGATCTTTACTAGTATTAGATCACCAAAACATATTGATACATTGTTAATACTTATTAAAAGTGTTAAGGTTTTATAGAATTGTAACTTCAAAAAATTTCAAGTTTACAGATGTGCTTCAAGTAACCAGATTGGAAAAGAGGGATTTTCCCTTTTTGAATGATTTCACAAGGATTGTATGAAGTGGGTCTCATGGAGAACAATGGTGTTGAGACTTTTTATAAAGATTACCACACAAAGATATCTCGTTGAAGACTTTTATATAAGGTAATACATAGAGGAAAACTTGTAAATAAAATTGGATGAAGATCATACATGGAGAAAATCACTACTTTTATTTTTAGAGAAATTAAAGCACAAAAGATGATTATTTACTAGTGATATATCTTTAGGTGATCTGAATGTTGTGCATATAGAAAACTCTTTATTTTGGGTACTCTTTATATCTAGGCTACCCAAAAAAAGATCTAAATGTAAAGTGATATTGATGGTGTTAGCTACTCTTGTGACTAGATGATTACTTATATTTTGAATTTTCCTTGTCGTGGTTGGAGCTCACACTTGGAGAACATTGATGTGAGTGACTTTTATATGAACTAGGGAAGCAATAATGCTCTCATCTACCATTTTACACCTAATTCTATCATTTCTCCTTTATAAACTAGAGTTGTCTACATATGCTATGAGGTTTAAAGCTCTTAACTACTCTTGTATAGCAAAGAGATCATTTCTAAGAATTCTTACTTATTGAGCCAACTAATAAAGATCTGGAAGAGTTAATGGAACTCTTGTGGAATAGAGGTCTCCAAACTTATGGAAAGAAAGGGAATCGAACTAGATTTTTTTTAATTTCCCTTAGACAACGCCATAACGTAGACTTATTGAAAACCTCACAAGTGAAAGTCTCTCTAAATCTGGTTTTGGGCTGAAAATAATGTAAATGAGATACTGAACTTGATGATGAATGAAAGTCATGTTCATCTGCAAAACAAGTCTTTTATTTAGAATAAGAGACCATCTAATGCTTAAATTAGTAAGACTGAATAAAAAAAATATAATCTTAAAAGATGTATTATGTGTATGTATGTTTATGATTGTTTATATAAGGTAATGATGAGGATGAATATGAGAGTACTAAAATGTAAAAGAAGTGTTCATACCTACCTTATGGTTCATGGAAACATATTTATAGTCATGAACAACATCAACTTGCATGATGTTAAGGTCAAAAAAGAGAAATGATTGTGATACCTAACTAAATAGTGATTATTTTTTAATTATAAGCCCTTAAGAGTGGTAATGTTTAGTTCAAGAAGAAGAGATCTTGTCATGTGGACTATAAGTTAGGCTTAAATGTGTCCAACATTACTGATGTCACTAGTAGATCTAGTCGTGTTAACATGATATGGATGCACCACAGGCAAGTGGATCAATTAGGGGATATGGTATGTATGCCTAAATGTGATGCGTTCATGGATAAAGAGAAGACCTTTATTCTATTATGCATCCATTAGGGGTTTTTAGGTCAATTAGACCATTTAGGATTTTGTGTCACACATGTTGGGCTTCTAGAAAGTTATATCACCCCACTTAAGTCCATTATTCTAAAGGGCATGCAGCATGACCGGGTCTAGTTAGAGATACATCGTGTATAGTCTTAGGAATCTTGAGTATGCATTTTATGTTGGGTTTCCTAAAATACAAATGTACAGCGAAAACGTTAAATTTAAAATTTTTTAGGAGTCTCAATGATCATATTAGACTGATCTAGAGTTGTTTAGGGTTCATGCAAAGATTATCTAAAGATCATATGTTCTTTAGGCTTTGAATTTTTTCTTCAAGACTCGGTTATTGCAAACCATAAACTGTCAAAATATCCGGCCTCTAACGGTAATCAACACAAATCACAAATGATAAATCTCCTAAGACCTTTTAGGAGACAAAGATTGCTATATCTTAGAGTGCTAGCTTTTTTTGTGTTTTAGGTGTTTACTTATAGTATTTTTCTCACCTTCTCTTCTTCACAGTAAATAAGAGGCATAACATTCTAAGGAAGCATAAAAAAACCTATAAAAGGCAAAATATCAACATGCTCCTTAAATAATATCACATATTATTTTAGGATAATATTAGAAATTTATTCAATCAAGTCCCTACTTGGTTTTTCTAAATTTAGAATTGTAATCCCCTTTATTAATTAGATTCTAGTCCTTAATTTTTAAAATTTATTTACAATCAACTCACACTTGATTAATCATCCCATTTTTATTTATGACCAATAGTTTTATCTATGTAACACATTAAGTTCCCTAATAAGTTAGCTCAAATATATATCATAAAATAAGATTAAATAAATTAAACAATTTAATTTATTATCAATTCAACAATTGATTGATTTATATTTAAAGATTAAGTATAATGTTTAGCAACCTGTCATGACCCCCCAAATATCAAGAAAGTCATAAGTGGTTTGACTTAACCTTTCAATGATTAGTTTCTCAATGTAATTAAAATTTTCCAATTTAGACATTATAGCTCGCAGTATGTTTACTTTGTTAAATCATGTTAGTTCTCTCACATTATAGTCATTGATTATTTGAATATATTTTTAAACTCTTTTTAAAACTCATTTCACATTGGCCAAGGATTTCACAATCAATACTATTTGAGAACATATGGAATAATTTTTCTAATTACTTAGGGTGATGAATCCTCTCTTGATTACTCAAATATCTCCATATAGTTTATGTTATACCCAATGTCTGCATGTTTGTATGTTTGTTACTCTTGATTATGACAACATGTGGTTAGGATCAAAGTATAACACTCCTTATATAAGATAACTTAGTAATATCAAGTTTAAGAATCACTTATACAACTATCACAAGAGCCTTTTCATAGACATGTGATCTCTCTATATGGCATTATCTTACGGGTCAGTTCAGTAAACATGTCATCTAACAAAGACCTGCATATTAGTTCCAAGTATTTCTCATATCTCAATTTATGAGAGCAGTTGCTTCTTTTCATAAAAGAAGAAACATAATATGCATCGGTCTTAACATCTCTAATTAATATCCAATTTTAGAATAACATTGACTAGAAACATTTAGGAATAATGATTTGATGTAATAGAAATCTCATAATTATAACAACCTTATAATTTTATTTGCAAAATATTTTTTTATGAACTTTATCTTTATTCTAAATTTATTAATTAAACATTAGATTATTAATCAAATATAAATAAATATTAAAAAAAGTCTTTATTAATAATAAATATATTCTACATAGAATTAATACTACAAATACGTATTCACTAACATTTTAACTCTTCAACTTTCAGGTTGCAGCCACATCTTGTGATTTGGGCGTGTAGGCTCTCGATCATGTCTTGTATCTTGTGCTTTTGGGTCTAGGCCGTGGGGGTAAATTTTAGAGCTCCAAAAGTGAAAACTAACCAAAAAAAAATATTCTTGACTTATTTAAATACAAATTCATATAATTTTCCCAGACATTGAAGGGGGCAGGGGAATGACAAGCCCTATTCAAAATCCTGATTGGGAAGGAAATAAATAGATGGTGGTTGAAACATTTAAAGGGGGCAGGGGAATGACAAGGCGTATTCAAGTGACATGGAAATCAACAGACGCTTCCAAGCAGAGAAGGTGGCTCCAATTAGGTGCACCAATTATGAGCTGATGCCTCTCCATTGAAGTTTGATATGTAGTGTCCAAGACTCTTTAGCCACAGAACATTTAGATTGGCTTCAAGGAGGTCTGGTCACCACCAGGGTGACTACAACAAGATTGCATATGAATCTAGTTTAGATAATTTATTTTTAATTGAATGAGAGAGAATGATTTAATCTTAATATATAAAAACTGAGAAAAAAATCTCGACTAAAAATAAAAAATAAAACATAAAAAAACTTTGAAATGTGGGTACTGTTAAATTCTGGCATGGCATCGGAGACGAGCACCATTTCAAAAGTTTGATGTAATGTAGTTGTGGTTCTAAAACATTAAACGTGAAATAGTAACCGAGCCTCTCATTGCTTCGCCTGTCAACCATTCTCTCTTTTGTTAGTAATTTAATTACATATAGTACATAACTAGTTACATGCCCCGCGTGATGCCGCGGGTCAATTATTTTTTGCACTTCATAAAAAGCTAAGATCTAAAAGTATTAGGTTTTTTTTGCAAAGTTATATCCAATAATCTTAGGTTTAGGCGCAACGCCTAATCCAACGACACTCTCTTACTCTATTTCTCCTTCTTCTTCCCTTCTTCTTCCCTATCCCACCTCTCCCCTCCCAAACTGCAGCCAACCACCCTTCCCAACTTTCCCCTCTTCTCAACACAAGCACTCAAGTTTCTTATACTTTTGTACATGGTCACAACATCCGTTCTTGTGGATTTTATCATTTTTTGTAAGTAAATCTATTCTTTTTAGTTTCAATATTTAAATGTGAATTTTATTATTTTTTTAGTATAAGAATTTTGTTAACGTATGTACTTGTTTAATTGTTATTTGTCAAAGAAACTTGTAGTATGAATGTATAATTTTGTAGTTGTTATAGTTTTTTTAGATTTTGTCAAATTATATTGGAACCCATCGGTATTTCACAGAGAATTGAAAAAAAATTACGGACTTGTACCATAATCACCAACGGACATACTGACGGAATGGCACCCTTCGGTATTTCACAGAGAGTTGGAAAAAATTTACGGAATTATGCCACAATCACCGACGGATAATCACTGATGGTTTACGCACATCCCGAAGCGCACGCATGTCAGAGGCATGGTCAGTCGACACGTTTACCGACGGACTTTTAGGCACGTTTACCGACAGATCAAAAAGTCTGGCGGGATTTTTTAATCTTTTGGTGCGAATATCAATTCATTACCGACATAAATTACCGATGAAATTTAATGTCGCCGACAATAATAAATGTCTGTCGGTAATATCGTCGGAAAAATTGCTATATAAAACCCCCCCTCCTACCATTTGGTTCATTTTTTCTCTCGGCTCTTCATCTCCATTTCTCTTCTCCTCTCCGTTTGTTTTTAGTTTTTGGAAGAGATTTTATTGTTTTGGTGCTAGTTTTAAACATATTAAAAGGTGTGTATTCTTTTTTCTTTATCTTTGTATTTTTTTATTTGTTTTATTTTAATTATGATTATTTTTTTGGTGTTTTTTGTTTTGTGTATTGTTTGTAAATACAATCTTAAAATCAACACACTATTAAGGTAAGCATTTTATATTCCTAAATTTATTTTGAATTGATGTATTGTTTTTTTGTTTTGTGTATTGTTTGTTTTCTGTTTAGGATGTTTTGTGTAGTGTTCTTTAGTTTTTTTTCATTTTATTTATTAATTTTATGATATTATTGTTTGTATTGCTATAATTGTTATTGTTGAATTTATGTTTTGAATGTTAATTGAAATATAGAATTAAATTTAATTAGTTTATCTTAATTTAGGATATTATTGTATGTATTGCTACAATTGTTATTGTTGAATTTATGTTTTAAATGTTAATTGAAATATAGAATTAAATTTAATTAGTTTATCTTAATTTTAGGATATTATTGTTTGTTATGTTGTTTATTATTTTGATTAATTTTAATTGTTATTTATGAATTTGTATTGATATTAGTTGAAAATATATAGATGTTGAATTTCTATAAATGTTACGTTGTATAGAGTTGATTTTGCAATATTTGTGTAATTATTAATATTTGTAGGTATGAAAACTGTGGGTAATCTTTAATATAGGGAAGGTGCTGTCGAATTAGTTTAAATGATTGAATTTCTATAGATGTTAGGTTGTATATATGATATTGCTGGAGTCAATTGGTTTGTGGTTATTATAAAGATTTGCGCAGGTTTGAAAACTGTGGGTAGTCTTCAGTATAGGGGAGGTGCTGCCGAATTTTTTTAAACAATCAAAGTTAATTATGTAATTATTCGTATAAATTTGTGTAGATGTGTAGAATGAAATCTACAGCATGTCGTCAGCAGACAGTTGCAGCTAGTTCTTCTAGCAGCAAGGAGGACGTATCCTTAGGTGCTGATCACAGCAAGGAATCTGCGCCAACTTGTGATGCTGCCTCTTTTAGCGCGGTTTCACAGCGCAGAAGCGGTATGCCTTCATAGCGGGGTCAATTCACCCGCAAGTAGCGGACACAATGGAAGGATGACCTCTCAATGTAAGTTTGTTTAGGTTTTAGTTTTTTTATTTACTTATAACATAATTTATGAACAACTAGTTAATATTTTATTAATTTAATTTAATTTTAGGTTCATAAACATTGAGGCAGCAATGACAATAACATTGGTGTTTAAATCATCGATGGAGATTCTATTGTTTCAATGGAGTTAGGTTTCCAGACATCCTATGTGGAGACCTAATATCGATGCATGGTTTCAGCGATTTAGGTCGGTGTTAACTTTTAATTTCCAGCTTATTTTTAATAAATTATTTTTATAATTTTATTTCTTATTGAATTTTTAATTTATATGAATTATTTATATACACAGAACAAATTTGAGTGGGATTGGTTGAACAACAATGTTGTGAGGAGGGTATGGGAGAATCACGCGGCAACTAGGTAACATCGAAAATAATAATTATTTTTTGTTTATAATTTTATGTTCTAAATTCTTATTTGTTACTATGGAAGTAGGTTGTGTGATTTTTGATATGGCACCCAAAAAAAATCAAAAAGACATGCGAGGGATAACGGTCTTGAAGGATGGAATGAGGTGGCGGTTTGGCGGGAATTCAAACTGTCATTCATCTCGGGAGAAATATGGACGGCATATATTGAGCACGTGAGCTCAGAGTGGTTCTCACGGCACTCACAGTCCGACACCAACAACTGGAACCAAGAAATTCATGGTTCGGTGACCACGCACACCGGTGGCTCCGTCCCATTTAGCGCACATGCAAAGCGGATGGTAAGATTAATTTTAATGAAATATATCATTAATTAATTTGTTGTTCCTAATAATATATTTAACTTGCAACCTATTTTCTCCTTACAGGCTGCGTCTCTTAGACGTGAGCCGAGTCCAATGGAGCTGTTTGTAGAGACGCATGTTGACACGATCAAAGAGTTGATGTCTTATCCCAAGTGCAAGAGTGTCACAGTAATAAATAACCTGGCAAGACCGGGGTCGAACCATAGGGAGGTGAACTATATAAATTATAATAATAATAATAACAATAATAAGAACAACAACAACAACAACAACAACAACGACGATGATGATGATGATTTAAAGAGGACTTTGAGATATAAGATTATTAAAGA
>Ga0325411_1001684_pt1 | contig 24716 bp, 13 predicted proteins | sample PopdelMetagenome_13_FD_206181 | JGI IMG/M metagenome (GOLD analysis project Ga0325411, IMG submission 206181) | Populus deltoides microbial communities from Bellville, Georgia, United States - Xylem-PdIQD-R4 | ecosystem: Host-associated > Plants > Phyllosphere > Stem > Wood/Secondary xylem... | reverse complement strand
GTTTGGTTTAGAATGCTTTTTAAATTGAGGTTATAAAATACCTAATATATATATTGATGATTTTAAATTTAAATATTGTAAATTTAACTACTGTTATTACATCATGAAATAAATAATACTTTATATATAAAAAATTCTATTGCTCCATTAAACTATCTACAATTCCATTACTTACAAAATTCATCTGATAAGGATTACAGTTTCATGTTTTTTTGAGCGTGCAACAAATCAGGTAAAATATCATCAGGAATAAAATTAAGATTACGATTAAATTCTGTAAATGCTACACCATCATGCGATCTCCTTCTAATTTATATAATGTCATTGAATAATGTTAAGCACTAGTTTTTTTATTAAAAAAATTACTGTTCACGTGAATAGTATGAGTGAATTTAATTCACTTTGCACAGAAGAAGTAAAGCAGCTCGAAGCTGCTTTGAATTTACCTGCATTTTAAACTCGAAATGCACTGGCCCTATAAATTATAAACTACATTTTTTACTTTACCTAACAATTGTTTGTTGTGGTTTGCTTCAAAAACAGAAGCAACCATGTAAACAAACAGATTTTCGAGCTCTAAGATTGAAATTATTGTTGTAAATTGTAATGAAAAAAATATTTTAATGTATTCTTAAACAACTAATTTGTTCTAAAAATAACATACTAAACTATTTACATATTAACAAGACCTACCTAACTAATTAAAAAATAAAAAATAAATGAAAAACAACTTCTAGATTTAATCTGCACAGTAACCTGAACTTTCGTCGGGTTTTTTAAATTTCATTATAACCTAACTATGGATTAAAAATTATATTTATTCTTGTAGCACGAACACATTTTAATATATTCCAGGAACAAGCTGTTGAATATTCCATGTCAATCGGTACCTGTTACATGTGAAGTATGAACCCAGTTGTAGTTGAAACTTTGAAAACAGGGAGGTAATTATATAAGAGTAATTTATAAGAACCGTACTTGGTTTTTAAATATTTTTTTATCAAAAATATATTAAAATAATATATTTTTAAAATTATTTTTAAAATCAACACATCAAAATGATATAAAAACACTAAAAAAATATTAATTTAAAATAATAAAAAAAAAATTCAAATTTTTTTAAAAGCGCTTTTGAAACGCAAAAACAAACAGGGCCAAAATTTTTTTAGGCAGACTACATTATTGGTTTTGTTTTAAATTGCTAACAGTTTGTTGATTTATGTTATAATGTTTTGCTTGTAATATTTTTTACTCTGACGTCAGTGAATATTTAATTACAGATACTTCCAACTTTGATAAAAAATAAAATAAAAATAAATAGTATTTCTGACTCTAGCATCAATAAATAAACCAATAAAAAAATTGTAAATCAATACATGTATATTTTTTATTTTTCTCCAAAACAAAAATATTTTTTTAGGATATTCTGGCTCCACTCATCACTAGCCCAAGTTACTGACCCGGCTGCAAAACAGGAACGTTAACTAAATCACGCGCGCGTTCACGAGCTGATAAAGGAATTAAGTTAGAATGTACATAGGAAGCGAATTAAAATTCAAAGTAAACAGTAACCAGTGAATTAAAATGAAAAGCGGGGAAAGAGAAGCTGACTTACCTGGTAGCTCTGAAGATGAAAACGTGATGGAAGACTCGTCGGCTAAGCTCCTTTCTCTTTCCTTCTCCTTTGTTCTTGCTTTTCTCTGATTGGTTTCTTCCTGTCCTTCCCCTGTTCTGTGGGTGTTTCGTTCTCCTGTGGCCTTCTGTTTTTTATTGTCTTCTCTGTATATTCTCTCTGTCTATCTTTTTTCTCCTCCCTGTTCTCTTCTTTTTTTCTCCGCCCCTGTGTTTTTTTGTTTCCGTTCGTGCTCTCCCTCCTTTTCTTTTCTCCCCTTTTCTGCGTCTTTCTCTGGCCTTTTATAAGGCCAGAGAGTGTCAGTGATCGTTAACCAGGGGCGGAACCAGAAAATAGAATGAAAGGGCCAAAATGTTAGTTGTTTTATTATTTAGACTAAATATATTAATATTATTAAGGGAGGGGCTGGAAAACAAATTTTTTTGCAAGGGCCCCGGCCCCTGCCAACCCCCCCTGTCGTTAACAGTCCTGCAAGTACTGTAGTGGATTCAAAGACGGGATTGTGGGCAGGATACGTGGTCCGTGATTGGATCGAATTTGCTGCAGATATCCCTGTTGAATTAGCTTTCTCTGCGCGAAATGAAAGGGATAATGAACAGTGCTTCAAAACGGTGCCATTTGTGTCCTTGGAAATGACTATTTTCACCTTGGCCCCTAAACGTTTTAAATTTAACAATTGTGACCCTAATCAGTAATAATCAATTTCTAATTTTGCCCCTGGATTAATTTCAATTGAATCCCTGAATTATAATGTCATTTACACAACAGTCCTGAGTTTCTGGATTATTCAATTTGGTCTTTAGACTTTAATTTTCTGCAATTTTACCTTGAATCAGCTCCAAACTTTGGTATTTTTTCAATTAAACCTTTGATTTCTTTAATTAATTAAACTAAAGTTTAATTAAGTCTGCAAACTTATCAATTCTTTAATTAAACTCCTGATTTCATTAATTAAACTAATCTAAATTTTAATTAAATTCTCAAACTTATTAATTCTTTAATTGCTGATCAATTAACTTTCAAATTTGATAATTTCATCCCTGAACTTTGAATTTGTATTATCTTAACCCCATTCTAAAATATTTTTTTATTTTTTATTCGAAAATTTGAATTATGACACTTGCATATTCTTTTCGGCCTGCAAATATATATAAAAAATCAAGTTTGTTCTATCAAGTCTGCCATTGTTTTAGGAAGTGTTTAAGAGGGAGTTTTAACTGTTTTATGATATATTTTTTTAACGTTATAAATATTCGTTTTATAATATATTTAAGTAATTACAAACTTTTAAAGTAATTAGTTAGAAATGAACGAGTGACCTTTACCCTCACCATGAAGGTTTTTTAAGAGGGGTGGAACGTAGCAAGCTAGGGTTCTAGCATGGAAATGGGTCTGCAAAACAAAATTGAAAGAGGAATTGGGAAAGAAGGCTGTTGATCGGGTTGAGGCTGAGAGGGGTGTTAATTCAGAGTTTCTCTAAGGGACGGCTAGGATTGCTTTACATGTCAGATGGATGGCTCACAAGGAAAGGCCGAGTCAAGCTAGCTTAGCAGAAGGCAGAAGAAACGGCAGGCATTATGTATTGAGTTTTCAAATTACTCCCTACTAATACCACTAATTATATTTTTTGAGTATAATAAAATCACTCTGACTTTGGTTTTGACTCTAGGTTTCAGCAAGGTTTTGTTTTGTTGGGCCAGATAGTAATGGATCAAGCCCAATATAAGAAGGCCGATCATTCCAACAAAAAATTAGTTTTGTTTTCTTTTGATGGGCCAACAAAAAAATCTTGGCCCAAAAGACACAACGGTAAAAATGCCACCAATTTTCCGATTGTTTACAACAACTTTTGATTAGATTCGTTAAATTTTTTCTATTTTTTCTTCAATTTGGATTGGTTTAGGTCTCAGGATATTCAGATGGGTTAATTTGTTAAGGCAAATCCAAAATTTAAAACTATAATTTATATAATAAAAAATATAAAAAATAAATTTTTTAAAAATAAAGTAAGACCAACAACCGCCACTCAAACTCTCATGCAATTAAATTAAATCCAAGTCAAGTGAAATTATTATTAAATAATGTTAAAAAGCCCATCAAATTAAAAAAAAAAACTCATTAGATAAATATAGGGAAAATATAATTTATTTAATAATTATTTATAAGATTTGCCACCATATTGATTTGAATTAATTATTGTATGATTTGTTCGGGTTTCTTGGTATCATCCAAACACTAAAATATTTCAAAGTTGGAATCCTATTTCACATTCAATTCCAAAATCAGCACATATGAATCATTTCAAAGAAAAATATATATAAAAATTGAAATAAACCTAAACTTGTAGGAAACTAAGAAAGTCATACATTATTCAACTAAGAATATGATAGAATATTGACCCACCATCATTAAAAATGATTAAACTGAATTTTATAACTATTTATTTTAATATTATAAATTTGATTTAACAGGTAAATCTAATTACTTGTTGATCTAGAATTTAGCTGTGTCAAATTTAAAATTAAATATTATTCAATATTATTTTATTTTTTTAAACGAAATTTTTATTTTATTTTAAAATGATACAATCATAAAATGGTCTTTTGTTTTTATGGGCTGTAAATGGATAAAATATGAGCCCAATAGGCAAGGATTCGGCTTACCTTCAGCTTAAGCTTAGCGTACAGAAGAATGCAAAAAACAGAGCAGAAGTTGAGAAAGACACAGAAAGAAAGAAAGAAAAGAGGCAGACAGGGAATTGACACAGACAACAGCAACAACAAAGGTACAGAAACTAACTAAACCCTCTCTTAGTGTTGCCATTTCAATGTTTTTGAGTAATTTTTTTGGTTTATGTTCGGGGTTTTTTTTTGGTTTCCATAAAAAGATTGCTCTATCAAAGATCCGTGTTTAGAATTCAAAGCCTAAGTTTTTTAGAGAGAAAGGTGGTCCATTTTGAAAGCCTTGTTGATTTATTCTCCTCTCATTGTAATTTGTGAGAGGACGAGTTTCAATTTCAAGTTTACTATTTTATGTATAGTTTTATTGTTTCAAGCTTTTGAAGCAGTATATATCGAGCATTGCTGACTCCATTTTGGTGTTTTTTAGTTTAAAGCTTTTTTTTTTTTTTTTACTTGGATTTGGAGGGTTTCGGTTGGTTGGAAAAAAGGTTAATTCTTATTTTGTGATGGTGGGGGGTGAATGCTCGTTTTATTAGAGGATTATTGTCTTGTTTTTTGATTTCTTATTAGGTTAAGTTGGTGATATAGAGTATGAGTGGTGCTCCTGTTAAAAGATCGCATGAAGAGGGTAGTCATTCTTCTTCTTTGAAATTCCCTCCTCATGAAGATACAGGTTCGTATCCTAAGCTGACATCAGGGGTTTCAAATGAGTTCCATCTACCATATGAGATGGGTCCAGATGCTAGGGTGGCTAAGATTCCCAGAACTGAGTCTCGAGACGTAGATAGAAGATCACCTTTGCATTCGATGTATCGAATCCCACCATCTTCAAATGAATCACACATGGATTCTCATTTGAATGTTGCTCCTGAAAGAAGGCCTGAATCAAGGGATTCCAAGGACTGCAGAGACTACCGGATTGAAAACCGTGAGCCAAGGACTGATGCAAGAGAGATGTATGGCGAGGCAAAGAGGGATTCACAAAGTGTTAAAAATGAAAAGGATGTGAGGTTTGATATTAGAGGGGATGACAATAAAGAAGTAAAGCATGACAGAGAAGCTCGTATTGAGCCGAAGAATGACATGAAAATAGAAAAGGATGGTTTTGGTCCTGCAAGTAGTCAGGTGAATTGGAAGGAACCAAAAGAATACCATAGGGGAAAGAGATGTTTGGAATCTGCAGGTGTACATGTGGATCCTTGGCATATATCACGTGGAAATTCCCAAGGCCCTGTTGAGATTGAAAAGGAAGTCGTCAGTATCGAGGAGAGGGATCATGCCAAAGTTCATGAGGCAGTTGGAGAAAATAAAGTTGAATTGAAAGGTGAGGATAGGTTTAAAGACAAGGATAGGAAGAGGAAAGATTTGAAGCTCCGGGAATGGGGAGACAGAGATAAGGAAAGAAGTGATCGAAGGGGAAGTATGCAAGTAGGCAACAGTATTGCTGAGGGAAAAGAGTTGGTGAAGGAAGAGAGAGAAGGAGAGAGGTGGGAGTGGGAGAGGAAGGATCTGTCAAAAGACAGGGAAAGGTTAAAAGAGAGGGAGAAGGACCACATGAAAATAGAATCAGGAACTGGAGCTGAAAAGGAGCGTTTGCACAATGAAAAGGAGTTTTTGGATGGATATGTCAGAATTTCAGAACAGGAAAATCCAGCTTTGGAGCCAAAGAAACAGAAAGATTTTGATAACTGGAAAAATGTCGATAAAGAAGCTAAAGATAAAAAGAAAGAAAGAGAAGCCGGCATAGAAGGAGATAGACCTGAGAAGGGTAGCACGATGTGTGGGAAAGAATCTGATGATGGATGTGCAGATGTTGAAATTGCAACTGAAAGGGAAAGAGGAGTTTTTAACTATGGAGTCCAGCAGCGCAAGAGGATGCTTCGGCCTAGGGGCAGCCCGCAAGTGGCAAATTGTGAACCCCGTTTTAGGTCCCATACTCAGGACTTTGAGGGGTATGTTCTTCAATTCTTCTTAATTGCTGTTTTAACTGAAAGTATGTTATCCATATGATTGATTTTGGATTATTGACGATTACCGTGTGGAAACTTGCTTTAAAATATTTGATATGAAAGTGGAAACTGCTATTATTGGAGCTAAGTGTCCTGAGATTTATCCTACAATGATAGTTTCTAAAGATAAAATTACTTTTATTGTTGCTGAAACCTTTAACCAAATTTTCCATTGTCATGAATTCTTTAGCATGTTTGTTCTCTTAGATTGGTTAAATTGAGCATCATTCCACTTTAATAATTCAAGAGTAAACTGTAGTCTAAATTCATCATAATCAAGTTCCTTTATATCTTGCAGATGTCAAGGTAAGCTGTCATGTCCATTTTATGAAGCTGAAAATTTATTCGTGCGCTATGGCTATGGCTAATGGGTTGCAGGGGAGTTGGATGATGGGATCTCCTTCAGAGTACTGATTGGAATGCTAAAACTGAAATCATTAGCTATCACTGCTTAATTGGATTTTTTTTTACTTCTTTCCTTTTCCACTCTCCTAATGCATTGGATATGCCAGAATGAGGTGTTAGCTTTCATATTTCCCTTTTCCCTTTCTTTTCTTCTTTGTGCTGTATAATTTTTTCTCAAGCTTCTATTAATTGGTAGTTTCTGGGCCTTTTTAGGTTTCTTTGTCACAACAAATGTGTAGCTTGTGTCAACAACTCATGGTCTCTGTGTCATAAATTACTTCTATTATTAAACATATTAGTCCTTGCTGATGGATGATACAAAAAATAACTTGATAACATCGTAGTTCACAAGTTACTTGATTTCCTTTATATGGCTATTGAATTTACCTTCTGGTGCTCCAGGCAAATCTGAGGTATCCTCTGTCATTTATAAAGTTAGTGAATGCATGCAAGAGCTGATAAAGTTATGGACGGAGTATGAAGCATCTCAATCTGATAAAAATAGTGAAAGCAGCCATAAGGGCCCCACTCTTGAAATTCGAATACCAGCAGAACATATTACTGCTACAAATCGCCAAGTAAGCTTGCTGCTGTATGTAATAGTTGATGCTTTTGCTTGTTTTCATCATATAATTTATTTCTTCTCTCATGTGTCTTTTTTTCTTTCCTTTTTAATGTGTTCTTAAACTATCTTGGAATTGTATGTCTCTTGGCTCCATGGGGCTTGCACAAATGCTAAGGGGGTCAGAGGTGAGGGTATAGTTAGTGATGTTCTCTTTGAGCCGTGGACTCCCCATTACATCATCTGATTTTTGTTTGTTTGACCATGCCTTTCTATCTTACCGCAAGATATTGATTGTCTCTTGTGTGGGAGCTCGTGGGAAATTCTAAGGATGCATTGGGGTCAGAACTTTTAATTGCCAGTATTGTCCAAGGATGATTACATACTGCATGCTTCTAAAACAAATAAAAAATGCTAAGTTATTAAACCTAAAATGTATCAGTTCATTTAATTTATTAGTTCCAAGTCTTTCAAAGACTCAGGAGTTTAAAAGTTTGAAAAAATTCAACATATTGCTATTTCGTGATCATTGTAATGACACAGGAAGTTATAATACTTCTAAAGCTATCATCTAACTACTTAAACTACCAGATCTCATGGCTTTAATAAAAAAGTAATAATCCTTCCAATATGAAAATTGATGTTGTCACTTCCCTTTCTATTATGAAAATTTAATTTATAATTGGTTTAAGTTTCAAACAGAGAGATTTACCAAAGGTTTGTCGTCCGTGAACTCTAGCCTCAACATTCTGACTCTTACTATCTGTTCTAAATTATGCTTACTATTTTTAATTTATTTTTTGAGTTGCTTGTAATATTCAATGAATTGAAATATTCGAATTGTGAATAGTAAGGTTCTAACAACCAATGGAATTTCCATTAGCTTCCTTAAAAAGTTTCAAACCTTTTTACATTGTCTGAATAAGGGTTTCTTCATAGAGTCCGATTCTTATTAGTTTGATTACGTGAATTTAACTAGCCTTTATCCGAAAGTTTTGGGACGTTTAGAATTGAATGATGAGATCGGTTGTGTGGGGTTCGGTTCCTTCTATATGTTTATGTGTGTTGTGTCTGCAAACCGAATCTTTCAAAGATACAGCTATTCTTAAATTTTAAGGTCAATTTGTTGGTAGATAAGTTGTATGTTATGTGGGTGCCTTTTATGTTCTGATGTGTACAATTTTTTACTGTGGATTGTCAGATGGTCAACTTTCATTAGAAGAGAAGAGGCCTCTATAAGAGCAATTATTTGACATGCAAGCTCTAATATTACAGGATTTCTGCTCTGCATAGTTTGATGCCTTCATGTTTGGGTATTAGCTATTAGATAAGTATGCCCATGCTTAGGTCTTTAAGTTTATTAAGTGCAGGTAAGAGGTGGACAATTATGGGGGACAGATATATACACAAATGACTCTGATCTTGTCGCTGGTATGCTGTGATATGATGAACAGTAACAATTGTAGAATTTGTTTATATGTGAACTGAAACAATATTGATGTTGCAATTTTGTTGCAGTTCTCATGCATACAGGCTACTTCCGTCCCACTGCTTCTCCTCCTCCACCTGCCATCCAAGAGTTATGTGCTACTATCAGAGTGTTGCCTCCACAAGATAGTAAGCCCCTTCTATCTCGCCTTCTTTATGATGCTGCCATTTCTAAACACATTCACATCATGATCATGCAGTCAAATAATTCATGTAAATGTTACAAATCTGGATACAGCTATCCATTTGAACTTGTATGTCTCTACATCTTACTTCAGAATGAAATTTGTGTTGTTTCTTGAAGTTCTTATGTTGGAAGTTTGTGAAAATAATGATATCACCTAGATGGTCTGAGTAGTTTGGGTTTTGGTTGAAGCCTAGTCAACTTTGTAATGGTGTCTGAGATTGGCCTTGTATAATTGATTTTGCTGACATCAAAATCATGCATAATCCATATCCATATTTGCACAAGTGAATCACAAGGATGCAAAGACACATTCCAAACAAGATAACTTGAGCTCTTAAAAAACCCAACATGCTTGAACTGTGCTCTTTTGTCAATTGTCAAGATGACAATACTTCCTTTAATAGTATAAAGCTATATGAGAAACTTAAATGACGTACGCGCTTAACTTTTTCTTGCTAGTATTGCCTTTCTGCATGTGTGTCCTTACCATCCATGCTTTACTTGTGTGGAATTTTAACACTAACTTTGGTATGTGCATTAGGCTACATTTCTATGCTGAGAAATAATGTTCGTTCACGTGCCTGGGGAGCTGGAATTGGTTGTAGCTACCGTGTTGAGCGTTGCTGCATCATGAAGGTGGTGGAAATTTTTTCGCAATTGTAGTTTTAGTCACCATTTTTCTGCAATTCATTGAGAACCTTCAGAAATGTCTGAGGGTGTCATAGCAGCATTGCTATTACCATCTTCACGAATATTGCTTGCTGCTTGTTTTATCCTACAAAATCCTAGTCGTGAAATGCCTTCAATCATTGTTATTTCTAATTTCTTGTTTATTTCAGAAAGGAGGTGGAACCATTGATCTTGAGCCCTGTCTTACACATACATCAGCAGTGGAACCTACTCTTGCTCCTGTAGCTGTTGAACGGACAATGACTACCCGTGCTGCAGCTTCGGTATGACATTGCCATTTTCTTCCACAATCCTTTGAGTTTATGTTCTTACTCTTTACTTCTCTGTATACTGTTCCTATATCAATTAGTAGAACTGTCATCTGAGGTAGAGCTCTGAGCAAATGTTTTACTCTTTATGATTTTGCTTATTTCAATTATAATTGCATGTTTGTGCTTCTAATAAAAGAGCTAAAATATTTCTGTGACCAAGCACTTTTCTGTTATTTGGATCTACTTGCATTATGACAGCTTTTCTCTTTCAGAATGCATTGCGGCAACAGAGATTTGTACGTGAAGTTACAATACAGTACAACCTTTGCAATGAGCCCTGGTAGATTCTAGATCTTTTTGATAACTATGATATCCTGCAATTTTTCAGATCTGTATGGAATTGGAGATTTTTGTCTTATGGAAAGTAGAAGTTAATTTTGCCATCATCCAAAATGGTTTGGAAGAAACTTGCTTTGTGTTTTATTAATAGTGATATCCATATCATGTAGTTATTAATGAAAATGTCAACTGCATGTGTGTTCAAATGCATATGTTTGTCTATTGTGCTAGTAGTCGTTGACCTGTGGATCTTGCTTTTAATGCACCTAAGGCTGCAATAAAGAGATGATGATGACCTATTTCAACTCGGTGATGTAACAAGTTTTTCTTCACATGAAAATTTAGATCTTTTATCATATAGCTGTGTGTAAAATAGGTCATCGGTATTTGTGTTTGGATTTAATTCTCTTTTCTGATCAAGTGTAGAGGGAACAGAAAAGGAAAAGAAGGGCTTGAACATTTATATATAGAACAACTCTCAACTTAGATCTCATAGAGAGTTTATTTCATATCCATCCAAACAAATTCCGTTAAATGTGCTGTGGCATCAATTGTTTCATCTTATTGTTTTGAAGTTGATAGCCTTCTAGGGAATTATTCTTGTTTTCTGTATGGGATTTTTCTGGTTTATGAAAACTAATAGCTACCAAGTTTTTAAAGGCTTTCTAAGTTTTTTTCTTAGCAACACATAACAGATATCCTCTATTAATTTGTACAACTGTTGTGCCATTAGTTTACTATACGTGCCCTAACCCTAGATCTTGGTTTTATATAGCTGTTCTAATATTTCATTCGATCAACTCTCCACAGTTTCCTACCAATAGACATGCTTATCTGAAGTTTGGAATGTTTACATGACAGTTTACTGGAGTTTAGAATGTTCCCATGACATCATTAAGTGTTTATCCTTTTTGTTTATCTACGTGGACACTAATTTTCATTGCCTTGCAAGGTGTTTGCAATTTTCCAATTTTCTTGTTGCTGCTGTTGTCCATTAACTCTCTCGTATTTCTTGACTTGTATGTTAGTAAAATGTTTAATGTTTCAATTTTTATGCCTGCATAATGTATCAGGATAAAATACAGCATTAGTATTATTGCTGACAAGGGTCTGAAAAAGCCTCTCTATACTTCTGCACGTTTGAAAAAGGGAGAAGTTCTATATTTAGAAACACATTCATGCAGGTACTCCCTCTTCTTCTTCTTCTTCTTCTTCTTTTTTGTGCTTTCTAGCTTGATACCGCACGTAGGTTTTGGAGGCACATTTTTTTGTCTTATAGTAAAATTGTTTTAGCTTCTGTGTATGATTTTCATATCTTTCTGTAACTTTTTTTTTGTCTTACAGTAAAATTGCTTTAGCTTCTGTATTGTATGATTTTCATAACTAGCTGAAAGTTGCCACAGAATTTCTTGATGATGACTTCTGTAATTTCAGGCATTATTTGTTTTGTTGTTTGCCCATGCATAGAAAACAAAATTGTATTGGTTTATGTATTTAAAATATTTAGTAAACGAACATTTTTTTTGTGCAAGTCTGAGGTATTGAAATCATGAAGTTCACGTGGTGAATTCTTAGTGATGTTCTGATTCTGAATTTTTGATTTCTTATGTGAAGGTACGAGCTCTGTTTTACAGGAGAGAAAATGGTGAAAGTGATGCAGGCTTCTCAGGTGCATGAAGAGACAAATAAGATCCATAATCACCACCCACATTCCTCAAACGGTGAGAAGCACGACTTTGATAATGTTCTTATTGATGTATTCCGGTGGTCTCGCTGTAAGAAACCACTACCGCAGAAGGTCATGCAGTCAGTTGGGATCCCATTGCCCCTGGAACATGTTGAGGTACTTCATTTCAATTTCTTTCCTGGAAACATCTCTTCATATTTAGATGTTAAAGTTTGTCATATTTTCACGAAGTCAAATAAGGAGACTGCAGAAGAAACTCATATTGTCAGCTTGTAGTTACGTTTTTCTTCTGTTTTTTTATCCTTCTAGGCTGACCGCAACATCTGTGATTTTGAACAGGTATTGGAGGAGAATCTTGACTGGGAGGATGTGCAATGGTCACAAACTGGTGTTTGGATAGCTGGAAAAGAATTCACACTTGCTAGGGTGCGCTTTCTATCTCCAAGTTAGCTATGGCTTCCTGTGTATCTTCTACAAATGGTTTTGTAGCAATGTGATGCATGCAGGAATAATATTATTTGGTTTGTAATGGTTTTATTTCTTAAATAAATCAAAGAATTGAAGTTAATCTCTTTTCTTTTTCGTTTATAAAAAATCGATTGGACTATATCCGTACCAGAGTATTTGAGCAACCAAAACAGAAGTACTGGAACTTTGAATATTGGGAAGTCTGGCATTTCTTCCATTCCAAGCAAGCTAATGACTAAAGGAAAGCATCTCTCTGCAATTTCTTATTAGCAAAATTAATTTCAGTAGACCAGATTGATCGAATTTGTATCCATGTTCTCCTGACTACTTGGTACACTTTGCTTGAAGACATCACGAGATCCAGATATTTAATATGAAATTCATCACAAGCTGATGAGCCCACTTCTTTGCCAAAAGCAGAGAGTAACTGCATAGTCAGGGTCTGTTAAACCAACTAGCTAGAATTCATGTGTTGAAATACAAAAAACTACAAGGAAAACGAGAGATCACACAGAGACTACATCTTCCAGTATCAATTCTGTTAGATTAAAGATTTCATCTTGGTGCAAGTGCAAAAGCCAAACGGATCTGCAAGTTTCAGTGTGCCAGATGGGAAGCAACGTCAGAGCCCTCTCAAACATAGGAAGGAGATAGTTTTATCCATGCTAGCTGCTGACCCGAGTACTGAAGTATCTTATTTCTGGCCAAGTGATTTTCTTTGGAGTTTGTATCTTCATTAATTCATTAGACTTGAGGATTTAAAGCAGTGTAATGTGAACTCGTTGAATAGTTAGTGTGAATAAATAAAGCAGAAAGTGACATGAAGTTGGCATGGTGGTTTCCATGAGAGTAATCATTGCATACAGGACAAAGGAAGCACAAGGGATTTGCACCTCTGTTTTATTTCTTTGGAGTAAAAAAACATAAAGATGCTTGCTAATTGCAATGTCTTTAATAGCTAGTCTTCCACTAAGAGAGATCTCTCTCAGTCTACCATTGATTTCCTAATTTCTTATTTGATAAAGTTGCTTCCACTAAGAGAGAGATCTTTCAGTATCCCTTGATTTCCTAATTTCCCTCACCAAATTTTAATTTGATACAGTTGCTTGCACATTGCACTTTGATAAAGTTGCTTCCACTAAGAGAGAGATCTCTCAGTATACCATTGATTTCCTAACTTCCCTCACCAAAATTCTTAAACCTATAGTATGTCTTTAAACGGATCATACTGTTCTGATTCCACAAACTCGTGGATAGAACCTGAGGAGGCCAGCCGTCTTCTGAGAGTTAGTTCAGTAAAATCTAATTAGTAAATGTCGTTTCATATATAGTATCTTGAAATAATTTGCAGAGGTGCGAATAGTCCCAATGTATTTCTATCTTCATTAATTCATTAGACTCAAGGATTTCCTAAGCCGTTCACCTTCACCCATTCCATCCTCAAAAGGTAGAGCACATAACCCTTAACGTTGAGTTTTGCAACTGAACCACGGAAACTTGTTCATCTAAAGCAACTAAATTCAATGAATCCAGGAACAGGGGCTTGATCGCCTCCATGTACTTCCAACATTCTTACACAAGGTTGATAATCTAGTAGATTCAATATTCCAATTCTTGCATCTCCAGTTACAACATTTACTTCATCCTTGAAAACAGCTGCGTGTTCAATCCAGGTGCACAATTTCCACTCAATAGCATAGTCAAAGAAAATCCAATCGCCCTCATGATATCCTCCATGTCTATAGAATTGTAAATAAGGGAATATAGTGGAAAAAGCTATGAGAAATTGTTGATCGCCTAAAGGAACTCGTAGAATGAACGTACAATGGCAATTACATGGACTATGAATATAAAACTGATGTCCCGTAAAAGGCACCTTTGCAATGTCTTTCTGGATCTTTCAGGAACAAATATCACAAGACCATCCAGTGCAGGTTTTACTAACTAGGAAACAGTAGCAACTGAGCATTAGTCCTGACCTCTTATAACAGTATTGAGATCATGTATCAGATCCGATTTTATATTTGCCATTTCCTTGTATAACTTGTTTTTTTAATATGAAAGATTGTAGTTAAATCTGATATTAAGACAAATCAGATCAAAATGTTTCTATTTGACTAAAATGGTTGCTGCTTCTTGTAGTTGTGTAGTCAGTGATGCTCTCTCTTCCTTTTCTCATCTCCTGATCATGGCCTCTTAATTTTCAAATGCTACTGATGGTCTTTACACTAGGTAACAGGCTCTAAGATTATAAGCAGAGTTTCTATTTGAATAACATGACCAAACAAGCCAAACCATGGCCATTGTCGTGAGCCAGCTTTTTGGAATTTCTCACTTAACTGTATCAATACCTCTAAATGTGTTACATGCTAATCTCTTAAGAAGATGAAACCCCTTTGACGCATACGAGGAGAAGGATAAGAAGTTAAAACTCTCAAAAACCAATATTACTATATTTACCCCTTTAATGGATTAGAACAATGTGAATGACTTGAGAAATTCGCAAGTGAAAGCAAAATGTAGCACATGCATATAATTAAAGGTTAAAAGCAACTTGCTATATCTTATAATATAATCTTTGGTAGGAAAGCTGTTCCTTCCTTCTTATTAAACAATACAATAATTAATTGTCATTGATCTGACCATACTACTATCATTGTAGCTAGCTACTGCAACATTGACTTTGTCTTCTGCTTGATCTGTCTCAGTATACCATTGGCTTCCTAATTTCCCTCACCAAATTTCTTAAACCTTTCTGATGATCTGTGCTTCCTGTTTCTGATTGAATCGAATCATCTCATTTGGAGTCCAACCATCTGTCTTTCTTGCTTGAAAGGTAAATCCTACTTTCTTTTCTTGTTTTTTACCTCGAATTTTGTTTCTACACCTAATTGTTTTGGCTCTTCCAAATAGAAGTGCCCATCTGGTTGTAGAATCCTGGTAAAGTATTTATACTTCATCTTCTTCATTTTGTTGCTGTTATCGTTTTTGGCATGTAACTATTGTTTGAATCCTTTTTCTCTAGACTTGAACTATGTAAGTTTGGTGTTTTAATAGTTTGACATGTAACGATTGTAGAAATTTTAATGAGAAACTTTGGAGTTAGGATCATCAATGGCTTCCAAATATAAATAAATTGATCTTTCTTTGTTTTTATAATCCATGCCTTATTTATTGTTTTTTCTTTTTATTTATTCTAGTCTCAACCTTTCCTTTTCCGATTGATGTAACTTACATTAATTTTATTCAATATTTTGACTCTGTTTTTATATATAGGGAAAAATGGTTCACTCAAATGATTCATTTTGGCATAATGTTGAGGAGATGAAGTGTAAGTATTGTAGGCGTCAATTTCCTAACAATACTTCCATTACGAGGATCAAATGGCATTTATCTGGAGAGGAAGGGCATGGTGTTGCAATTTGTGAAAGAGTGCCTAAAGAAGTTCAAGAAGAAGCTTTTCTAGCTATGCATGGTGGCAACAAAAGACATAAAAGCATAGCAAGTTCAAGCAATGTTAATGATAATGCCATTTCAACCACTCCACAAGAACAAAACACTGAAGTCGACAATTTGGCAGGGGATGCAGGAAGGATACAAGCACCAGATACAATGGTTCAAGCACTTGGAAGATTTTTGGAAGAGATCAATGAAATGGTAATGGAGGATGATATAGAGAATGGGACTGGAGGGGTAGTGCAGCCTGGTGTAGGAGCTAGCTCTTCTGGAGGGCTTACAGGCAACACAAATGAGACAAAAGGAGATCCATTACCTACTAGCTCTACAAAGCTAGTGGGTCGTGCATTTGAACATAATACAAGTGTGATATTGTCTTGGTTAACGGATGATGAAGTCTCAACAATTGGCATTTATGGAATGGGAGGAGTTGGTAAAACAATAATGTTGCAACATATCCATAATAAACTTCTAGAAAGACAAGACATTTCTCATTGTGTTTTCTGGGTGACTGTGCCTCAAGATTTCAGCATTAAGAGATTGCAAAATCTTATTGCTAAATGTCTTTATTTAGATTTTTCAAGTGAAGATGATGATCTACGTAGAGCTGTCAAATTGTTAAAAAAACTAAGGAAGAAACAAAAATGGATTCTCATTTTAGATGATTTGTGGAACACTTTTGAGCTACACAAAGTGGGAATTCCCGTCCCAGTGAAAGGTTGCAAGTTGATTATGACAACACGATCAAAAAGGGTTTGTCAACAGATGGATATCAAACACAAAATCAAAGTGAAGCCACTTTCGGAGACAGAAGCTTGGACTTTGTTCATGGAGAAACTTGGACATGACAGAGCACTTTCTCCAGAAGTGGAACGAGTAGCAGTAGAAATTGCAAGGGAATGTGCTGGTTTGCCTCTAGGAATTATAACAATGGCGGGAACCATGAGGGCAGTGGTTGACATATGTGAGTGGAAGAATGCATTGGAGGAATTGAAAGAATCAAAAGTTAGAAAAGACGATATGGAACCTGAGGTATTCCACAGATTGAGATTTAGTTATAACCATCTAAGTGATTCAGCAATGCAACAATGTTTCTTGTACTGTGCATTATTCCCGAAAGACTTTGAGATCCCTAGAGAGGATTTGATAGCTTATTTGATTGACAATGGAGTGATAGAAGAGTTGAAGAGTAGGGAGGCAGAATTTAACAAAGGCCACTCGATGCTTAATAAACTTGAAGATGTCTGCCTATTGGAAAGTGCTAAGAAAATGTTTGATGATTGTAGATATGTCAAGATGAATGGCTTGATTAGGGACATGGCGATCCAAATACAACAAGAGAACTCTCAAGGCATGTTTAAAGCAGATGCACAATTAAGAGAATTGCCAGATGCAAAGAGGTGGACAGAGAATTTTACAAGAGTTTCACTGATGCATAACCAAATTAAAGAAATTATTTCCTGTCATTCACCAAGGTGTCCCAGTCTTTCAATTCTACTGTTATGTGACAATTCAAAGTTGCAATTTATTGCAGATTCATTTTTTGAAAAGTTGCATGGGCTCAAGGTTCTTGATTTGTCTCGTACAAATATCACAAAACTGTCTGATTCTGTCTCTGAATTGGTGAGTCTCACTGCATTATTGCTCATAAAATGTAGGAAGTTAAGGCATGTACCATCATTGAAAAAGCTCCGGGAACTGAAGAGGTTAGATCTCTCTGGTACTTGGGCACTTGAAAAGATACCTCAAGGCATGGAATGTCTATGCAACCTGAGGTATCTTAGAATGAATGGATGTGGTGAAAAGGAGTTTCCTAGTGGGTTGCTACCTAAACTCTCTCACCTGCAAGTCTTTGTACTAGAGGAAGAGCTAATTGATGGAAGATATACTCCGATAACAGTTAAAGGAAAGGAAGTAGGATGCTTGAAGAAATTGGAAACTCTGGAATGCCATTTTGAAGGTCACTCTGACTACTTGAAGTATCTTAAATCCCGAGATGAGACCCAATCACTAAGCACATACCGAATTCGTGTGGGACTACTGGATTACTATCATCATTGTGGCAGAAGTAAAACAATTGTTTTGGGTAACTTGAGTATCAACAGAGATGAAGGTTTTCAGGTCATGTTCTCAAAGGACATTCAACAATTGCACATTGATAATTATGATGATGGCACAAGTTTATGCGATGTTTCCTCTCTAATAAAGTATGCAACTGAACTGGAGGTCATCAGGATATGGAATTGCAATAGCATGGAGAGCTTGGTTTCATCTTCATGGTTCTGCTCTGCTCCACTACCATTGCCATCTTATAATGGTATATTTTCTGGTCTTAAGGAGTTCTATTGTTATGGATGTACAAGTATGAAGAAGTTGTTCCCTCTTGTCTTGCTACCAAACCTCGCAAACTTAGAAAATATTGCAATTTATAATTGTGATAAAATGGAGGAGATAATAGGTGGAACAAGATCAGATGAAGAAGGGGTTATGGGTGAAGAAAGCAGTAGCAGCGAATTCAAACTCCCAAAGCTAAGAATTCTGAGCTTGTTTGACTTACCAGAACTGAAAAGCATTTGTAGTGCAAAACTGATTTGCGATTCCCTGAAAGAAATGAAAGTAATAAATTGTCAGAAGCTGAAGAAGATGCCAATTGGTCTTTCATTGCTTGAAAATGGCCAAGACATCTTGACATAGTCGAGCTTGCGATAACAGTTGATTATGAGCAATCAAGTATGGATCTACCATAAGTAAATGAGGATCTGTCCTATACAAATTACATGAATGATCTAGTAAATGCATTTATGAATCAATGAGATAGGTTATTTCAACCGACTGTTGGATCATGCTCAAACTTTTACAACAATGAATGAATGGAATCGTTACTCCAACCGGTTTGAAAATCTCACCTTAGGGCCTTGGTTTTGACAATTTTTTTTTTTTTGATTTTCCTTGTTATTTCGGATTTATGCTTCTTTCTTTTGTATTTTCAGAATTCTTTTTATTTTCTAGTTGAGATAGGGTTTCTGGCTTATTTAAGGCTTTGTAAACCTCCTAAAAAGGAAAACTTCAGTATTATTATTTTAGGCTCATCAAAAATTCAGTGTCGCTGTCTTTAACTTCTGTTTGCATTAGAAACTATGAGTATCCAACCTTAACCTTTTTATAATCCACTCTTTTCTTTTATCTTAATTTTTTTTTAATACTAATAGATATTGTTATGGTTACTGTTGGTATTACAGGCACATACAAGGTTCCTATCTTGAGGGGCCTATACTATGATGTTTTGAAAATATAAGAGAATAGAAAAAGGCAACAAAGTCTTTAAAGGCTTAGACAATACAATAGATATAAATAAATAAAGAGTATTGTGGTAATTAAATAAACCTTGATAAATATAAATAGGATTAAAAAAAGAGATGAAAATCTGATCTAAGAAAGTGAGAACCGGCAGGAGAGAAGGGGGAAAGAAAAAGAAGAGAAAATAAAGAAAGATAAAGGAAGGAGAAGAGAGTTAGAGAAAATAAATTTAAAAAATAAGATTTACACTTTGGTTATGTATAATTATGTTATTTAGCTTTGATTTTCTGTTTCGTTGAAGATTAGGGTTTTGAAAATTTTATTTTGGGTTAAGCTTTCATTTGGAAGTACAATTAAGAGCTATGGAAACACTCCTTTTACTACAGAACAAATGCCTAGTGAAGAACTAGAAAACTGATATCTTCAGTTGATCTCAGCCCAAAAAGATAAAACATGAGCTGCTGTGCTTCTCTTTTGAGAATCCTAAAGTTGCACCACATAGTTCCCTTTTTTCTTATTTAATTATTTTTCTCTTTTCTCCTCTTAAGGACTTTTATTTTGTACAATGTAGAGATCTCAGCTTCAATAACCTCACCGGATAAAGTCTGACGTCATTTGTACCGGCAAAAATAGATTTCCTGTCAGTTGATGTGGTAAACATTTTTATTTCTTTCATATATTTCTTGGAAGTAAGCTTCTGAGTAGTATGATATTTGTCATTTTTAAATTGTCAACGTGCTTGACAGGAAACAAGCTCACTGGATCTGTTCCTCAATGGCTTCCGGGAAGAAACAAGAACGTGTACGTCTATTTTCACTACATTTCTTTTTCAGCTTGAAGTTCTGCTCCAACCCAAAGATTTCATGTTTCAAAAGTTTCAAGAAAAAAGAAAAAAGAACAAAGAAAAAACAAATCCTAATTCAATAACTTCATAGATGAGAGATATTTTGAAGTTTTGTCATCGGTTGTCTTTATATATCTTTCTTATAACAACTTCACTTGGGAAAGCTCAAGTCCAGTTGAATGTTCTCGAGGGAGTGTGTATTGAAGATGCAGAGAGTGTGTTTCAATGGAAATTCTCCTCAATTTTATTACTATGATTTAATGTCTAATATTTACTGATTGTATACACAAATGAAGGAATTACAGTATGCTAAAAATAGAAGAATACAAATTTGTTGGCTAGAATTCTGCTACACAGATTATGGTAATCAGTGGTACTAGTTTTAGTAAGAATCTGCATGATTGTAGGCTAGGATTCTGTTGAGTTTGCTGAAGGGTAATTTGCTTTGATAAACCCCCTCAAAATTGAGCTGTCATCAGCAAGCAATTTTGCCTCTGGGGAGTTCTGTTCGTTGCCGTGAAAGAGGCTTCGTCATTAAATCAGCCAGCTGGTCTTGAGTGTGCACATGCCTGACTTGAAGAGTGCCCATTTGAACCAGATGGCGAAGGGGAGTGGAGCTTGAAGTGTAGTTACTGAAGAAAGGAATGTATCCGCATAGTTTCAGAGGCTGCAGTAGCAGGGGCCCTGTACTCAGCTTCAGTTGATGATCGTGTAGTGGCACGTCATCTCTTTGAGCTCCATGAGATGGGATTGGAGCCTACAAAGGTGATGTATACTGAAGTTGCGGTTCGATCATCAAGGTTGCCTACCACAGTCAGCATCAGAAAAGGCCAGCAAGTTAGCTTCAGTCCATGGAAGATGATTTGCTTTAAGTAGTGCAGCAGCCTCTAAGTTGTTGTCCAGTGGGTTTGAGTTGGTTTTTGCATGAATTGGGACAGCTTATTCACAGCGAAAGAGATGCCTGGTCGAGTGAGGGAGAGGTATTGAAGACTTCCCAGAACCCTTTCTGTATTCAGTGCTATCAATGGAAGCAGTACCATCATGGAGCTTGAGAGGTAGGCTTGTGGAAAGAGGGGTGCGAACTTCTTGAGCACCGTTCATCTTTGTATTATGCAATAAATCATGGATGTACTTATGCTGGGAAAGGAAGATGCCATCCCGAAGGGGTAGGACTTCCACTCCTAAGAAATAATGTAGTGCACCCGTATCCTTCAATGAAAAATTTCCAGCCAAGTTGGTCAATAATGGAACACACAAATCTGGACTTGTTGCCAGTCATAACAGGGTCTTCCACATATACTAGAAAGTAGCATATAGTGCTATCATAAGTACAAACAAACAGAGATGAGTCTGCTTTTGAATTAGCAAAACCAAATTGAAGTCGAGCATTTTTCAGAGCCGAATACCATGCCCGAGGGGCCTGTTTGAGAGCATAAATAGCTTTGTTGAGTTTACAGGCATGATCAGGTTTAGATAAATCTTTAAAACCCGGTGGTTGGAACATGTAAATTGTCTCACTAAGTTTCCAATGTAGGAAAGCATTGTTCACGTCCATTTGACACAAATCCCCCCCATTCATCACAGCAATTGACAAAACAATTCTAATGGTGGTTGGCTTAATGACAAGGCTGAAGGTCTCCTTGTAATCAACTCTCGGCCGTTGGTGGTAGCCTTTAGCCACAAGTCTGGCCTTAAACCTGTCAATGGTTTCGGGATGTTTGGTGACAGAATACCTTGTAGATTTGGTTCATGGAACGAGTGGTCATGTTGTGGGTTCTGGAGGTGGGATGGCGGGGAGGCGGTTCCAAACAATGAGCTAAGCTATTACCTAGGGCTGAAGGTGGGGCGGCAGTAGAGTTCTGATTGGGCAATAAAACAGGGGAAGTGGAGGCCCCGAGGGTACAGCATGGGAATCCAAATTCAATGGAAAAGATAAATCAGCGGATGGAGAGAGACAAGGAGTACCTGGAGTTGCAGTGACAATGGTGATAACATCTTCCGGTGGCACTGATGGCGAAGAGAGCATCACGGGTGGCACGGGGACAGGAGATGAGTGTGGAGTCTAGACTCTAGAGAGTATCAGGGGAGGATGGTGACCTGGAGAGGAATGGGTTTCTGTTAATGGCTTTTGGGCCTTAAAATATAGATACGACGTCTTTTTGGATCAAGACACGCGGAATGGGCTTCTGGCCACAAAGAGCCTTGTAGGGGGTTTTATTTTGGAGTAACGATGCGGGTTGATGATTTATATAAGACACGCGGAATCGGCATCAATCAAGAAGCAATGTGAGGCGACGACGATGTCGTTTTGAGACGACATTTTATTGAGGGGTGTGTGTAGCAGGGGTAAAATAATTAATACCATGTCTAGAGAAAAAAGATTTTAAGCTAAAATATTCACCATTATCAGAGTTAGCATAATAATTGTGAAAAAAATTAAAAAAAACTATAAAACCAATATTTTTCTTAAAAAAATTATGTTGAACAATGATACTGTGAAATAAAATAAGGCAAAAAAAAATTATTAATCCGTGTTAATTTTTCAAATATATAATCTAGATCATTAGATTATAAATACCTTAAAAAAAAATGAAGTTCAATTCTCATCAACTCAATCGTTGAAGAATAAAACAACGGGACAAAATTAATTGCACAAAAAAATTTAAAATAAAAAAAAAAGTAATTAAAAAAATAAGAGTGAAATAAAAATAAAAAAATAAATAAAAGGGAAACCAAATATATTTAATTAGAGGGTTAATTGAAAAGAAAAAAACAAATTTTGAGAAAAAAAATCAAAAGAATGAGCATTAAATTGAAAAAAAATAGACCATAAACTTAGACTGAACGATAAAATTAAAAACCATAAAAATTTAACAAAAGAACTAAGAAAACAAATTAGAAATAAAAAAATAAAATTAAAATTAAAAAAATATATGACAAGTAGTAATTCAAGGAATACATTAAAAACAAACAAAAAATTCATAAAAGACCAAGAAAAAAAATCAAAAAAATAAAGATAAATTAAAATATAAAAAATAAAGAGTAGGAACATATATATATATATATATATATATATATATATATATATATATATATATATATATATATATATATAAAAAAAAATAGCATGATAGCAAACCATCACCAATTAAATCGTAAGAATCTTGAATCATTGCTCAAATATTTTTCCATTTCTCCTATTTCCTAGATATTAATGAAGAATTTAGCATCTTGAGGCTTCTTTTTCTCCCTTATATTCATGTCTGAAACAAAACTTTCCATGCTCTGCTTCAAGAAATCAAAGTGAGTTTATCTTTCCGGCCTAACATCTATAAATGCAACATTGGTTTCTTTAAGTTGGACAAAATGCATTTTTGTTCCTCAATGTTAATTACTATACGAGTAAATATTTCTACATCTGAATCCTTCTTCATATTTTCAACATTTATCATAACATTATTTCTAGGGATGATCATTTTCGGTTCGGTTCAGTTTTTATAAAAAAAATAACCAAACCGATTTAAAAAAAAAAAACCGAAACCGGTTCAAACCGACCGGTTTCAGTTCGGTTCGGTTTTTTAGAACAAAAACAGGTTCAAACCGGTTTGGCTTGGTTTTTCTGGTTTGGCTCGGTTTTGGCTCGGTTTTTCCCGTTTGACTCGGTTTTTTCCGGTTTGGGTTCGGTTCGGTTTTTTCGGTTTCAGGCTTATAAAACCGAAACCAAACCGAACCGGTCGGTTTTTTTAAAATTCTAATCGGTTTAATCGGTTTTTTTTTTATGATTCAGTTTTTTCAATTATTTTTTTTTAATTTTCTTAATTTAATTAGTTTTTCAATTTTTTTACTCATCCCTGATTATTCCTACCAAGATGATAAAGAACTATGCATGAGGTGCTTCATGGACGATGACAGAGGCGGATGCTTATACTGAAGCCAACATGTCTGCTATATCCAATGTATCAACTGACAATGCACGTCTCTATATATACACAACAGCACGTGTTTTTCTCCCCTCGCTCTCACGTACTATGGACTTTGCCTCGTGAATGAGAATTACACTGTAAAACTTAAATTTTCTGAGATTATTTTCACAGATGACAATTCGTTGTATAGTATTGGGAACCGTCTATTCGATGTTTATATCCAGGTAACCAAAATTTTTCTCGTGATTCTTGAGAAATGACGCCGGAATTGTATGTCCACACTTGCTTGCTAATCATTACTAGCGATGAATCTGTGTGTATTGGGAAAGGTGGTTCTGAAAGAATATACATTGAAGACGAGGCTGGTGATGCTGGATTAGCCCTTGCAAAGACATTCATTGCAACAGTAACACATCATTCTTTAAAGATCCGCTTGTATTGGGCTGGAAAAGGGACAACTGGGATTTATGGTTAGATTCAACGTTCATCTTGACTTTAATTGTCATCGTTCTACTCGAACGTTGAAAGATCGAACTTGAAAAATTCCGATGCTGTAACTGTATAAACCATTCCCCATAAAAGAGAACTTTGTTTCTGGTAGTTTCTTTCAATGAGGTCCACTTTGGTGAAGTAGCATATTTAATGTTTGTCCATCTCCATTCCAATCGCTTGTTTCATCTGAAAGATGTAAACAAACACTTGATGCGAGCAACTATGACACTTGTATTTGCTCATCGACTACCAAATTAATTAATCAATTCTCTTAACTTGATGTAGTTTTAATTTTTTAATTAAT
>Ga0325411_1001678_pt1 | contig 24731 bp, 11 predicted proteins | sample PopdelMetagenome_13_FD_206181 | JGI IMG/M metagenome (GOLD analysis project Ga0325411, IMG submission 206181) | Populus deltoides microbial communities from Bellville, Georgia, United States - Xylem-PdIQD-R4 | ecosystem: Host-associated > Plants > Phyllosphere > Stem > Wood/Secondary xylem... | reverse complement strand
AATTATTTTTAAAATTTTAAAACATTTAAACTATCCTTCAAGTATCCTAAACATAAATCCTAGTTACTTTTTTTTATGAAATTATTTTTAGATTTTTAAAACATTTTAGCTACCCTTCAAGTATCCTCAACAGAAATCCTACTTAAATTTTTTTTTAAATTTTTTTTAAAATTTTAAAACATTTAAACTATCCTTCAAGTATCCTAAACATAAATCCTACTTAATTTTTTTTATGAATTATTTTTATATTTTTAAAACATTTAAAAGATCCTTCATATATCCTAAACTAAAATCCTACTTACTTTTTTTATCAATTATTTTTATAATTTTAAAATATTTAAACTACCCTTCAAGTATCCTAAACAGAAATTCTACTTACTTTTTTTTTTTTATAAATTATTTTTATAATTTTAAAACATTGAAGTAATCATTCAAGTAGCATAATCAGAAATCCTACTTATATTTTTTTATAAATTATTTTTATAATTTTAAAACATTTAAACTATCCTTCAAGTATCCTAAACATAAATCCTACTTACTTTTTTTTATGAATTATTTTTATATTTTTAAAACATTTAAAAGATCCTTCATGTATCCTAAACTAAAATCCTACTTACTTTTTTTATCAATTATTTTTATAATTTTAAAATATTTAACCTACCCTTCAAGTATCCTAAACATAAATCCTACTTTTTTTTTATGAATTATTTTTATATTTTTAAAACATTTAAAAGATCTTTCATGTATCCTAAACTAAAATCCTACTTCCTTTTTTTATCAATTATTTTTATAATTTTAAAACATTTAAACTGCCCTTCAAGTATTCTAAACAGAAATCCTACTTTCTTTTTGTTTATAAATTATTTTTATAATTTTAAAACATTTTAACTGTCCTTCAAGTATCCTCAACAGAAATTCTACTTACTTTTTTTTATAAATTATTTTTAAAATTTTAAAACATCTTAACTATCCTTCTAGTATCCTAAACACAAATCCAACTTAAATTTTTTTATAAATTATTTTTAAAATTTTAAAGCATTTAAACTATCCTTCAAGTATCCTAAACATAAATCCTACTTACTTTTTTTATGAATTATTTTTAGATTTTTAAAACATTTTAACTATCCTTCAAGTATCCTAAACAAAAATCCTACTTAAATTTTTTTATAAATTATTTTTATAATTTTAAAACATTTAAACTACCCTTCAAGTATCCTAAACAGAAATCCTACTTACTTTTTTTTATAAATTATTTTTATAATTTTAAAACATTGAAATTATCATTCAAGGAGCATAAGCAGAAATTCTACTTATATTTTTTTATAAATTATTTTTAAAATTTTAAAACATTTTAACTATCCTTCAAGTATCCTTAACAGACATCCTACTTACTTTTTTTTATGAATTATTTTTAGATTTTTAAAACATTTTAACTATCCTTCAAGTATCCTAAACAGAAATCCTACTTACCTTTTTTTATGAATTATTTTTAGATTTTTAAAACATTTTAACTATCCTTCAAGTATCCTAAACAGAAATCCAACTTAAATTTATTAATAATATTATTTTTAAAATTTTAAAACATTTAAACTATCCTTCAAGTATTCTAAACAGAAATCCTACTCACTTTTTTTTATAAATTATTTTTAAAATTTTAAAACATTTAAACTATCCTTCAAGTATCCTAAACATAAATCCTACTTACTTTTTTTTATGAATTATTTTTATATTTTTAAAACATTTAAAAGATTTTTCATGTATCCTAAACTAAAATCCTACTTACTTTTTTTATCAATTATTTTTATAATTTTAAAACATTTAAACTACCCTTAAAGTATCCTAAACAGAAATCCTACTTACTTTTTTTATCAATTATTTTTATAATTTTAAAACATTTAAACTACCCTTCAAGTATCCTAAACAGAAATCCTACTTACTTTTTTTTATAAATTATTTTTATAATTTTAAAACATTGAAATAATCATTCAAGTAGCATAAGCAGAAATCCTACTTACTTTTTTTTATAAATTATTTTTAAAATTTTAAAACATTTTAACTATCCTTTAAGTATCCTCAACAGAAATCCTACTTACTTTTTTTATGAATTATTTTTAGATTTTTAAAACATTTTAACTATCCTTCAAGTATCCTAAACAAAAATCCTACTTAAATTTTTTTATAAATTATTGTTAAAATTTTAAAACATTTAAACTATCCTTCAAGTATGCTAAATAGAAATACTTCTTACTTTTTTATATAAATTATTTTTACAATTTTAAAACATTTAAACTATCCTTCAAGTATGCTAAACATAAATCCTACTTACTTTTTTTATGAATTATTTTTAGATTTTTAAAACATTTTAACTATCCTTCAAGTATCCTAAACAGAAATCCTACTTAAATTTTTTTATAAATTATTTTTGAAATTTTAAAACATTTAAACTATCCTTCAAGTATGCTAAACATAAATACTACTTAATTTTTTTATAAATTATTTTTACAATTTTAAAACATTTTAACTACCCTTCTAGTATCGTAAACAGAAATCCTACTTACTTTTTTTTATAAATTATTTTTATAATTTTAAAACATTAAAATTATCATTCAAGTAGCATAAGCAGAAATTCTACTTACATTTTTTTATAAATTATTTTTAAAATTTTAAAACATTTAAACTATCCTTCAAGTATACTAAAAATAAATCCTACTTACTTTTTTTTATGAATTATTTTTATATTTTTAAAACATTTAAAAGATCCTTCATGTATTCTAAACTAAAATCCTACTTACTTTTTTTATCAATTATTTTTAAAATTTTAAAATATTTAAACTACCCTTAAAGTATCCTAAACAGAAATCCTACTTACTTCTTTTTTTTATAAATTATTTTTAAAATTTTAAAACATTGAAATAATCATTCAAGTAGCATAATCAGAAATCCTACTTACATTTTTTTATAAATTATTTTTATAATTTTAAAACATTTAAACTATCCTTCAAGTATCCTCAACATAAATCCTATTTACTTTTTTTTATGAATTATTTTTATAATTTTAAAACATTTAAACTACCCTTCAAGTATCCTAAACAGAAATCCTACTTACTTTTTTTCATAAATTATTTTTATAATTTTAAAACATTGAAATTATCATTCAAGTAGCATAAGCAGAAATCCTAGTTATATTTTTTCATAAATTATTTTTAAAATTTTAAAACATTTTAACTATCCTTTAAGTATCCTCAACAGAAATCCTACTTACTTTTTTTTATGAATTATTTTTAGATTTTTAAAACATTTTAACTATCCTTCAAGTATCCTAAACAGAAATCCTACTTAAATTTTTTTATAAATTATTTTTACAATTTTAAAACATTTAAACTATCCTTCAAGTATCCTAAATATAAATCCTACTTACTTTTTTTTATAAATTATTTTTATAATTTTAAAACATTTAAACGATCGTTCAAGAACCCTAAACATTTAAACCATCCTTCAAGTATCATAAACAGAAATCCTACTTACTTTTTTTTTATAAATTATTTTTATAATTTTAAAACTTTTATACGATCCTTCAAATATCCTAAACAGAAATCCTACTTACTTTGTTTTGTAAATTATTTTTATAATTTTAAAACATTGAAATTATCATTCAAGTAGCATAAGAAGAAATTCTACATAATTTTTTTATAAATTATTTTTAAAATTTTAAAACATTTAAACTATCCTTCAAGTATCCTAAACATAAATCCTACTTACTTTTTTTTATGAATTATTTTTATATTTTAAAACATTTAAAAGATCCTTCATGTATCCTAAACTAAAATCCTACTTATTTTTTTTATCAATTATTTTTATAATTTTAAAACATTTAAACTATCCTTCAAGTATTCTAAACAGAAATCCTACTTACTTTTTTTTATAAATTATTCTTATAATTTTAAAACATTGAAATTATCATTCAAGTAGCATAAGCAGAAATCATACTTACATTTTTTTATAAATTATTTTTAAAATTTTAAAATATTTTAACTATCCTTCAAGTATCCTCAACAGAAATCCTACTTACTTTTTTTTATGAATTATTTTTAGATTTTTAAAACATTTTAACTATCCTTCAAGTATCTTAAACAGAAATCCTACTTAAATTGTTCATCACGGTCATCCACCAGGGATGCCATTAGACAAAACTAATATTTGTGAATCCCAATCATCCACTTAGGATGCCATTAGACAAAGCTAATATTTGTCAATCCCGATCATCCACTACGGATGTCATTAGCCAAAGCTAATCATTTGTTCATCTCGTTCATCAACTAGGGATGTCATTAGCCGAAACTAATCATTTATCAATCCCGGCATCCATTTACAATGCCATTATCAAAAGCTAATCATTTATCAATCCCGGTCATCCACTTCGGATGCCATTAGTCGAAGCCAATCATTTTTCAATCCCGGTCATCCATTTCGGATGCCATTAGCCAAAGCTAATTATTTGTTCATCTTGGTCATCCACTAGGGATGCCATTAGCCGAAGCCAATCATTTTTCAATCTCGGTCATCCATTTGGAATGCCATTAGCAAAAGCTAATCATTTATCAATCCCGGTCATCCACTTCGGATGCCATTAGCTGAAGCCAATCATTTTTCAATCCCGGTCATCCACTTCGGATGCCATTAGCCAAAGCTAATCATTTGTTCATCTCGGTCATCCACTAGGGATGCCATTAGCCGAAACTAATCATTTATCAATCCCGGTCATCTATTTGGAATGCCATTTGCAAAAGCTAATCATTTATCAATCCCGGTCATCCACTTCGGATGCCATTAGCCGAAGCTAATCATTTGTCATTCCCGGTCATCCACTTCGAATGCCATTAGCTAAAACTAATCATTATTCATCCTGGTCATCCATTTAGTATGCCATTAGTCCAAGCTAATCATTTTTCAATCCTAGTCATCAACTTAGGATGCCATTGGCTGAAGCTAATCATTTGTCCATCCCGGTCATCCACTTGGGATGCCATTAGCCGAAGCTAATCATTTGTCAATCCTGGTCATCAACTTAGGATGCCATTAGCCGAAGCTAATCATTTGTTCATCTTGGAATCCACTTGGGATGCCTTTAGCCGAAGCTAATCAGTTGTCAATCCCGGTCATCCACTTGGAATGCCATTAGACGAAGCTAATGATTTATCAATCCTGATCATCCACTTGGGATTCCATTTTTTGAAGCCAATCATTTATCAATCCCGGTTATTCACTTCGGATGCCATTACCCAAAGCTAATCATTGGTGCATCCCGGTCATTCACTTCGAATGCCATTAGACGAAACTAATATTTGTCAATCTCGGTCATGCACTTAGGATGCCATTAGACGAAGCTAATATTTGTCAATCCCGATCATCCACCTGGGATGCCATTACCCAAAACTAATCATTTGTTCATACCGGTCATCCTCATAGGTTGCCTTCTGCCAAAGCTACTCATTTGTCAATCCCAGTCATCCACTTCGAATTCCATTAGAAGAAACTAATATTTGTCAATCCCGGTCATCCACTTTGAATGCCATTAGCTGAAGCTAATCATTATTCCATCCCGGTCATCCATTTAGGATGCCATTAGTCCAATCTAATCATTTTTCAATCCTAGTCATCAACTTAGGATGCCATTAGCCGAAGCTAATCATTTGTCCATCCCGGTCATCCACTTGGGATGCCATTAGCCGAAGCTAATCATTTGTCAATCCTGGTCATCAACTTAGGATACCATTAGCCGAAGCTAATCAATTGTTCATCCTGGAATCCACTTGGGATGCCTTTAGCTGAAGCTAATCAGTTGTCAATCCCGGTCATCCACTTGGAATGCCTTTAGACGAAGTTAATGATTTATCAATCCTGATCATCCACTTGGGATGCCATTATTCGAAGCCAATCATTTATCAATCCCGGTTATCCACTTCGGATGCCATTACCCAAAACTAATCATTGGTGCATCCCGGTCATCCACTTCGAATGCCATTAGAGGAAACTAATATTTGTCAATCCCGGTCATCCACTTAGGATGTCATTAGACAAAGTTAATATTTATCAATCCCGATCATCCACCTGGGATGCCATTACCCAAAGCTAATCATTTGTTCATACCGGTCATCCTCATAGGTTGCCTTCAGCCAAAGCTACTCATTTGTCAATCCCAGTCATCTACTTCGAAATCCATTAGAAGAAACTAATATTTGTCAATCTCAGTCATCCACTTCGAATTCCATTAGAGGAAACTAATATTTGTCAATCCCGATCATCCACTTACGATGCCATTAGCCAAAGCTAATCATTTGTCCATCCCGGTCATCCACTTCGGATGCCATTAGCCGAAGCTAATCATTTGTCAACCCTGGTCATCAACTTCGGATGCCATTAGCCGAAGCTTATCATTTGTTCATCATGGCATCCACTTGGGATGCCTTTAGCCGAAGCTAATCACTTGTCAATCCCGGTCATCCATTTCGAATGCCATTAGACGAAGCTACTATTTGTCAATCCCGATCATCCACTTGGGATGCCATTATTCGAAGCCAATCATTTATCAATCCCGGTTATCCACTTCGGATGCCATTACCCAAAGCTAATCATTGGTTCATCCCGGTCATCCACTTCGAATGCCATTAGACGAAACTAATATTTGTCAATCCCGATCATCCACTTAGGATGCCATTAGACAAAGCCAATATTTGTCAATATCGATCATTCACTTGGGATGCCATTAGCCGAAGCTAATCATTTCTCAATCCCGGTCATCCACTTGGGATGCCATTAGCCAAAGCCAATCATTTATCAATCCTGGTTATCCACTTCGGATGCCATTAGACAAAGCCAATATTTGTCAGTATCGATCATTCACTTAGGATGCCATTAGCCGAAGCTAATCATTTCTCAATCCCGGTCATCCACTTGGGATGCCATTAGCCAAAGCCAATCATTTATCAATCCTGGTTATCCACTTTGGATGCCATTACCCAAAGCTAATCATTTGTTCATCCCGGTCATCCTCATGGGATGCCTTCAGCCAAAGCTAATCATTTGCCAATCCTGGTCATCCATTTCGAATTCCATTAGACGAACCTAATATTTGCCAATCCCGATCATCCACTTACGATGCCATTAGTCAAAGCTAATCATTTGTCCATCTCGGTCATCCACTTAGGATGCCATTAGTCAAAGCTAATCATTTGTCAATCCTAGTCATCAACTTAGGATGCCATTAGCCAAAGCTAATCATTTGTCCATCCCGCTCATCCACTTGGGATGCCATTAGCCGAAGCTAATCATTTGTTCATCCTGGAATCCTCTTCGAATGCCATTAGACGAAGCTACTATTTGTCAATCCCGATCATCCACTTGGGATGACATTAGCCGAAGCGAATCATTTATCAATCCCGATCATCCACTTCGGATGCCATTAGTCAAAGCTAATCATTTGTGCATCCCAATCATCCACTTGGGAAGCCTTTAGCCGAAGCTAATCATTGGTCAATCCCGGTCATGCATATCGAATGCCATTAGACAAAACTAATATTTGTCAATCCTGATCATATACTTAGGATGCCATTAGCCGATGCTAGTCATTTGTCCATCCCGGTCATCCATTTTGGATGCCATTAGCCGAAGCTAATCATTTGTCAATCATGGTCATCAACTTCGGATGCCATTAGCTGAAGCTAATCATTTGTTCATCCTGGCATCCACTTGGGATGCCTTTAGCCGAAACTAATCATTTGTCAATCCCGGTCATCCACTTCGAATGCCATTAGACGAAGCTAATATTTGTCAATCTCAATCATCCACTTGAGATGCCATTAGCCGAAGCTAATCATTTATCAATCCTGGTCATCCACTTTAGATGCCTTTAGCCGAAGCTAATCATTTGTCTATCCCAATCATCCATTTCGAATGCCATTAGACGAAGCTAGTATTTGTCAATCTCGATCATCCACTTGAGATGCCATTAGCCGAAGCTAATCATTTATCAATCCTGATCATCCACTTTGGATGCGATTAGTCGAAGCTAATCATTTGTCAATCCTGGTCATCCACTTGGGATGCCATTATCCGAAGCTAATAATTTATTTTGTCATTCCCGGTCATCCACTTGGGATGCCATTAGCCGAAGCTAATCATTTGGTTTTTCAATTTCGGTCATCCACTTAGGATGCCATTAGCCGAAGCTAATCATTTATTTTGTCAATCCAAGTCATCCACTTGGGATGCCATTAGCCGAATCTAATCATTAACCAATCAAATGTTCCAGAGGCGGTTTATTAAATCATTATAACATGATAATATATCCTTTAAAATGCTTATTCAAATGATTCATAACAATTTAACATTTACTATAACATAATAGGAGTCCCTTCATAATACTCGTACAAATGTTCTGTAATAGTTAAACGTTCCATAAACACGATAATAGATCATCTGTAATACACAAATAAATATTCTATAACGGTTTAGCATTCAGTATAACACAACAGTAGACCCTTCATATTACTCATCCAACCATTCATGATAGTTAATGTTCAATACAATACAACACTAGATCCCTCGTAATACTCAAACAAAAATTCATAACAATTTAGCACTATGTATAGCACAATAATAGATCCTTCACAATACTCATATAAACATTCGTGACAAATAACCTTTAACATAATACAACAACAGATCCTTTGTAATACTCATACAACCATTTGTAACAATTAACATTCCTTATAATGCAATGGTAGGTCCTTCTTAATACTCATACAAACATTCGTGACAATTAACATTTAGTATATACAACGACAAATCCTTTGTAATAAATTCACTTCAGAAACTAACATTATGCTAGAAGGGAGGTGGAAATCACTTATGTAAATGCCAAAAAAAAGTAAATTAAAGTAAAAAATGACTCCATCATCATCAACAACGTCACAGTTTTTGGCTGCCGATTTCTAAATGGGCAACGACACGGTTCTTCGTTGCCAATTTCTGAATCAGCAACAGCATAGTTTAGCTGTCGATTTCTGAATCGGCGGCAGAGATCGACAGCGACGCAGTTTCTGCCGTTGATGTCTAAATCGGCAACCACATAGTTTGGCTACTGATTTCTAAATCGGTGGCATCACAGTTTTTGGCTGTCGATTTCTAAATCAGTAGCGACACAGTTCTTCATTGCCGATTTCTGAATCGACAGCGGTATAATTTAGTTGTCAATTTCTGAATCGGCAGCTACACATTTTGGCTGTCGATTTTTGAATCGGCAGCACCACAGTTTAGCTGTCAATTTCTGAATCGGCAGTGGTGCAATTTTGCCGCCAATTTTTGATTCGACACTACATGGTTTGGCTGTCGATTTCTGAATGGGCAGCATCACAGTTTTTGGCTGCCAATTTCTGCATCGACAGTGGCATAATTTTTGCTATCGATTTTTGAATCGGTAGTGAGACTGCAAAACCCAATAGAAATTAGTGTTGGATTGGCCTATCCTATGGGAGAATTAAAATAGAAACCAGCCTAAGATAACCTAAAAGGGGGATAAGGACAACCTTTTTCTAGTGCCCAAACACCCCAGCACACTTATAGGAGCTATAAATACAATGAGAGGGAAAGGGTAACTCTTCCTCTTCCCAAAGACCAGCTGCAGCAGCTGCATGCTCTTACTCCTCTACCTCTCCTCCACAGAAAACCGGACCCAAACCGGCTTCATGTCCCCTTCATTGATTATGTGAGTATAAGAAGAGATAGAGAGTGAGGTTGATGGCTGAAATCAGGGAAGGAGAGGAGCTATAACTGGCCGACTGAACAGCAGAAGAAAGGAAGAAGAAAACAGACCAGAAAAAGAAGAAGATACCACCAAAATTTACACTAGGAGCTTGTTAAAAAACATGAGGTAAGGTTAACTTCATCTCTTGATTGAGGAATACCTATGGTTTGGACTAGGAAAAGGGGGGGGGGAACCTAGATTTGGGAAAGAAGTGTTCTTATAACTTAGCTCAAGAACTTATGACCAAGGGGAAACAAAAGCGACCTAGACATAATATTAAGAAGAAAAGACTCATTTACAAACCATTTTTCAAATATAAATATGAATGATTTTGAAGTATGAACCCAGGGAAGGGCCGGTCAAATGAATAAATGGGCAGATTGCGCAAGGAAATGAGTAATTACTGAAATTGAATGATTCTGCAGGGTTCTAAGAAAAAAATGTAATGTGGAACTGAAATGCATGTGTTCATGCTTGAAATTGTATGATTCTGCAGGATTCTATGAACTAATGTAATGCTGGAACTGAAATGCATGTGTTCATGCTTGAAATTGTGTGATTCTACTGGGTTCTATGAACAAATGTAGTGCTAGAACTGAAATGCATGTGTTCATGCTTGAAATTATGTGATTATGTTGCGTTCTATGAACAAATGTAATGCTTGAACTGAAATGCATGTGTTCATCCTCAAAATTGTATTGTCTGCAGCGAATCAGCACTCACTGCTGAAAGTGTGTTGTCTACAGCGAAGCAGCGATCGCTGTTGAAATTGTGTGTCTACAGCGAAGCAGCGATCGCTGCTGAAATTGTGTGTCTACAGCGAACTAGTATTACCTATTGAAATTGTATTGTCTACAGTGAATCAACGTTCACTGCTGAATGTGTGTTGTTTGCAGCTAACTAGCGTTCGCTGCCGAAAGTGTGTTGTCTACAGCGAACTAGCATTCATTACTGAATTTTTGTTGTTTGCAGTAAACTAGTGTTCGCTACCAAATGTGTGTTGTTAGCAGCAAATCAATGTTCGCTGCCAAATTGTGTTGTCTGTGGTGAATTATTTTTCCCTGTCGAATTGTGTTGTTTGTAGCGAATCAGTTGCGCTACCAAATAGTAGTACCACCAGCGAAACAATTTCTGCTGTCGAATTATGGTGTCCCAGCGAATCAGTTCGCTGATGATTTTGTGTTTCACCGAAATAGTATGCTGAAGAGTTTATTGTGCAGCGAACCAGTTCCCTGACAAGTCAATGCTTTAGCGAATCAATTCGGTGACAAGTCGGTGCTTCAGCGAATCAGTTCGCTAACGAGTTTGTGTTGCAGCGAATCAGTTCCCTGACGAGTTTGTGTTGCAGGGAATCAGTTCCCTGACGAGTTTATGTTTTGGTAAATTAATTTTGTTGATGAGCCTGTGTCGTCAGTTTTGCTGATGAATTGCATGTCACTAGCGAATCGGTTTAGCTGCTAAATTCTGCACCACCAAGGAAGCAGTTTCGCTACCAATTTTCTGCGGTAGACTCTCATGTCAGAAATGATGTAAATGCTTATAACAATCTCATTGTATGATTGTGTAATATGTGGAACACTTGAATGGGAACATGTGTATTTTTAGGAAAATGTATGGTGACAAGTTATGTGAATATCAAATACAAATGTGCTGATTGTGATCATTGATGTGTTAGGTTGTGCGACCAGGATCGGATCATCAACCGGGCAAGGACACCCCACTGAAGGAATATGTAGGTGACTTTCACCTTCCTCTTTCATAATGTTAAATTATGAAATGCTCTATCATGAATGTTACCATATTGAGTTAGTTCAAATACCAAGCTATCAAAAGAGTAAATGCTAATGAACAATTTATTAGCTTCAGCTAATGGCATCTGAATGGATGACCGGAACAAATGATTGATTAGCTTCGGCTAATGGCATCCAAAAGGATGACCGGGACAAATAAGAATGGATGACCAGGACAAATGATTGATTAGCTTTGGCTAAAGACATCCGAATAGATGACAAGAACAAATGATTGATTAGCCTCGGCTAACGACATCTGAAGGGATGACCGGGACAAATGATTGATTAGCTTCGACTAATGGCATTCAAATGGATGATTGGGACAAATGATTGATTAGCGTAGGCTACGACATATAGAGGGATGACCAGGACAAATGATTGATTAGCCTCGGCTAATGGCATCCAAAAGGATGACCAGGACAAATGATTGATTAGCTTTAGCTAATGGCATCCCAATGGATGACTGGAACAAATGATTGATTAGCTTTAGCTAATGGCATCCTAAATGGTAAATGGATGACTGGGATGAACAAATAATTAGCTTCGGCTAATGGCATCTGAATGGATGGTCGGGATAAATAAATGAATAGCTTCGGCTAAAGGCATCCTAAATGGATGACCGGGATGAACAAATGATCAGTTGAGGCTAAAGGCATCCGAATGGATGGCTGGGATGAATACATTATTAGCTTGAGCTAATGGCATCCGAGATGGATGACCGGGTTGTGTTGATGATTAGCTTTCGCTAATGGCGTTCAAGACGGATGATCGGGTTGTGATTACTGATTAGTGAGAAGGATGATTGGGTTGTGATTGTTGATTAGTTTTGGCTAATGGAATTCAAAATGGATGACCGGGTTGTGGTTGATGATTAGTTTCGGCAAATGGCATCCTAGATGGATGGTCGAGTTGATTATGATGATTGGCTTTGGCTAATGGTATCCGTAGAGATTACGAGTTGACTTGTGTGATTAGTTTTGGTTAATGACATCCGAGACGAATGACCGAGTTTAAATATTGCGATTAGTTATAGTTCAAAGCATCCAAGATGAATGACTGGGTTAAGGTGAAGTAATCAACCCTAATCGAAGATTAAACCTTGACCCTACCACTCATATAGAGAGGTCGGGGTATATGAATGAGGATAATACATCTAGCAAAATAGTGAGGATTATACAGTGTATTTGAGATGTGAATGAAAGAATGAACATCCTAAAAAATGAGAATACCACATAAATATATTCATAACATCGTATCTACATGTTCGCACATCCACATCCATGCTCCATAACAGTTTTCATTACAAATCCTTACAAAAGTGCCAAATGGAAAATATTCAACATAACATTTAAGACATATTATTACATAGCACCTTTTAAAATATGAGAACCTATGGAACGGTTTCCCCATGCACCTTGATCGTATGATTTCCCTGTTACAAAAACAACATAGATACAAGAATTGTAACTAATCTAAACATAATAATAATAACTAGAAGGATGTTATCGTTATTTTCCGTTATCAACTGAAGGTTGTGTTGAGAAATCATATGAGGATCGTATGAAATGAGGTATTATTTGTGTAAGATTGCCGTTCGGCTCTCATGTATAAACTCGTGTTGATAACGAGACTAGAACATGAATGTAAATTCATGAGTATGTCAATATGATGTAATGTAAATGTATGAATATGAAAATATAATATTATAGACATGTGTATCCGTCTTATGGGAATGTTGATTTACAAAAACTATATTCGTATGATGCCATGATAAGAAAGGGAACCTAATTACTAATTCACATAATGTCATTGTGAGAAGTACCGAGAACAAAAAAAAATCCACTGTTTTTGGCTTGAAAAAGTCTGGTCGTTACAGTTGGTATCAGAGCACCTGGTTAGAATCTTGAGGATTGATGATAATAAAGTTGTTGTGATCTATTTTAGGATAGTGCGCACTTAACAAGGGGCACAAACAAAGCCACCCTCCATAGAAAAGAGGATTAGAGGCTGAAATACCCAAGAGTGGCAAGATGAGGATCCATTGGATGATACTACTTCCCAAGCTCCAGAAAGAGCATCTGAGTCCTTGCAGGGAAGAATCGCATAAGTGGAATAAGAACGGGTACCAAATTGGACAGAAGAAGTACCTCTAACAAGGGTGGAACAACAAGAAAGAATAGAGGCACACCCCCCAACCGTCCCCGCGAGGGTGCCCCCACCTTATAATGATCTGGGACTTTTGGTTCAAATAGTCAAGACAGTAATGGAAGGCATGGCTAGCACTACAACTTAGACAACACCGACAATATAAGCCCTATGGTCAACCCCAGGAATTATTGCAACCACAGATAACGTGGTGTTACTTGTACGATTGGTCAAAAGCACGAGGGAAATGGGTTGTGAACCCTATATGGGAGAGCAAGAAGCTAAGATAGCAGGAAGGTGGATTAGGAAGGTGGAGAAGATTATGATTCATATTAATACACTCGAGGACTTGCGGGTAAATTGTTCCACTCAGTTGTTGTTTGATCGGGCTATGGCATGGTGGGAAACCATTCAACTGAGGCGCACAATTGAAACACTGACCTCGAATGACTTTAAATTCAAGTTTGAAAATAAGTTCTATTCTAGATACCATCACAAGGTGAAGGAGCAGGAGCTCTTGGCGTTAAGGCAGGATGATATGTCAGTATTAGAGTATGAAAGGAGGTTTCATGACCTCTCACTATTTGCTCCACACTATGTTCCCACCGAAGAACATATGATTAAGAAGCTGAGAGATGGACTTCGACAGGAATTGAAGCAAGGGTTGATTGCCTTATAGTTTAAATCTGTGAGAGAACTGATTGTGGTGGCACAAGCTTTAGAGGCCTATATTGAAGAGGGTCCATAAGGACACTAGAGAGCATGTAAAAAGAGGGATGGGGATGGATTTACCAATAGACCACCGCTCCCAAGGAGGGCAGAAAAGGGGAATGTTTGAGGCATCTAGGAAGAAGGGAACATAAGCGACACTGTTTCACCAATAGTCAAATGGAAGAGGGACGGGCGGACAGACTCACCCAAGAGCGAACCCTTCGGGGGGGACTAGTGACTAGAGGAATATACATTACCCTCACAGTGTGAAGTGCGAATAAAGGCATCTAGGAGACTGCTCTATTTCGCTAGGATGATGTTTTATATGCAGAGGAGAGGGTCATAGATGGAGAAACTGTCAGTATTTGGGGCAAAGATATCATTATTGTGGTGAAACAGGCCCTTATATGAAGGAATGTCCTAGCGGAGATATTGGGCAAGCACAGGGTATGCGACAACCAAGTCAAAGTTACCAACACTCCGCGAATAGGCCGATGAGGTCTTCCCCATCAGGAGCAAACTCCAATCGAGGGAGGCCATATGCACAAAATGATCGGACTCCAGGAAGAGTCTTCCGGCTGACACAAAAAAAGTGGTTAGGGCTGCATTCGATGTGATAATAAGTACACTACTGATGAATAACTTTAATGTGCTTGTATTGTTTGAACTGGGTGCCACCCACACATTTATTACTAGGAGAATTGTCACCAAAATAGGGATGGAAGTGAAAATAATAGAAAAGAGGGTTCATAATTGGAACTCCGATGATTTCGATTCAAAAATTGGCAACCAAAAACTATGTCGCTGGCGATTCAGAAATCGACAGCAAAACTGCATCGCTGCCGATTTAGAAATCGGTAGCCAAAAACTGTGTCGCTACCAATTCAGAAATCAGGAGCCAAAAACTGCATCGCTGCCGATTCAAAAATCGGTAGCCAAAAACTGTGTCGCTACCAATTCAGAAATCAGGAGCCAAAAACTGCATCGCTATCGATTTAGAAATCAGCAGCCAAAAACTACGTCGCTGTTGATTCAGATATCGGCAGCAAAGTTGTGCCGCTGCCGATTTCTGAAATCGGCAGTGATAATGGAGTCATTTCGGCTTTACTTCTCTCTCTTTTTAGGTGTTTACAATAAATCTGCTGCAGAATTTAGTTAGCAAAAACTGGTTCGCTGGTGACCCAAAATCAACAGTAAAAACTGATTCGCGGCTAACAATAGAAATTCGGCAATAAACATTGATTTGCTACAGACAACACATTTCAGCAACGAAAGCTAGTTCGCTGCAGACACCAGAATTCAGTAGCGAAAGTTGGTTCCCTACTGACAATAAAATTTCAACAGCGAACGCTGGTTCGCTGCTAACAACACAATTTTGACAGCGAACTCGGATTCACTGCAAACAACACAATTTCAGCAGCGAACTTCGATTCACTGCAAACGACACAATTTCAGCAGCGAATACTGATTTGCTGCAGACAACACAAAGTTTGGCAGCGAATGCTGACTTGCTGCAAACCACATAATTTCAGAAGCGAACACAGATTCTCTGTAGACAACACAAATTTTGGCAGTGAATGTTGATTCGCTACAAGCAACACAATTTCGACAGCGTATATTGATTCGCTGTAGAACTCACTATTCCGATAGCGAACACCGATTCACTACATGCACATCACAATTGCGGCAGCGAATTGATGATTCACTACAGACCACAAAAATCATTGACAAACACTCAGTCGCAACCGACTCAGAAATCATCACGCAACCCTTGTCGCAACCGATTCAGAAATTGGCAGCGGCTATAGAGTCATTTCTGGTTTCACTTCTTTCCCTCGGCCAAGTGTAAGGCCCTCTACCAATGTTTCTCAACCTAGTTGAACATAGAACCTCATTGGAATTACACTTCATTCGTCATTCATCATCAAGCAACACAAGCACCGACACATGTTTATTAGCAAGGTTTTCTCAAATCATTTCATCCAATATCAGCATTTAGCATTGTTACAACTACACACTTTTACATTCATGATTGTAACATGGCAATTCATCCACACAACTTATAATCGCAATAACATGCTATAAGCACATCATCATTCACTTAATTCTCAAGTTATGTAGTGTCGTCATTCACACCACATAATCAAGATAACATATGATATGATTTCTATTTCAAATCAAACATGTTTCTAGAGTTCAAGGATAACACAATCATGTACATAACCTTACTCTCAGCCCATTATCACACAATTTCATCAAACACAATCAGAATTCAAGTCCATAGCACTAACATGTTTTCTGTTTTGATTTCAGCATGATCTAAGGTTCTAACAAGGTCATAATTCATGTTTTCTTCTCATAATGTTTGCATTCTGTCCAGCCCCTACCATGCTCAGTGTGTGTATTTAAATTATCCATTTCCTTTGTTAAGTGTTTTGGAATTTGGCCTCCCATTCACCCCTGTTTTACATGCATCCTTCAGCCAAGCTTTCCTTAGCAGCTAGTGTAAGGATTCTAGGTCATCTACTTAGGGTTTTTCTTCATCATTTTGATCCCAAAGTCTCAAAAAGATGTGGGGAGAGAGGTTCGGTAGTTTTCGGAAGGGGTTCAACAGGTTTTTCTTCCCCTCTACTCGCAGTCTTCTTCTTCTTCTTCTTCTTCTTCTTCTTCTTCTTCTGCTTCTTCCCCTATACTCATGGTTTTCCTCTTCTTCTTCCTTTGTTCAGCCGTCTGTTACATTCCCTCTCCCTCCATGGTTTCAGCCATTTATGTTTTTCTTTAACTCTCATTTCCTCTCTAACACTCAAAGAATGTACATACAGTTGGTTGCTAGGTTTTCTTCTTGGGGAAGTGGCGGCTGCAGTGGTGTTTGTTGGCATACTTTTAGGGAGAGGTCTAGACTCCTTCTCCTTCCATGGCTTTGGGCACCTTTGCTTTTCCCTAATCCTCCTTTCTTCTCCCATGTTCCAAGGGGATGCATACAACTAGGTTTGCTGGTTTTGCTTTGGGAAGAGAGGTTGTTGCAACCAAGGCTGTTGGCTGGCAGTTTTTGGGGAGAGCAAAAGCCATTCTCTTTCCTTTATTGCATTCATACCCCTCTTAAATGTGAAGGGGTGTTTGGAAGGTTGGATAAGGTTGTTCTCATCCCTCTTTTGGGTTATTCTAAGGCTGGTCATGTCTCACCTAGAATAGATCAGTCTAACACTAATTTTTGTTGGGTTTTTAGTGTCGCTGTCAATTCAGAAATCAGCAGATGAAAACTATGTTGCTGCCAATGCAAAAATCAGTGGCCAAAAATTATAACCCTACCGATTCAAAAATCGACAGCCAAACCAAAACCTGGGTTGCTGTCGATTCAGAAATCAACAGCGATGGTGGAGTCATTTCCAGCTTTAATTTACCTTTTTTTTGTGTTTACAAAAGGCATGGCTTTTCTCTATTCTTCCAAGTTCCATTTGAACATGGAATGACATGAAGAAGATTTTCCTTGAAAAGTATTTCTCAGCCTCTCAAATTGCCAACATAAGGAAAGAAATATGTGGGATTTGACAATCTCATGAGGAGACACTCTTCGAGTATTGGGAAAGATTTAAGCAACTGTGCATTCAATGCCCTCATCATCATATACCTGATCAACTACTCATTCAATAGTTCTATGAAGGATTGATGCCTACTGACCGTAGTATCATTGATGTGGCAAGTGGAGGGGCATTGGTAGATAAGACACTTGAGGCTGCACACCAACTGATCTCAAATATGGCAACCAACTCGAAACAATTTGGGACTCGTGGAGATTTCCAAAGCAAACGAGTAAATGAGGTAAGTATTTCTAACCTTAAAAATAAAGTTAATGATTTTACTTCTCTTGTGCATTCTTCCTTAACAAGAAGACATGAAACGCATCATGGACCTTGGCTAATTGTGGGGGCAAGTCCACTTTGTAGGCTACTGGCCCTGATTAGTACTTAAAAGTGCATTTTTATCAAAGTTTTATATCATCATATTGCACTTAAAGTATCATTAAATTCCCTAACTTGAGCATGTTTTATAATAGTAAGTACAATAACATAAGATATCTTTAATTTATGGTAAATGCTCATTTTAAATGCAGGCATATCTCACAAATTAAAGGATTGATTGATGAGTTTAATTACTGAAATTGAGAAGACAAAGAGAGGGCTAAGCTTAAAGAAGAGATGCTGGTTCAATTCAAACTGGAATACCATTCGGTTATTGGATCACAAATGGAGCTGTAAAACTTGGATTAAGGTCTGGTTTATATGGATAGAAATCTACAACATAGGCCTAAAACTTTCATGCAAAGTCCAAGATTCAAAAAGGTTGTTTTCAAGTTCAAATTGTAGCAACAAAAGAGAAGTCAGAATCTGTCTTGCAGCCCAGACACTGTTTAGTGTTTGAGCCATATCTCGAGTTCTAGAAGTCCAAATGAGCTCATTCTTATTTTTTTGGAAAACGGAGACAAATTACCAGACCTTTCATGAAGAAGATCATTTCAAATTCTGATGTTAGTAATGACATTTTGGCCTATCAACAAAGTCAAGAGTTGGCCACCAACTCTTTTGTTAATCATCAAATCAATAGTTCTGAATTTTGGCCTATAAAATGAGGCATTTGCAATGCATTTAGGCAACTTGGTTTTCAGATCAATATCTTTCTCTTGTTCTCTTTCTTTGTAATTTTGTTATGTTTAAGTTCTGCTTTCATTATTCTCTTGTTTATGTTTTTCATCATAACTATATTCTTATCTAGTCTATTTATGTTTCTCTTAGTCATAATGTTTAGCTAAGTTTATTATGTCGAGGTGAAAAGGTTACACTAATGGTGTAAGAATAAGTATAGTATAAACTCAACATGGACTTTAATGTTTGATACTAACATGCTTTTGTATTTGTTATCTTACTCACTTATAATACCTTGCTTGTGAAATGGTTAATCTAGATTTGTATTGAACAACCCTTGGTACAACAAATACTTGATCATTTCATAGCCAACTATATGGTATAACCGACACTTGTGCTATGAAAGGAACTTGATTTGTTGTTAACATAAGTTATCATCATGAATACCTGACAACATTTACAAGTATTGGCATTACTCAAATAAGATAATTAATATAATCATGTTAATAATTTATAATCCGATTGGAACCTCCTTTGTGTGTGGTTTCCAGTTGAGAAATAAAAGGAGTTTATATTATACTTATTTAAAATATCATTAGTGGAGCCTCTAACCTTGACAACTGTTTTATCCTTGTTTAATCCTTACATCAATATCACATCACAAAAGTTCTCTTCAACTCCTTTTCATTTATTGTTTATAATTTTATATAGTTAACCTCTCTATGGTTCAACCCCAGTCTTGCTGGGTTATTTATTACTTCGACACTCCTGCACTTGGGATAAGACATCATTCATTTGATCATGTCAAGTTTTTGGCGCCATTGTCGGAGAGGTAAATTATTGTATAAATTATAATATTTATTTTCTTTTCACTTTTCACTTTTCTTTTATCTAACTTTTGTTTCTTTTGTTTTGTTTCCTTTTCTTTTTCTTTTCTTTCTTTTATTCTCTTCCTACACGTGCATGAGAGTTTGGTCACGTACATTAAGTGGTAGACTTTGTAGGGTATCTTCATCTTCTTTAGAAAGCATGGCTGAAGAAGATAACCAATCACTTCATAATGAGAATAATGAGAATAATCGTGTCAGAACACTTAGAGGCCACATGAATCCAATAAGAACAAGTGCACCATCATGCATAGTTTTTCCTCCTGATGCATCTCACTTTAATTTTAAGCCAGACATTATTCAACTTTTACCTATTTTTCATGGTTTAGATCTAGAAAATCCATATTTTCATTTAAGGGAATTTGAGGAGGTCTGTAACACCTATAATGACTTAAATTGTAGCATGAATACCATCATATTAAAGCTTTTTCCTTTTTCATTAAAAGATAAAGTTAAAACATGGCTATAAAATCTTAGGTCAAGATCCATTCGTGCTTGGGATGAAATGCAACAATAATTTTTAAAGAAGTATTTTCCTTCTCATAGAACAAACTCTTTCAAAAGACAAATCACCACTTTCACTCAAAAACTAGGAGAAACATTTTATCAGTGTTGGGATATGTATAAAGACTTGCTTAATACCTATCCTCATCATGGTTTTGAAACATGGAGATTGGTCTCACATTTTTATGAAGGATTAACACCTAAAGATAGGCAAATAGTACAATTGATGTGCAATGGAACTTTTAAAGATAAAGACCCTGATAAAGCAATGAAGTACTTAGACTTGTTAGCTGAAAATGCTCAAAATTGGGACACCGTAGGCACTTATGAGACACCAGGTAAAACTCAACCTCATACATCTAGTGGAGGTATGTACAACCTTAGGAAAGATCATGACCTCCAAGCCAAATTTGCATCTTTAGCTAGAAAAGTCGAGGCATTGGAATTAAAAAAGAGTGGTAAATTAAAATCTATTCAATAAATTGTGTGTCAAATATGTGAAACTAATGAACATTCAACCAATGATTGTCCAACTTTGCCTTCTTTTAAGGAATGTCTCCATGAACAAGCCCATGCTTTAAACAGTTTCCAAAGGCCCAATCATAACCCACACTCGCAAACATACAACCCTGGTTGGAGAAATCATCCAAACTGCAGTTGTAATGGTAGTACCAATAATGCACAAACTTCACAGCCACCATTTCAAGCCCACCATAATTTCCAAAATTCTCATGGATATGCACCTCCTTATGCTCCCCCTCCTAGAAGAAATCTTAAGGAAACATTGCATGCATTCATTGAAAAGCAAGAGGCAATCAACACTCAACTTGCTCAAACCATGACAGATTTTAAAGATACTCTTGCAAAATTCACATCTGCTCTTAGTTTTCAAGAGAAAGGTAAGTTTCCATCTCAACCACAGCAAAATCCCAAAGGACAATACAATTCAAGTGCAAGCAACTTCGGAAGCCAATACATGGATCAAGTCCACTCAGTCATTACTCTCCGTGGTGGTAAGGTTATTGAAATATCCATTCTTGAACTTTATGAGAAAGATGATGAATTAATCTTTGAGGGTAAGGAAAGGGTTGAACCTGAACATTGCAAAGAAAAGACTGATTCCCCACCAGAACTTTCATTTCCTCATACCATGACCAAACAAAGAAAAGTCAATCACAATTCTGAAATCTTTAAAATTGAAATACAGGAAGAAGAAATTGAGGACAAGAAAGGCACAGGCAATGTATGTTAGTATGTTACTTTCATTACAAATATGCAAGTATAGAAATTATGCTAGTGTTAGCTTAAGAGATTGATGTGTATCGATTTCATATCAATATATAAATATGATGAGTTAATGTGTTGATTTGCATGAATGAAATTGGGAGAAATTATGAGCTACATGTTTCGGCCTAGAGGAGAAGAAATTTCAGGGGAGTCTTTCAATCTTATTTTATGCTATTATGTGAATGTCTTATACTCCATGATGTGAGTTGATGGATGGTGTAGTAAATAGAATAATTTTGAGCATCTCTTTCCAATTTCTTATTGCATATAAATAATTGTGTTGATTCTTGAAGTTGTATGAAATATTACCACCATGAAAATCTAAAAAGAAATTGATGTCTTGATGAGGAATATAATTGAGTTGCTGGTCCCTATTATATTTTATATGTGGTGGAGTCATAAGACGTTAAAAGTTCTTAAGAGATGATAAATTGATAACTACATACATGAGTTCAAGTCTAGATAGTTTTGGGGATTAGAATCACAACAAATGTTAGGCATAGAAGACAATTGAAATTGTTATAACTTTTCACATGAAAGTTGTAGATAAATGTGTTAGCTAACATTTTGCACTATTCTCGCCTCAATTAGAGTTATAAATTTCCATATATGAGCAAAATACTAAGAGGAGGTCAGGCTGGAACCTACTGGACAGATTTGCTGTCTAACTTCTAGTTCGGTTTGGGATTTGATAGTTATAGATTATGATGCATTTTCTTCATGAGGTTATAGGTAAATGTCTTACCTTTCAATTGGCATAAATTTTGCTTTATTTGGAGTTATAGAACTCCATATATGAGCAAAATATTGAGAGGAGGTCAGACTGAAACCTACTGGACAGATTTGTTGTCTAACTTCTAGTTTGGTTTGGGATTTAATATTGACAGATTATGATGCATGATACTTCATAAGATTGTGGATTAATGTGTTATATTTCTATTGATACTGTATTTGGAGTTATGAGACTTCAGTTATGATTCATAGGACACTGATTTATGTTGATGCAAAACTGAGTCATACGACACTGAATTTCGTTGACGCAAAAACTGAGTCATATGACACTGATTTTTATTGACACAAAACTGAGTCGTAGGACACATAATTTCATTGACGCAAAAACTAAGTCATAGGACACTGATTTACGTTGACGTAAAATTTGAGTCATTGACACTGAAATTTCATTGACGCAAAAATTAAGTCAAAGACACCGAAATTTCATTGATGAAAACTGAGTCGTGTGGACACTTGCTCATTGATATACCAACCTTGAAAATATACTTGATATGTATGTGTATGTTATGATGAGAAAATGAACATGCATGGAAAGTACCATATGTATAATGAATGAATATGGATTTACTATAACATTTGGCTTGAAGGAAACATGACCAAAGACTTCTTTGTGATTCAGGAGGAGTGACAAGGATTGGATCTTCTATTGGAGGAGGTCACGAGATAGGCGAAGCAAGTGCGTAGTTTTCCCTCTCCTTTAAACTTATGCAATTTAAAATCTTTATAATGAATGCAACTACAATAATGTTATGTTCAATGTAAATAAAGTCTGGCATATTAATAAGATTAGATTCAACTAATGGCATCCATGATAGGATTGCTGGGAAATGAATTATAAGATTAGCTTCGACTAATGGCATCAGCGTTAGGACTGCCAGGAAATGATTATGACATTAGCTTTGGCTAATGGCATCCGTGATAAGCTTGTCGGGAAATGAATTATAAGATTAGCTTTGGCTAATGACATCCGCGTTGGGACTGCTGGGAAATGATCAATAAGATTAGCTACGACTAATGGCGTCCATGTTAGAACGTCCGGGAATGATCAACAAAGCTCGATTCGGAAAGGGTATCCATGTTTGGATGACCTGGGGAAATTGATAAGTATAATTACTTAAAAATATCCAAGTTGGACCATGCAAAGTTGAAGATCTAGTAAACCTAATTAAACAAAGTTACTAGGTCCATGCAAGAAAATAAGAGTATTCAATTAAGGATATGTAAAGGATGTCTAATTGGGTTTTAAATGATTCCCAAGCAATTTATAAGTTGATTATTAGAATTCCTATGGAACCGATAGAAAACTTATGCTTTATTTGTATTCGTCACATGATCATTTGTATTTCCACTGTCAATATAATTGTATACTTATTAAGTTGTTATTATAACAGGGTCATCTAATACCCAGGAGCTCATTAGTTTTTTAGGACTCTGTTTTGTTAAACTTGTGTACAAATTAAACTTAAGCATAATAGCATTAGCTAGAATATGCAGTATGCTATTTTGTGTAAACTTTAATGTATATAAAACTCTTAGCTAGACTTGAAGCATGTTATTTTGTGTAAACACTATTGTATATATTTCTAGTTGATGTATATATATAACATGAATGGTTTCTTATAATAATTTACTATTTATTAATCCATGAATGTTATGATTTATTTAGACCCTTGTTTGCATTGAATGGAATCCATTTTAATTCTTCGAGTAGATGAAAATCTTTGCAATACCTATACACACAAAAATTACCCTCAAATTAAGAGCATATGTTGAGACCTTTTAGCGTTGATAGAATTGAATAGCTGGCACTACAACGTTCTGATTATTGGCTAGTGGATTCTTAGCCAGATCTTCTGCATGGTTACTCGTGCTGCTATGCTCCTCTGGTATGTTTTGATTGTCTAGATTTGGTTACTCATCTTAGATGATAGGAAATCCCAGACGTTCCTTGGCGAGGGTCGCCATAGCGGCGAATGCGGCAACAGTCACTACCGCACAGCTAGCCCTTGTATTTCTTGACATGGCACCCATATCTCGGGCCTCACAGTGGGCGCCATTTGGTTCTACCATCTTCAACGGATTGTATAGCCTCACATGCCTTGGGTTTCAAGTTACCTGCACACAAAGAGGAAAGCCACACTAGGGGTCAATCGCCGGGAGGCTCCTCTGATGT
>Ga0325411_1001677_pt1 | contig 24731 bp, 20 predicted proteins | sample PopdelMetagenome_13_FD_206181 | JGI IMG/M metagenome (GOLD analysis project Ga0325411, IMG submission 206181) | Populus deltoides microbial communities from Bellville, Georgia, United States - Xylem-PdIQD-R4 | ecosystem: Host-associated > Plants > Phyllosphere > Stem > Wood/Secondary xylem... | reverse complement strand
TGGTGACAATTCTTATCTTCTTGTCTGCCAAAAACATCATTGATAACGTCATAATTTGAACAGACTTCAATCATGAAAGTTCTAGGGAATTGTCTCATCTTTCCAGGGTAAAACTTTGAGATCATTTAGACTTCTAGAACTTGAGATATGAGCTGAACACTAAATAGTGTCTGAGCTGCAGGACAGATTCGGACTTCTTCTTTGTTGCTACAATTTGGACTTGAAAACAGCCTTGTTAAATCTTGGGCTCCTATGAAAGTTGTAGGCCTATGTCTTGCCTTTCCATCCATATAAAGTAGAACTAAATCCGAGATCTACAGCTCCAGATATTACCCTATTACCGAACAATGTTCCAGTTTGGACTGCACCAACATCTCTTTTCCACCTGGTAAGGCAATGAAGGCGTCAGCATGGTTAAACATTGCATTCAATCGATCATACATTATGGAGACCTGTAGTTCCTCTCCAATTGTTTTTCCAATGATGTCCCCTTTTGTTAAAGCTTCAGGGACGACCCCCAAAACTTGACTACCTCCTAAAAATGCAGCTATTGCCACACCCCCCATTAACTCAAGGCTGCCCCCTCCATACACTAAATGAATCTTTCTCTCAGTTAATACCTGACCAAGATATTTGCTGATTCTAAAAACTCTTTTTCTTTCCCAGGACTGGATCCACCGAAAACACAAATATTTCTGATGTGATGACTTGAGGAACCTGCCATTTCTACACACTTTTATATTTGTTAAATGTATGGGTTGAGTAGAAATGAAGGGAAGGAAGAGAAGATTTTATAGATGAGAAATTGAAAATGCAATCATACCACCTATATATAGGCCAGTTGGAGTCTCTCTCTCTCTCTCTATTTATTTATTTATTTTGAAAAAGCATGTGAATGTACAGGTAGTTGTGATTGTGGCTCACATCTTCCCTTGGTTTTACGTCCAAGAACGGCTTAAACGCCCTCTATGGGTCGGGGATAGGCTTCCCATCCAGTTTTCTTCAAAACTAGCGAACAGGGTCTTTTATAGTCAGATTTCCAAGACTAAGTCGATCATATTCTTTATGAATTGTGGCAATAAATTATGAATAGCACGATGCACATCTCCACTAGGATGTGTCTTAAGGGTCAATAGAAGATTATCTAAAGACCCCTTACTCAAGCCATCCTTAATGAATTGTATTTTATCTTCATGGTTTATAGATACCATTCCTAAAGAACGACATGTTGCATTACAAGTCCATCTGGCACATCTATGACAGACTTTCAGTCGTTTTGCACGACGTTTCTTTGCAAAAGTGATTTTGCCTGTTCCAGGCATGTATGAGATGAAAGAATTGGAGGACTCACCTGATAATCGGACCTTTGTTTCAATCAGCCAACGAATATCTTCAGGAATTTCATGATTCATTAACAACCTCAATCTTGCACACAAAGCACGGTAAATTTTTGTAATCGCATTCTGAGGCAGAGCGGGAAAGTACTTTTTCAATTTTTCAATAGTAGTGTCCATTTTCAAATGAGAATTGGAGAAGAGATTCAAAGAAGGGACAAAGAGCAAAGATTGCACAAATATATACAGATATAAGTTATTATGGGAAACTGAAAGAACGGACTGAAGTCACAGAGTACCGTTATCCGCCATTTGACCGGGTGAGAGAGACTAGCAAAACAAAATTCACACCAAAACGAAACACAAAACAATGTGAGAAAAAGAATCAAGCTTTATATACAAGATCACTTAATTCAATAGAGTCATTTTCAACTGAAAAATTATCAAAGTAAACTTTCAAACAATGTCCATTTACCTTGAAAACATTGTCATTCTTTGGATTCTCGATATCACAGGCCCCATATAGATACACATGTTTCACAATAAAGGACCGCTCCATCTTGATCTTAGCTTTCCAGGAAATAAATGGGGTCGAGAATTATAAAGCAAAACTTTTTGACCAACATCAAATGTTTTTCTCAAGATTCTCTTGTCATGAAATTCTTTGATTCTTGTTTTATGAATTTTTGAATTCTCATATGCATCATTTCTTATTTCCTCAAGCTCATTTATTTGTAACTTACGCAGCTGACTAGCATTATCAAGGTTTGAATTGAAAGCTTTAATTGCCCAATAAGCTTTATGTTCAAGTTCCACAGGCAAGTGACAAGGTTTTCCATAGACTAATCTATAAAGTGACATACCTAATGATGTTTTATAAGCAGTTCAATAAGCCCAAAGTGCATCATTAAGTCTTAAAGACCAGTCTTTCCTATTAGGGTTCACTGTTTTTTTCAAGATTTGTTTGATCTCCCTATTAGCAAGCTCCACTTGTCCACTTGTTTGAGGGTGATAAGGGGTGGCAACTTTGTGTGGGATTCCATATTTCTTCATTAAAGACTCAAATGGCTTGTTGTAGAAATATGTTCCACCATCACTTATCATGGCTCGAGGGATTCCAAATCGACTCAAAATATTTTCTTTCAAGAACTTTATTACTGTTTTGTGGTCATTATTTTGACTTGGAATTGCCTCTATCCATTTTGAAAAATAATCTACTGCGACTAATATGTACAAGAAACCAAATGATGGAGGAAATGGACCCATGAAATCTATACCCCAACAGTCAAAGATCTCAATGACAAGAATATGATTTAAGGGCACCATGTGATGTTTTGAAATAGATCCTAACTTTTGGTCGCGTCAAGGTTTTATATCATCATTTTGCATTGAAGTAGCAATAACTTCTTAACTAAAGCATGTTTTATAAAAACATATCTAATAATATAAGATACATTTAATTTATGGTAAATGTTCATCTTAAATGCAGGCCTATCATATAAATGAAAGAATTGATTGATGAGTTGAAGTACTGAAATTGAAAGGACAAAGAGATGGCCAAACTTAGAAAAGAGATATTGGTGCAGTCCAAACTGGAACATTGTTCGGTAATCGGGTCATATCTGGAGCTGTAGATCTCGTATTTAGTTCTAATTTATATGGATGGAAAGGTAAGACATAGGCCTACAACTTTCATGGGAGCCCAAGATTTAACAAGGCCATTTTCAAGTCCAAATTGTAGCAACAACGAAGAAGTCCGAATCTGTCCTGTAGCCCCGACACTATTTAGTGTTCAGCCCATATCTTGAGTTCTAGAAGTCCAAATGATCTCAAAGTTTTACCCTGGAAAGATGAGACAATTCCCTAGAACTTTCATGATTGAAGTCTGTTCAAATTATGACGTTATCAATGATGTTTTTGGCAGACAAGAAGATAAGAATTGTCACCAAGTCAAGATGTGGCCACCCATTCATCAATTAGTCAACAAATCAATAGTTCTGAATTTTAGCCTATAAAAGGAGGCATTTGCCATGTATTTAGGCATCTTGGTTTTCAGATCAAGATCATGCTCTTGCTCTCTCTTTATATTTTGTAATGCTTAAGTTTTGCTTATATTAATCTCTTGCTTATGCTTTTCATTTCCTTTTCTTGTTTTTTTATGTTTCTTTCTTTCATTATGTTTAGTTAGGTTAATTATGTCAAGGTAAAAAGGGTACACTAATGGTGTAATAATAAGTGTAATATAAACTTAACATGGACCCTAATGTTGGATACTAACATGCTTTATATTTGTTATCTTGTTCACTTTTAATACTTTGCTTGTTAAATGGTTAATCTAGATTTATGTTGTATAACACTTGGTACAACAAATACTTGGCAATTTCATAGCCCATACTGTATGGTATAACCGACACCTGAGCTATGAAAGGAACTTGATTTGTTGTTAACATAAGTTATAATCATGAATGTTTGGCAACATTTACAAGTATTAGCATTATTCGAATAAGATAACTAATGTAATCATGTTAACAATTTATAATCCGATTGGAACCTCCTTTGTGTATGGTTTCCAGTTGAGTAATAATAAGAGTTTATATTATACTTGTTTGAAATACCATTAGTGGATCCTCTAACCTTGACAATTGTTTTTATCATTGTTTAATTCTTATATCAATATCACATCTTAAAGCTCTCTTTATTATTATTATTGTTGTAATTGTTATTGTTGTTGTTGTTATCTATAATTTATACAATTAACCTCTTTGTGGTTCGACCCCGGTCTTGCCGAGTTATTTATTACTTCGACACTCCTGCACTTGGAAAAAGACATCAATCTTTTGGTCGTGTCAAGTTTTTGGCACCGTTGCCGGGAAGGTAAATTCTTGTACAAATTATAGTATTTATTATATTTTCTCTTTTCACTTTTCTTGTATCTAACTTTGTTTATTTTTTTTGTTTTGTTTTGTTTTCTTCTTCTTTTTATTCTCTTTTTACACGTGCATGAGAGTCTGGTCATGTACATTAAGTGGTAGACTTTGTAGGGTATCCTCATCATTTTCAGAAAATATGGCCGAAGAAGATAACCAATCGCTTCATAATGAGAATAATGAGAATATTCGAGTTAGAACACTTAGAGACCATATGAATCCCACAAGAACAAGTGCACCCTCATGCATAGTTTTTCCTCCTGATGCATCTCATTTTAATTTTAAGCCAGACATTATTCAACTTTTACCTTCTTTTCATGGCTTAGATTTAGAAAATCTATACTTGCATTTAAGGGAATTTGAAGAGGTCTGTAACACCTATAATGACTCAAATTGTAGTATGAACACCATTAGGTTAAAGCTTTTTCTTTTTTCACTAAAAGATAAAGCTAAAACATGGCTATAAAATTTGAGACCTGGATCTATTCATGCTTGGGATGAAATGCAACAACAATTTTAAAAGAAGTTTTTTCCGTCCCACAGAACAAACTCTTTTAAAAGACAAATAATCACTTTCACTCAAAAACCAGGAGAATCATTTTACCAATGTTGGGACAGGTATCGAGACTTGTTTAATACTTGCCCTTATCATGGTTTTGAAACATGGAGATTAGTTTCACATTTTTATGAAGGGTTAACTCCTAGAGATAGGCAAATGGTTGAATTGATGTGCAATGGAACCTTTGAGGATAAAGACCCTAATGAAGCAATGGAGTACCTAGACTTGCTAGCTGAAAATACGCAAAATTGGGACACTACAGGAACTTATGAGGCACCAAGTAAAACCCAACCTCATACATCTAGTGGAGGTATGCATAACCTTAGGGAAGATCATGACCTCCAAGCCAAGTTTGCATCTTTAGCTAGAAAAGTCGAGGCACTAGAATTAAAAAAGAGTGGTCAATCAAAATCTGTTCAAGAAATCGTGTGTCAAATCTGTGAAACCAATGAACATTCAACCAATGACTATCCAGCTTTGCCTTCTTTTAAGGAATGTCTCCATGAACAAGCCCATGCTTTAAACAGTTTCCAAAGGCCCAATCATAACCTATACTTGCAAACATACAATCCTGGTTGGGGAAATCACCCGAATTTCAATTGGAAGAGTGATAACAATAATGTACAAACTTCACAGCCACCATTTCAAGCACACCATAATTTCCAAAATTCTCATGGATATGCACCTTCTTATGCTCCACCTCCTAGAAGAAATCTTGAGGAAACATTACATGCATTAATTGAAAAGCAAGAGATAATCAATACTCAACTTACTCAAAGCATGACAGATTTTAAAGATACTTTTGCAAAATTGACATCTGCTCTCAGTTTCCAAGAGAAAGGTAAGTTTCCATCTCAACCACAACAAAATCCCAAGGGACAATACAATGTGAATGCAAGTAGTTCTGGAAGCCAACACATAGATCAAGCCAAATCAGTCATCACCCTTCGCAGTGGTAAGGTTATTGAAAAACCCATTCTTGAACCTTGTGAGAAAGATGATGAGTCAATCTCTGAGGGTAAGGAAGGGGTTGAATATGAACATTGCGAAGAAAAGACTGATTCCCCGCCAGCACTTCCATTTCCTCATGCTATGACCAAACAAAGAAAAGTCAATCACAACTCTAAAATCTTTGAAACTTTCAAACAGGTAAGGATCAATATACCTTTGTTGGATGCTATTAAATAGGTTCCTTCTTATGCTAAATTTTTGAAAGATTTGTGCACTGTGAAGAGAAAACTGAATGTGAAAAAGAAAGCCTTTTTAGCCGAACAAGTAAGTGCCATTCTTTAAAACAATAATGCTTTGAAATATAAAGACCCTGGTTGTCCTACAATTTCATGCTTTATTGGAGAACATAAAATTGAAAGAGCTTTACTTGATCTTGGAGCTAGTGTGAATTTACTTCCATATTTAGTTTTTCAAAGTCTCAATCTAGGTGAGTTAAAACTAACTTCTGTGACTCTCTTACTTGCCGACAGATCTGTAAAAGTGCCTAGAGGAATAGTTGAAGATGTGTTAGTACAATTTGATAAATTCATTTATCCTGTGGATTTTATTGTCTTGGATACATAACCTGTTGAAGCATGTAATTCATTTCCTGTTATTTTAGGACGTCCATTTCTTGCAACTTCTAATGCATTGATTAATTGTAGGAATGGACTGATGAAGCTATTTTTTAGAAACATGACATTGGAGATGAATATTTTCAACATTTGCAAGCAACCTGAAGATGATAATGATTTTCAAGAAGTAGATTCTATTGAAGAATTAGTTTATGATCAACTTGAATCTACTTTGAGTAAAATTGAGTTGGATGAATTTGAAGATTTGCAAATAATTTATTCTCAGGAAGAAATCACGGATGAAAAAGACACCGAAAAATGTTGATGTGGATCTTTTGTCAAGAGTGACAACATATTCGACATCCAACATCACACCAATTGACGATTACTTTCCTGATAAATCCTTACTTTCTCTTAGTTCAATGCCTTGATTTGCTAAATTTCTTGCAACATAAGATTTGCCAGCTCATTGGAGTGCCGAAGACAAAGAAAAGTTTTTAAACGAAGTAAAGAACTTTTATTGGGATAACCCTTACTTATTCAAATATTGTCCTGATAAAATATTTCGAAGATGCATTCCTGACAATGAGGTAAGTAGTGTCATTAAATTTTGCCATTCTAAGGCATGTGGGACTCATTTCTTGTCAAAAAAGACGACTGCAAAAATCTTACAATGTGGATTTTATTGGCCCACCATGTTGAAAGACACACATGTGTTCTGCAAAGCTTGTGAAAATTGTCAAAAGTCAGGATTTATTTCAAAACATAAGGAATCTTTAGATAATCTTCTATTGACTTTTGAGACATATCCTGGTGGAGATGTGCACCGTGCATTTCAGGACTTATGACACAATTCAAAGACTAATCAACTTGACATGACCAAAAGATTGATGTCTTTTCTTAAGTGTAAGAGTGTCAAAGTAATAAATAATCCGGCAAGACCGGGGTCAGACTGGGGTCGAACTACAGGGAGGTTAATTGTATAAATTATAAATAACAACAATGATACAACAACAATAGTGACAACAACAACAACAAGAAGAATAATAGTAATAATAATAATACTAATACCAATACCAATACCAATACCAATAATAATAATAATAATAATAATAATAATAATAATAATAATAAAGGAGGAGAAGAAGAAGAAGAAGAAGATGAAGAAGTTGATGAGAACTTTGAGATGAAGATTAATATGAGAATTAAACAATGATAAAAACAAATGTCAAGGTTAGAGGATCCACTAATGGTATTTCAAACAAGTATAGTATAAACTCTTAGTATTCAATTGAAAACCACACACAAAGGAGGTTCTAATCAGATTATAAATTGTTAACATGATTACATTAGTTATCTTATTCGAATAATGCTAATACTTGAAAATGTTGCCAAGCATTCATGATTATAACTTATGTTAATAACAAATCAAGTTCCATTCATAGCTCAGGTGTCGGTTATACCATACAGTATGGGCTATGAAATTACCAAATATTTGTTGTACCAAGTGTTATACAACATATATCTAGATTAACCATTTAACAAGCAAAGTATTAAAAGTGAACAAGATAACAAATATAAAGCATGTTAGTATCCAACATTAGTGTCCATGTTAAGTTTATATTATACTTATTCTTACACCATTAGTGTACCCTTTTCACCTTGACATAATTAACTTAACTAAACATAATGAAAGAAAGAAACATAAATAAACAAGGAAAGGAAATGAAAAGCACAAGCAAGAGATTAATATAAGCAAAACTTAAGCATTACAAAATATAAAGAGAGAGCAAGAACATGATCTTAATCTGAAAACTAAGATGCCTAAATACATGGCAAATGCCTCCTTTTATAGGCCAAAATTCAGAACTATTGATTTGTTGACTAATTGATGAATGGGTGGCCACATCTTGACTTGGTGACAATTCTTATCTTCTTGTCTGCCAAAAACATCATTGATAACGTCATAATTTGAACAGATTTCAATCATGAAAGTTCTAGGGAATTGTCTCATCTTTCCAGGGTAAAACTTTAAGATCATTTGAACTTCTAGAACTCGAGATATGGGTTGAACACTAAACAGTGTATGGGCTGTAGGACAGATTCAGACTTCTTCGTTGTTGCTACAATTTGGACTTGAAAACAGCCTTGTTAAATCTTGGGCTCCCATGAAAGTTGTAGGCCTATGTCTTACCTTTCCATCCATATAAAGTAGAACTAAATCCAAGATCTACAGCTCCAGATATGACCCGATTACCGAACAATGTTCCAGTTTGGACTGCACCAACATCTCTTTTCTAAGTTTGGCCATCTCTTTGTCCTTTCAATTTCAGTACTTCAACTCATCAATCAATTCTTTCATTTATGTGATAGGCCTGCATTTAAGATGAACATTTACCATAAATTAAAGGTATCTTATATTATTAGATATGTTTTTATAAAACATGCTTTAGTTAAGGAGTTATTGATACTTCAAGTGCAAAATGATGATATAAAACCTTGATAAAAATGCACTTTTAAGTACTAATCATATTATATTTTGTTATCTCTTCTGTTACATGAATTACTACAGATATAGTAATGAAGAGTAGATTATAGAATAGCCACATGAGGCTCTCACTATAGTAACAACTAACAGAAATAACAACAGTAATTAACACAAGGCTGGTACTGCAATGGTTTTATTTAAACAGTGTAAGCTGAAAGGTTGTGAGCACTATTATCAAAACACCATCGTTTTGTCAGTGTTCCTTTTTGGTTTGAAAATCTCTTTTTCCCGCTACAGTTCTTCCTAGTTCATAACAACACTTCCCCCTTTTGAAAAATGTTCCTTGTCCTCAAGGAACAACTGTGGGTACCTTAAGAGAAGATCATCAGTAAATTCTCAGGTGGCTTCAGATGATGACAGGGTCTTCCAGTGAATTAAGACCTGTGTTGCCGCTTGATTGCGATGTTTAACCATTCTTCTGTCAAGAATGGCTTAGGGTTGCAACCTTGGCTCTATGTTTTGGGCAGGTAAGTTGTCATATACTATCTTATGCCCCACATATTGCTTTAATTAGGAGACATGGAACATTGGGTGTATAGCGCTTCAACTGGGCAAACCTAGCCGATATGCTACCGCCCCTATGCATTCAATGACTTGATAAGGACCGTAGCACTTGGCTGCCAGCTTGTGTGAAGCCCTTCTGCTCATCGTTTGTTGTCTGTAGGGTTGTAATTTTAAATAAACCTAGTCCCCCATCTTGAAGATGCGTTCACTGCGCTTCTTGTTTGCTAGTTGAATCATATGGTGTTGAGCTAGCTTGAGATTGTCTTTAATAGTCTTGAGCATGTCTTCCATTTGTGTTAATTGTTTATCAACAGCGTCTATATTAGAATCCTTAGGAAAGTAAGGTATATGGATTGGAGGGGCCTAGCCATATAAAACTTCAAAAGGAGTAGACTTGATAGAGGAGTGATAGTTAGTGTTGTACCACCATTCGGCTAGGGGCAACCATTTAGACCATTAATCTGGTGTCTTGTTTGTCATGCATCTTAAATATTGTTCCAAGCACTTATTCACCACTTCTGTTTGCCCGTCTGTCACTGACTATAAAGGCAGGTAAGTCGTGTAGTTTGTAGATGTTGTTCATGAAAGCATTTGTTACTGTGGCAGCTGTATAAGGATGGGATAGAGCAATGAAATGGGTATACTTGTTGAACCTATCTACCATGACTAACACAATATTTTTCCCTTTGGAATTCGGTAGCCCTTCAATGAAGTCCATACTGATGTCCACAAACGGTGCCCGGGGTATAGGGAGAGGTTGAAGCAAACCTGGTGTTAGGACATTCTCGCTTTTGTTTTTTTGACTGGAGTGACACTCCCTCACATATGCTCGCACATGCTTTTGTTGTTTCCTCCAATATAATAGTGATCCCAACCGTTTGGAAGTGACAGTAATACTAGATTGGCCTCCTATGGTAGAGTCATGATAGAGTGAGATTAGTTTGCCCTGCAGGTCAGGGTCATTGCCCACCACCAGCTTGCCCTTTCTGTATAGATGTCCATTCACCTATGCATAAAGTGGGTGTAAACTAGGGTCCTGTTTCAGCTAAGTTATGATCTCTAATAAGTTATTATATATCGCCCAGGATGCCTAAACTTTTTCTAACAGGTTGGTCGAAATGGTGGACAGTGGAAAGGAGAACACCTCACTACTGGTGCACCAAGACAGAGCATCAGCAACAATATTTTCCTTTCCTTTTCTGTATTCAATATCGTAATCAAAGCCTAAAAGCTTGGCTAGCCAGATGTGTTGAGAGGGGTAGGATACCTTTTGTGCCAGTAAGTATTTGAGGCTAACATAATCTGTCCTGATCATAAAATGTCTTCCCTAAAGATAGTGTCTCCACTTGGTATCCGCCTGTAGAATGGCTAACATCTCTCTTTCATAGGTCGATAACGCTTGTTGTCTAGGTCCCAAGGATTTGCTGATGAATGCGATATGGTGTTCCTCCTGCATAAGTACAACACCTAGACCAGATCCTGATGCATCTGTTTTAACCATAAAAGGTTTGTTAAGATCAGGCAGGGAGGGAACCGGGGGCTGGGTCATGGCCTTCTTTAGGTTTCTGAAGGCTTCGAGTGCATCTTCCTGCCAGGCAAATGCATCATTCTTTAGTAACTGGGTGAGTGGCTTGCTAATGGATCCGTAGTTCTTGACAAACCTGCGATAGTATCCAATAAGGCCTAAGAATCCTCATAGTTGCTTGACATTTTGAGGTTCTGGCCAGTCCATAACGGCTTAAATCTTTTTAGGGTCGGTAGCTACTCCCTCTTTGGAGATTACATGCCCCAAATATTCCACTTAAGGAATACCAAATGCACACTTGTTGCTCTTAGCCACCAACTGATGCCCTATAAGTAACTCAAATATTATTTGTAAATGCTTTAAATGTTCGGTCATTGATTGATTGTAGATCAGAATATCATCAAAAAAGACTAACACAAACTTCCTAAGATGTTTCCTGAATACTTCATTCATCAAGCTTTGTAAAGTGGCAGGGGCATTGGTAAGCCCAAATGGCATTACCAAGAATTCATAGTGGCCGTTATGAGTTCGAAATATTGTCTTGAATACATCCCAAGGAGTCATTCTAATCTGGTGGTAACCAGATCGTAAGTCCACCTTTGAAAACACTGTTGCCCCCAGCTCTTCTAATAACTCGTTTACTATAGATATTGGAAATTTGTCCTTGATGGTAAGTTGATTGAGAGCCCTGTAATCAACACAGAGTCTCCAGGACCCATCCTTCTTCTTAACCAAAACAACGGGGGGGAAGCAAAAGGGTTGTTGCTCTGTTGGATAATTCCAGACTTAAGCATTTCCTCCACTATTTTTTCCAATATATCTTTTTGCACTCCAGAGTATCTGTAGGGTCTAAGGTTGATAGCTTGAGCTCTTTCCTTCATTGGAATAGTGTGGTCGTAGGTTCTAATTGGAGGCAGGCCTTTAGGTTCCCTGAATAATTCCTTGTAACACTCCAGTAGTTCTCCCATGGATGCCCGTTTCTTTTGGTTGCTTATGGTTAGGAGTGACATAGAGTGTATACCCATGTTATCTTCCTCAAGGGGTATCAAACTACAGAGACTCATACCTGCTAACTGAGTAGGGTTAACCATCAAGCTATTAAGTTGTGTTAACTCAATTGTTTGTACCTTGGTGCAGTCAGTGCCCTTGAGTAATACGTCTTGACCGTGCCATTTGAAGTACATCCAGAGATCCTTATAATTGGATATAATACTACCTAGCGTTGTTAGCCATTTGATACCTAAAACCATGTCACAGTTGATTAAATCAACAATGAATACATCCGCTTCAAAATTTCCTCCTTGCATTCTCTATTTAAAGTCCCTGCACATGGCTGAGCAGTGCATAGTACCTTCGTTTGTTGTTTCTACCACCAAGGTTCTGATGGGAGTAATTAGACATTGTAGCTTGTTGACAGTCATACTATTGAGAAAGTTATAGGTGTTGCCAGAATCGATCAAGATATATATAGGGTGTTTGTCAACCTTCCCATTTACTCTTAATGTATGGCAACCCATCATCCCTTCCAGAGCATTGAGAGAAATGTGAGGGGTGAGTGAGTCGTGTTCAACAGTATTTACTTCCCCTTCTGTGTCGACAATATCCTCATAATCTTCAATTATGCATAAAGAGTATAATCGCTTGTTTTTGCATCTGTGACTTGGAATAAAACATTTATCACACCAGAAACATAGTCCTTTGGCCCTTATTTCTTCTAAGTCTCTGGGTCGTATTTATCTGGTTGATTTTTGTGAGGAGTGTGTTGTTAGAGTGGGTAGTATGCCATTGTGCCGTGGTTTGAAGGTGTTAAGGGTTTGAGGTGCTGGATGTCTTGAATATGGTAGAGGTGTGTTTTGTTTGAAAGAGGTAGAGTGAGGCAGAACTTGGGAAGTGTATTGGTGTTGTGTTTGGTGTGGTGGGAAGAGTGATCTTCTATAAGCCAGAGTATTATTTTGCAGTCTAGCGAGATTGTAGGCTTGCTTAAGGGCTTTAGGGTCGAACATTTTAACTGGATTCTTGATCTCTATTTCCAGTCCTCTGATAAAAAACACCATTTCCTGTTTCTCACCAATATCAGCCTTGTTCCAAAGGATATCAAAATCTTGAATATACGTCTCCAAGCTACCAGTCTGCCTTAACTCCATCAGCTCTTTAAGGGGGTTTTTGTTGGCCACCAAACCGACCACACAAAGCCTCAGTGTATTCTTCCCACGTAGCCTCCTGAAACCCTAGACTCCGTGTAACATTTTGATGCCAGTATAAAGCCATTCCATCTAAATAAAAAAAAGCCAACTTAACCTTTTCCGCTCCTTTAATTTCTTCCATGTCAAAATATTGATTACATTTATACAACCATTTGTGAACATCTTCCCCATTAAAACATGGAAAGTCTCTTCTAGGTTTATGTACCTTATAGGAATGTTACCCCTCTACGCCAAAATCGTTTGTCTTTGAAGTAGAACCTCCATGGTGTATGTCCTGGTAATCCTTCGCAGGGCTATGCTCCATCGCAGTCATCTGCATCCTCTGTAGGAGAGTAGTCTGTTGGTAGGTTATACCATTGATGAGCTCCTCAATCTTATTATCTTGAGTCAATTTGGTAGTGTAATAGTTGTCCATAGGTTTCTAACAAGGTTAAAACCTGCTCATGTAGCATCGATTGTTCCTTGTTTGCAACGTTGAAAGAATCTTCCAACTTTTTAAGATCTTAGAACCTCGTGTCTGGTGGTATAGCTGAAGTTTGAAGATCAGCGGCTCTGATACCACTTGTTGCAAGTTGAATCTTGAGAGAACCAATTAGAAGAAAACCCAATTGATTAGTTAGAGTAGCTAGAGCCTTTCCAACTAATATAAGAGCATGATGAATAACAGAAGGATTGAGGAAGGGATGTGAAGAGAGAAGAGATAATAAGAAGGAAACACGTTGATTGTATTATATTTTGTTATCTCTTCTGTTACATGAATTACTACAGATATAGTAACGAAGAGTAGATTCTAGAATAGCCACACGAGGCTCTCACTATAGTAACAACTAACAGAAATAACAACAGTAATTGACACAAGGCTGGTGCTGTAATGGTTTTATTTAAACGGTGCATGTAAGCTGAAGGGTAGTGAGCACTATTATCAAAACGCCATCGTTTTGTCAGTGTTCCTTTTTTGTTTGAAAATATCTTTTTCCCGCTACTATTCATCCTGGTTCGTAACACTCGGCTTGAGGCCAGGTTAGGGTTTTTATGATGGTTGTGTGACCATGCTAGATCAACGAGGATTGTTGGTGGTGGGAATACTTTAGGGATCTCATGACCTGTCTTTGATTGACAGTAGTGGATCTCCATTTTGCTTTAGGATTCAACAACCATCAATATACATCAATGTATGTTGCACTGATCATCCTTGGGAGTGCTGTTAGCATCCACTTGGTTGGCGTTCTGGTTTTTATTTTTTGTACTTAGTCTCAGTGTTCAGTTCTCTCTTCGAGAGAGACGCTGGTGGGTAGAAGGCAACTTGCAGCCATATAAATTGCTACTTGAATTTGGTTTTCTTTTCTTTCTAGTCTTGTTTCTTTTCCATTTAAATGTGATTTGGCTATGATAAGAGGCATACTCTGTGTGTATTTTTATGATAGTTTCTTGGTCTTTTTGAGATTTTCTTATCCCCTTTTTTCGTTGCCATGCTTTTTTTTTCTTTTTGGTTTTATGCTCTGTCTTTGTCTTTTTTTTGCTTGCTTGCATGGTCGATTATTAGTCTTGAGGTTGAAATGACGAGGTTGTTTTTATGATATGTTGAGTTGTTTGCATTTTTTGGCTATGATTTTGCGTTTAAAAGGGGATTTCAATCTAGATTGGTCTTTGTTTGATCTGTTTGCATCTTTTTGGATTTCTTAGAGGGAACTCAGGTTGTCATCATTGCTATGTTTTGTATTTTATGTTTGACATTCTGCGAAGAAACTGTTAGCGAACTCTTTATATGTTAGTTCATCCAAGTCCATCCTTTCAGGACTGCATGCATTTACTCATTTGTCGTCTAAGAAGGCGTTGTTTTCAACCTCTTTTTTTTGTTGTTCTTGGTCTGTTCTATGTTTTTTCTTTGCTTTTTTTTTAAAAAAAATTTGTTCAACTATTAGAAGGCATGTTTTAATTTTCATGCTTGACCTTACTGTGGTTAGGTTATCGGGTTTTGTCTAGTTGTTCATGTCTCTTTGGGCGAATGATTCTTCGCATCATGCAAATGTCTTATGGTTGCAGGTGCCTCGATGGACATTTTTTCCTTTAAAAATGATCCATGTAAATTAGCATCTCGGAATTCTTGGGAGAAAGTCAGTTCATCTAATTCTCTATAATCTGGCTAATCCATAGGGATGGACTTTTTCTCGCCTAATAAAGGAGAGAGGGAAGAGTTTATGTTAGCTCTCTTAAATCTCTCCACTACTATGGTAAACTACGCTTGCCCTATTCAAATCCATATATTATTTCTGTGCTAGCAAAAGTCAAAACAAATACCAAGACTCCTTTCTTTTACGCCTTATTTGTTACGATCATAGATCCATTGTGGTATGGAAATTCTTATTTTTGTTTGCTTATCATATAATAATTGAAATAGCAATCGTAGTCCCATCTCTATATCTTTCTAGTTTACTTGTAAGTTTTACTGGATATGCTTTATATACTGCTTGCTTCTGGGGAATCCTCTCAACAATTAAGAGACCTATCCGAGGAACATGGGTGCATTAGGAATAAGTAGCACGGCCTGATGCCCGGAGGTCCTCTAGGCTCCAACTAATATAGATAGACTACTAGGAAAGGAGAGAAGGAAGCATAGTGGATTGGTGACCCAAAGCCAAATATATTTAGCATTACTCAAAGTGTTGGGTTCTTCCACATTATACTCGAAGCGAAAATAATAAAATAAATAATTGTTCCTAGAATCCCGTTAATTTAGAGTTGTTTAGAGATTTATTATCTCAAGATCTGATCTTCTCCGACTTTGAATAATTTTTTAAAAGCTGGGTTGTCAATAACCACAAGTCATCCAATTATCTAGCCTCCAACGGTAATCCACACGAACCACTAGTGAGAAATCTCCTAAATCCATATTTAAAAAAGATGGATTACATTTTCTTAAGTGTTAGTTTTCTATTTTGTGACTTAGTTTTTTTTATCTAAAAGACAAACTCATAAAACTTAAGAGGTATAGTTTTATATTTATAGGGAATCCTAAAAACCCTATAAATAAATAAAAATATTTATTTACCCTTTAAATAATATCCACATTTTATGTATGGATAATTTTAGAAATTTAATTAATCAAGTCCCTATTTGATTATTCTAGGACTACAATTATAACATGTGCATAAATTTAGGTCTCATCCTTACAAATTTGGTCACCCCAACTCTTAGTAGTGTTAGTAGCATCACTATTTTGGTTCAATTTTTTCTAAATATTCTCTACCCTAAGTAAACAAACCTATTCATTTATGTTTTAGGTTAATTTATTGATATTTTTGTGTAGTATTTGTAGTTTACTTGTACATTTAAATGTTTTACAACCTTTTCCTAGAGAATTTTATTGTATTAAAGTATTATATGTATGTTAGGATTTGTTTGGGATTTGGAGGAAATTGAATTTGTTTGTCATTTAATGAAATTGAGTTTGATTTTGTAATTTAGATGTGTTATATTAAAAGAAATGATAAGTTATTTAATGACTTCCAATCGTATTTTACCAATTTTATTGTTAAGTTGGAAATTTAAGGAAAATTATTTTTTTATGGAATTGATAATAATTAAATGATATTAATTTAGATTGAATAAGTTTGAATTAAAAAAACGATAAATAATTAGTTGGGTATCGAATACTTGTTAATTTGATTTATTGTTTAGTTCATATTTTGACGCAACATTCAATTTTTATACAAATAATAATTAGTTATTAGATTGAGAATTCATTTTTAATTACCAAAGTTGAATTTTGAATTAATGGTTATATTATTAATAAATATTATCATCAATATTCTATATAGGTTTCATAAGTAATAGATGATCGTTTTTAGATGTATCGAGATTCACCCCTAGAGTTATTATATATAGAAGATTATTATAAAGAGGTTGAGGGTTTTATTTATTTATACCTTTTAATCTGAATAATATTAATGGAGACAGAATTAGATGTTCATGTGTGAAGTGTAAAAATAAAAAGTTCCACCAATTGGATGTTATGATGATGCAACTTCTAAAAAAAGGGTTTATAGAGAAAATACTTGTGTTGGTATGCACACAAAGAACTTTATGTTTTGTACGAGACCATATTAGAAATGATAGTTAGCTCAACTTTTAGTTCTAGCAACATACATGGAGTTATAAATGATAATAATAATATCGTTATGTGAGTATAGTGATGGTTGCAATGTGAAAGTTCATATGTCGATGAAGAACCAAATGTTGATGTAGCTAGATTTTCTAAACTTTTGAAAGATTTCGATGAACCATAATGAGATGGGTGCACAAATCATAATAAATTATCAATCATTTCATAAGTATTTACCATCAATTAGATTATGAGTAAGGCTAGTAATGATTGTATCATCAAATGAGTGAAAATCATTTTACTTGAAGGAAATAGGCTGAAAGAGAACTTATATACTGCAAAATCCATTATGAAACCCCTTGGCTTAAGATATCAAAAAGTTGATATGTGCCTAAATTTTTGCATGTTGTACTACGATGAAGATGAAAATTTTACCAAGGGCAAAACTTGCGGGCATGCTCAATATAAACTCAATATTGGTAAAGAAATGACATTTATCGCATACAAAAAACTGAGATCCTTTCCAATAACTCCTAGGTTGCAAAGGTTATTTATGTCTCTAAAAACTGTTGAGCATATGACATGACACCATTCATATGCTATGGTTCACCCTTTCAATTATGAAACTTAGAAACAATTTAATAGGATGCATCCTCAGTTTTCAATGAAACCACGAAAAGTATGTTTTAGTTTGTGTATATATGGGTTTCATCTATTTGGGTTCTTTGCTACATCCTATTCTTGTTAGCCGGTCTTACTAACAATTTACCACCTGCCCCTGAAAATGTGTCTAAGGCTAGGATTTATGTTTTTATCTACAGTCATACCCGGTTCTTACAATTCAGGTAGGGAATAGATGTTTGTCTTCAATCGTTAATTGATGAGTTGAGTGAGTTATGGTCATTTGTGGTATTGACTCATAATGTCTCAAGAAAACAAAAATTTTAAATGAAGCAACTTTAATGTGGACTATAAATGATTTTCCTGTGTATGAGATGGTTTTGAAATGGAGTAAATACAGAAAATTAATTTGTCCATACTATATAGAAAATAATAAGGCCTTCAACTTAATAAATGGTTACAAAGCTTTTTTTTATTGCCACTAGAGGTCTAAGTCATCATCGATACAAAAAATAACATAAAGAACTTCTTGAAATGTATAGCTAATAGGATGTTGCACAACTGATATTATAGGGTGAAATTTTTATTTTTGTATTGCTGAGAATACTCATATCCATGTTGATGAGTTAAGTGATATATTAAGTATCGATGGACATACAAAAGTTAATGAAATTGAAGAGATCGACCAACTTCAATTAAAAAAAAGAAGAGGATGATGGACATGATGATGATGAAAATAAAGATGAGGATTTGAATTAATTTTATATGTAAAACATGATTATGTAATAAAATTCATATTATGTAATAAAAAAATTTGTTTTCGCTTTATGAAGCATAATGCATTATATTTTTTACATTTATAAATGATTTATTGTTATGTTGTGGTTTTAATAAGTTGTTGTTGAATATGATTAGTGTTGTTGTTGTATGATTAGGTTAGATAGGAGATTATAATAAGTAGATGAAAAAAGAACAAAAAAATTAGATAGAATCACCGAAAAAAATTAAAAATAATTAAAAAATCAAAAATATCTCATGGTAATTTAAAATTATGGTATTACCAATGGAATTAGTGATAAACGTTAAAATGGTTAAATAATGACAAAGAGTTAAAGAAGAAATTAATGAATGACACAACTTGGGCTTGAGCCAACTCAGATGAAGTTATTTACGGAAACACATATATAAAAGAAGAATAGACAAAAAAAGGATGTAATAATTCACAGACAGTCGAGCCAAGACAATTTTTGTAAGTAAACTTTGAAATCTTTTGAATATTTTTTGGAATAATTTTTTTTGTCAATAACTTTGACTTGTTTTTTTTATGTAGAAAACATATAACGCTAAAATGCATGCCAAACACGAAGATGACCCTTCAACCCATATGGAATACGATCTAGAGTTATGATTGAAGGCTAGAGCTACTAATGAACTCAATATAAATTAGATTTACAGTATCTCCATGACTAAGGCTTGAGATATGAAAGTGAGTTGTAGTGCCTTGATCATACGCACACCACAATCCACCTTAAAACAACCATCACTTGTCATTCAAAAGTTGGTTCAAGAATAAGTTGCTGCTACGAAGGTTAATCTGAAGGTCGAACTAGAGGTGGAGTAAGAACAGCAAAGTATTTTATGAGAGCAGATGATGACATACCTATCGACTAATTATCCTTCAACTCATGAACCTCCAGGTAATTTTTCTCCCTCCCCCTCCACCTTCAACTTATTTCTAATGTATTACGATATTTATAATTGATTTTATAATTAAATTAATAATATAAAATATATTCTTCAATTTAATTTAGTTGTTTAATATCAACTTGTTTAATCCAAATAAGCATGTATTAAAAAAGAAAATTACTAAAATACCAATAAAATTGCAGACAACCATAAAACTTTTGTTAGTGATTTCATTGGTTATATAAATGTACTTTTGTTGGAGAATTACAAAGAGTTGTGAGCTTAATAATCAATTAATTTAGTTGTTTAATATCAACTTGTTTAATCTAAATAAGCATGTATTAAAAAAGAAAATTACTAAAATACCAATAGAATTGCAGGCAGACATTAAAATTCTGTTAGTGATTTCATCGGTGATATCGATGAATTTTTGTTGGAGAATTACAAAGAGTTGTGAAATTTTTTGATATTACCAATAGAATCATTGAGAAAATTTTTATGTCGAAGATAGACGATCAATTGTCGATGGTTAGTCCATCAGTAATGTCATAACCCAATTCTGGGTTATTCCCCAAAATTCACTTTTTTTCAAAATAAAAATAAAATAAAATAAAAGCTGGCAACGTGGAGAAAGCAGGCTGGAAAATCAAACTGCAATTTTTGGAGGAAATTCAAGGCCTAATTGTACCCCATTATGCCCAAGAATGGAAAAAAATGCAAATTCAAGGTCAAATTAAATTATTATTGGACGAATTTGCAAAAAAATTAAGTCCAATGACATAATTACATTTTTAATAGGCCAATTTGATTTAATCATGGGCCAAACTAAATTTTAATTATGTTTAAGAATTAATTTGAGTCCAATTGAAGGATTTAATTAAGTGCAAGGACTTAATTATACTTTAAATGGGTCAAATTAATTTTATTTGGGGCTTAATTGGTGAAAACTTAAGTTTGGGAGCCTAATTTGGGCTTAATTGAGAAGATTGGAATTTTAAGAGACCAAATTTAATTTTTACAAAGTTAATTGATTGAAATTAGGGGCCAAATTGCAAGAAAATTGAAGTTTTGGGGTCAATTAGGGGCTAAATTGAACAAATCCGAGGCCAAGGACCATTCTGCAATAGGCGGCAAACTATGGGGATTCAATTGACAAAAACCGGGGGTGAAATTGAAGAAATTGAAAGTTTAATGGTCAATTAGGGGTTAAATTGACAAAATCCGAGACCAAGGACCATATTGTAAAAGGCGCGTAACTTCGGGGCTGCAATTGAAGTTCATCAGGGGCTTAATTGCATTAAATCCAAAGTTTATGGTCAATTAGGGATTCAATTGCAAGAAATTGAAAGTTGGAGGACTGAATTGAAAATCAAATTAAATCCCTAATTCAGTCAAAACGGCGCCGTTTTGTATAAAAAAAAAGGAGGGGACCAGACGACGCGTCGTGTGGTCACTGTTCATTGTCTTCCTCGTTTTACCCAAAAGAAACAGCGTGAGAGCCTTATTTGCAGGTGCATTTAATGCTTGTTTTCTCTATCAAATAGAACAAAACTTGCACGTAAAGGATCCCCTGCAGTTCGTCTACAACCCCATGTGAACGGTTTAGGATGAATGACAGCACAGCGACGCCGGCGATGGCGTGAAGAGGTCAACTCAGGCAGCCTTTTCCTGCAGATTTGACAACTCAGGGAGGCTACTTTGAACCAACAGTTGGGATCCTTCCCAACAGAATCAAAGGCTGAAATTTTTCCTCAGTGTAGACAAGATTGACCTCTTCCACCGCCTATAAATAGAGGTGGAGTTAATGGCCTAAGGGAGGAGAAAATCGAACTCAAAGTTGGCCGAAAACCAGCCTTCCCTGCTCATTTTTCCTGCAACCGATCTTTTCTCTGCCTTCTCTCCCCACCGTGGCTTTCAGCCACCACCATCTTCATCACCCGTCTTCTTTCCATCATCCCCACCTCCAGTAGCCATCAAACCATCTCACGTGGTGGTTGCATCACTTCTCTCTCTCTCTCTCTCCTCTGTAAAAATATTCTTCTCTGCCACTGTAACCAGCCTCAACAGCAGCAACAGCAGAAGCAGCGGCCAACACCTTGCCCAGAAGCCCTTTTCCTTCCCAAAGACAGCCAGGGTAGCAGCTCTCTCTCCAGCCACTCCGACAACTCCAACCACGAGCTTCCCTTCTCCTTCGCAGGCCTCTGTTTTCTTCCTCTTCCAGCGGTGACCAGAGCCAGCCACCGGCCTCACCACCGCAGCCACACCGTGCACCACCGGTCAGGACGCCAGCTCCCTCAACGCCAGGTAAGCCTCCCTCCTCCCTTCTTCTTCTTCCTCCCTTCTCTGTTATCGCTGCACGTGAACAGTGCAACGTGAATTATAATTCACGTTGCACTATTTCGTGCAACTTAGTCACTAGGCTGCCAGTGACTAAGTTGCTCCGGGCTGGACCTGTTCTAGCCCAGCCCAGTTGGCTGGGCCGGGTCCAGCCCGTCCCCAAAATAAAAAACAATATGTTGGGCCGAGTTCGGCCCAACCTTTTTGGGCCAATGCCAGCCCACCTGTTTTTGGGTCTGTGTTTGGCCCAGCCCACATGTTTAAATAATATTTGATTAATTAATTAATTAATATGAAAAATAAATAATAAAAAAAAAGTTTCAAAAATCCTTTCAAAAAAATTTGTGATTTTCAAAAATATTTTTGTACCATTTTTCCATAATATCGGGTTGTATATTTACACTGTGAAATACAAATCCGGTATTAAAATACCCGGTTTTCTCCGAGATATTTTATAAAAAAAAAAATTATTTTCATGCATACGGCCAAATCCTAAATTTTTTTAAGCATATTTTTCAAAAAAAAAATTGCATCTTTTTCATGTTTAAAAATCCAAAGATGGATACCGTAACCGGTTTATGATTATCCATTAGGATTTGGCCAACATGTCAAAAAATTTCCAATCTTTTTTAGGGTCTAGATGTAGACTTTAATATTTGTGGGGTGTAAAATTACACGATAAAGTACACCCTCAGATATTAAAGATACAAGGTGCTAAAAAGGTTAGGATTTAACCCGATAAGGTAGAGACTCCCTCATGAAGGGAGATCTGCCTTGAACCTTAGAAAAAACCAACGAATAGAAACTCGACCTAGAAAAACAATCAAACAACAATGCAGCTTACCTTAGGTAGGGTGCACTGGGGGTGATGCATCTTCCCCTTGCACAACCAGTCCCTTACCCAGACTCTCGCAGACCATAGGTTCCTAGTGACCATAATACTAGGTGGCGACTCTTGAACCTTAATCATAATTTCATGATTAAAAACCCTTCCCAACACACAACATCTCATCAGGAGGCACGATATGAGCCTCCGTCGTCGCCAGACGACGTCGCACCCCCCGCGACAAGTAATATATACCGATAAATTATCCAATAGAAAAATGGTCAGCAAATATTTTTTTTTTGGCGTGAATATTCTATTAGTGTTTCCATTGGTAAGTTACTTTACTTAGTGAATTACTGATGGAATTGAAATTCTTGATGACAAACTTTTCGATGATAAGTTTTAATCAGCAAATCTATCAGTAATTTAAATTTTGATAGAATACAGCTTAAACACCGATAAAATATTCAGTTGGTGTTTATCAATTTTATGGTAGTGTAATTAGCCCTTCTAAAAAAAATCAATGAACTTGTTATTGGAGGGTAATATTGTATTTTGCACATGATTCATTAGTCATTATCAAATTAATCGGGAATATCTTGGGCTTTTTAGATTTTTACATGATAGTAAAATGACTAAATTACCCTTAAAAGAAAAATTTATGTAATTGGTGTCTAGTGGCTTTTTTAAATTTTGACTTTTTAAAGAAAAGTAAAATGACTAAATTCCCTTAAAAGCAAAATTTCTTTAGCTTGGCTCTAAAGGTTATTTTATATATAATTTTTTTGTTATAATCAGGTTAAATGAGTGACAATTTGGTATTTTAATAAATATATAATATTATTTTAAAAACAAAATTTTTTGGCAAGTGCATTGCACATGGGCTGACTTTTTGACTTGAAGTCTTTCTGTTCCCGATTCAATTACAAATGTTCTCGCTAAAGCCGGATTTGATCCCGCATGAGAAAAAAATCTTGATCTTCCAATTACGTCAATAAGAGAGATGCCTGAATCGAACATATGAGATGAGCCCGTAACTCGTCGCTTTTTTCATGAAGACCATATGCGCTCTTAGCTTCATTTCAAGATGAAAAATCTTTCTCAACTTTCATTGGTTTGGCGGGGCTCTTCATCTATCAATCAAAGGTGAGAGTTGGCTTCATTACTTGGTTTTTGAAGACGGGAGAGATCTCAGATCAGGTTCAACCTAAAGTGAGTTATCATAGGTAGGGTTTCGCTCCTTGCTTTGAGGAGCGGACAGACCAGACAGTCGTGATTGTCTTTCTTTCTTTCTCTTTCTTGCTTGAGACCGGGCTTCAAAGCCTATCCTCCTTCACCTCTTTCATGAATTGGGATGTGTTCGCGTTAATCAGGTGATGCGTGAGGGGACGTTCGGTTGTCAAACAGTGGCTTCTAAGACAGCATTCAAATCGTCGCGATAACCCCTCCATTCCTAGACGTCGTGTGTAGCTTGTTAACCTTTAATTTGATACTGATAACTTTTTTTTTGTTTTTTTTCTTGATTTTTGCATCAAACTCTTTAAATTTCCAATACAACCCTTCAATTTATTTTTTCTTTATACATGATTTTTTTTTAATTACTATTTATTTTATTTGAAATAATTTATAAAATTAATATTTTTTAATCTTATCCTCTTTTAATCTTATTTATTTATCAAATTTGATCCTCATTCTCTTAACTGTTATTTGTTTTATTTGAGAAAATTTTTAAAATTGATTTTTTATGATTTGATCCTCCAATTCTTTTCTTTATTATATTTGATTCTCATTCTTTTAATTACTATTTTTTTTTAGCTTGATAAAATTTTTAAATTGAATTTTTTTCTTCTGATTTTATCATTTAATATTAAATTTGATATGAACTAAGTTTTTTTATTGAGTCCGGGTCTAGAATTTCACAAGTTGCAAGTTTAGAAAATTAAATTCTTTTCCTTATTAAATTTGTTCGCATATATTTTTTTAATCTTTATTA